>Ga0055584_100000001_pt1 | contig 378199 bp, 352 predicted proteins | sample OSDHelmetaG_FD_58716 | JGI IMG/M metagenome (GOLD analysis project Ga0055584, IMG submission 58716) | Pelagic marine sediment microbial communities from the LTER site Helgoland, North Sea, for post-phytoplankton bloom and carbon turnover... | ecosystem: Environmental > Aquatic > Marine >... | reverse complement strand
AGAGCAGCGGATTGAAAATCCGCGTGTCGGTGGTTCAAATCCGCCCCCGGGCACCATTTCTCTGGGGGTTTCAGCACTCCTCATTTTAGCTCTCCGCGTGCCCTGTGACCATTATCGTGCCTACGGCTTCGTGCAAATGGTCGATTTCCGAGAACACATAAGCCCGTTCTGTGACTTTTATTGATGAATGCCCGAGCCACTTGGAAACAATTTCCATACGCATTTTGTGATCCTGTAACAGTCTGCTGCCACAAGTCCGGCACAAAATGGTGGCCTCTATCCCATGGGGCCGCCGTCATTCCTAGTGATGGCAATAATGGAAGATCTGGGTACAGAATTTCCACCGCCGGGGAAATGACTGTTTCCGTCCTCACCAGGATGCTGAATGCCAACGAACATGGTTTTGCTATCGTGGCTCCAGCAAGTGCCAGTGATTTCACATCCCTTCGGGCCGACCATGAACCTCTTGATTTTACCGGTTTCTGGATTAGCCATTAACATCTGATTATTGCCCATTCCGGAAAAATCCCCCGTGTTGCTGTAATTTCCGTCCGTCTGAATCCAAAGAAAGCCGTTGGAATCAAAGGCGAGACCGTCTGGCGAATTGAACATATTGTCCGTTGTAATGTTCTTGGAGCCTGCGTAGGCATCTTTATGTAGGCCTGGATTGCCAGCAACGAGAAACAGATCCCAATTGAAGCCTGACGCAGTATGATCATCGCTATTGGGGGTCCAACGAACAATTTGACCGTATTTGTTGCCCTCGCGTGGATTGGGTCCAGCAACGGGCATGTCATCACCACCCTTGTTCGGTCCTTTGCCACGATTCGTGTTATTGGTTAGCGCACAATAGACGTCGGCTTTCTTTGGATTGGCAGTAACCCATTCTGGCCGGTCCATCGTTGTCGCGCCGACAGCCGAGGCAGCCTGCCTGGTAAAAATGCAGATTTCAGCCATTGATTTCATACCCGTTGATTCGGGCGTCAATTCAACCCAGTCGCCGGTCCCGTCATCTTTGAACTTAGCGACAAAAAGCATACCATTATCCAGAAGGTCGGAATTGTCGCCACCTTCCACAAATTTGCCAGCACTAATGAACTTGTAGAGAAATTCTCCTTTCTCGTCGTCACCCATATAAACCACAACACGTCCATTAGCCGCGACAACCACTTCAGCGTTTTCATGCTTTAATCGCCCAAGTCCCGTACGTTTCTTAGGGGTGGACGAAGGGTCTAAGGGATCAATCTCAACGACAAAACCAGCGCGGTTCGGCTCGTTCGGATATTTGCTAATGTCAAAACGTACGTCAGCCCTCGCCCACCCATATCCCCAGTCCTTGTTGCCAATACCGTAACGTTTCATCTCTGGGGTGGGCATGTAGTTTTCGTCGCTGCTGGAGAAATAGCCATTGAAATTCTCCTCGCATGCCAGATACGTGCCCCAGGGCGTACGACCATTGCCACAGTTATTCCATGTGCCGAGCGCACGTGTTCCAGAAGGGTCGGCAGGGGTTTGCAACAAGCTGTGCCCCCGTGCCGGGCCAGTGATTTCCATGGGTGTATCGGCTGTAATGCGGCGGTTGTAAGGGGAATCCCTGACGATTTTCCAGGTGCCATCCAGGTGCTTTATTTCGCAGATCGAGATACCGTGTCCGGCCTTACCCTTACGCACATCATCGAGGGTTTCCGGCCTGCCTGAGGCGCGGTTACCGTAGATAATCTTTCGATTAACATATTCATTGTTGGCAGCCAGAATTGTTTTTCCATCTTCGAAGAAGAGCGACATGCCATCGTTGTTATCGCCAAACGCGAGTTCTTGACTGGCCCCCGTTCCCCTCGTCACATCATCAAAATCAACGCCCGTGGACCACAGCGGATCGCCCCACGACGTAACAACTTGCCAACTATATCCCTTGGGCAGCGTCACTGTGTCGAGGGAATTAGCCTCCACAGGTATGAAGTCAAGGGGTTTAGCAGTGTCGGTCAATGATGCCGTTGTTTCAGATAGTCCTATGACAAATGTTGCCAAGCCGAAGGCAAACCCATTGCCAACGACATCACGCCGCGACAGCACAATGTCCGCAATCGTGTTGAAATCGTTTCCCTCAGGACGGGAGTTGTTGTTCTCATCACTTTTTAAAAAAGGGATATTTGCTATTCTTGGCCCGGGCACTATTTACATCTTCCTGATTGTGACTGTACGTCGTCAGCATTTGAACGATATGATCCTGAAATTACATTAATTTAATGTCATGTGTCCCGTTGGTTTTCAGGATGATCATGTGCGAACGATCATGCCATCTGCCAGGGATTGGCGATAGGCCTGGTACGCTGGGATGGCCCCGGCGATAGAGCCTGCGGCGACAACCAGCCCCAGAATCGCCAGATCGCGGCAAGTCGGCGGGCTGATGTCCAGATAAAGCCCGAAGCGGGCGTCGATGACTGGCTGGGCGATGGCCAGTGAAAGATAGAGCAGTATCACGCCGCACAGACAGCCTAATCCGGTCAGGATTACGGATTCGGCGACAAACAGTCCGAATACTTGATGGGGCCTTGCGCCGAGCGAACGCAGTATGGCCATTTCGCGTCGACGTTCATTGAGGCTGGCCAATAACATAACCGACATGCCGATGAGGCCGGTCAGGACAACGAAAAACGAGATCAAGCTCAATGCAGTTTCCGCCGTGCCCAACAGGCCCCACAACTCCTGCAGGGCAACGCCGGGAAGGATGGCCAGCAGAGGTTCCCCCCGATAGGTGTTGATAAACCGTTGTTCAGAAAATGTCGAAAAGCGTGATTTCAGGCCGACCATAAAGGCGGTAATGGCCTTGGGTTCGAGCGTCATGCTGCGGACCTTTTCGGCATCGACGGTCATACCGGGAACCCGGGTTCCGCTTTTCCAGTCAATGTGAATGGCTTCAATTGCCTCAAGACTGACATGGATCGTGCGGTCGACCGGCGTGCCGGTCTTGGCGAGAATTCCAGAGACGCGGAAGGGTTTATCCTGATGTTTTGAAAAACCTTCGCGGCCCAGGCCATGGTCGACAATGATCGCATCGTCCAGTCGGTAACCGAGAGCCTTGGCGACATCGGCGCCGATGACGACGTCGAAAAGATCGGCGAAGGGAGCACCCCGGACGAAGGCTAATTGACGTTTTCGGCCGTACCGGTAGTGATTGAAATAATCGAGATTGGTCCCCAGTAAGCGGAAGCCTTTATGTGAATCGCCAAGCGACAAAGGGATGGTCCAGGCGACATTGGCTCGGGCGGCGATCTCCCGGTAACTTTCAATGGAAATATTGTTGGTGGCATTGCCGATGCGGAACACTGAATAAAGGAGTAGTTGGATGGTGCCGCTGCGCGCACCGACAACCAGATCCGTGCCGGAAACCGTATTGGCGAAACTGCCCTTGGCTTCGGTCCTCACCTTCTCAACGCCTAGTAACAGGGCGACGCTCAGGGCAATGGCAAATACTGTCAACAGGACGGTAACCCGTCGGTTAAGCATGCTTTTGAAGGCGAGGGAGATAATCGGCATGACGGGGCTCATTTGTGGGGGGTGGCCTGGTTGATAGTGGCCAGCTCGATGGTCTGATCGAAGCCCGCTTCCATGGAGGAATCATGGCTGACGAACAACAACGAGGCACCGGCCTCGCCCACCTCGCGAAATAGAATATCGAGGAACGACCTTTGCACATCGGAATCCAGCGAAGACGTCGGCTCGTCTGCGATGATAAGCGCCGGTGCACCAATCAGTGAGCGGGCTGCCGCCACGCGTTGTTGCTGACCAATGCTAAGAAGAGACACAGGGCGCGAAGCAAGCGACGTTACATCCAGTTCCATGTGTTTTAAAAGACGCCGGGCTTCCGCTTCAAGGTTGCCCGAGCGATCCAGTGCCTTGCGACGGCGACGTGCAGAGAAGTGGCAGGGTAAAACCACGTTGTCGACAAGCGATAGATAGGGCACCAGATTGAACATCTGGAAGATAAAACCCACATGGTCGGCTCTGAAAGCATCCCGGCGGGCGGGGTTCAGTGTTGTCATGTCCATTCCCATGACGCTGAGTGTGCCTGCCTCGGGAATGGAGACGCCTCCTAGCAAGTTGAGCAAGGTTGTCTTGCCGCTGCCGCTGGGACCTTTGATGAAGATTCGCTTGCCGACCTCCACTTTAAGTTCCGGGATGTCCAGCACCAGGGGGTCCTGCTTGCGCCAGCGGAATTGAACATCGGACAACTGTATGATCGCGGTGGACAATTATCCCTCCGTTGTTTGCGAAACCGCTTAGAACATCAACCGTGCTGACGTAGAAGTCAATTCCATAGCGGACTGGCCGCTGGAAGTGATGGCCTGAACGTCGATCTCGCGCATTGTCGGGAAATGCTCGAAGAGTTTGACCTCCATGTGGCTGATGTGGCGAGGTTCTGCGCAATGGAAATGATAATGGGCATGAAACTCTGCATGGGTGCTTTCTTCGGCATCTTTATGATCGTCTGAGTGCCCGTTTTCTTTCTTTTCATGAGCATGGTCGTCATGTTCAGCTTGATGAGCTTCAGCCAATTGCGATGTTACCTCTCCCTCTTCCAAACGACAGTTGGCATCATCTGGAAAATCAAAAAGGACGCTGCCTTTTTGCAGGGTTGCAACGGCCTTTTTCACAGCTATTTTGTCAGCGCTGGCCGTGGCAGCATGCTCGAAGCCGACTATGTCGACGCCAGGGGCCATAAGTTCAATTTCAATAGTTTTTTCGTCAACGGCAATGTTGAGGCGGCTGACGCCGTGTTCGTGAGCATCGTGTTCTCGCTCACTCGCAGCGCTAATAGTGGCGAATATCCACAGGATGGCAACGCAGCTTAAGAGTGCCGCTGCTCGATCAATTAAAGGACTTTGTGTCATTTGCTTTTTGTTCTCGGTCAGTCAACGAAAAGAAGGGGCGTGGAAAGTGAATGTTATAACATAACATTTTTTATGCAAGCAACTACCTTCTTTGGTCGTGGCACCCATATTCTCTCAGGCGCTATTCTTCTTTTTCGTAGGGTTCTGCTTTGGCGTCGTCCAGGACGTAACCGGCGGTGATAGCGTCCGCGCCATCCACGAATTCCAGTTGTTTGTTGGTTTTTTGTATTGATAGACGGCCACTTACCCAGACCGGCATATACAAGTCATCTGCCTTGAAGGTTTGGTCAAGCTGCACAAAAACCATCTGGTTGGGCGGGGGTGGGGGGACGTGTATGCAGGCACCGACATAGGGCACCAGCAGAAATTCCTGAATCCCGGATTCCGAATACTCTAGGGGCAGGGCGTAACCAGGAATACGCACCTGCTGCCCATCCAGTTTTTTGACCACGGCTTGATTGCGTTGGTCAATCTCTGCCGACAGGTCTTCCAACTGTTTGAGCAAGGCTTTGACATCGAGCCCTTCTTTTTCCAGCTTGTAGGTCAACTCGACGATCTGTTCGTGTTCCCCGGAAACCAGTGAACCTTGATTCTTCTTCACAAGGGACGTCAGGTAGGACAATTCTTCCAAGTCCATTATATGTTCAGTCTGTAGATCCTGAAAAGGGTGCTCAATCGGTGGGGCGGATGGCACCAGATGATCCCATGTGAGCTCACGGGGTCTATCCGCTCCTGCCGTTTGCACAGTCAGGAAAACAAACAGGGTTGCCATAAACAAGCGGACCATAATAGGGACTCATTTCTTGTTGAAACTGTATTTATCGAATCTGTAAAGCATATCCCTGTTCAAACCATAGTCAAAGCATAAGAAATACAGGTGACAAAACTGGAGTGGAATGTGCTCGAATCTACGCAGCTTTTTCACTTTGCATACTGGTTAGAAAACTTCTTTTTCCACTTTATGCAGCGTTTCTCGTCACGTTCTTCATAGAGACGCAAGGCAGACTCTAGGTCCAGTTTGAAAGTGTCTTCGCTATCCTCTGCCAATGCCATTATTCGCATGGTGTACCAAGCCGTGATTCCACCCGGTGGTAGGGATTTGAATCTTGGAAACTCAGGATCACCACCTTCTTCGCTCAACCAAACCTCTGCTAGTCGGGGGTTCAGAACCATACCACGCCCTATACTCACCATATCAGCAGCGCCACTAGAGACTGCCTGGACAGCCTGCTCACGCCTTTTGAACCCGCCTGTTATCATGAGAGGTACATTGGTTTCTCCTTTGGCGCGTCGTGCAAAATCAAGAAAGTATGCCCCTTCGTCTGACGTTCCCTCTGAACTTGCTTTCGCTCCTGGAAAATAGGTCCCTCCACTAACATCAATCAGATCGATTGAGGTTTGATCGAGAAGGCGCACGACCTCCAAAGCATCAGCCTCTGTCAATCCACCTTCCAGTTGGTCCGTAGAGTTGATCCTTATTCCGACAGGGAATGATGGGCCTACGGCACGGCGTACCGCATCTATCACCTCAAGAACAATTTGGCTTCGGGCTTCAATTGAACCGCCATAGTTATCTTGCCTGTGGTTAAATAAAGGAGATAGAAATTGACTAAGTAAGAACCCGTGTCCAGCGTGGATATGCACGCCACTAAATCCTGAGGCCTTGGCGTAAGCGGCGGTTCTGGCATACATATCAGGAAGTTCTTGAATGTCTTCCGTCAACATTCCCGCACATTGAAGGCCTTTAATACTAAGTGCAGATGGTCCCTTCGGTTGACTAATCGGCAAGTGCGACAATGCTCCAGCGTGACCGAGTTGCGGCCAGAGATGTGCGCCTGCAATAACGCCGCGGCTGGTCAGAGATTCTATAGCTTGTTTATTGGTCTGCAATCCAAGAACCAAATTACCCGGTTTTTCGGGAAAGCGAGGATCACCTTGCACTTCACCAATGAAAGACAGGGCGGCTCCCCCTTGCGCCCATCTTTCGTAAAGCCGGGTCTGCGCCCTCGTGGGATCACCTTCACCGTTGCCAAGTGAATCTGACATGGGGGATTTTGCGATACGATTTTTTAGAACCGCACCACAAGGCAGCTCAAGGGCTTTGCGAAGGGCCTGATGGGAATTTGAGGTTTCTCGTTCCAATGATTGACCCATGAATTCAGTCTCCGCTTCAAGGAATTCTAATTGTCGCTACATTAGTTCCTTCTTGCTTTCAACAAAATCGTTAGTAAAACGTCGGCTCTTGGCTATTGGCGGACGTTCTTCAGGTTCGACAATTACTTCTGCTTCCGACCCTAAGCAGACTCAAGTGATGTGAAAAATGTTGAATTTTTCCACAGGCATTGCCATTTTAATAAATCGTCATAAGTTGGAATATTGGCGACACTGGAAATGTGAAAACAAGGCCAATTAATGTCGCAGCGACGCCTTATCCTATTTGTCATTTTGACTGCATTTGCGGTTTTGGGAAACTATGCAAATGTTCCCCTGTTTTTCTCCGTCAGTTTCATTTTTGGTTCCGTCGCGGCGCTAATAGCAGTCCGCCTGCTTGGTGTTTTCCCAGGCACTCTCGTTGCCGCGATCGGCGGGGCTTATACCTGGTTCCTCTGGGGTCATCCATACGCAATGATCATCTTCACGTTTGAAGCGTTTGTAGTGGGACTGCTATTGCAGCGGATAGAGAAGGTCGCCCTAGCCGACACTCTTTATTGGCTTTTCATTGGTAGTCCTTTGGTGTTTTTATTTTATGGCGTGCAGATGGGCATGGCAGAAAGCGCTGTTGATCTTATTGCTATTAAGCAACCTATCAATGGGGTTTTTAATGCAGTTCTTGCGGCATCTGCGTTGATGATTACACGCCTTCGGCTGCCTTGGCTGGAGACGGCTGATCATAGGCGCATTCGAGTTTCCTCACTGGTCTTCAATGTCTTGTTGTTGTTGACCCTTACTGCAGGCACGGTGCCGATCATATCCAACAGCAACCAGACCCTCAAGGAAGAGGAATTGTCGGTTAAACAAAAATTGACTGACACCGCACAATGGATGTCTGCCATGATTCAGCTGAGAAGCGCCGAAAATGGGATTGTAAAGAGTCTCGAACAAGTCGCGGCGATTATGCCAGACAGGGAAGTGCTTCATTTTGCACTCCTTGATCAAAACGGCGTTGTCTTGACCCATCACGGAGAAATTAAAAGCCTTGACGAAAATGGATCGACGAGGGAAACCGAACAGGGGCTCACGATCTGGCAGCCCGAGGGCCCCATGGCTGCTATGTTGCGATGGCGCAACAGCCGCTACATACAGCGTGTTAGTCTGGTTCAGACAGAACCTGAAATGACGTTGTTGCTGGAAAGCAATACAAGTTTCCTGATCGAGAAAATGGATTCCCAGCATTATCAATCGCTTCTTTCTATTTCCATTCTCATCGCTATTGCAGTGGCACTATCCCTGATTTTGAGCTACCTGGTTACACGACCAATCAGAGCGCTTGCAACACTTGGTACGCAGATCGCGGGGCAAGTGGTGGAAACCCCAATTCCAAACGTGAAATTTCCGGAGAGTTTCGTTAGTGAGTACGATGATCTTTCCCGCTCCTTAAAAAATATGACCGGGGATTTGAGCACAAACTATGGCGAGTTGCGCAAAATCAAGGAAAATCTGGAAAAAATAGTCCAGGAACGAACGAACGAATTGCGTCAACTCTCTATGGTGGCCAGTCAAACAACGAATGGTGTTATTATCACCGATGCTCAGGGTGTGGCCACATGGGTTAATGATAGTTTCGTTAATATTTCTGGTTTCACCCCCGACGAAATTATCGGCAAACGGCCAGGCGACCTCCTTCAGGGGTCTGACACAGCCCCTGAATCAATCTTGAAAATGCATCAGGCCTTGGCCGAAAAGGCGCCCTTTATTGTTGAGTTGATCAATTATACGAAAGCGGGTGCTCCCTATTGGGTCGAGATTGTGTGTAACCCCTTCATGGATGAGAAAGGGCATCACGCCGGGTTCATCGCCATCGAAACTGACATCACTGAACGCAAAAAAACTGAACGGGTAAAGAACGAGTTTATTTCCACTGTGAGCCATGAACTACGCACGCCCCTGACCTCCATCAAAGGGTCCATCGGTTTGTTGCGTTCCGGTAAAGTGGCGCCGCTGCCCAGCCCGGCCCAATCTTTAGCCGATATGGCGTACAAAAACACCAATCACCTTGTTGAACTAGTTAATGATATTCTGGACATTGAAAAGTTGGGAACCGATCAGATGACGTTCGATTTCCAACCAACGGATTTGACGGACCTGGTAAAGGAAGCCATCGCAGACAACCAAAGTTATGCCGATGAATACGATGTACAATTTAGGCTGGCCGAGACAGAGGACACTCAGGTTAAATGCGATCCCAGGCGAATAAATCAGGTGATAGCTAACCTCCTGTCAAACGCAGCAAAGTTTTCCCACAAGGGAGGAGGCGTGGAAATATCGGTCCACCATCAAGATGGTTTGGCCCGCGTGTCCGTGTCCGATCAGGGAGTGGGCATTCCTGAAGAATTCCACGACAAGGTATTCGATCGTTTTACCCAGTCGGATTCATCAGATACCCGGAAAGTTGGAGGTTCGGGGTTGGGGCTTAATATTTCCCATAAAATTATGGAAAAGCATGGGGGCACTCTTACGTTTGAAAGTACCTCCGGTGTCGGCAGCACGTTTCATATAAACTTACCTATTCTTAAGAACGAATCTGACAGCAGTTAAATCGACCCGAAGACATTCCCAATTAAAACGCCTCCTTATGGCTATTAGGGGTTCTGTATTCTGTCGAAGGATTGATTTGCATCACATTGGTATAATCAGGAAATAACTTTATTAAATAATTTCAACACGTTGCCGCCTAACATATTGATGATTTCGTCGTCGTGGAAACCTACTTCCTGTAAGCTTTCAACCAATTCTGGCAGCATTTCATACCCCTTAAACCAGCCTTTTGTAGAGTTCAGGTCCGTACCAAGGCATACATGATCGGCACCATATTTATCGGCCAACATGCGGAAATTTCCAATCATCAGCTTCTTGGCAGAGCTATAACCTAACATTTCTACAATTTTGGGGTGGTCATTGACCCAAACTCCTAACAAGCCACCCGTATCAACGACTCTTTTTGCGTGCTCAGGCATTGCAGTACGTTTAAATCTGCCCGTATCGGTCCTTCTTTTTAGGTATGCAACGTGGCTTAGAAGCAAGGGGCCACCATATGCATCGGCAGCTTTATTGACCCCTTTGTGGGTCATATGTGCGACGTCTACGACCATGCCAAGGCGCGCCATTTCCTTAACGAAAGCTGTCCCTTCCTTGCTTAATCCGCCTTTTGACGACTTTCCCTGAATATCACCGAACGGGTTGTAATAGTTGTAGTGCAAGGGCTGTATGATCCGGGCCCCTAAATGGTACACCTCCTGAATTGCTTCCAGCCGGTCCTCGGCAAAGCCACCACCTTCGATTGCGAGCATAGCTACCGGTGCCCCTGCTTTTTTGGCGGCAATAATGTCTTGCGAGTTCAAGGCGATCTTGACTCCCAACTCCGTTAACTTCGTGCTCCCCTTTTCTAGTTCTGAGACAACGTACTGATAAAGCTCTCCCTTTTCAGGTTTACGCTTCATTAGTCGTCCCTTTTTCATAATGGGTAGGTCTGTGACGACGCTGTAGGCAAATCCGGTAAGATGACTAGCCTTTATTTTTTTCAGCGCGCCGGGCAGACTTTCCATAGACCTGTAAAAGGGCCCAGGATGGGTATGGGTGTCGAAGGTTATGGCCTGTTTTAACAAATCTTCTGCCGATGATTTGGCATATGCGGCGCCCGTAAAAGCTGTCATCGCCGGAATGCCTGCAAGCGCGGTTACGATTGCGGCAGTTCCTGTGTTTAGAAAGGACCTGCGATCTAATGTCATAGTTACCGATTTCTTCATTCTTAAAATTCCCCAAGAATACGTTGCATCTACTCATGCTTTCCTCATAACGCTCCGTATAAAGTATAAGGGTAAAGTGCTGAGAAGGCAGCGGGGATTATCTGCTATTGCGCTCCTTAAGTGTCTACTATGAGGAGGTAGAGCAGACATAGTTGGATAGGAGGGTTAGGTGCCGCAGAATGTTTCGTGAACGATTTCATGGCGTTGCGGTGGGTTTTGATAATCAATATTTCCGGGCTGATCGTCGAAGGGCAATGACAAGATATCTACTAATTTTTCAAAAGGACCTAAATCACCGCCCAGCGATGCTTCGATGACCTGCTCGACACGGTGGTTGCGCGGAATATAGGCGGGATTTGTGGCTCGCATAGCAGCCTTTCGTTCCAATTCGCTGCACTTCTCAAGGCAAAGCCGCGCCCGCCATTTGACCAACCAGTCTTCTGCCGCCGAGCGCTCTTCAAAGAGGCTGGTAAAGGATTCATCCAGTGAATTATTTTTGGAGCTTTTCTCGTTCGATACCTCGCAAAGTCGTCGAAAGGTCAGTGTAAAATCGGCTTTGTTGGTCGCCATGCAGTCCAGCAACTCTTGCACCAGATCCGCGTCCTCATCTCGATGGTCCAATAGCCCGATTTTCGATCCGAAATCCGCATCTCGTGCGGTGTAAAACTGTTCTTGAAAACCGTTAAGCTTGTCTGTCACGGCCTCTAGCGCTGCCTCTTCGTTGGCATCGATCAAGGGTAGGATGGAAGAGGCAAAACACGATAGGTTCCAATGCGCGATCTTCGGTTGATTGCCATAGGCGTAACGCCCCCTACGGTCGATAAAACTGAAAACCGTTTCGGGATGGTAGGTGTCCATAAAAGCGCAGGGACCATAGTCTATCGTCTCGCCCGAAATAGACATATTGTCCGTATTCATAACGCCGTGGATGAACCCGACGGCCATCCACTTGGCGATCAGTTTGGCTTGCCGAGCAATCACCCCTTCAAGCAGCGCCAGATAGGCATTTGGGGAATTGTGTGCCTCGGGATAATGTCGGTCGATGACGTGGTCCGACAATAGCTTGAGGGCATCGATGTCTTGTCTGGCGGCAAAAAACTGAAAGGTGCCAACCCTAATGTGACTGCTGGCGACGCGCGCCAAAATGGCGCCGGGAACCCTGCCATCGCGCATGACTGTTTCGCCCGTGGTGACGGCGCCAAGTGCGCGTGTCGTCGGGATCGATAGGGCCGCCATGGCTTCACTAAGGATATATTCGCGCAACACCGGACCGATCCAGGCGCGCCCGTCGCCATTGCGCGAAAATGGTGTTCGACCTGCCCCCTTGAGATGGACGTCATTGCGTCGTCCATCCAAGCTAATCACCTCACCGAGCAAGATCGCCCGGCCGTCTCCGAGCTGTGGCACCCAACCACCGTATTGGTGGCCGGCGTATGCCATGGCAAGGGGCTCGGCACCTTCTGGAACCTGGTTTCCGGCCAATATATTGGTGCCGCTTTGTGTCTCGAGAAAGTCTGGATCCAGGCCGAGGTCGCTGGCCAGCAACCGATTGACCTTGATAAGGCCGGGTTGCTGTACGGGCGTTGGGTCCAGCCGTGCAAAAAAGTGCTCGGGCAATCTGGAATAGGTATTATCGAACTGGAAGTGATTCGAATGGGTAGAGACCATATTTTTTTAAAGCCCTCATGAGAATGATGGTGAAATAGCTCAGATGGACGTTAAATTATGTCCATATGTGGGATGTTTTCTGGGTTCATAGTCAGTTGAGCCGAGCCCGCAAGATTGTCTAAGACCTATGACGTCTTGCCGTGCACATGCCTATCAAAACCATGAGAACATGTAGTTACGCTATTTATAAATCAATTATTTCCGGGTAGTCCGGCCTGTGCCCAAGCAGCGACGCCACCTGACATGTTGTATGCTGCAGGGACCCGTTTTTCTTCTAGTAGATACTGCCCAACTTGTCTGGAACGCATACCATGGGCGCAGACAAATACTAAGCGTTTATCAGTATCGCTTGGCACCGCATCAACATCAAAAGTTGACATGGGATTGTGCACAGCTCCAGGAATAGAGAACTCGGCTAATTCCTGGTGTTCTCGTACATCGATTAGAATCGCCAAGTCTTTGTCTAGCCATTCTTTCACTTCTTCTGGTTTAACTTCTTCCATCTTCTGGGCACCTTTACTTTTAAACAATAGGCTCTTTGCGCTGATGGCTACAATGTAGTGTCGAGCTTGAGAATTACCAGCGTTTAGGAGAAAATATCAATGCCTCATTCAGTGATCACGGTTATTTTTCCTGTGGCATGGGTTTTGGCGGGACAAACGGCTCGGGAACTTCGCCAGCATCAGTCTCGATATATAGCGATTGGCTGGGGAAGGCAAAAGCGCTTCCCGCTCCCTCGACAATTTCCTTGATGGCATAGGCCAGACTTTCCTTGATTTCCAGCCACTCCCCCCACTTCGTCGTCTTGGTAAAGCAATACAACATAATATCTATGGAACTGTCGGAAAAACTGTCAATGCGGACAAACAGCAAGGTTTCAGGTGGTTTTGCGAAGGCATCGTTTTCCATGACGTAAGATTCAATGCCATCACGAATGGCCCGCAGCTGGTCGACCGTGGTGCGGTATTCGACGCCGATCTTCCAATATATGCGCCGGTGGGTCATGGCTGAGAAATTGGTGACAGCAGAATCAGATAACTTTGTATTGGGAACAAAGACTGGTGCCTTATCAAAGCGGCGCACCACCGTTGAGCGAAAACCAATGCTCTGGACAATGCCTTCAACGGCACCTTCTACCCGTATCCAATCGCCTGTATTAAAACGTTTTTCTGCGATAATCAGGATGCCAGCGATAAGGTTCTTGAACAGGTCCTGTGCGCCCAGTGCGACGGCGACGCCGAACAGTCCCAGGCCGGCCAAAATCGGACCAACCTCAATTCCCCATATTTGCAATATCGTCGCGGCCCCGATCAAGATAAACGCCGCCTTGATAGCCTTGACCAGCCATTGAACCATTGCCAGCGTGAATACTTTTTCCAGGCGCTTGAGGAACTGACTCAATGGATCGACGAGCCTGAAAAGAGCCCAGAAAATAGTAAAGGCGATTAAGGACCTGACCAGATGGTCACCGATGACGGCGAAGGCGCCGGGTAGTTCCAGGTATTCAATAACAAAAAATGTGCCTAAGACGATGGGAATAAACCGGACCGGGTTTTCCAGCGCTTCAATGGCGTTATCATCAAAATTGCTGTCAGTCCGGTGGGCCATTCGCTTCATGAACGCCAGCACAAAGCGGGTGAACAGGCGACGCAAAACCAGGAATATGGAGAAAATAGCGACGGCCGTGACCAGGCGACCTATATCGATTCCCAAAACGCCCGTCTTCCATACGTCGAGGGTCAGTTGCCAGAAATTATTCAGTGTTTCTATGGAGTTTTCCAAGTTCTTGTCCCTCAGTGCTGTTGGGCGGCTACGATGTATGCCTCAATAGTTACATCACCTAGGGCCTTACGGGCTTCCAGGCGGTGGACGCCCTTGATTAGAACGTAGCGGTCCTTGCCTTGTCGCACCTGAATTGGGTGTTCCTCTGCCTCTTCCATTATTTCTTCTGCAACCAATTCGACCTTTTGCGGGTCAAGTTCCTTGCGCAGGCCTCCCGGCACATAAATTTCCTCAATATTGATGACAATGGCCTTGAGCAACACAGTTCTCCTTCTCTTGACGCCTATGTATTCAGTCCCTGTATCCTTATAAGATATGATTTATATCTGTTTCGGTTGGGAGCGTGATTTGGCTCTATTGCCATCAGGTCAGCTTTGGCTCGTCTGGCCTAATTAGCACACCCTTGGCCGTCATTCTAACGGGTTCTTGGAAACAAGTTATTTAAAAAAATCAGAACTTGTCATTGTTCGGCATTGCGTCGTTTTCGGTCCCCGGGTTTTGATGTCGGGGAGGCCAAGCAGGAATAGAAAAACCGGCCCTCAAGGGGCCGGTGAATTTTGAAAGGGGAGTTGTCTGAAGGTGCGCTATGCGGGCGCTAGAATATGAGAGAGGGGTCATTCCCTTCGACATGATGATAAAAGCACGTTTTAGATGTTGATACTGTGATGGCCGTCACAGGTGGTTATTATTCGCCTCATTCCCCAATTTTCCCTGCTCCCAATGCAAACCAGGCAAAGACAGAGCCAACGGAGCTAATGGCAACGGCTTCCAGGTATTGACCATTTATAATGGTAACTGCGACCAAGCCCAGTATGACAAGGAAGCAAATGCCAGCAATCACCCGCCAGATTTTAGCTCTATTCATTTAATGCCCTTCTTCAGGTTATTTTAGCTGCCCGATTGTTCCTTGCTCAGATATTTGGCTTTTAACCAGGGTATCAGGGGAGAATCATCAAACCCACTACTGGCCACATAATCGAAAACACCGTGGAATATAAGGGGTTCGGCGTAGCCCGGCATGCGAAAGACCTCGTCAGCATGGTCGTCGAGAAATTCAATTGTCGGGGTGCCTGTAACACGGTGGTTGCGGGCCAGTTTAGAGACGCTCATGGCGGTTCCGTCAAAATCAATCATTTGGCGCTCACCGCGCATGTTCAGCATGATCACATAGAAATTCTTGCGGATGAAATGGACTGTGTCTTCGACCTTTAAATTGACCTCATGTATTTTTTGGCAAAAATGGCAGCCCTGCTGTTCCCAGAAAATCACCAAAGTTTTATCTTCAGCGCTAGCCGCTGCCAGATCCTTTGAAAGGTCGCCCGTGGTTTCGTTAAACCATGTTTCCGTGTGAAGGCCTTCGTTATTTAGCTCGGCAATGGCTGCCGCTGGGCTTAACAGCAACAGGCTAAAGGCGATAAGCAGGATTTTGAGTTGGGCATGTGCCATGGCGGTCATCTCAATGGTCATTTCTGATGGACCTGCATACCTCTAAAGCAGCGGCCAATAGAAGCCCTGATAGGGGGCTATCACGAACATTTGAGAGTGATGTGAGCACGGTGTGCTCAATTTAAAATCAGTCGTTGGCGGCCTCAGCCTCGGTCTTTTGTTCGGCGATTTGGGCGTGAACTTCCGCCATGTCCAGGCCTTTGGCCTGGGTCACCAAATCTTCAAGGGCGCTTTCGGGGATGGCGCCAGCTTGAGAGAACAACAATACCTTGTCGCGCATGATGGCCAGGGTCGGAATGGACTGAATACCAAACTGACCGGCAATTTCCTGCTGGGTTTCCGTATCGCATTTGGCGAAGACGATGCCTTCGTGATTTTCGGACACTTTCTCGTATGTGGGGCCGAACATCTTGCATGGGCCGCACCATTCAGCCCAAAAATCTATAACGACCATATCGTTGTTCATTATTGTCGTTTCGAAGTTCTCTGCGGTCAATTCAATGGTCGCCATTGTCGCTGTTCCTTTTTGAGTAAATTCAGCCCGGGGCAGTAAGTGTCTGCTAATATAAGAAAAAAATAGGAAGAATCCAGTGCCGAGCCATAATATTGGGATATTCAATAACAGATAATACGCCGGCCCCTTTAAAAGTGGGGGGAAGTGCGTAAAATGCCCCTTCTTATATAGGGAGGGAACGGATCAATGTCGGGGGCTACGGAAATATACCTTTGTCGGCCAGGCCAGAACTTGAAAGAAGGCCGGGTCGAATACAGCAATGAAATTGACACAAAAGAGCAGGCCCATGCAGATGCCCTGCAGCGCTGTCAATGGGATAAGCGGCTGGCTAAGGTCGCCTACTATGCCGTCAGTGAGAATGGGGATTTCAAGGTTATCCTCACCTACAATAATCCACATATTGAAAGTAAAGCAGAGAAGCCAAAAAAGGTTAAGAAAAAGCCCGTCCCGAAGCCGGGTTTGGTAAAACGGGTGATAAATGCTGTCACCGGCTCCGGATCAAAGAAGAAGAAACAAAAGAAAAAGAAGAAAACCTGAATACCAGCCCTGTGGCCGTCTTGTTAAATGATGATAGGATGCCCCTTGCTAAGAGGGAATAATGGCAAAAAAGAAGAAATCACCAATCCTGAGACTGTTTCTGGCTATGGTCATTGGCCTGTTGGTCCTGGAGGTCATGATTGAAGTATCCGCTGGCCGCAACCTGATTGGTGGCCGAAATGGCATTTTCATTCGTTATTCTGCAAGCACGGACAAGATTGTCGATAGCCCCATGAAGGCCAGAGTTCGGGTTATCCAAAAGTCTAATATTTACGATCAACCCAGTCTTCAATCCCAGAAAGTCGGTAAACTGGGGGTAGGTGATAAGTTGATAATTATCGGCAAGACGACGGTTAATAAAAAAGATGTCTGGTACCGGACACAGCGCTTTGGCGGCAAAATCGGCTATGTTCATGGCAATGTGGTCGCTAAATAAAATCTATTAGTCAAATACGGGTAATTGGGGCAGCTTGCCGCCGCCTGCCATGGCCAGAATATTGTCGATGAATTCCTCCGGCTTTGAAACACCGCCAAATTCAAGAAGCATCATCGCTTTGTCGCGCATTTCAGCAACTGACAAGGCATCTTCAGGATCGCCTTTGCAGTGATTGCGCTGGGTCGTTATTTCTGCCCCATCTGCAAAGGTTAGCTTAAGGGTCGCCCCCCAGTCCTTTGGATAGGCTGAAAGGTGGGGTTCATCTGCTTTGATTAGAACTTTCTGCCTGTACGGGGCTAAATCCCGGCGGGCCTGTTCCTCGAAAACATCAAAATCCATGTGGCCGCCAATCAAAGCGGCTGCGACGCAGTGTTGCAGCGAGAATTTTGCTTCATACACACTGTCCGGGTCAGGTCGATCACACACATCCAGCGCCGCTTGATAGGTGCCCAGTGATATTGACTGGATGGTGGCCGGATCCACTTTGCCCGATAGTTTAAGGGCCGCGTCTATGGCCGGGTGGGTGTGGCGACACGAGGGCCAGGGTTTAATAGAGGTTTCATGCAGTTGCCAGCGGTGGTCCGGATCATCAAGGACGGCTGCAGGGTTGGCGTCGGGGCAGGCGGCGGCGAACAGGCCACGCTTGCCTTCAAGAATTTGCGGCGGGCCGGAAAACCCGAGCGCCGCGAGCTCGCCAGCAATGACTCCGGCTTCAGCACCCCGCCCCGCATGCAAATGCTTGCTCATGGCACCAGTGTCGAGGAATTGCCAAAATCCGGCAGCCTGGGTTCCTGCGTTGCCAAGGGCGTCAACGCTGGCGTCTTCATCAAGACCAAGCAGATGTGCAGCCGCCATGGCCGATCCGAACGGCCCACAGGTCGCTGTCGAATGCCAAATGCGGTAGTGCTCTTGGCCGACGGCCATGCCAATCCGACAAGTTGCTTCAAACCCGTGCAGCACCGCCTGTAGAAAATTGATACCACCAGCACCTGTTTTGCTGGCAAGAGCATAAGCGGCGGGGACGACAACACACCCCGGGTGCACGACTGAAGTGCGATGTAAGTCATCCATTTCCAGTATGTGAGTGAGCCCACCTAGCAACAGCGCCGTCCGTCCGGAATCTCCATGGCAATTTAATCCGGCTACTAAGTTAAGTAATTTGGCACCGGGCTCGCTACGACGTCCAGCCAGGGCATTGGCGAGGGCGTCCAGGGTAAACAGGGCTGCTGCATCAAGGTCTGTTTGGGTGATCTCCTTGTCTCGAATTAGGCGGACAAGATTGCGGGTCAGGCTCACGGATTTTTCCATAGCATAGGGGGCTCCAAACAATCTGAATCATATCAGTAGTGTAGAGTTTTATGAGTTCAGACAAAACCTTCCACCAGTCAATAATTTGCATTTTGCAATGCTAAATGGAAATGGCCTGTGATTTTGGAAAGTCAGGGCCGGTTGGTGAGTATCAAATTTCCCGGTTTTCCGGGCTTTCCTGATTGGCACAACCCTTGCGAGATTGACGTTGTGTTGACGTGTCTTTTTTTGAAAATTCAGGAGCTTAATATGCAGGAAATTATCAGTTTTCATATTGTCCCACCGGGAAACTTGTGTGTCAGGGTTGTAGGTGGTCATTTCCGCCCGGCGACAGAACTTGAAACAATCAGGTTTTTCAAGCTGGGCGTTTCTCTGCAATCCTTAAGGGGATGGGGTTCCTCTTACATTCAGGCAACGCAATTGGCTGCCTGACGTCAAAGGAACCTGTCTGGATAGTCCGTAAAGATGGCGGTGGCACCCCAGTCGATTAAGGTTTGCCCCCGTTGTAATTCATTGACTGTGAAACACCGCAGGTCATATCCAGCCTCTATGATGGCGGCGCACCCGGCCTCGTCGAGGAGTTTGTGGTTACAGTGGATCGCGACGCAATCCAACATCTGCAGCCGTTCTTGCCAGCTATCAAGAGACCCGGAAACGTTTAAAGCCCTTGGAATATCCGGCGCGTGGTTCCGTGCGGCCTTCAGGGCATTTTCATTAAAACTTGAGAAAATCGGGCTCGGCAATGTTTCCGGCCAGTAATCTTTGACTATTTGGGCGCTCAGACGGCTTGTCTCTTCATCACGTCCCGTTGACGGTTTAATCTCGATTACTGCGTTTAATTTCAGGGTATCAAGCAACTTGATGACATCCCTGAAAAGGGGAATTCCTTCCCCTGCGAAGGTCTGCGAATACCATCCTCCTGCATCCAGCTTGTGCATGTCATGCCAATTGGTCTGGGCCACCAGTGCATCCAGGCCTGTTGTTCTTTTCAAGCTTTCATCGTGAATGATCACGACTTCATCATCGGCACTTAGCATGGTGTCGAATTCAACCCACTGGACACCCAGCTCAGCAGCCTTGCGCACGGAAGCCAGGGTGTTTTCAGGGGCATGGCCGCACGCACCACGATGACCAATAATGGAAGATGCTTTCACGATATTGGCTCTGTTTTAGTGACGCCTTTGCCGCGCATGTGTTCACGGTGGAAGATGTAAAGTCCACTGCCGGCAATGATGCAGGCACCGGATATTGTCCATAAGTCCGGTAAATCGGAAAATAAAATATAGCCGAACAAAGTCGCCCAAAGCAGGTTGACGTATGAGAACGGCACCACTGTTGGCGCCGGGGCCTCCTCATAGGCCTTGATCATGGCAAAATGCCCAAGGTTGGATGTCACCCCAAGGGCGGCCATCATCAGCCAGCCTGTGGTATCAGGCTGGATCCAGTACAGAGGGACCAGGGCTGTCAAGATGGCTGTCCCGGAAGAGGCCGTATAAAGCAGAGTTGTCATGGTATTTTCGGTTCGCCCCAAAAAACGTGTCGATATCTGGTACAGGGCGTAAAGGCAGGCAGCTCCAAGCGGGAACAAGGCCGTCAATTGCATCAACCCATAGCCAGGGCGAATGATGATGATTGCCCCCAGAAAGCCAACAATAATACCGGCCCAGCGGCGCGCCCCAACCCGTTCCCCCAACAGGGGCATTGATAAGACCGTGACCAATATGGGCGTGACAAACATGAGGGAAGATATGTCAGCAAGGGCGAGCCCGGACAACCCGAAGAAAAACAGAACTGATGTGCCCAGCAATAAAAGGGAGCGCACGATTTGCAATTTCAGTTTGCTGGTTACAAGGACCTTCCTTAGGCGCGGGGCAAGGAAAAAAACCAACAAAAGCAACTGGAAAAAATACCGTGCCCAGACAACTTGTATGACCGGGTAGTGCTCCATAAGAAGTTTGGCAAATGAATTTGTTCCTGAGAACATCATCATTGCACCCATCATCCAGAAAATGCCGCGCTTGGCATCGAAGGGCTTGGGTTGTGGGGCAATGGCGTGGGTCATGCAGGTGATCCTGTATGAGGGGATAAGTGGTGAAGAGACCCTAACACAAGACGTCATGCAAAACCCTATGCCTTATAGGCATCGTTGAGCTGCCATCGTTTAAGTACGATTTATCAATGTATTCCACATAAACTACAAAATAAAGATGTTGACCATTGGCTATATAACAAATTAATATGTTAAATATTATATTTAAACACTTAAGAACTGTGAATTAAAATGAACGCGATAACATCAAGCGAACCTGTTGTTTCTATTGGCGATTATGACGAATACCGTAGTGCACTGGACAACTTTGCCAGTGGTCGATGGGGTGAAGATCGCTGGAAGACTTTCCGTTTGCGCTTTGGTATTTATGCTCAAAGACAGGCTGGATTCTATATGATCAGGGCTAAAATACCTGGTGGGCGATTAAGTTTTAGCCAGGCGAGAACGGCAGCTAAGGCAAACAGGGAACATTGTGGTTCAGACATTCACATAACGACCCGCCAGGATTTCCAATTTTATTATGTAAAACTGGAATCAACACAAGCTTTCCTTCAGGCTTTATATAGCGGAGGTATAACCACCCGTGAAGCATCGGGGAATACTTTCAGGAATGTTGTCGCTTGCCCACTGGCAGGTGTTTGCCCTCATGAACTGGTGGATGCTGGCAAAGTTGCTGAAAATATTTCAGAGAACTGGATTCGCCATCCCCTTGTTCAGCATATGCCACGAAAATTTAAGACGACGGTTTCAGGCTGTGCCCATGATTGCGGCGCCAGTTCCATTGATGATCTTGGCTTCATCGCAACAACACGAGACGGATTACCCGGTTTCAAGGTTGTTGCCGGTGGTGGCCTGGGTAACAGGCCCCATACAGCAATTGTTGTGGAAGAATTTGTTGCGGCGGAAGATCTGGCTGCCGTTCAGGAAGCTTTCGCTAGAATGCACCATGGAAATTCCAACCGGGCCAACAAAAATGCTTCGCGCATTAAGTTTCTTGTCGATAAGTTCGGCGAGCAGGGCTTCGTTGATCTATTCAGGGAACATTTCGCTGAAATACAAAACCTTTCCCAGCGTGAAACATCGACAATATCCTGGCGCAATCCTTCCGTAAACGGGACGCCTCCATCTGTGAAGGATGGTGTGATTGCCCAGCACGATGGTCGCGTTGCCATCGTCATCCGCCCACCATTAGGTATGCTGGATTCAGACCGCCTGGAAAGTTTAACGGATATTGCAGAGCAACTTGGCGCACAAGAATTCAGGTTGACCCGTGACCAAAATATTATGGCCATCGGCTTGCCTGAAGATGTCCAAGAAGAATTCATTGCCAAGGTAGGCGAGCTAGGTTTCGAGGCTGGTAAGAAAGCGGATATCATTTCGTCTGTTGTGTCTTGCCCCGGCACCAGCACGTGCACCATTGGTATAACCAATTCAAATGCACTTGCCGATGAGATCATTGGAGATCGCGACGGTTTCAGCCATTTGCCAGAAACCAGAATTGGAATATCGGGCTGCCATAACTCCTGTGGTCAGCACCATATTGCTGATTTCGGATTGCATTCATTGGCAAAGAAAATAAAAGGCAAAAGCGCTCCTCATTATCAGTTCCATGTGGGGGGAGATGGCACACAGAGCGATGGCATTGCGGTTGTTGGTCCTACTGTTCCTGCTCGCCTTGCCCGCCAGGCATTGAAAACGTTGATTGGAGAATTTTCATCAAGCCACAGGAAAGACGAAAGCGTTCGTGACTGGGCTTTAAGAATCGGCAAGCCAGGTCTAGATGAGATTCTGCAAGACTATAGCGCTGATGGTTATGATGCTGAGGACGAATCGTTGCTTTTGGATGTGGGTAATGACGACAAGTTCTATCCACCGGAAACCGCATCAGGTGAATGTGCGGCACCTGCTGTAATTGGTGAGTATCTTACCAATTTGGCGGAGACGTCTTTGTTGGATATTTCACGTAGGCAAACAATTGGTGATGATGCCGGTGCGATTAAGGCAGCTCGTGATGCCGTGACATTTGCGGTCAAGCGCTTGCTATTGATTGGCCAGGTTGATCATAAAAACCTTGAACCTGTTGCCTTGCTGGAGGCGTTCTTTGAGAAATTCAGTGGTAACCCTCACGTCGTTAGCAGCCTGAACAGTGTCAATTCAGTTCTCTCCCAGAGCGAAGAGACAGGCGTGCCTGATTCTTTGGAAGCGGATGTCAGAAACTGGATAACGGTTGCAGAAAATCTTTCAGAAACCCTGATTTTGGGTGCAGAAGAATCGACAGTGTCGGCATGAGTATCCAGGCCCATTCTTTGGAAGGGGAGGAACTCTTGACTGCTTTCCTTGCTAAGGAATATGCAGGGCGCATTGCCGTGTCTTCTTCCTTTGGGGCGGAATCCGCAGTTCTGCTTGATATGGTGGCGAGAATTGACCCTCACACGCCGGTGATCTTTCTTGATACAGGCAAGCACTTTCCGGAAACACTGGAATATGTGGCGCTTCTGCAGCAAAGACTTGGGCTAAGCGACATCAGAATGCTGCGCCCGGATGTTCTTGACGTCAGTAAGGTAGACCCGGAAGGCATGCTGTATGCAAGCGATCCTGATGCCTGCTGTGCCTTGCGTAAGACGGCACCCTTAAGCACGGTCCTGGAAGAATTTGATGTTTGGATAACGGGAAGGAAACGCTTCCACGGTGGGAAACGTGAAGCCTTGGCGACTATCGAAGAAGTTGACGGACGCCTTAAACTTAATCCTTTGGCGGGCTGGTCCGAGGAGCAGATTGATGAGGCATTTGATCAGCGTGGACTGCCGCGACATCCGTTGGTCTTTGAAGGATATCAGTCCTTGGGATGTGCGCCATGTACAAGGAAATCCAGTTGCCCCGGAAATGTCAGGGCTGGACGCTGGGCCGGTACAGACAAAACAGAATGTGGCATTCACACTCAATCGATTTGAAGTCAGGAATTAAGATAATGGGATTGGTAAAAAAAGTTAAATCGACGAATCTTCATGCGGTCGAACACGGCGTCCCCATAGAAGGGCGTTGGCACAAAAACGGTCACCGTGGCGGCGTCATCTGGCTGACCGGGCTTTCCGGTTCAGGCAAGAGCACCCTTGCCATGGAACTTGAAAATGTTCTCCATGACCAGGGCTATCAGGTCTATGTGCTTGATGGTGACAATGTTCGTGGTGGTTTGAATTCGGACTTGGGATTTTCACCAGAAGACCGGGGCGAGAACATACGCCGCATTGGCGAAGTGGCGGCCTTGTTTGCCGATGCCGGAGTGATTGTCATCACCGCTTTCATTTCGCCCTACGTGGCAGACAGGGAACTGGCACAATCGGCCGGTAAGGATCAATTCCACGAAATTTACATTGAAGCTGATCTGGATACTTGCGAGCAGCGCGATCCCAAGGGGCTGTATAAAAAGGCAAGACGTGGAGAAATCCCGGAATTTACAGGTATTTCGGCACCCTATGAGGCACCTGAGAATGCAGCCTTAACTGTCAATACATCGACCTTATCTATTCAACAAGGCGTTGACGTGATGGTTGATTATATTGAAGCCAATTTCGTTGAAAAAGAGGGCGTGACGACGGCGGCTTGAGGGTTATCTTTCCCCCATGGCACCGCTCATGGTGTTCAGGAATGGTTCTAGAAGATATTCTATAACTGTGCGATCTCCTGTCCGAATACTGGCAATGACCTGCATGCCGGGGAACAGTTTGTATTGTAACTCGCCACGCTGAAAACGGTCATATTCCGTTTCAACACGTACTTTGTAATAAGGTGTACCTTGTTCGGTGACAAAGGTATCCGGGCTCACGCTGGTGACAGTACCATCAAGTCCACCGAAGCGCATGGCGTCTGCAGAAGCTAGTTTGATCAAGGCAGATTGTCCGGCCTGCACGTAGCCGACGTCCTGGGTTTCTAACTTGGCTTCTATAACCAGGCGATCATCGGCAGGAACCACATCAATAACGGTTTGCCCGGCTCTGAGAACGCCGCCGACCGTTGTGATGTGCAGGGTTTTGATGACTCCATCAACAGGGGAACGCAAAATTGTACGGGCAAGATTATCTTCGAATTTTTGTTCGCGTTGGCTCAACTCGTTGAATCTGAGACGGGCCTCCTCAAGTTGCATGCCTGATTCTTCACGGAATGACGCAACAATTCCGTCCATATTTGCGTCAGCTCCTTTAAGGGCAGACTTGGCTCTTTGCAGGGCAGATTTGTCTTCTTCTATGCGGCCCTGAATGCCACTGGCTTCTTTAAGAAGGTCCAGATGGTTATAGCGATTGGTCAGGTCTTCCTTAAGCAGTTCCTCGCTGATGGAAATCTGCTCTTTCATGAGCACCAGATTTTGAGTGAGATTTCTGATTCTGGCACTGATCTCTTTGATTTCCTGACTACGCTGGGCAATGGTTTCTCGTTGCGAGGCAATGCGGCTTTGCAGAGATTTTTTGCGTGAATTGAATCGGGCCAGTGTTTGTTTGACCATTTTTGGATTGTTGGTCATTAAATCCGCTTCGAAGGTTGGCACATCGGTGCCGCCGACTTCTGCTTCAAGGCGGGCGATCTCGGCTCTGAGCGAAAGCAGGCGAACTCTGATTTCACCTACATCGGCACCACTTTGCGTTGGCTCCAGCACGATTAGTTCTTGCCCGCGTTTTACTTGCTCACCTTCGGAGATGGAAATTTTCCGTATGATGCCACCTTCCAGATGTTGAACACTTTTGACTTGCGACGAGGGAATGACTTCGCCGATGGCCAAAGAGACAATGTCCAGGGTGAAAACAGATGCCCAGATAAAGAACGCAAGACAGGAAATAATACACAGGCCCAATAACAAATGGGTGCTGCGTCCAGCCTCTGCGACAGGCGTCTGCTCCTGGGACATCAGGGTTTCGCTGTTCATGACGAGCGTTTCCCTTTTGTCGACGTTGTTTCGACGGGGCGTGGCCGTTCGGTAACTCGTGGAATGGGTTTGATGTTAAGGTCGATAGCCATCTGGGCGCCCTTGGCTATTTTGGGATCGTGAGAAACGACAATTATCGTGCGCCCGCGCATAGCCAGGTCTTTCATCGTTGAATAAACGCACGACACACCTTCGCTATCCAGGCCTTCTGTTGGTTCATCGAAAACAACCAGCATACCTTCTGTCGTAAGAGCGCGGGCCAGGGCAAGGCGGCGGCGAATGCCAAGGGATAAATTGCGGCCATTATCAGTGACCTGGGTTTCCAACCCCTGGGGGCTCTCATCTAAATAATTGGTTAGCCCTGCGGCTGTAATTGCTTTTGATAATAGCTGAGGGTCCATTTCCGGATTTACCGTCATCAGGTTCTCGCGAATGGTTGTATTTAATAAAGTTGGCTCCTGAGGCATATAGACAATCTGCTTGCGCCACCATTCTAATGAAGCCTGCCGCAAGTCAAGGCCGTCAGCCAGAATATGCCCGCGAACAGGCTCCAGAATGCCAGTAATTAACCGTGCCAGAGTCGTTTTGCCGGTACCGTTGGAACCACGAATAACGGATATGGTTCCAGGCTTAAGGGTAAGTGACAAGGATTCAAAAATAGGTGTCGTCGCCCCGGGAAAGATAAAAGCCACATCCTTGAATTCCAATCCACCTTTATAAGTGGATTTAAAAGAACCACTTTCAGATTCCAGGGGCAGTTTGGCAAACTCTTTCAAGATAGATATGCTTTCGCTTGCCTCTGCAAAAGTCGCGCCCAGTTGGGAAAAACGCGATATGGGCATCAAGGCCCGGGCGGCAAGAATGTTAGCGCCAATCATGGCGCCCACATCCAGTTCACCGGCAACGACCAGTGTGGCACCGACAGAAACGATAAACACACTCATCAAAGCGGTTGCTGTCTGGATGATGATTTGGGTTCCGCCCTGGCGGGTTTCCATGGTACGACGCAAACCCTGCACCTTGTCCAGTTGTGTCGCCCAAAGCTTGCCAAGAAATGACGATGCATTGAAGGCGCGTACCGTATCTATTTCTGCAGTCGCGCTGCGAATAAGGGCATTACTCGTCCCTGATGCCTGGATTAACTGGCGGGTGTCTTTTTGCAGGCGCAAGGCGCTGATGGTGCCGATGACAAAGACAATCACCAGGAAGCAAGTGACGATGCCTGACAGGATTGGGCTAAGCAAAAATAGAACACCAACAAACAGCAGGGCGAAGGGGACGTCAAAAACAGCTCCGATATTGCCTGACCCATAGGCTTTTTCTATGGATGACGTGGCGCTTATGATTTGTTGGCGTTGCCCTTGTGGAATGCGCTCAAGGGCACTTGCCTTGACCTTAAGTAAAACATTAAATCCGGCATTTGCGATGTTACTGTCGGGTCCGGCGCTAACGGCCCGGCCCAGGCGCATGCGAATTTTCCTGAAGGCATATTCCAGACCGATCGCCAGCAGCACGCCAGTGGTTAGGGTTGCTAAAGTGGCATCAACACCGTGCGCAACGTAGCGGTTCAAAACTTGAATGACAAAAAGAGGTGCCGCCAGGGCAAGGATATTGGCAAATAGGGAGGCCAAGCCTATTTCAAGGGCCAGGCCGGGTGTTAGTTTTAGGCGGCGAAAGAATTCGTTCATAGTGCATCAAAGGTCCCGTTAGTATCTTTCGGGGACTATAACACTGTAAACAATTGATAATTGAGAAAAAAGTGGCGAGGTAGCCGCTTGTTACATGTCTGCTTTGCGTGTCATCACATCTTCATCCAACTCGCCCATGGCATCAAGCAGGGTGAAGACGGCGACGGTGACGTCAATTTCAGCGGATGCGGCATCACTACTGGAATTAATTAACGCCGTTTCACCGCTTAGAACATCAAGTAAGGAGCGCCGTCCAAGGGTGCGTTCTTTGCGGGCAAATTCAAGGAATTCCGCGGCAATATTTGCCTGATTGCCAAGCAGCTCTGCGTTAGTTTTGGCCGTCTTCAGTTGTTCCCAGGCATTACGCGTTGCTTCTTCGATAGCTGTCTTCGCATCGGCGTAGCGATAGTTGGCTGCACTGTAGGCATCTTCTGTCGCCTTCAAGGTGTTAACCGCCGTAAAGCCCAGATTGAAAGGGAAGCTAAGCTGAACCTTGGCAAAGACTTCATGGGCGTTGCCTGCCGTGGCACTGACGTCTTTTTTGTGTTTCCAGTCAACGATGCCGTCAATGGTCGGTGAATAGCTGCTGGCCCGTGTTGCGTTAACAGATTCCATGGCGATCTGACTGGTTAGATTGTTGGCGACCAGGAACTTGTTGTTGCTCATGGCCCGTGCAACGGCTTCGTCCACATTGGCCGGAATCAGATCGACAGGAAGAACTGGCTTGATCAAGCCATCCGTTGGCCCGGTAGCTTTTAGGAAAACGCCACGATAAGCATTCTTGGCCACAGCCAAAGCGCCTTCAGCGCGGGAACGTCGGGCTTGAGCCCCAGCCAGTTGAACCTTGGCCTGTAAAACGTCTGTTGAAAAACCGGCCCCACGCTTAACCAAGGCGTCTTCTAGTTCTGTCTGTTTCTTGATGTTTTCTTCCGAGCGAATTGCATAGGCAAGGCCTTCGGCAGCGCGGATAACATTGACATAGGCCGACAAAGCCCTGAGCAGTAGACTTGAACGGGTTGTGGTAAATACAGCTTCGGCCTGCTTTTGCGATAAGTTGGCCGTGCGAACTGCGGAACTGGTCGCGCCACCATCCCATAAACGCTGGGTGACGATGAAGTCGGCTTCGCGCGATACCATATTGGTGTCAGCAGTGCCTGACGGCTTGTTCTGTTGTTCGTTGCCGCCGGTTACGGTCACGCTCAAGGCTGGATACCACCCCCCCATGGCGGCTTTCGCCGTCTGCTTGGCAGCGGCGACATCGGACTTGGCAGCTTTGATCAGATTATGGCTGCTAATAAATTCGGGAAGCAGGTTAGAAAGTGGTTCGGCTGACGGAGTGCTGGCGCTGAAAGTAAGCGCCATGATTAACGCCATCCCTGCGCCGGAATTAAACTTATTTGGCATGATTTTTTTCATTAAGCCCGCAGCCTTCATCAAAGAGTCGATTCGGTAGTATATAGGGGCCGGAATCCTTAACCAATACTAAATATGCTATTTTTATTTATTGTTTATTTCAGGAATTAGTTATTTAAAACAATGGCTCAGGCCAAGGTGTAGCGACATAACAACAAATATAAAAAATGGAAACGCCAACGTCGAAAATGAGGGGAAGGGCTTTAATTCAGCTAAGGAATTTCGCGACATTTTCCAGGAAGCTGGGGACGGAGACAGGTTTGGCCACATAGGCCGAAAACCCGGCCTCCATGATTCTTTCTTCATCACCTTTCATGGCAAAGGCGGTAACTGCAATAACAGGGATGTCTTTTAGTTCGTCATCCGCCTTGAGCAATTTGGTTATCTCGATTCCAGATATTCCGGGCAACTGGATGTCCATGATAATTAAATCCGGTTTGTTATCTCTGCTTAGTTCAAGGGCGTCACTACCGTCCAGGGATTGAATAGTGTTATAGTTATGTGCTTGAAGAAGGTCGGTGAACAACTTCATATTCAGTTCATTATCTTCAACGATCAGAATAGTCTGTGACATCAGTTTTTTCTCCATTAGCATTGTAACGTTATTCAGGCTAATCGGGCAGAAAAAAGTACTATCGCTTCTTGTAATCCAGTTTTACCCTTTTTTGTCCATATCGATGATCGTTGAATCCGGACTTTCCCCAACCGGTTTGTAATACCTGCGTATATAATTCTTCTATGAGTATGGAAGATGAAAAATATTGCAAAAGATAATGGACGTCAGGGCTCAGGCCCGTCTTTCGCGGGCGGATTTTTGCTGACTTTCAATGAATGTCTTGGCGTGACGGGCAAGATCAGTACTGTCTTCCCAAAGATTGCGCCAGATCGCGAGAATATTGGACAGGTTGGGATCGACTATCGCTGAGGAGAATGATTCAAAGGTAATCGGCCCCGAATAGTTGATGTCGTCCAGGGCCCGGAATATATCGCCAAAATCAATGTTGCCTGTACCCAGATAGCCCCGGTGAGATTCACCCACGTGGAAGTATCCCAGTTGTTCCGCGCAGCCCCGGATGGCGTTGCCTGGGCCACTTTCCTCGATGTTCATATGATAGGTATCCAGATGCACTGAGATATTATCAGCACCAATCTTGTGGATCATCTGCATGGCTTCACTGCCTGTATTGAGAACGTTTGATTCGTAGCGATTGACCACCTCCAGCCCCAGGGCCACCTTTGCCGTCTTTGCTTTTTCGGCAATGCGAAACAGAACTTCGGCTGAATTATTCACACCCCGCTCACTTTTTGGCCGCATGTACTTTGTCAGGCTGGAATAGAGTATTCCGCACATATGGGTGGCGCCGATGTCCCGGGTTACCTTCAAGGCTTGCTCAAGAATGGCCTCACCGCGGGCGACAACGTCCAGGTCTTCACTTGATATGTCTGCATCCAGGGGCAGGCCAAGGGACACAGTTGCCCCCAGATCATACTTTTCCAGTTGGGCGCGGGTGAAATTACTGTCGATGGTTGACGGGTCCAAGGCCGGTATTTCGATATAATCAAATTCCAGTTCCGCCGTCTGTCGAATGGCTGTTTCGCATTCCTGGTCACTCCACCCGCCAACCCAGACAAGGGCATGAAGTCCAAGTTTGCTCGATTGCGTGCCCATAATTACCCTCCCCTTATGTGAGCGTTAACTCATTTTCATCCGTGTGCTCGAAGGTTTTCCCGTAAATTTCGAGCATGGTTGTTTGGGAATAAGACAACTTGCCATCGCCAACCGTAAGCTTCTGTCTGAATTCGGTAGTTAAGGCATTTTCTTGCATAAAGGGTGACTGGATTACTTGCCAATTATCATCATTTAATTTTGCCGAGACTTCTAGGATGGCACGGCCATTTGCGTCTGTTGCATCGTTGTATGTGCCCCCTGCCAAGACGCACACCCCTCGCGGAATGGTCAGGGAGTGCATGACAGTTTGTTCTTTAGAGTCCCACATCCAGTATCCGGTTTGGTCGTGAAAGACCTGACCATCTGATTTGCGGCTAACGATTTGACGATAATGAATGACGGCCAGATTTTGCGTCTCGGCATTTGTCGCCTCACCTACTGGCGAGTAGGTGATTGTTTCAAAGTAGGGGTTGTTTTCCGTGCCATCGGGCTCCGGCGCAATATCAGTGCCATTGGCTCCTTGCCAGACACCTATCAGGCCCTTTAGTGGGCCAAAATCAATATTGTTTTCTTCACTCATTTAAACCTCATTGGTGAAAGTTGGAATTTGTATAAGTTATGAATTAGTATCGCCGGGAAAATCATCGGGAGGGATTGGTGGCAAGCGCGGCAACAACAAAACAGTTTCGGTTCATGGATCTGACTTTCCGCGCAAAGTTAACATACATTGCTCATGTGGTGAAGGGCGTGGCTAAGCAGCACCATGTGTGGATGAACTACTTGTTGCGTAAGTTTGTTAAAAGCGATTCTGTCATTCTCGACATCGGTGGCCATTCCGGCCAATACGCAAAATTGTTCGCCCGCCTTGCCCCCCAGGGGAAAGTTTATAGTTTCGAGCCCGGGTCCTACCCTCGCTCCATCCTTGAGCTTTCCCTGCGTTTAAACCGGTTTCAAAATGTTGAGGTTGTCGGCAAAGGGCTGGGCGCTGAGCCCGGCACGCTCAGCCTGGTTACGCCCTTAAAAAACAATGGGGTTTATCGTTTCGGTCTGGCCCACATAGGTGGGCAAGAGAAAGGGGCGTCAACGGCCATCGAAGAAGTGTCCATGATCTCCATTGATCAGTTCGCAAACGATGTTGGCTTAAAAGGCCTGGACTTTATAAAAGTCGACGTTGAGGGCTGGGAAGCGCAAATCCTGAAAGGTGGTAGCGAAACCATCCGCCGCTTTTGTCCGACCATGTTGGTGGAATTGGTCGCAACTCAGCTTCTGCGCACAGGCGATGACCTGGAGGCAATATGGGCCATGCTACTGTCATGGGGCTACAAGCCCTACATATACATCGATGAGCGCACCCTCGTGCCTCACCCGGAGCCTCGCGACGGAGATACCTTCTGGGTGCACGACCAGCGCCTGCCTTTTTAAACGGGATGTCGTGATTGGCGATAACTTTACAAGCCGAAAGAAAATGGAGAGAGTAGATATGTTTTTTATGTGGAGGGACAACATGCATGGCTGAGCTGACAATGGCATATAAAGGTGAGCGGGACCTCAGTTATTTTGCCCTCCATAAAAAACACATTCGTCAATACGATGCCGAGTTCCTGGCGATCACGAATGCCAAAACCAGTATGTCTGTTCTTGAGATAGGGTGTGGCTCCGGAATTTTTTCACGCTACCTCAAGCATAAGGGGTTCACTGACGTCGTCTGCCTGGATTCGGACAAAAGACTTGCTCCTGTCCTTGGTGATCTTGATCCCTTCCAAGTGGTTCTTGAAGAAGCAGAAACATATATCGCTTCCATTACAGGCAAACGCACGTTCGACCTGATTGTTTTGCAAGATGTTCTTGAACATCTGCCATTGGAAAAGTCTTGCTCTTTGTTCAAGGCGTTTCACAACGCACTGGCGGTCGGGGGCCGTGTTCTCATCAGGGTTCCCAACATGTCGTCTCCCTGGGGCGCGCGATTGTTCTATGGGAACTTTGATCACATTACGGCTTTTTCTCCTGACCGGATTCGGGAGTTTGCCGCCTTGACGGACTTTCATGTTGTCAGTCTTGTGGGGCAGAAAACAGGTAAACGCCGTAAGCAGATTGCGGCCAATGTCTTGCATGCTTTTCTATCGCGCATTCTACCGGAGCATCCCAAAATCTGGGAAGCAAACCTCGTTGCTTTGTTAGAAAAGCAGGAATCCTATACTCACAGCCCAGCTTGATTTGACAGTTTGAAGAATGGCGTCCCCTACGGGATTCGAACCCGTGTTGCCGGCGTGAGAGGCCGGTGTCCTAGGCCTCTAGACGAAGGGGACTTGAGGCGGTTTTTTCAATCCTGATCAGGCTTTTCAGGCGTTGGATAGCTTGCGCGCTTCGCTGACGAAGGCGTCACAGTCTTCTTTCTTTGTATTAAAGGCGGTGACCAGGCGGATGGTCGAGCGCTCTTCACCAGGCCAGTCATAAAAGCCATAACCTTTGGCGCGCAAGTCTATGATCATGTGGTTAGGCAGGCGTGCGAAGAGCATATTGGCGTCGGGTGGGAACAGCAGCTCAATATCCTTAATATCGGTCAGCCCCAGGGCCAGAGTTTCCATGCAGTTATTGGCATGGCGGGCTGTCTTCAGCCATAAATCATCTTTCAGGTAGGCCTCAAACTGGGCCGCCAGAAAACGCATCTTTGAAAACAAATGACCGCCGCGCTTGCGCCTGTAGGCAAAGTCTTCGGCCAGTCCCGGGGTAAAAATAACCACCGCTTCGGCGGCGAAGGCGCCGTTTTTGGAGGCCCCGAAAGACAGGATATCAACCCCGGCTTTGCAGCTTGTCTCCGCCGCAGAGCACCCAAGGGCGGCAACCGCATTGGCGAAGCGTGCCCCATCCATATGCACCTTCAGGTGATGCTTGTGGGCGACGGTGGTGATCGCCTTGATTTCGTCGATGGAATAGACCGCGCCAGTCTCACCGATTTGGGTCAAGCTGACCACGGCGGGCTTAACGTGGTGGACATCGCCATGTTGATTTTTCAAAGCTTCGTTTAGGTCATCTGCGGAAATTTTCCCAGTCCGGTCCGGCAATAATACCAGTTTGGCGCCGCCTGTATAAAATTCCGGGCCGCCGCATTCATCAATTTCGATATGGGCTTCCTGGTGGCAATAGATGCTGCCGTAGGGGGGGCACAAAACAGAAAGCGCCAGCACATTGGCCGCCGTGCCGGTGGCAAGTAGAAAAACATCCGCCTCGCACTGGAATAGTTCCTTGATTGATGCTTCCACTTTGGCGGTTGTGTCGTCCGCCCCATAAGGCATGGCCGGGCCTTCATTTGCGGCGTGGATGGCGGCGGCAATTTCCGGGCAAACGCCAGTTACGTTGTCGCTGGAAAAATTCATCAGTGGTCCTCAACGTCTATCGTAAGGGACAATTCCTGAAAGGCAGTGTGCAGTGCGTTAATTCGGTGTGCCGTCACCTCGCTAATGCGGCTATCTTCAAGGCCAATAATAAGCCAAAGCAGTTCCGGCTCGAAAGCCATTTTCAAATCTTCTGCGGAGGGTTTGGCCGGGTGGTCCGGGTGGGAATGATAATGGCCAATGATCCGCTCGTCAGTACCTTCCAGCTCACGCATGAGATCAAAGCGCACCTTGGGGTCGACCTCAAAACGGTCCCGAGTTGAGCCTTCGGCTACATTGGTGCTGGTCTGGACCCGGGTAATGACCAGATCCCCGTCAAGATCGCCGGTCCCTGCAAGCATGCCGCAACATTCATTGGGGTAGGCATCCTGGGCCGCCTGGGTGAGTTGATCCATCAACCGGGCGGCGATGGAGATCATGGAGAGACCTTAAGGGTTCCCAGTAAGGCGCCGCTGGTGGCATCCATAACGATGACCCGCTCGCATTCGGGCCCGGCGGGGCCAATTTTAAGAAATATCCTGAAGCCGTCGCCGCTGACCGTAGAAATATTGCATCCCGTGGGCAGGGACAGCATAACCTCGCCAAATGCCTTGGGTGTCACAGTTGATCCACCACTGGCAGGGACGGGCAATGGAGAGGGTTGCGCCGCCGCGGGGGGGGCGCTATCACCACCTAAGTCAAAAAACTTGAAGTCGGGGTCATCCGCTTTACGATACATTCCATAGGCGATAACCGTCACCGCGATGACGATAAGAATGGTCAACATTGCCACTAAAGCCTTGAGTGCTTGCATAATCCTGTACAGTCTTAATCATGAATGAAAACAACAGCGCAACCACATACACCGTTCCGGTACCCGCGGGCAAGGCCGGGCAGCGTCTCGACAGTTTTCTTGCAGGTGAACTTGACGATATTTCACGCACCCGCTTGAAAGTTTTAATCGACGAGGGCCGGGTAAGCCTTGAGCAGGATGGTCCAAGCGGCGGCGTTCTTGATCCGTCAAGTAAGGTTCTCGAAGAACAGGTTTTTTTGGTCCAGGTTCCGCCGCCCATTGCGGCAATCCCTGAGGCCCAGTCGATCCCCCTGGATATCGTCTATGAAGATGATGACGTTTACGTCATTGATAAGGCGGCTGGAATGGTCGTTCACCCGGCACCGGGCAGCCCGGACGGCACACTGGTCAATGCCTTGCTCGGTTATGCCCGCGATCAGGGTGGTGGTGGCTTGTCCGGCATTGGCGGGGTCGAGCGGCCGGGTATCGTCCATCGACTGGACAAAGGAACAAGCGGTCTTATGGTCGTCGCTAAAAATGACGTAACCCACCGTTTCTTGAGCGAGCAATTTGCCGAACGCACCATCGAGCGAGTCTACTGCGCCCTGGTCTGGGGCGTGCCAAAACCGTCCCAAGGGGAGATTTCCGGTAATATTGGTCGTTCCCGGGTGAACCGCAAAAAGATGGCTGTCGTAAAGGGTGGCGGCAAGGTTGCCTTGACCCGTTTTAAGGTCATCAAAGCCTATGGTACGGCTGTTTCACTTGTGGAGTGCCGCTTGGCCACCGGGCGTACCCATCAGATCAGGGTTCACATGGCATCCCTTGGCCATCCGGTGATCGGTGATCCGCTCTATGGCGGTGGCGGCAAGGCTAAACGACGTGGCTTAAGCGATTCTGTCCTTGCAGAGGTTAACGGTGTGGATCACCAAGTATTACATGCTAAAATACTAGGCTTTATGGTTCGCAAGGGCCAGTCCCCGCTCCATTTTGAGAGCAACTATCCTAAATATTTCAATATGTTAATTGATAAATTAAAAAATATATAATTTAGTTATATACTATAGTAAATTCCTCGGGTACTGTTGTTTCACGTTAAGGGGTTGATGTGAGATGCAAAGCTTTTTCGTCCAAAATAGGGGATGCGAAGGCAGTTTAAGGAGTTTATAAAATGGGTTCTTTATCACTTGGTTTTGACACAACCCCCGAAGGCAACCTGAGCCGTTATCTCCAGGAAATAAGACATTTCCCCATGCTCGAGCACAAAGAAGAGCTCAGCCTTGCAAGAAAATGGCGTGACAGCTCGTGTAACTATGCTTCCCATCGCCTGGTAACAAGCCACCTTAGACTGGTGGTGAAAATCGCCATGGGTTACCGGGGATACGGCTTGCCGGTTGGCGAGCTGATTTCCGAAGGTAATGTCGGCATGATGCAGGCGGTTAATCGCTTTGACCCTGAAAAAGGCTTCAGGCTGTCGACCTATGCTATGTGGTGGATCAGGGCGGCCATTCAGGAGTATATCCTGCACTCCTGGTCGCTGGTTAAAATGGGTACCACGGCGGCGCAGAAAAAACTGTTTTTCAACCTTCGCAAGTTGAAAGGCCAAATTCAGGCAATTGAAGATGGCGATATGACGCCAGAGCATACGACAGAAATTGCTGACCGCCTGAATGTATCGGAAACCGAAGTGATTAATATGAACCGTCGTATGGCCGGATCAGACCATTCCCTTAATGCCCCGCTTAGCCTTGATGGTGATGGTGATGGTGAATGGCTGGATTGGCTGGAAGATAGCAATGATAATCAGGAAAGCGTTTACGCGGAAAATGAAATTCTAGGTCAGCGTAGGGCCTTGTTGTCCGATGCCCTGGAAGGTTTGTCCGGTCGGGAATCCCATATTCTCGAAGAACGCCGCCTGAAAGACAGCCCGACGACACTGGAAGATTTAAGCCAGCAATATGGCATTTCTCGCGAAAGGATTCGCCAGATCGAAGTGCGGGCCTTTGAAAAGGTTCAAAAATCCGTCAAGAACGCTGTCATTAATCAACGTTATAGCTGCTGAAACCTTAAGCCGTCTCAGGTGGCGTACTAGCCAGGAGCTGGTGGCGCGCCACCACCTGACAGAAGGTTGTCAATACCATCTAAAAGCTTTTCAGTATCCGGACCTGCCGACGCGGGTGCTGGTGTTGGTTCGGAGTCGGCTTCTGTGATGGCTTCCTCACCAAACTGATCACGCATGTCGAGCACTTCTTGCGGCGTTGCGACGTCATCGCCCCATTCCTCAATAAGCTTACGCTGGACTGAGCGAAGGCTGGAAACCCGGCTTTGCGCGAGAACTGTGATGAACGTTGCAACAATCGGCGGCAGGGATTGGTATATCATCCACCCAAAAGCTGCCGCGCCGTACATAACAACCAGTGAAAATACATCAGTGAGGATACGTATGGCTCCATCCATGGAATTGTCGCCGGTCCATAAATCAATTATATAAGGCAAAACACCACACAAGTTGATGCCGCCGACGCAGAAGGTGGCATTCTTTTTCGGGGTTCTGTCGATAATGAAGGCGACAAAGCTTGGCAGTAACCCAAACAGAATGACCATCACGGTTGGCAGCGACATAATCACCATGACAACAAAGCCAACCGATAACCACAACGTCATCTGGTTTTTTCTGAAACTTCCTGCTTGCTTGGGTGCTCGAGCATTCTTGGCCATGGCGATTACCAAAACTCCGAGAGGATAAGAATGGAAACGAAGATCATGGAGATAACCAGTGATGTCATGGCAGAAAATTTTTGCCCTTGTTCAACGGCTACTTCTGGCGATGACAGGTCTCCAGTTTCGATTTCCTGTATTTGTTCTTCTGCCAAGCCGTACTCAAAGCGGGCATCATCATAGCCTTCCGTGTCTTGTCGGCGCTTTTCAGCATTATCAATCAGATCAAACAGTTCAGGCAGGCTGCCTTGGCGAATAACACGGGGCATTTCTTCTTCTATTTCGCGCCGTGTGGGGCGACTGAAATAGGTTTTCACCGCAGGTCCCAACAGGCTCCCGACCCAGCTTGTCAGGGCATATACGGGCTCTCCCTTTAATTTCCATTGCAAATAAGCAAGCAGGCTAAGCATACCGATCAGGAAAGATGAATCCTTTTGTTCGGCAAGGGCACTCAAGTGGGGTTCTATGCGTTCTTTAAAGCGCGCCGCAATAAAGGCGGTCACATGACGATCAAGCGGTCGTAATTTTTTGTCCGTTTGGTCTGCGATAGCGTCCAATGCTGGCAGCAAATCATTGATGGTTACGACACATTGTTCTGTGATCAAGGGGCTTTGACAGGAAAGTGAATTGTTTAGTTCGTACAGGCATCGCTCGATACCAAATCCTGGTCCTTCGATTTGCAGCATAACCCGCATTTTTGCGAAAAGGCTCTGAAAGTCAAAGGCAAGCTCATCACGGATTTCATCCGTCGGTGCATTATACCAAATTTCAGGAATGCTGTATTTGAGCACTTCTGCTGCGGTTTGCATGGAATTACGGCGAAGTAGTTCGACGGCCAGGGCCGACCCGTAGCCATCAGGCATGAAAGAAAACCCCTTATATCGAATGGGGCCAACCGGGTCCATAAGGATGGATGTCTTGGTGACGATGTGGTCATCACTGCCGCGTATTTCATTTTCCTGAATAGCTGCAGAAGCCGCAATTGAATTTATGCTATCAGCCAAATCACCTTCATCCAGATTCCTTCTCAGCCAGATTTCGAGGTTTTCATTCTTGATGGCTTCAGCGCCTTCCTTGACGTTTTGGGTGAAGGCATGGGCCAGAACTCGCGGATTGAAGTATTCTTTCTCCATGAAAATATATGGTGTGGATGCTTTGATAGAGGGTTTGCGTTGCATCGGTGTCTGTCTTTTGCCAGCGACCCACAGGTTCATTTCTTCGAACCCCCAACGTTCCCTAAGGTCATCGTTAAGAACACCGCGCAGTGGTTCCAGCAGTGAAACAAGGATTTTGCGTTTACCACAGAGGGCACTGTAGGTGCCTTGCTCAACTTTTGCCGCAAACAATTTTTCAGGTGTTTCGTATTTAAGTAACTTGTTACCGAGGATCAAAACGACAATGGTGACCCCCATGGCATAAAGATCATCGCTTAGGTCGCCACCACCCCGGCCCCCGGGGGATGCCATGCCTCTATGGACAGGCTCGTAGATAATTGGTTGATCAAAGCCTGGTGGACAGGTAATGCAATCCCCCAAGACAACTTTCTGGTGTTCTTTATCCATAAAGAACAGGTTTTCGGCCCGGATCTCTCGATGGGTGATGTCATTGGCGCTCAGTTCTTTAATCGCATTGTAAACCGGCTCTATGATAATGCTTTGAATATCATATTCATTGATCTTGAAGTCACCGCTTTCGATGGCCCCCAGGACGCTGCCACCCAAGGGGCGCTCGTAAATAACGATTATGGTTTCTTGATTAATTAGCGGCCAGAATGCGACATCCCAGGTAACCAGTGGCATAAGCCCCATGTAGCTGCTGCTTAATGTTCGAATGTTTTCCAGGCGGACCGGTAGGCCGGGCGTACAGACGAGTGCAAACAGCTCTATGTCCTGATTGCGCCGATCACGAACGCCATACGCCTTCGCTGAAGGCATATCAAGATCGCTTAGAGGTGTATCTACATCGACCAAATACTGGTCGTTGATAAGGACCGGGCCGGAACGTCCAGCCACCTGGTCACCTGCACCATTTTCTTGGGGCGAGATAGCCATCGTTATATTCCAAACAAGGGGATGGGGCCGTACCTTCTGGTAGACTGGTCCATACCCAGGTTAGAATTCTAGCGTTTATGGCCTTGATTCACAATGAAATTATGAAAATTCTACAAATTTGTTAACCAAGATCAGGAAATCGCAATGTTTAGAATCCCTTGCCGCACATCAATCGGCGAACGGATCATGAACAAGAATAGAGTCTTCGCGTTCCGGGCTAGTTGAAAGCAGGGCAACGGGAGCTTCAATCAATTCCTCGATTCGGCGGATATATTTAATCGCGGTTGCCGGCAGGTCTGCCCATGAACGCGCACCTTCGGTGCTTTCAGACCAACCTTCCATGCTTTCATAGATGGCTTCGACTTTTTGTTGCTTGACCGTGGAAGCCGGCAAATGGTCGTAGACTTCACCATCGATACGATAGCCAGTACAGACTTTCAATTCGTCCATGCCGTCGAGGACATCGATTTTGGTCAGGGCAATACCGTTGATGCCGTTGACCTTGACGGCTTGGCGAACCAGAACAGCATCAAACCAGCCACAACGACGCGGTCGCCCGGTAACCGTACCAAATTCATGACCACGTTCACCTAGGCCTTGTCCAACTTCGTCTTCCAGTTCAGTTGGAAAGGGACCGCTACCAACACGGGTTGTGTAGGCTTTGGTGATGCCAAGGACGTAGTCAATGGCCCCAGGCCCCTGTCCGGACCCGGCGGCGGCTTGCCCTGCGACGACATTGGATGAGGTGACAAACGGGTAGGTGCCATGGTCGATATCGAGCATGCTGCCTTGCGCTCCTTCATAGAGAATGCGCTTGCCGGATTTTCTGGCTCCATCGAGCTCTTTCCACACGGCGTGGGAATAAGGCAGCAACTTAGGTGCCAGTTCTTTTAGCTGTTGCAGCAGGTCGCTACCGTCAATCTCTTCCATGCCCAGGCCACGCAGTAAGGCATTATGGTGGAACAGCAATTTGTCGATTTTATCGTCGAGCACTTCCGGGTCGGCCAGGTCACCAACGCGAATAGCGCGCCTGGCAACCTTGTCTTCATAGGCCGGGCCGATACCGCGTCCAGTGGTTCCGATTTTGGCCTTGCCCAAGGCTTCTTCGCGGGCCCTGTCCAGGTTCCCGTGCAAGGGCAGGATCAGTGGGGCGTTGTCAGCAATACGCAAGTTCTCAGGCGAAATGTCGATTCCCTGTTTGCGGATATTGTCCATTTCGCTGAGCAAGGCCCATGGATCGAGCACCACGCCGTTGCCAATGATGGATAACTTGCCGCCACGCACGACGCCAGAAGGAAGCATGTTCAGCTTATAGGTAACTCCATCGATGACGAGGGTATGTCCGGCGTTATGGCCACCTTGAAAGCGAACAACAACATCGGCTCGTTCTGAAAGCCAGTCGACGATTTTTCCTTTGCCTTCGTCGCCCCATTGCGAGCCGACGACCACTACATTGGCCATGCCGTGAATTCCCTTTAACTAATAACTATTTATGTTTTTTGAATGGTACCATTGGATAAAAAGTGAGAACAGCGTAGCCGTTTTGCTTCTTTTTTAACATCGCCACCAGTGTCTAATCCATCCACTGTGATCCAGCCTTCGCCGCGAAGTTTGCGGGATTCTGCAATATCGGTTTTAGTTGGAAGATACAGGCGCCTTTCTTCCTCAGTGGCAGGTACAGCGCGTAAAACACTGTCCATAAACAGGGTCATTCCCGTCGCCGGTTCACCGTCGCTTGTCTCGCTACTTCCTGCAAGATAGCGCCCGCCGCGACCAAGTTCGCCTCTGATGCCTTCAGCAAAAATAGTGAAAGTGACCCCTGTATGGTATTCAAGGCCGCGGCTTTCAACAAGATCGACAGTCAGGTTTAACTCAGGTGCCGCACCGCGGATATTGTCAATGACGCTTTCCAGTGAAGAGCGCTCCATAGCTGCACTATCGGGCAGGATAAGTTTGGCTAACGATGATAAAGCGGCCTCGGCAGGCCCGGTTGCTCTCAACATTGCGGTCAATTGGCTGGTTGTGTCCTTGCCAAGATCTGCCGCCAGGCTAACAAGGGTGGCTTCATCCTTGCGGTCCAGCGCCGCCCGTAACGTCGTCATGGTTTCATCATCAAGTTTCAGGTCGCTTATGATTGCAGGCACCAGTGTTGGTAAGGCAAGATCAATGGACAAATTCTCGATGCCAAGGGCGTATAATGCCTCAATGGCCATCAGAATAACTTCCGCATCTGCCTTGGGGTCCTGGCTTCCAATCAGCTCAGACCCAACTTGACCAAACTGGCGCTCGGGACGAATTTGAGTGCCGCGAACTCTAAGGACCTGCCCACCGTAACAAAGCCGGATTGGTCTGGGTGATTTTTTCAGTCTGGTTGTGGCAATGCGCGCGACCTGCAAGGTCATATCTGCCCGAACACCCATCATGCGCTGCGAGATGGGGTCCATAATACGGAAAGTCTGTCCTGACATGGCCGTACCGCCGCCGCTCAATAAACTTTCCTCGAATTCAATTAATGGGGGCTTGACGCGCTCATAACCAAAGCTGGAAAAGCAGGCGATAAGTTGCTCCGTCGCCGATGCTTCTATTTTAGCATCGGGGGGCAGTACATCGCACATGCCAGCTGGCAGGAGGGCTTTATCGGCAAAATCGCTCATAACACGGGATTGTAGGCATTGTTGAAGGAAGGGTGAACAGCAACCAAACTATAGGGCTTAGTACCCGGAATCCTTACAAACGGCAAATGGAAAAGAAATAAACGACGGGGATTAGAACAGGTCAAATACGTGACTTTTTACTTTTTTGCCCATTTTTTGGACCATTTCGGGAACCATAGCCATAATTTGTGCGCCCCCACCGGAACGATCCTGATTGGTGGTGGTCCAGGCTTGCCAATGGCGTTTTCCGTTAGTGCGATTGTCGATGGAAACGTCAAGGCGATATTGGCCAGGTGTCCTGAGAGAGGTTTCTCCCTTGCCCTGGTTGAACATACCGCCTGAATTGCTGTCAAACAGGTTGAAGCGCATTCTGGCATCTTCTCCACCCTCGCGGCCGCCATGAGCTTGCAATTCTAAAACGGACCGTCTGTTACGAGTTGTATATGAGCCAAGTTCATTGCGTGTTTCAAAAGTGATAACCAGTGGGGCGTCTTTGCTGATGGAGAAGCCCTTGCTTTTGAGTAGACGTTCGAATTCTGCTTTTAGAACCATATTTTGATCGGAATTATCCATGGCTTGTACGCTGAAGGTAGTGCCCTGTGGCAGTGCCTTATATGAAATAGCGTTCATCAGCCCTTGTCCTGCACCTTGTGCATGAACGCTCCCGGTGGGAAGGACAAGCAGGCCCAGAGAAAAGAAAACGGCTAAAATAATAGAACAACGCCTCATGGACGAACCCTTCAAATCAAGAATACTCAGTGTTTAGTCCCAGTAGTGGAGCTAATTATTCGGTGGCAACGGCTTTGTGTCAACAACTGAAAGACGGAGAAATATTTTGTTAAAGAAATCCAGTCAAACTGACTCTGTCGTTATGTGTTTGGGCACTAATTTCTGGCGGCGTGGAACGTGGCTATAATAGAATAAGGATTAATATAATGGTTGCAGGGAATGAAACAACCCGGCACTTATCTACCTTTCGACCGACGGGAATGTTTGGGTTTGGCCTCGTCGCCGGTTTTGCGGCTGGCTTTGCCTTATTGATTTTTGTCGCCTGAGCTGGCCTTCTCTTTAAAATTTACTCAAATGTGACTGATAGCGGACCGCCCCTGGCTGGCCAAACGCCATCATCTATGGCCTTGGTTGCATTAAAGACCAGATAGCCACGGCGTCCGTAATGGGGCAGGGGCCTGAGCAGGTCCTGTAACGCTTGAGGGTCATTGGCCTCAACTACCAACAAAGGCAGGGATGTCTCGCCGCCGGATTGGCGCCGTGCCGCCCAGACCCGCGCCGTGCCACGCCCCTGTAGTGCCTTGGGGGTCGCGGGAAATCCCCTTTGATGCAGGAACTGTGCAACCTCCAGGGTTGTTCCTATAACAAGCATTGGTCCGTTATGCCCGGACAATTGCGAGGATTCTTCGAATCGCGGTGGCCTATCCATCATTCTGGCAGCCAGTTGTTTTGCCGTTTTCTGCATTGCCTTATTGGAGCCCACGAAAACGACAACAGAATTGGCGTCTAATGTTGTGTCACGCAAAATTGGCGATGCTTCGGTGGCATCAAGTCTGCGAAATACATCAAAGCCGGGATCAACACTAATGGACAGGGGGGGCGCTGACAGGGGCAAATCTATTTGTGAAGCCCTGCCGTCAATGCTTGCCTGGAACATTTCCTCACCTTCCGTGGTAATCAATTTGATAGGAACATTCAGGGAATAAGGAAGCTCCGGCTGTGATAAAGTGAAGGAGACCTTTCCTGCCTCAAGCAAGACGTTAGACATGATCAGCCTTGGTGCCCCACTTCGATCAATCCATTGCTTGAAGAAAGGTCTTAAATCCAGACCGGATGTGTCTTCCATGGATTTCTGGATATCTTCCCAGCTTGCCATGTGGAACTTGTGTTGATCCCAAAATCTTTGAATACCCAGCTTGAAATTTTGCTCTCCAACCTTGCGCGACAGCATATGGAAAATGAAGGCAGCCTTGTTATAACCGATGATCTGGGCGGCATCGTGACGGCGGCTGATAAATGATCTGACAGCCTGGTCGCGGCGTGGTGGAAGGGCGGCATAATCGCGCAGCCATTCTATTCTCATGCGTTTGGCGTTATTCCCATCGCGCTTTGCGGCAAAAGCGTAGTCAGCCATATATGTTGTCAGGCCTTCAGCCCAGTTGCCGTTTTTATAATCAATTTGGATCCCGTTTCCCCACCAGTTATGCAGCACTTCGTGGCCAAGAGAAGTGAAGCGGATGAAGGGCAATTGCAGGACTCTCTCGCCCATGTAGGTCATGCCAGCGAACCCAAGTCCGACGGGTAATGGCCCTGAAACAATGTTGAAAGATGAAAATGGATAGTCGCCGATTAATTTATCAAAGTGATCAATGTAGTGCATTGTGGAGTCCAGATAAGCATCTGACAGGTCCCCCAGTTTCGGTGAAAAATAAGTTCTCAGCATAATATTGTTATGGCGTCTTTCGTTAACAACGAAGGGCCCTGCAATCAGAACAATACCGAGGGTGGGGACCTCAGATTCAAAAACCACCCTATAGAGACCATCTGCGGAGCTTTCTTCAATCAGTTGACCGGGAACAATGGCTTTTTGTGTTTCGGGCACAATCAGTGTCAGGCGATAAGAAGCCGCGATGCCTTCCACATAAGGGTGCCATGCAGACCCGGCAGACAAATAACTTCCTTTCTCCGATGCCATTAAAGGGGTGTTGCTCAGCCCCTCCATGCCCATGGGCAATCTTGCCAGTAAGCCTTTGTATTGCAGGGTGATGGCATGTTCGCCTTCACGACCTAATGGCACATGAAGGGTTTCTCTTTGACGGTTATAGGCGATGGTTTGGCCGTTTTTTTTAAGGCTGGTAATAACCAGACTAGGGGCCAGGTGAAAAACGGCCTCGCCACTTCCCTTAACGTGCAAGGTATCGCTGACCTCCAGGATGCGTTGCTGGGGGTCCAGGTGAACAGTCATTGTGTGATGGAGGCTCGTTATACCCGCTACGGCGCTGAAGGAAACTAAAGCGGCAAGAAGCACGGCCAGGGAACTTAAAATGTAAGGTCTCATGGATGGGATTTATTTTTGATCAGGGTTGGAAATTTGGCGATCATGTCAAGTTCTTTGCCGTTACGAACAATACGCAAAGGTAACCAGGTCCCCGGGGCCTGACGGCGGATGATTGTGACGAGTTCTTCGGATTTACTTGTTTTTGTTCCGGCGGCCTGGATGATCAGATCATCTTTTTGAAGTCCTGCGGATTCGGCAGCACTGCCGTCAACCACGTTGATGATGCTAACACCGTTGGCAGCCGTTTTAATTTGCACACCAAGCAAGGGGCGGTGTGGCTTCTTTGGTTCCTGTCGTTCATGGACACCGAAAACCGCATGGGCAACAGGAAAGCCATCACTGGTTCTTAGCTCCGCACAGGCAAGCCCTTTATCCCATGGTAACAAGACGGCCCCATTACTGATGCCCAGATCGGCCAATTGGTGGGAGATGCCATATCCGTATGCCACATGCCCGCGCCCGACGATAGCCACAACAAGTGGATTGCCACCGGCGGTTCTTACCTGGACAATAGCTTCAGCCATGGCCCTGTCCCAGATGGTCTGGACCTCAATAAAACTTGCCAGCTTCTTTTTGCGGGCGTCACTTGGTGCGGCGTCTTCGTTGTCCTTGTTGCCATGCATGGCAAAAATGTCTGTCAGAGATTGCGTGTAGCCCTTGGAAGGGGGGCGTGGGGTGGTGATCCCACGGCGTTGATCCAAGGTAATGGATGCCCATCCATTGCGGCTGATTTCCCGTATAAGGCTATGCTCCACATTCAAGGCGCGCATGGGGATGCGGTGCATGCGGGCAAAGTCGAACAGTGGCATGTATAGGGCAGGGTCATAACGCCAGACCTCATTCCAGCGGGATAACTCAATAAACTTGTCCTTGCTTAGCTCGCCCCTTGTCCAGCGATCAAGAATTGGTTGCAGACTGCGTGGGAATGCCTCAAAGCCAATAACCATATTTGGGTTTCTGCCATACAGGGCTGACATCATATGTAACTGCCATCTGTGATGCTCAGCACTAGTGTGGGTTTCGCCGAGCATGACCACGGGCCGCTTCTGCAAATCGTCAAGCAGGCGCGTCTCTGTGATGTCAGAACCATCACCAGGAACGTGCCAGTGGCCGACTGGAACGCATGTTGGTGGGAATGTCCCGGCATCGCTATGTGTAGGAATACTGGTCATCCACAGTAAAAAAACAAAGGCGATCAACCTGGAAGCGCGAAAGCGTTGGTGGCGGTTGGATATTTTTAAGATCATGGTCGTTGTTCTTAAGGCCCTAAATGAATAAACTCTACTTATACCTCAGAAATAGCGGCAAGAATAAGTTCTTGTTGGTGCAAGTTCTGGGGCTGCGAAGGGCACATATTGCAAGCGGAGAGACCTATCCCAAACAGGAAATATTGTATCTTGCTCGCCTTGGCGAGCACTGCTCATGCTAAAAAAGTAAGGGCGATCTTGGGTGCTGACAAGTACGTAATATCTTATGCCACAGATCAAGCAGCAGCCATTAAGCGACTGAATAAAAAAACATTTGATGCAGTTATTCTGGATGTATCTCCCTGGAATGCGACGTGTAAGGCCTCGGGGAAAAAGATCATTAAGATAGCTTTTGAGCGTCCCGTTATCGTTTTGCCATCGGGAAATGACGGCAATTTTGCAGCGATGAGTGCCTATGGCATGGATGTTGATTATTTATCCTGGGACTACCTTGATGGGCGTCTTCTTGACGCGACTATTTCTAACGCAATTTCCACTCAACGCGAAAAGCTGGCTTTGCGCGAAAGCGAGGAAAGGTTTTCCAAGGCCTTTCAGGCAAGTCCCGGATTGTTCGCCATTTCGACACTGAAAAACGGTCGCCACGTCAATGTTAATGAAGTCTGGCTGAAGACTCTGGGCTTCAAGCGAAATGAAGTTATTGGTAAATCCGTGAAGGAGATGAACCTGTGGCCCTGTTTGGCAGACCGAAAACAACTTGTTAAAGAGTTGACCGAGCACGGTTTTGTGCGTGGATTTGAGACGCGATTAAGGGCAAAGAAGGGGGACCTTCTTGATTTTATGATCAATGGTGAACTCATTGATTTAGAAGGCGAGGCGCATTTGTTGCTGGTTGCCTTCGACATTTCCGAGCGTAAACGCACCGAAGCGGCACTTAAAAAAAGTGAGGAGCGCGCCCGTGCGGCGGAAACGGTTCTTTCCGATGCCCTGGACAATATTTCTGAAGGCTTTGCCCTATACGATTCAGAAAACCGACTTGTTACCTATAATAAAACCTGGATGAAACATTATCAGTATACTTCCAGCCAGGTAAAACCCGGTAGCAGGTATGAGGATTTGGTCCGCTTGGATGTCAAACAAGATGTCATCGAGAAAAAATGGAAATCAGGAAAAGACTATATCCGTGACAGGACCGATTACCATCGGCGTTTCAAAGGCTCTCACGAGGTTAAACTAAAGAACGGCACTTGGTTAAGTATCCGTGAGCGGAAAACATCTCATGGCGGTATCGTCGGTATCCAGACGGATATTACAGAACTGAAAAAGATCGAGGAGGAACTTCGCAAATCCTATGATGGGTTGGAATTGCGTATTTTCGAGCGAACCGAGCAACTGCGCCTTGAAGTGGAAGAACGCAAGAATATGATGGTGGCGCTTGAGGAAAGTGAACAACGTCAGCGCGATATGGCAGAAGCCGCCACTGATTGGCAGTGGGAGACGGATGCTACTCTCAAATACAGCTACTTCTCAGACAGGCTTGAAAAAGCCCTGAATGTGAAGTCAGCAGATTTACTTGGTAAAAACCGCTTGGAAATGCTCGCTGACCTTTTCGGTCCGTCTGATGCGGATAATTGGCAAGAACATTCCAGGGCAATGAAGAATCATGAACCGTTCAGGGATTTCCAATACGCTTTTGTGCATCCTGACGGACACACCCTGCACCTAAGAGTTAGCGGCCAACCGTCTTTTGATCAAAAGGGAAAATTTATCGGTTATCGGGGAACCGGCACCAACATTACGGCTCAAGTGGAGTTTGAAAGGAAGGCCGTAAGTTCTCAAAGACAACTGAACGATGCCATTGAAGGCATTTCAGATGCCCTGATTCTATTTGATGCCGATGACGGTCTTGTTATGTGCAATAACCGCTACCGTGAAATGTTTTCTCCCCTGGAGAGCAAACTTGTACCAGGACTTAAATTTGAAGAGCTGGCTCGTATGGTCTCTAGAAGTCAGCTTGTCACCGATGCGGTCACATCGCCCGATCAGTGGTTGATGAAAAGGCTGGCCCAACATAAAAATCCGGGAAAACCCTACGAGCGGCGCATGGAAAATGGGCGTTGGTCTAATTGTATGGAATACCAGACCAGTGATGGCGGCACCTTGATTTTGTTAACCGACACTACGAACCTTCACCGGGCTGAAGAGAACTTGCTGAAAGCGCGCGATCAGGCGGAAGTCGCCAATAAGGCGAAATCCAATTTCCTTGCAGGTATGAGCCACGAGCTGCGCACCCCACTAAACGCCATAATTGGATTTTCGGATGCCATGCGCTCAGAATTGTATGGTCCGATCAGACAGCCTCAATACTCGGATTATCTGGATAACATTTACGATTCCGGTATTCATTTGCTGGAGCTGATTAACGATATTCTTGATATTTCCAAGATCGAAGCAGGGGCGGCGGAACTTGATGAAAGCAGTATTAAAATCAGCACAATCATCGAACGCTCACTACGCCTTGTAAAGGACCAGGCTGCCAAAGGCAGTGTGCGACTCAATAAAGTCATTCCGCGAAAATTGCCTTTTCTTTATGCGGACGAACGCAGGGTTCTTCAGGTGTTGCTTAATCTGTTGACGAACGCCATTAAGTTTACCCCGAAAGGTGGTGAGGTGAAGATTGCCGTTAAAATGGAAAAAAGCGGTGATATGGCTATACGCATAAGCGACACCGGTATTGGCATTAAGAAGGGGGATATTCAAACCGTGATGTCAGAATTTGGTCAGGCTGACAACGCCCTGGCCAAACCAAATGAAGGAACCGGCCTTGGCCTACCATTAAGTAAAGGGTTGATGGAACTGCATGATGGGACATTGCATATCAAGAGCAAGATCAAGGTTGGCACGGTTGTCACTATGAGCTTCCCATCAAGCCGGATTTACAAAGTATAAGGCGCCGCTGGCGATTGATCATATGAAATCAAAAGGCGTTATTGCCGCTGGCCATGAGGAAACAGCGCGGGCAGGGCAAATCATCCTGGAAGAAGGCGGTAATGCCTTCGACGCTGCCCTGGGTGCATTTTGTGTGGCTTGTGTGGCTGAACCAGTATTAGCCTCGCTGGGTGGGGGCGGTTTTTTCCTTGCCCATCCAGCGGCCACAGGATCACACAGTGTTCTATACGACTTCTTTGCTCAAACGCCGCGCCATCGCCGTCCTTTGGACGAGGTCGATTTTTTCCCAATCATTGCCGATTTTGGTGAGGCCCAGCAGGAATTCCATATAGGTATGGGATCAATGGCGACACCGGGCGCGATCAAGGGCCTTTTTCAGGTACATAAAGACCTGGGCTCAATGCCAATGGCCAAAATCATAGAACCGGCAGTGAAACTGGCTTCAGATGGTGTACTGGTCAATCAGCTTCAGCATTACATTTTCACCATTGTCGAAAAAATCTATACCTCCAACGAGAATTGCCTGAAGGCTTATGGTGCGCCAGACCACTCAGGCAAACTGGTAAGGGAAGGGGATCTCTTTGTCATGCCAGACTTTGCGGACACCCTCGATGCCCTTGCCCATGAAGGGGAGGATTTATTCTATCGTGGTGAGATAGCGGCAAAGTTGGCTGCCGATTGCCAGCATGGGGGCGGATACCTTGGCCGCGATGATTTGGAAGCCTACCGTTTGGAAAAACGCGCACCGCTGCCTATAGACTATGGCGAGGTGAGAATTCTGACTAACCCGCCACCCTCCACGGGCGGCATTCTGATCGCTTTTGCCCTGGCCCTTTTGCAGGGGAGTGAGCTTGGCCGCGAAAGCTTTGGCGGGCAAAGGCATCTTGAGAAATTGGCCAGCGCCATGATGCTGACCAACGAAGCCAGGATAGAAAGCAAGCTCCATGAAAACCAGCACGCCATGGCAACTTTGCTTGATGAGGGTTTTCTGGAAACCTATCGTGGGCGTATCCTTGGGCGACCAAAAGCCCACCGTGGAACAACTCATATCAGCGTTATTGACGCAAGCGGCAATGCCGCCGCCCTGACCGTATCCAATGGGGAAGGGTCGGCCTACATCATCCCTGGCACCAGCATTATGATTAATAACATGCTGGGTGAAGAAGACATTAATCCTCACGGCTTTAACCAGTGGCCGCAAGATATCCGTATGTGTTCAATGATGTCACCGAGTCTGATACAGGGCCAAAATGGGGAACTAACGGCCCTGGGTTCAGGCGGTTCTAACCGGATACGAACGGCTATTCTTCAAGTCATACTGAATTTGATTGACTATCAAATGCCCCTGTCTGAAGCCATCAAGAGCCCGAGAATGCATTTTGATAAAGATCTTATGAGCGTGGAAAGCGGTTTTGGTGACGCTGAGCTTGCTGTTCTTGAAAAGCAGGTCAATAAGATCAAGTTGTGGAACGATAAAAACCTGTTTTTTGGCGGTGTTCACGGCGTTCACTTTGATCCGCATACAGGCCATTTGCAAGGTGTCGGTGATCCGCGTCGTGGCGGTGTCAGCCGGGGCGCATAAATGACATGATTAATCTGATAGCGGGTGCACCATAATTTTATGGCGCGCGACGGTTCAACGGTTTTGTTGGAACGTTTTTTGTGTCGAAATTAAGAAAGGCAATGAGCAACTGCGACCCCAGAATAATAGGTAAAGCGGCTAGGATAACAGTGCCTGCAGTTGCCGGAATTCCTGTTTTGGCGCTTTCATACCAGGCGAAGCTGCCAAATATGATGCCGAACAAAAGCAGTAGTTTACCCAACACAAGTTCAATGGATGACACGTTGAAATCACGGATGAAGTAGCTATAAAAAATACGTTTCAACATATTGCGAGAATGCCTGACGGCAAAGCTCAAGATGACATTGTGTATTTTCAGACTGCTTTCCTCATCGCCGTATCTGGCGGGCATGGGCAAGTCGAGGACGACTGCGCGCAACATGTTCAGGCGAAACAACATGTCAGATTCAAAGAAGAATCCGTTGTCAATTTTTTCAAGCGGCAGGCCAAGGGCGGCATCTATGTGAATTGCCGTAAAGCCATTAGTTGGGTCAAAAATATTCCAGTATCCGCTTGATGCCTTGGAAGCAAACGACAAGGCCAGATTGCCCAAAATTCGTACCCGGGGCATTTCAGAAAGGCCATCCAGGTTATAGAAACGGTTTCCTTTGACATAGTCCGCTGTGCCTTCTAGCAGGGGGGCAATCAACGCCGGAATCAAGGAGGGGTCCATCTGCCCATCACCATCAACTTTAACAATGATTTCGCAGCCCTCCTCAATCGCGCGTTTGTAGCCGCTCATGGTTGCCCCGCCGACGCCGGTGTTTTTTTCGTGTGTCAAAACCTGGACACGGGGGTCTGTACAGTGGGCCTTAACGTGCTCTCCCGTTTTATCGGGGCAGGCGTCATCAATGATAATAATGTGGCTGACTTCAGTGCCGATAGCCTTGATAACATCCAGAATTCGCGTGGCTTCCCGGTAGCAGGGAATGACAACAGCGATCTTTAATTGTGAAATACTTTTGCTCACTTCTTCCCCTTGCCATAAGGCCCTGGCGAAACGGTTTCCTGAAGGGCCAAGATAAACGCCCATTTGTCATGGTGCAACCCGGTCAGGGTGCTGACAGCATGCGCCCTTATAACCACATTAAAGGAATATGGCTTAATAGAACTTTCACGGTGTGTGTCCTCGCTATCAACGAAAATTTCTGTAATATGGTTGCAAATAATAAAGCCTGTTGAATTATGGGGGTGGAAATTTAGAGTTTGGATGAGGCCGTCGAAAATACCTTAAAGGGTGTAACCCTTTTTTCCATCCTTAAGAAGGATGAACTGGCGGCCGTGGAAAAGCACTGCCGATGGCGCACCTTTGCGCCCCACCAGCAGATTATTGACAGGGAAAGCCCATCGCGGGATGTCTTTTTCGTCATTAGTGGCAAGGTGCGGGTCGTTAATTATTCTTATTCGGGACGTGGCATTATTCTTGACGAGTTATCGCCCGGGTCCTATTTCGGCGAACTGTCGGCCATCGACAATCAACCACGTTCAGCCAGGGTTATTTCCATTGCGGCTTCCCTGATTGCATCCCTGCCCCAGAAATATTTTCTTGATACTTTGGAAACGCACCCAAAGATGGCTTTGCAGGTAATGACCCACCTATCATCATTGCTGCGCGGGGCAACCCAACGGATTATGGACTTGAGCACCCTTGGCGCCAATAACCGGGTCCACGCGGACCTTCTTCGCCAGGCTGGTGAGATAACCGATGACATGAAGACAGCCATCCTTGACCCGCTTCCCATTCACAATGATATCGCAAGCCGGGTCAGCACGACCCGTGAAACCGTGGCGCGGGTGATGAATGACCTGGCGCGCCGGGGTATTGTTGAGAAAAAGGGGAATTCCCTGCTGATCAAGGATGTGCAACGATTGCGGGATATGGTCGAAGAAGTTCGCGGCGAGTAAATTTAGCCTAGGAAAGAGGTAATGGTTTCCAGGAATTTGGGGACGGAAATTGGCTTGGCAATGTAGCCCTCACAACCTCCTTCGCGAATTTTTTCCTCATCACCCTTCATGGCAAAGGCCGTCACGGCGATAACCGGGATGTCTTTTAAGTCATCATCAGCTTTTATCATTTTGGTGACTTCCAGGCCTGAAATCTCTGGCAACTGGATATCCATAAGGATCAGGTTAGGGTTGTGTTCACGGGCAAGGCCAATGGCTTCGCGGCCATCCATTGTCTGAACTGTTTCATACCCGTGGGCTTGCAGAAGATCATTAAAGAGCTTCATGTTTAGTTCGTTGTCTTCAACAATCAGGATGGTTTTGGCCATGGTCTTTCAGAAATTCCAGGTTTGGGTTGGCGTGAAATAAATATTCTTCGAATAACGCCGGGAAGGACCCACAATTGCGTACTTGGCGACGCTTTAAAAAAACGCCTGCAAGCCTTTATTAAGATTGAATGATGGAGGAATTAAAGAGCCGTGTCAAACTTGACAGGCACATTTCCATCCTTCGGGAAGTCCCCGAAAAGGATTATTTGATCTTTGCTTCTTTAAAGATCACATGCTTGCGTACAACGGGGTCATACTTGCGGAATTCCATTTTTTCCGTGGAATTGCGCGGGTTCTTCTTGGTGACGTAATAGAACCCGGTGTCAGCGGTGCTGACTAGTTTGATAAGTATGGTGCTTGGCTTTGCCATGGTTATATTCCGACTATGAAGTATCAATTATCCATCAGGGCGCGCACCATACAATGCACATGGCCCATGTCAAGGTCTATGGAAAGACTATTTATGGGTTATCGGGCCGCTGCCGCTGCCGCCGACAGGTTCAAAGTGCGGGCGTAAAGGGCCTTGTCCTCCAACATCGCTTCTGCGACCTTACTGTCGAGTTTCAATTTGCGGCGTTCTGGTGGGCAAAACGAGCGTAATTCCTGACGTTGCTGTTTCTCCTGATAGCTTGTTCTTCGCCACGCTTCGAGGACTGCTGTGGTCCTGATTCGCGCCGCCAGGGCCTTTTTTATGACCGACTTTCCATCAATACTGTTGCCATCGATACCGCTCGTGCAAATCATGGGAAAGACGCCAAGACCATGCAATATATAACCCGAAGGGGCAACCAGACGTGACCACGTCAGGGTAATTTCTCCTTCATTGGGTAATCTGATGACAGTTTGCACGGTGCCTTTGCCAAAGGACGATGTGCCGACGATGATGGCCCGGCCCCGGTCCTGCAATGCGGCTGCGGTGACTTCCGCCGCGGATGCAGATTTGCCATCGACCAGAACAACAACCGGGCGCCCGTAAGCCATATCACGCCCCCCTGCATCATAGGATTGAAGGCTATCCGGATGACGTCCGCGAGTTTCAGAAACCCGCCCTTGGGCCAGGAACAGATCTGCAACCTTGATAGACTGTTTCAGTAAACCGCCCGGATTGCCACGCATGTCGAGAACGATTCCCTTAACACCATCGCCCAGATCAGCGCGTGCTTTCTTTAGTTTGTTCAGGGTATTGCGTGCGGTGTGCTGGTTGAAGTTACTAATCTTAAGGAAGACAATGCCTTTGTGATGTCCATAGGAAACCGTGTCGGCGACAATGTGGGCGCGTTCAATTTTAAAGACAAGCGGGTTACTTTCGCCTGTGCGTTCTACGGAAAGTGCCACAATGGAGTGAATGGGGCCGCGTAGCATGTCAGTGATCTTGCCCTGCTTGAGGCCGCTTAGGGAGTCACTACCGGCATGGGTGATTCTGTCACCCAGTTTCAGTCCTGCATTGAAGGCGGGTGTGTCGGGCATAACAAAAATTACCTGGGGCAGGTTATTGACGATGCGGAAACGCACCCCGATGCCGCCAAAGCCATCGCGTTTTGCCCGGTTCTTTTTAGCCTCATTGGCCCCGGCATAGCGTGAATAGATGTCCAGGCTGGAAAGGATGCCATCGAATACGGCCTCGTATATTTTCTCTGGCGCCGCTTTTTTCATCTCCACCGACTTCTGACGGCCCAAGGCGGTCATGTTGACCGTTAATTCGGCCCAACTTGCCGCGTCATTTATTTTCGGGGTGTTATGATGACCGACAATGTCATTGTTCACTTTCAGGAAAATTTCGTCTTCTGTGGCCTCAATGGTAATGGCCGGGTCAATAGATCCCAGTCCTTGCAATCCCTCCAATGCGAACTGTGCCGGTGATGTGACCTCGATATAACGTTCGGCAATGCTTTCGAAGCCTGCGGAAAAGACCTCCCTTGCCGCCGGTACGGGATAGTTATCGTCGATAACCACCTTGGGAGATTCTTGCGCACAGGCACCGAGCAACAGCACAATCAGTGCTGTCTTCAAAGTGGGCCAACGGGCGATTCCAGATTTCATCAACGGAGTGTCTCCGATTTTGGCGATGACGTCATCTAATTCCCGGATTTTTCCCGCGCTTTTCTTCGCCCGGCCCTGGATTTTGATTTGGACTTCTTTAGTTTGGCCTTCTTCTTGTTTCCGGCGTTTTTGGGCCGTGGGCCTTTTTTTGGCGGGGGGGTAGAATCCGCACCGCCAATCAAGTCCATGATCATCGAGCCTGAGACCGGGTCGGCTTCCATCAACATTACCTGTACCTTGTCGCCCAGACGGTAGGTCGCTTTTGTGCGACGGCCACGTAGAAGGTGGCGGGCTTCATCATGAACAAAGTAATCATCGCCGAGGGAACGTATGGGAACCAATCCGTCTGCACCCGTATCATCCAAGGTGACAAACAAGCCAAAGCGAGCGACACCGTTGATGCGCCCACTAAAGACCGTGCCAACCCTTTCCGATAGAAAAGCAGCACAAAACCGATCGACCGCATTGCGCTCAGCGGTGGCTGCCCGGCGTTCGTTTCTCGAAAGAGTTTCGCCAAGGCGGTTAAAGTCTTTGTGTTTGTCCTCTAAGGAACCTTCGCCCAGGCCCAGGCCACGGATCAAGGCCCGATGCACAAGCAGGTCAGCGTAACGGCGGATCGGCGAGGTAAAGTGGCAATAGCGCCTGAGCGCCAGTCCGAAGTGGCCTATGTTGTCCGGGGAATATTCGGCCTGTGACTGGCTTCTGAGGACCACATCGTTGACCATCCCTGCATGGGGCGTGTCCTTGACCTTGCTCAGGATGCGGTTGAAGGTCTCCGCCCGGATCACCTGACCTTTTGCCAGGGGGATGGACAGGCTATCCAGGAACTGGCGCAAGCCTTCCATTTTCTCCATGGAAGGCTCATCGTGGATGCGATACATGCAGGGCTGGCGCTTTTTCTCAAGAGTTTCAGCCGCCGCCACGTTAGCCGTGATCATAAATTCCTCGATCAGTTTGTGGCTGTCGAAGCGTTCGCGCATTTCGACTCGTTCCACCTGCCCATCGTCACCTACGACAATGCGTCGCTCCGGCAGGTCCAGTTCAAGAACGGACCGGGCGTGGCGTGCCTTGTCCAAGGCCTGATAGGCCCCATAGAGCGGGGTTATGACAGTCTTGAGCAAGGGAGCCGTGGTCTCGTCCGCCTCTCCGTCGCGGGCTGCCTGTACTTGTTCGTAAGTCAAACGGGCATGGGATTTCATCAAGCCGCGCTGGAAGCGATGGCGGATCAAGCGGCCATCGTTATTGATCCACATATGGGCTGCCATGCAGGGTCGGTCTTCATGGGGTTTCAGGGAACACCAGCCATTGGACAGGACTTCCGGCAACATGGGCACGACCCGATCCGGGAAATAAACCGAATTGCTGCGCTCAACGGCGTCCCGGTCCAGGGCGTCACCGGGTCTTACGTAAAAGGCGACATCGGCAATGGCGACAATCAGGTGCCAGCCGCCGGGGTTCGTTTTGTCCGTGTCCGCTTCGGCAAAGACCGCGTCATCGAAGTCCTTAGCATCCGCACCGTCAATGGTAACTAAAGACAGGTTGCGTAAATCTTCGCGTTTGCCTAAAGGGGCGGCCTTGGCGGCGCCGGCCAGGTCAAGGGCCTCGCCACTGAACTCCGTGGGGATTTCGCTATCCAGAATGGCAATCAGGCTGATGGATGTGGCACCACCTTGCGTATCAAGTCTCTCAAGTACTTTGGCGATACGCATGCCGACTCGACGGCCGCTCATCACTTCGGCGCGAACAAGATCACCGTCTTCGGCGTCCAGGCTATCGCCCTTGGCGACGAAGTATTCCCCCTTGGCCTTGCGGTTTGTAGATTTCAGGCGTCCTTGTCCTTCTACCACTGAATAGATGCCTAAAATTTTATCCGGGGCGGAGCCGATTCTGCGGATGGTCTTGCCTTCGTATGACTTGTCCTGTGCGCGGGTAAGCCGGGCTAGGACCTTGTCACCAGGGGCCAGGGCCGGTTGGCCGCGTCGCTCGGGCATCATGAAGATGGCCGGGGGGGATGTCTCCTCATCCCAGGTCTGTGGTTTGGCAATAATTTCGCCGTCTTCGTCAGGACCTATAATAATAACAACGGTGACCGGTGGCAGGCTTCCCGGTTCAGCATAGCGCTGGCCATGGGTGCGCTGTATGTGTCCGTCCTCCTTTAATTCCTTGAGGACTTTCTTGAGCGTCTTTTTTTGTTCTGTATCAAGCGAGAAGGCGCGTGCGATCTCCCGCTTGCCGACCCGCCCGGGAGTATCGGCGATAAAACCCAAAATTTCTTCCTTGCTGGGGAAGGGGGCTGGTTTTTTGGTTTTTTTTGCCAAATCGCTCAGCCTTCAGCGGCAGGAGCGTCTTTTTTGGGAGCTTTCTTTTTCGCGGCTTTTTTCTTTTTCGCCGGTTTCTTTTTGGCAGCCGCCTTCTTTTTGCCACCCTTGCCATTGGCCGCCTTGGCATCGGCCAGGGCAATAGCATCTTCCAGCGTCAGGCTATCCGCATCGGTTCCTTTGGGAATATTGGCGCGGACCATGCCATGGGACACAAAGGGTCCCCAGCGGCCGCTCTTGATGCTCACGGGCTTTTTGGTTTTAGGATGATCGCCAAGAATTTTGGGTGGATCTTTTTTCGGCGCGGCTTCGATCAAGTCAATGGCCCGATTGATGCCGATAGTCAGAACATCGTCGTCGCCTTTTAAGGAAAGGAACAGGCCGCTGTATTTCAGGTAAGGACCAAAGCGTCCGAGTCCAGCCTGAATTATATCACCGGTTTCAGGCCAAATTCCAAGATCACGCGGCAGGGCCAGCAGTCCCAGGGCCTTGTCCAGATCAACATCTGCCGGTGGTAATGTGCGTGGTAATGAGGCCCGCTTCGGCTTGGTTTTTTTCTTCTTTTTGCCCTCGGTTATTTCTTCCACATCACCTAACTGCACATACGTGCCGTAAGGCCCTTTTCGCAGGGAGACTTCCAGTTCGCTAACCGGGTCTATACCCAGAACTACAGGGCCCGCGTCAGCAATGCCGTCGGCATCACCTTCGTTGACCACCAGGGGTCGGGTATAGCGGCATTCGGGATAATTAGAACAACCAATGAAGGCGCCAAACTTACCCAGCTTCAGGCTAAGTTGCCCGTCGTCGCAGGTTGGGCAGGCGCGCGGGTCCTTGCCATTTCCAAGATCGTGGAAAAAATGCGGCCCAAGAAGTTCATTCAATGAATCAAGAACTTCGCGAACACGAAGTTCCTTGGTGCCATCAACAGCCTTGGAAAAGGAGTCCCAGAATTCATGCAGGACGTCTTTCCATTCAATGCGCCCACCGGAAATATCATCCAGCTTTTCTTCAAGTTCAGCCGTGAAGTTGTATTCCACGTACTTGGTGAAGAAACTGGTCAGAAAGGCGGTGACCAGACGGCCACGGTCATCGGGCTGGAAGCGACGTTTGTCCAGGATCACATAATTGCGGTCCTGCAGGACCGAGATAATTGACGAATAGGTGGATGGTCTGCCAATGCCAAGTTCTTCCATGGTTTTAACCAGGGAGGCTTCAGAATATCGCGGTGGCGGCTGTGTGAAGTGCTGTTCGGGATCAACGGAGGTGCGCTTAAGGGCATCACCTTCCTTAAGATCGGGCAGGATGCGGTCCTTGTCGTCATCGCCTGTGTTCTCGCCTTTGCTTTCCTGGTAGACCTTGAGGAAACCATCAAAGGCAATGACAGAACCTGTGGCGCGCAGGGTTGTCTGGCCATCCGGCGAGGTAATATCGGCAGCGACTTGGTCCATAATGGCCGCTTCCATCTGGCTGGCGATGGTGCGCTTCCAGATCAACTCGTAGAGCTTGCGCTGATCCTCATCCAGATACTGGGCCACATCGGCGGGCTTGCGGGTTACGTCGGTCGGGCGGATGGCTTCGTGAGCTTCCTGGGCATTTTTTGCTTTGGTTTTGTACTCGCGCGGGCTGCCCGGCACGTAGTTGGCCCCATAATTTTTGCCGATAAGGCCACGGATGGAATTAATCGCATCGTTAGAGATAAACACACCATCCGTCCGCATGTAGGTAATAAGACCGACCGTTTCGCCATCTATATTAAAACCTTCATAGAGCCGCTGGGCGACCTGCATGGTGCGCTTGGTTGCGAAGTACAGTTTGCGCGAGGCTTCCTGCTGTAAGGTTGATGTGGTGAAAGGGGTCGCCGGGTTGCGCCGGGATTGCTTGCGCTCAACCTTGGTGACGCTAAAATCTGCGCTTTCAATGGCATTGACGCAGGCCATAGCGTGTTCTTCACTGGCGATGGACATCTTGTCCAGCTTGTCACCGTTGATATGGGTCAGGGCGGCCTTGAAGGGGGCATCAACAGGTGTCTTGAATCCGGCCTTGATGGACCAGTATTCGACAGGATTAAAGACTTCGATCTCTGTCTCGCGTTCACAAATCAAGCGCAGAGCCACAGATTGCACTCGTCCGGCGGAGCGGGAGCCCGGCAGTTTTCGCCATAGCACCGGCGACAGGGTAAAGCCGACCAGATAATCCAGCGCGCGGCGCGCCAGGTAGGCGTTGATCAAGGGCATGTCCAGATCGCGCGGATGCTCGAAGGCCTCAATAATGGCGCTCTTGGTGATTTCGTTGAAGACGACCCGTTTGACGTCAATGCCTTTCAAGACTTTTTTCTTCTCCAGAACATCCAGCACATGCCAGGAAATAGCTTCGCCTTCACGGTCCGGGTCAGTGGCCAGATACAGGTGGGCCGCACCTTTAACGGCGGCGGTGATTTCTTTTATTTGCTTTTGCGAGCGCGAATCCACTTCCCAGTCCATGGCAAAGTCGTCTTCCGGACGCACGGACCCGTTCTTCGAGGGCAGGTCACGCACATGCCCGTAGCTGGCCAGAACCGTGTAATCGGAACCCAGGTATTTGTTAATGGTTTTTGCTTTGGCGGGTGATTCGACGATAACGACGTTCATGTGTTTTTGCTGCTTTCGCACTACGTAAGAACAATTGAAACCTTATTGCCAGGGTGTCTTTCTAGGCGGCCTGCAAGCTCCATTTCAAGCAGCACCGTCGACACCACGGCATGGGACAATTGGCAGTTGCGAATGATTTCGTCAACACAAACGGACTCCGAACCCAGACTTTCTTCAATCACGGGGCGGGCTTTTTCGACATCTTTCTCATCCAAGGGAGGGGGTAAATCTCCTGTAAATTCAATAACTTCGCGGTCTTGAAAGGAAGGTTGAGAAACCCCTGCAAGGGCATCAAAAACATTTTCGGCAGATTCCGTCAAAATAGCGCCAGCGCGAATCAATCGGTTGCCGCCTTGTGATCTGGGATCGCCTGGCGCACCGGGAACAGCAAAAACGTCGCGGTCTTGTTCAAGGGCCATACGGGCGGTGATCAGGGAACCGGATTTTGCCCCGGCTTCGATAACAACCACACCGCGGGAAATGCCAGAGATTATCCGGTTTCGTCTAGGGAAGTGGCGGGCCTGGGGGCGCGTTCCCGGCGCAATTTCGGATACCAGCGCGCCGCGTTCCTTCAGGGCTTCATAGAGGGCTGTATTCTCTTTCGGGTATATAATATCAACGCCGCCCGCCAGCACGCCGACAGAACCACTTTCCAAAGCCCCTGCGTGGGCTTCTGCATCAATGCCCCGGGCCATGCCGGAAACCACCATCAAGCCTCCTTGGCCCAATTCTTCAGAAATCTGACGGGCAAATTTTTTACCGTTGATGGATGCATTGCGCGCGCCGACAACGGCAATGGACTTTTTGGCCAGTAAATGGGCATGGCCCAGAACACTAATCAGCGGCGGTGGGTCTTCTATATGATGCAACAGGGATGGATAGGCGGGTTCGCCCCAGGCGATCAAGGTGGCTCCTATCGCCTTTACTGCGGCGATTTCATCCTCGCAGGCCCCCTTGCTGGCTATCTTGATCGACTTCTTGCCGCCTTGCTTGGCTAAACTTGGCAGGGCCTCAAGGGCTGCACTGGCGGAGCCAAAACGCTCCAACAATTTGAAGAACGTAATTGGCCCAACATTCTCACTGCGGATCAGGCGCAGCCAATTCAGCTTGTCCAATTGAGAGAGTTCTTTTCGTTGCTGTTCGCTCATTAAGCGAGTGTGAAGGACGCCCGTGTTGACGTCAAGCGAGCTTTATTCACCCTTCTTTTTGCCGATTTTTGATTCTTCGCCTTTCATCAGGCGGGTAATATTTTCATGGTGGCGGATGAATGAAAGGATCGCAAGCAAGGCAGCAAGGACAGTGACCCCGGGGTCAGCCAGCCACCAGGCGTAAATTGGCGATGCCGCAAGTGCGCTTAAAGCTGCCAGGGACGAAAAGCGAAATAGAAAGGCGCTCACCATCCATGTCACGCAGGCGGCGACGCCGACAGGCCAGGCGACGGCGATGAGCACACCCAGAGTGGTCGCAACGCCTTTGCCACCCTTGAATTTAAGCCAGATGGGGAAGTTATGGCCAAGGATTGCCATGCCGCCACCAATGAGGCCAGCCAGCGGATCAAAGGAGCCAAGGATCAGTGCGGCGGCGGCTCCTTTACCGGAATCCAGTAGAAGGGTCGCCAAGGCCAGTATCTTGTTCCCGGTTCTCAGTACATTTGTCGCGCCGATATTACCTGACCCGATGTCGCGTATATCACCCAGTCCGGCAAGGCGGGTCAGGACCAACCCGAAGGGGACGGAGCCAATCAAATAACCGCAAACGATCGCAATAAAATGAATTGGGGCCATTTCCATGGTCATGGTTTAGGCCCCGAGCTGGAACACTGTGCGGCCATCAACGATGGTTCTGAGCACCATGCCTTGAACCGGGCGTCCATCGAAGGGGGAGTTTTTCGAGATGCTCTGCATGGCGTCTGCAACCACCTTCCAGCCGCGATTTATATCGACCAGGGTAAGGTCAGCAGGGGCACCTTTTTTAAGTCGCCCGGCGTCAAGTCCCAGCAGATCAGCCGGTGCACTGGTGATTAGTTTAAGGGTGGGCAGAAGATCAAGATGGTTGTTGTGGAAAAGCTCCAACGTTACCGCCAGCAGGGTTTCCAGCCCGACACCCCCAAAGGCTGCTTTGGCAAAGGGAAGCCGCTTGGAGTCTTCATCGTGGGGCGCGTGGTCTGAGGCAATGGTATCAATGGTCCCATCCTTAAGGCCCTCGATAACGGCTAACCTGTCACTATCGGCGCGTAGCGGCGGGGATAACTTGGCGAAGGTCCGGTAATCCCCGACGGCGATTTCGCTTAATGAGAAATAAGGCGGTGCGGTATCGCAGGTGATATTCAGGCCGCGGGCTTTGGCTTTTCTGACAACGTCAATGGCGTCGGATGTCGACAGGTGGGCGAAATGCAGGCGTCCGCCAGTCATTTCAGACAGACGGATATCACGCTCGACCATAATAATTTCAGCCTGACGCGGGATTCCTGAAAGGCCGAGCCGGGTCGCCGTTTCGCCGGAATTCATAACGCCGCCCTGGGTCAGACTTGGTTCTTCGGCGTGCTGGATGATCATTTGCCCAAAATTGGAGGCGTAGCTCAATGCCCGGCCCATGATCCGGGCATCGTTGACGGACTTGATACCATCCGTAAAGGCCAGGGCGCCAGAATCCGCCAGTAAGCCGATTTCAGCCAGCTCTTTGCCTTCCAGTCCCTTTGTCACAGCCCCGTAGGAATGGACTTTCGCCAGCCCCAGTTTGCGCGCCCGCCGGGCGACAAATTCCAGGACAGACATATCATCGATGACCGGGTTGGTATTGGGCAAGCAGACCAAGGAAGTAACCCCGCCCGCAGATGCGGCCCGTCCGGCTGATTCCAGGGTGCCTTTATATTCATGGCCCGGTTCGCGTAACTGGACCCGCATGTCGACCAGTCCGGGCATCAGACAGAAACCCTGGCAATCGATCACAGTGATGCCATCAGGCACACCATCCTTGAAAAGTTCAGGGCCAAAATCGCTGATTAACTCGCCGTCACTAAGTAAAGTGCCAGGGCTGTCCAGGCCGCTGGCCGGATCGAGAAGTCGGGCGTTTATATAAGCAACGCGGCTCATGATCCGTTTCCTTTGGGTGAATTGGCTGTCAATAGTTCCAGGCAGGCCATACGAACCGCGACACCCATTTCCACCTGTTCACGAATGGCAGAACGGCCAAGGTCATCAGCCACTTCAGAAGCAATCTCAACGCCCCGGTTCATGGGGCCCGGGTGCATGATCAGGGCGTCATCTTTGGCGTTGGCCAGTTTTTCATAATCTAGCCCGAAGAAGTGAAAGTATTCCCGGATTGAGGGGAAAAACCCGCTGCCCATGCGTTCGCTCTGCAAGCGCAGCATCATGACGATGTCGCAGTCCTGCAAGCCTTCTTCCATATTATTGAAGACCTCCACCCCCATGTTGGCGATGCCTGACGGAATAAGGGTTTTCGGGGCAATCAGTCTGACCTGTGCGCCCATGGCGTTGAGAAGATGAATGTTTGAGCGGGCGACCCGGGAATGGGCGATGTCGCCACAAATGGCGACCAGCAGGCCCGATATGCAGCCTTTGCGGCGGCGAATGGTCAAGGCGTCCAAAAGTGCCTGGGTCGGGTGTTCGTGGCGTCCGTCACCTGCATTGATGACCGCACAGTTGACTTTCTCCGACAGCAATTTGACGGCGCCGGAATCATTGTGGCGAACGACCAGAACATCCGGGTGCATGGCGTTCAGGGTCATCGCTGTGTCGATCAGGGTTTCACCCTTTTTGACCGAGCTTGTCGCCACTGACATATTAATGACGTTGCCGCCCAATTGCTTTGCGGCCAGCTCGAAAGACGTACGGGTACGCGTTGAGTCTTCGAAGAAAAGATTAACGATGGTGCGACCGCTTAGGGACGACAGTGTGTTGTCGACTTGTCGATTATGTTCGACGAAACTTTCAGCGCGGTCCAGAAGAAGAGAAATAACGTCCGACGTAAGCCCTTCTATTCCCAGAAGATGGCTATGTGGAAAACCAGTTTGATCCAACGCAATCTCGCTCATAAAGCGGCACAATAGGGAGGCTTTCCCAAAAGCGCAAGTCTCAGTTTTAACTGCCTAATTTTGGCCGCTTTGAATTTGGCAAAAGTTGTTTTCGCGGTTAATGTGCAAGGGTCAAGTTTACGGACAAATATCTTTTTTTAAGGTTCTCAATGAATACCTCGATCATAGATTACAGGCGGATCTTGCTTCGTCTGTCCAAGGTTTTAGAAAAAAAGCATTTTTTCATTGTTGGATTAACCCGACCTGGAACCGTGTGGCTTCAGCATGCCATTAACGCCCACCCGGAGGCCTGCTGTAAGGGCGAGGGGCATTTTACCAATGCCTTGTTCCCGCTTCTGGGCACGGCCTATGGCAATTACAACAAGCACATGCTGACCGACAAGGCGCGTCTGGAGGCGGCGGGCATCGGCGCCGCCAACCCGGGGCCCTCGTCGGCCTATTCCAATAACGAAGTGCGATTCTTGATGGCCACTGCTGCTGCTTTGACCATGGATAAATGGGTCGGTGATGAAGATATTTCGTGCATCGGCGAGAAGACTCCGGAACATGCGCTCAATCTTGAATCCCTGGTTGAGATATTCCCCGACGCCAAAATCGTTCATGTCATTCGCGATGGCCGCGACGAAGTTGCGTCGGTTTATGGCTATAATCAACGGGTCAACCCTGAAGGCTTTGCCAGTAAGTTTCCCGATTTTGCCTCGTTCGCCGAATCCTTTGCGGGAAACTGGACACGGGCCGTTGGTGCAGCGCGATACTTTGGGCGCAGCCATGGCGACAACTATATGGAAATCCGCTCAGAAGATTTACATACGGAAGCTTCTTCAGACATTGAACGGTTGTGTCGCTTTCTGGAAATAGAAGATGACCCGGAAGTTATCTCCCTGTGTGTCGAGGCGGGCCGCAAGATTGCTTTTGACGATGGCGTCATTGGCCAGTGGCAGGAACACTTTGACGATGAAACGGCGGCTGCTTTTAATCGACAGGCAGGCGAGCTGCTGAAACTGCTCGACTACAACAGCTAATTTAACAACAAGACGGTCGTAGGCATGGTGATCATGGCGATGAGCGTTGTTGCGGTAATGGTTCCGGCCAGCAAGGGGGTGTTGCCGCCCATCTGACGCGCCAGCACATATGATGTGGCGGAAACGGGCAGTGCCGCATACAGCACGATGACCATTTGCGATAATCCGCCTATGTCCATCATCAGACAAACAAGGTAGGTCACAAAGGGTAAGGCAATCAGCTTTGTTGCCGTCGTCAAGCCAACGGTGAGGCCTGCCTGACGCATGGCCTTGAAGTCTAGTCCGGCCCCAACCGCCAGCAGGCCCAACGGCATGGCCGCACGGCCTGAAATTTCCAAAAAAGGTTCAAGCAACGGTGGCAAGCCGGTTTCAGTGACATTCAGCAAGGCCCCCAGGGCACAGGCGATAATCAAGGGATTACGGGCGACCGGAGACAGGGTCTGTGACCAGTTTGGAATATCTCCGTTCTTTGATGCGTATCGAACCAGAATAATAACACCCAGCACATTGACCAATGGCACACTAACGGCAATGGGGACACTGACCAAGGTTAATCCGGCGCCATCGAACAGGGCGACGCTAGCAGCGATTCCCAAATATACATTGGGTCGAATGGTCCCTTGAAAGATAGAGGTGAAGGCTGGTCCGTCAACCTTGATCCGGGGCCTGAGCCATAATGTGATGGCGGCGATAATCAGTATGCCCGAAGCAGTCGCTACGATCATGGGAGCGACGGATATATCGGCAAATTCCGCCTTTGCCGTGTTGGCTAAAAGCAGGGCCGGAAAGAAATAATAGAAGGTCATTTTCTCGGCCGGGGCCCAGAAGCTATCAGAGATCAAGGCGCGGTTCTTCAAGATGTATCCAAACATGATCATCAGAAAGACAGGCGCCAGGGCTGAAAAAATAGGGATCATAAGGAGTCTAAGGCTCCTTGCAGAATATAGGCGGCAGCAGCTTTGTCGACGACTTCGGCCCGGCGCTTGCGGGTCATATCAATCTCGTCGATTAATATCCGTTCAACGGCGACAGTGGATAAGCGTTCATCCCAAAAGGCAAGGGGGATATCGCGTCGCTCAAGCAAGTTTGTTGCGAACTGCCGGGTTGACTGGCAGCGCGGGCCTTCCGATCCATCCATGCTGACGGGCAAGCCCAGAACAAGGCCGCCAACGCCATGCTCATCCATCAGGCCCTCTAGGGTTTCTGCATCGCGGGTGAATTTGGCGCGTTTGATGGTTTCCAAGGGGGAGGCAATCATTAAGGTGAGATCACTTAAAGCCAGGCCAATGGTTTTTGAGCCTAAATCCAATCCCATCAAGCGGCTTGCGGGTTTAATAGATTTGCCTATATCGGCGAGTTCTATCACCGCCATGTCAGTTGTCCTTCCAGTTTTTCAATGCCTGTGTGGGACACAGTAATCATCTGCCTGACTTTCGCCATTGAAAAAGAGGCTAGAGGGAGGCCGGGCATTTGGTTATTATTGATTGAATATCCCAAATATTTCAGCCGGTTGTGAAAATTTGACTTATAGCAAACTGATGGCCCTGACGCGCAGCCTCTCCGCACTCGCCATTTTTGTCGTTGTGTTGCTGATCGGCGCGCGCGCGCAAGCTGAAGATATAAAATTTCTGGGCATCGATGTTCTGGCCCATAAGGGAACCTACCTTGTTACCAAAGGGGCCAATGTACGCGCAGGGCCCATGACCAAGGCCAAAAAACTGGGCAAGGTCAAGACGGGGACCCAGGTTCACGTTGTTGGTCGGGCCAAGGGTGGGGCCGGGTGGATGGCTATTCAACAAAATGGCAAAGATTTCGGCTTTGTCTACGCGCCGATTCTGTTGCCCATGATTGATGGCACGTTGACAGAAAGCATTTCCGGAACGGTGATGATCGAAGAACATGCCCCGTGCGGCTACACTTTTAACTTTCATGGTAAAAATACAGTTGAAGGGGAAGACTATGTCTTCTCGGACTATGAAATTACTTATCGTTGTAACGATAAGGGAAAGCCCTACCGAATACTGGCGGCAATGTTCATGAGTGAAGTGCCGTTCCGTTTGACCCACAAGCCGGTGTTTCAGATCAGCATTGATTTGATGGAAGTTGAAAACGGCTATGATGAAATTTTCTCAACCAGCTTTGAGTATCGCCCGGAGGATAAAAAGGTCGTCTTTGCGGGCATTTCTATCAAGGGTCTGGCAAGAATACCAAAAGACAAGGAACGCCCCGCAAATACCGTTGCAGAGGCCCTAACAGCAGCCGTCGAAATAGCCCCCGATGCCTGGGGAAAAGAAGTCTGGAAGCAAATTCAGAAAAAACAGGGCGGGGCAGTACAGTAGAACCTTAGGCCAGGGCGAAATCCCATTTTCTAATTTGTCACTTTGAGATAATAATAATTCGCGTCTAGAATGCCGCGCGAAAGCACGCCTTTTTGCAAACGCGATTAAAGTTGGATTATTCATTTGAAGTTGTCCATTAAGCACGTTCTTATCGTTGGCATCGGTACCATCCTGTTCGGGACGGCGGCGATTATCCAAACGTCATCGTATTTGACCACCCAGGATGTGTTGCTGGAACATGCGCGCCAGCTCATGTGGAACCTGTCGCAGGACACCATTGATCGGTCCGAAACATTCCTGAAACCGGCCGAAGCGGCGGCGGACCTTTCACAGCGCCTCGCTAATCATGATGTGGTGACCAACACCACACCGGAGGCCATGGAGCGGTATTTTTTCGATCAGATGCAAATTTACCCTCACATTTCGGGTATTTATTATGGAACGGCCAATGGTAGTTTCCATTTCGTCAACAGGGCGTCGGGTGAACGTGCAGGCCTTTTGCGCACCAAGATCATCAAAAGTGAAGACGGGGTGCGGCGGGTCGAGTTGGTTTGGCGCAATAAGAATTTTCAGATCGTGGACAGAAAAAGTACACCCGACGATGAGTATGATCCGCGCCAGCGGCCCTGGTACAAAAAAGCTGTCAGCGAACGAAAACTCATATGGACGGACCCCTATATCTTTTATTCCCTGCAGGTGCCGGGCATCACGACGGCCAGTCCGGTCATTGGGGAAGGTGGTGTCGTCAAGGGCGTCATCGGCGTCGATGTTGCCATTGCGGAAATCTCCACCTTTTTGTCGAAGTTGAAAATCGGTGATCGGGGCTCGGCCTTTATCCTCAATCAGAATAATGACGTTATCGCTTTCCCCGATGCAGAAAAAATCAAGCATGCATCAGATGATAAATCAGGCAACCTGCGCTTTGCGCGCATTGATGAACTGGATGACAAGGCCAGCCATGCCGCTTTTCAGTCGCTGGGAAAATCAGGCCTGCCGACCCCTTTCCTGAAGTCGACATTCACGACGTTTGAGTTGGAGGATGAGACTTATCATTCCGTCTTTGCCCCCTTTAATAACCCGAATTGGCCCTGGGTGATCGGGTTGTACGTTCCCGAAAATGATTTTCTGGGGGCCATCAAGGCGAATCAGACTTTCAATATTTATTTAACTGTCGCCATTGCCATCATCATTTGTGTTTTCACCTTTTTCTTTGCCCACAGGATTACGCGATCCCTTAACAAGCTTCGCCAGAGTGCGCAAAACATCATCAATGATAATTTTGATGAGAATACGGAAATTAGAACCCCGTTTATTGAAGTTCATGAGACGGCGGAGGCCTTTACGCGCATGGTCGCCAGCCTGAAAGAAAAAGACGAGCAGAACGCGGCATTGACCGGGAGCCTGCGCAAAGCCAGTGTCACGACGATCCTGAGGCTTTCCTCGGCTGCCGAATACAAGGATTCCGACACCCACGAGCATATCCAACGTATGTCTGATGTTAGCGTCGCCATCGCCCGGAAAATGGGACAGGCCCCCGGCTGGATTGAAATGTTCCGCTACGCAGTTGCCATGCACGATATTGGTAAAATTGGCGTGCCGGACCGTATCTTGCTCAAGCCCGGCCCTCTGGACCCGGAAGAATGGGCCGTCATGCAAACCCATAGTGAAATCGGTAGCGCCATTTTGAAAGATTCGGAAACTGATTTGCTGGAAATGGCTCGTATCATTGGTTTGCACCACCATGAACAGTGGGATGGTTCTGGTTATCCGCAAAAGCTTAGGGGTACGGATATTCCCCTGGAGGCCCGCATCTGCGCTGTCGCGGATGTCTTCGATGCCCTGGTGTCCAAACGGTGTTACAAGGAGGCTATTCCGATTTCGGACTCATTCGATTACATCAAGAGGAAAGCCGGTTCTCAGTTCGATCCTGACTGCGTCGAGGCCTTCATTGCCGCCAAAGACGATTACATGCATCTCTACCAGTGATTGGGTTAGAATTGCGGCCTATGCCTGCTTGCGCCCCAGGATGGCGGATGTTACCTTCCGCGCCAAATTTCTAGGAACACTTAAACGGGGTTTAGACTTCCATGTCGCTGGATAAAGAAACCGTCATAAACATCGCCAATCTGGCAAGGATCAAGGTTCCAGACGAGAATCTTGATCATCTGGCCGGGGAACTTTCATCTATTCTGGATTGGGTCGAGCAGTTGAATAGCGTTGACACTGATGGTGTTGAACCGCTGGCCAGCGTCGTCGATGTAACCTTGCCCTTGCGCGAAGACAAAGTCAGCGACGGTGATTGCCGCGATCAGGTATTGGCCAACGGGCCTGAAACTGAAGATGGCTATTTCGCCGTTCCCAAAGTTATTGAATAGGGAGGGGCAGGAAAATGAGCAAACTGACCGACCTGACCATAGCATCGGCCCGTGACGGACTGACGGCGGGTGATTTTACGGCTGTTGAGTTGGCTGAAGAACATATCAAAGCCATGGAAGCGTGCAGAAACCTGAACGCCTTTATTACGGAAACTCCGGATATAGCTCTTGAGCGCGCTAAAGAATCTGACACCCGTCGCACCAGTGGAAATACTTCCGGTTCCATGGATGGCATCCCCATCGCCGTGAAGGATCTATTCTGTACTGAAGGGGTTTTGACAACAGCCGGATCGCATATTCTCGATGGCTTTGTGCCGCCTTATGAATCCACTGTGTCGAGCAACTTGCGCAACGCAGGTGCTGTCATGCTGGGCAAGACCAACCTGGACGAATTCGCCATGGGCTCGGCCAACATTACCAGTTACTACGGTAATGTGATCAATCCGTGGAAAGGCAAAGAGGGCAAGGACCTGGTGCCTGGGGGGTCATCGGGCGGATCAGCCGCTGCTGTTGCCGGACGCTTGGCCCTGGGGGCGACGGGAACCGATACGGGCGGCTCGATCCGCCAGCCCGCATCCTTTACTGGCACCGTTGGCCTGAAGCCCACTTATGGGCGTTGTTCACGTTGGGGCGTCGTCGCTTTTGCCTCGTCTCTTGATCAGGCAGGCCCCATGACGCGCTCGGTGCGTGACGCCGCCATCATGCTTGGTGCCATGGCCGGACACGACGCTAAGGATTCCACATCCGCCCCAGTTGATGTTCCAGACTTCGAAGCCGCCTTAAGCGGTGATATCAAAGGCCTGAAAGTGGGCATCCCCAAGGAATACCGCATGGACGGTATGGCCCCCGAAATTGATGGCCTGTGGTCTGAAGGCATCCAGATGATGAAAGACGGCGGGGCGGAAATTATCGACGTTTCCCTGCCTAATACTGAGCACGCACTGCCAACCTACTACATCATCGCCCCTGCGGAAGCATCAGCCAATCTGGCTCGTTATGACGGGGTTCGCTACGGCCTGCGCGTTGACGGTGACAGCCTTGATGATATGTATGCCAACACCCGCGGTGAAGGCTTTGGCGACGAGGTCCAGCGCCGGGTGTTGATAGGGGCCTATGTGCTGTCTGCAGGATTTTACGATGCTTACTACCGCAAGGCCCAGCGGGTCCGTCGATTGATCTCGGAAGATTTCATGAAGGCTTACGAAAGTGTTGATGTGCTGTTGACACCAACAGCCCCCAGTGCGGCCTTTGCCATTGGCGAGAAAATGGATGATCCCATTGCCATGTATTTGAATGACGTCTTTACGGTTCCTGCATCCCTTGCCGGAATGCCAGGCATTTCTGTGCCAACAGGCCTGAACGGGGATGGTTTGCCGTTGGGGCTGCAATTGATTGGCAAACCCTTCGACGAAGAAACCATATTGCGCGCCGCCGATGTACTGGAAACAGCGGCGGGTTTCAGCGCCGTTCCGGGCGGGGAGGCTTAAATCATGTCATTTATTATTGAAGGGGATACAGGCGACTGGGAAGTGGTTATCGGGCTTGAGGTCCATGCCCAGATTATATCCGAATCCAAGTTGTTTTCAGGTTCAGAAACATCTTTTGGGGCAGAGCCCAATACCCATGTGTCACTGGTTGATGCGGCCATGCCCGGCATGCTTCCGGTGATTAACGAGCACTGCATTGAGCAGGCCGTGCGCACGGGTTTGGGCCTGAAGGCAGAAATTAATCTGGTTTCTGTGTTTGACCGCAAAAACTATTTTTATGCGGATCTGCCCCAGGGCTATCAGATTTCCCAGCTCTATCATCCCATCGTTGGCGAGGGCACGGTGATTCTTGATCTGGAAGATGGGACGACCCGCGAAGTTGGTGTAGAGCGTTTGCATATGGAACAGGATGCGGGCAAGTCCATGCACGATCAGGACCCCAAGCGCTCCTTCATCGACCTTAATCGCTCCGGCACGGGCTTGATGGAAATTGTCTCGCGGCCCGACCTGCGCAGCCCGGAAGATGTTGGTGCCTATTTGCGTAAACTACGTTCTATCGTGCGCTATCTGGGAACATGTGATGGCAATATGGATGAAGGCTCCATGCGTTGTGACGTCAATGTCTCGGTTCGTAAGGTAGGTGAAACTGAGCTTCGCAACAGGGCCGAGGTCAAGAACGTTAACTCCGTGCGCTTCGCCATGCAGGCCGTCGAGATCGAGGCCCGTCGTCAGATCGATGTTTATGAAGATGGCGGCGAGGTGGTTCAGGAAACCCGCCTGTTTGATTCGGTAAAGGGCGAGACCCGCTCCATGCGCTCGAAAGAGCACGCCCACGATTACCGTTATTTCCCGGACCCTGATTTGCTGCCCTTGGAATTGACGCAAGAATATGTCGATAATATCAAGGCCATGCTTCCTGAACTGCCTGATGCACGCAAGGACCGTTACATGGGCGACTTCGGCCTGTCTTCTTATGATGCCGGGGTTCTGGTGGCTGAGCGTGATACGGCCCAGTATTTTGAAAAAGTCGCCGAAGGCCATGACCCCAAGCTGGCCGCCAACTGGGTTATTGGTAATCTGTTCGCCGTCTTGAAAGAAAAGAGCGTCGGCATCGCTGACAGTCCGGTCTCCGCCGCAAGTCTTAGTAAGTTGCTTGACCTTCTCAAAGACGATACGATCTCCAGCCGTATCGCCAAGGACGTGTTTGAGATCATGGTGAATGAGGGCAAGGAAGCCGCCGTCATTGTCGAGGAAAAGGGCCTGAAGCAAATCACCGATACGGGGGCCATCGAAGCCGCTGTGGACCAAGTCATTGCAAACAGCCCGGAGCAGGTCGAACAGTACAAGTCTGGCAACGAGAAAATTGCAGGCTGGTTTGTCGGCCAGGTCATGAAGGCAACCCAGGGCAAAGCCAATCCGCCCATGGTCAACCAGATGCTGAAAGACAAACTGAAATGAACATCGATTATTACTACAGTCACGTTTCGCCGTGGACCTTCATGGGCCACCAGCGCCTGTTGGATATGGCTGCAAAGTATAGTGCGACCATTGATTTTGTTCCGTTGACCTTGGCCAAGGTGTTTCCCGTTTCCGGTGGTGTTCCCCTGGGCAAACGCGCTCCCCAACGTCAGGCCTACCGTATGTGGGAGCTGAAGCGCTGGCCCCAGGCGTTGGGCATGGAAATCAATATTGAGCCCAAACATTTTCCCGTTGATGACGGACCATCCGCAAAGATCGCCGTGCTGGTCCAGCGTGATGGTGGCGATATCTCCGCCTTGTCTTTGGCCTTTATGCGGGCCGTCTGGCAGGAAGAACGCGACATTACTGATGGGGATACTCTCGCAGCTATTACGACAGAATGCGGCTTTGACGGCAAAGCACTTTACGAAGAGTCCCTTGGTGAGGAAGCCGCCGCACTACTGGAAGCCAACTGCAACCGGGCAAATGAAGCTGACGTCTTCGGCTCCCCTACCTACGTGGTGAATGGTGAGCCGTTCTGGGGTCAGGATCGCCTTGATCTGCTGGAACGGGTGCTGGCAGCCTAAATTACAAAAATATCAGTGTTGTCGATAGCAGCATCAACCATGGCTAATAGGGAAATCTCGCCTGTGTCGATAACATAAATGATTGAGGTGCCTGTGACTGCGCCAAGTGTCACATCCCTTATTTCTATATCAATTTAACTGTTCTGTATCGAAGTTGGCGAACATGTTGTCTGTCCAGATGTTGCGCTCGCAGGAGTCAATGAGTGCCGTTAATTCTTCCAATCTTCCCAGGTTTACAGGAGCATCCGACGACTGAATCTCAATAATTTCTGTCAGGGCCTGCTCGTAATCTGTGATCGAATTCTTGCGTTGGCTGAACATTGAAGTCCTCTTCAAATTAATGTCTTGGCCCATTTTATATAGAAACAGGCAAGCAAGCGTATGTGACGCATGTCACTACTTAATAATTTTAGAGGAAAAAGGGTTAAGACTTATTAAGCGACCGATGCCCTTTAATCGTCTTCAAAATCCGGAATGTCGATGAACTGGGTTTCGCCGTTGTCGATTTTATACTGGCGATTTTGTTCGTAGGCATCGCGCTCGACAACATAAGGGTCGACGGAGTCCTTGGTCAGGGCGTCCAGTTCTTCACGGTTCTCGGCGTAGCTCGTGCTTGCATTGGCGGCTGATGTGAAGGTGTGCAACGGGTTGACCAAGGTAGTCAGGACATCGCCAGTCGCATCACGAAAATTGCTGGGGCCGAAGAAAGGCAGGACGATATGTGCGCCACCGCCCATACCTGCAGCTCCCGCGGCCTGACCCAGGTCTTCCTGGTTTGCCGTCAAGCCGTGTTCGCCGGCGGTGTCGTTAAGACCACCAATACCGACCGTCGTGTTGATGAAAAAACGCCCCATAGCGTTGGATGCATTTTCAGTGTCACCCTGCAACAGACTGCTGGCTGCGGTCACAGGTTCTGTCAGGTTGCGGGCAAAGTTGGAGATGCCTTTTTCAATGGGATCCGGGGTGACAGCCTTGTAGGTAGTGATTATCGGGTCAGCGATAACAGTGCGGAAGAGGGAGTTAAAACCGGAAGTTACCCTGTTGAGCCCCTCTAACGGGTCGCTGGTCTTTTCCTCGGTCTTTTCCTCAGTGTCATCTAATGCGAGCTTTTCATCTTCTGCCAGCGCCGGAAGGCTCAGCATGGAGGAAAAAAAGGCAATAAAAAACAAATACTTAAGCATTCTCATGAAAGGTAGTCCCTGACCCTTATGGCAGCGTTTAATGCAGCAATCTAATATTTATTGTCTCAATTGTTGCACAGAATACCATCAAACGTCCATAAATGGGGGGAAGGGCTATGGAAAAAAGACAGGGAAGGCTATAAAGCCGATGATCGACTTCTACACCTGGACCACGCCGAACGGGCGCAAGGTATCAATCATGCTGGAAGAGCTGGGGTTGCCGTACAACAGCCATCCCATTGACATCGGTAAGGGTGACCAATTTTCCGATGACTTCATCGCGATCAACCCGAATTCAAAAATTCCGGCCATTGTTGATCATGATTGTCCTGACGGGGGGGCGATCACGGTTTTTGAATCTGGCGCAATCCTCATGTATCTGGCGGAAAAAACAGACAGCCCATTGCTGCCCAGTGAAACCCGGGCCCGCTATCAGGTGATGCAATGGCTGATGTTGCAAATGGGCGGTGTTGGGCCGGTGTTTGGCCAGGCCCACCACTACTACTGGGTCGCCAAGGAGGATGTCCCTTACGCAAAGAAGCGCTATCGTGATGAAATCAGGCGTTTGTACAGCGTCCTAAATGGGCGCCTGGAAGACGTGGAATTCCTGGCTGGCGCAGACTATTCTATCGCCGATATATCCACTTATCCCTGGGTCGCACGCTTTGATTGGCATAAGATTGATTTGAATGAATTTCCGGCGGTAAAATGCTGGTTTGACAAGCTCTCGGCCCGACCCGCCGTCCAAAAGGGCATGGCTGTGCCCCATGATGAGAAGAAGAGAAAATGAGTAATTTATCAAAAGCGCCCGTGAAAAAGGTCCGTAAGGCCCTAACTGACGCAGGCATGAACGATACGGTTATTGAACTGGCTGACACTGCCCGCACCGCCGAAGACGCGGCTAAATCCACCGGCGCGGAACTAGGTGCCATCGTTAAGTCTCTTGTTTTTCTTGTTGGTGAACAGCCGGTCATGGCCCTGGTTTCCGGTGACCATGTTTGCAAAATGGAAAATTTGCCCCGCGCGGTTAATCTGGAAGGCGAGGTCTCAAAGGCCAATGCCGCCGACGTCAAGGCGGCAACCGGGTTCTCCATTGGTGGCTGCGCGCCCATCGCCCATAGTAAAGATATCCCCATTGTCATCGACGTCAGCCTGAAGCGCTTTGATGTTTTGTACGCGGCTGCAGGCCACCATCTCTGTGTCTTCCCAGTTACGGTGACTGAACTGAAAAAACTGACCGGCGGCATCGTTTCCTACAATATTGCAGAACCCATCTAAGCCGTCGCCCATGAAGTTCATGCGAACATCCTTATTGGGGCTGCTCGTCCTTTTTGCTTTAGCGGGCCGGGCTTTCGCAGTTGACCTGCAGGTCAAACAAATCACGGATAATGTCTTTGCCATCGTCGGTGATATGGGACAGCGCTCTCCTGAAAACCTTGGCAATAATGCCACCTTCGGCCTGGTCGTGACCGATGCGGGGGCGGTGCTGATTGATTCAGGCGGCACCTATAAGGGGGCCGCGCAACTTGCAGCGGCAATTAAGACCGTCACCGACAAGCCGATCAAGATCGTCATCAACTCCGGCGGCCAGGACCATCGTTGGTTAGGCAATAGTTATTTCAAGGAGAAGGGGGCGCGCCTTATTGCCTCGGCGGCGGCTGTCGCTGACCACCGGGAACGCACTAATGGACAACTAGAGTCATTGGCGTTTCTGGTTGGCGACAAAGGCCTTGACGGGACCACGCCCCTCTACGCCGATGAGACCTTCGACGATAGCTTGTCTTTTGAATTTGGCGGGGTGCGCTTCGAGCTTACGGCCACCGGCGGTGCTCATACACCCGGCGACGCGGTTATCTGGTTGCCCCATCAGCGGACCGCCTTCACCGGCGACATGGTTTATCTGGAAAGGATGCTGGGTGTTGCGTCGTTCAGCGATTTCAAGAACTGGATACCGGCCTTTCAGGCCATGGCGGCACTCAAGCCGGAACATGTTGTGCCTGGTCATGGCAACCCTTCGGACCTGAAGTAGGCCAAGTCCGATACCTATGATTATCTTGTAAATCTCAACAAACGGGTTTCCAGGGTCTTGGAAAATGGCGGTGCTATTGAAGATGGAATTGCCGTTGATCAGGAAGCCTTCAAATACCTTCTCAATTTTGACCAACTGGCGCGGCGCAATGCCCAGGAAGTCTACGTGCAATTAGAATTCGACTTTTGAAAAACCTTTTCCTCGTATTTTCCCCACAAAAAGACCGTATTCCCCCGTATTTTCACGCATGTTGCGGACCTTAACCCAATGCCATATTTTTGCGTCAGGGCTGTCTTAAACCCCTTGCGCTCTGCGGTTTTGACGGGTACAAACTGACCAACGGGCAGTTGGCCGAGTGGCTGAAGGCGCTCCCCTGCTAAGGGAGTATGGGTTAATCGCTCATCGAGGGTTCGAATCCCTCACTGCCCGCCATATAAAACGCTCCCTGAATGGGGGCTTTTTTTTATGTTTCGGTGGGTTTGTCATCCTCGTTACTGGAAATTGCCGCCGTATATAGCTGCTTGCTGGAAACCCCATGACCGCCCAGAGGCATAAACGGGGCTTTTTGCTTGGCGCTGCGAGCACGCTGGATCATCCGGATTGTTGTTATCGTGATCAGGACGACGTTGACCCCGATCAGGAAATAAAACAGGCCTTTGGGTCCGAATGCCGCCATGGTCTGGGCCGCCAGGGTTGGGCCGATACTGGCCCCAATGCCGTAAGCAATAATTAATCCCGCGGATACCTGTACCAACTTGTCAGATGGCGCCAGATCGTTCACTTGTGAGGTTGACAGGGGGAAAATGGTATAACAGATCGCCCCGTATATTGATGCGCTGATAAATAAAATTGAGGCGCTCTGTCCCGTCGCCCAAAGGACGCCAGCGGCAGCAAGCGCCGCCAAGGTTGAGGCAAGAATTAAAACCGTGCGTCGGTCAAACCTGTCGGACAAGCGTCCGATAGGAAACTGCAAAAGCATCCCGCTCAGAATTGCCGCCGCCATAAAGGTTGTCACCTCGACGATGGAAAGGCCAATTTCCTTGGCAAAAACAGCGCCCATACCATTCAGCGAAGAATTTAACATGCCGGCGCAGACCGTGCCAATGACCCCGACGGGTGAAATAGCGAACAGCGCCTTGAATTTCATGCGTTGCGGTGAACTGTGTTGAGGCGCGCTGGCCCGGGTTAGTAAAATAGGGACCAGGGCGAAGGAATAAACCATGGAGGCCAGAATAAATAACTGGAACTGGGCCGGGTCGCCCGCCAATAGTAAAAACTGGCCGATCCCCGCGCCCAGGTAATTTGACATCATATAAAGGGATAAAATTTGCCCCCGGTTTTTGTTTGTTGCGCGCTCGTTAACCCAGCTTTCCACAACCATTACCATACCGGCCATGCAGAACCCGGCAATGACACGAAGTACGAACCAGCTTAGGGGATCAATAAACAAAACATGAGCCAGCACAGCGACGGACATGATGGATGCAAAGGCAGCGAAGGCGCGAATATGGCCGACGGCAGAGACCACACGAACCGCATAAAGGGCACCCAATAACAGGCCGATGGAAAACCCGGTCATGATGACACCGGTAATCTCCGTGGAAAAACCTTCAAGCTTACTTCTGATGCCAAGCAATGTGCTGATCATGCCATTGCCCAATAGCAGCATGCAGAAGCTTAACAACAGCGAGGAAATTGACTTGATCGAGTTCCACATAATTTATGGTTCCGGGGCAATGGGGTGGATCGTTTGTTTGAGCGAATTTGATTTCTTTAAATCCGTGACGTTTTCCATCATGCTGCAAGGCGCAACACAGGAGAAGAAGATTGTTTGCCCTAAGCCAGACCCAGCGTCAACTGCAAGACACGGCGCGCAAATTTACCCATAAGGAAATCCGCCCTCAAGCCGCCGGGGTTGATGCCACGGAAGCCTATCCATGGGGCAATGTTGAGAAACTGCGCGAGGCTGGGTTTATGGGCATGACAGTGCCGGAAAGCTATGGCGGTCCGGGTCTTTCCTATTTGGACGCCGTCGTCGTTATTGAAGAAGTCGCCAAGGCTTGCGGCGTCAGTGCGCGCATTGTTGTGGAGGCCAACATGGGGGCCATCGGTGCCATAATGGCTTATGGCTCGGAAGATCAAAAAAACCTGGCTGCCCAGTGCGTGCTCTCAGGTGACAAGCCGGCCATTTGTATTACCGAGCCGGCGGCAGGGTCGGCGGCGACGCAAATGACCACCCGGGCCGATAAAAAAGGTGATCAATGGATACTGAACGGCGGCAAGCACTGGATTACCGGCGGCGGTGTGTCGCGCCTGCATTTGATCTTCGCGCGGGCCTTTGATGAAAATGGCGCGGAGTTGGGGATCGCCGGGTTTATGGTGATCCGCAATCCTGATGATGAAACACCGTCCGGCCTGACGATTGGCAAACGCGAGCCAACCATGGGCCTGCGCGGTATCCCGGAGACTGAAATTCTGTTTAATGATCTGGCCGTCCCCGATGAGATGATGGTGACCCCTAGCCAAGGCCTGAAGCGTGGCTTCGCAGGTTTGATGACGGCCTATAACGGCCAGCGCATCGGTGCCGGGACGGTGGCTTTGGGGATTGCCCAGGGGGCATTCGATCTGGCCCTGGATTACGCCAAGACCCGTGAACAGTTCGATCGCCCGATCTGTGAATTTCAAGGCCTGCAATGGATGTTGGCCGATATGGCGACGGGGTTGGATGCGGCCAGGTTAATGCTGTACCGGGCCGCAACCAGTGCGCCGGAAGGGGGTTTTCCCGACGCTACCATGGCCGCGCAGGCTAAAATTCTCGCCTCGGAAACGGCCATCAAGGTGAGCAACGATGCGTTGCAACTTTTTGGGGCGGCCGGGTATTCCCGGGATTTGCCGTTGGAGCGTATGGTTCGTGACGTCCGTATGTTTACGATCGGTGGCGGCACAGCGCAGATTCTCAGAACCGTTGTCGCGGGGCGCTTGCTGGGGCGTAAATTGCCGCAAACCCGCGATGGTTATGTAAATTTTAAAGATTAATTTGGTAAGGATTGCCGACTTAGCCTGTTTCTGCTAGGGTCTCTCCACTGTGAGAATGCAGAAGCGTTCTATTGTTGAACTTAGAATAAGGGATATGCCGCTTGGCGCAGTCAGGGACATCTCAATCATTTATGTTATCAAGCAACGGCGCTTCCATGAAAGTGCTGCAGGCTGTTGACGGCCAGATTCTGAGCGTACCGGGCGATGCCTGGCTGCTGAAGGCTGACTTTGCGCCGCAGGGGTCTGATCTGCTGCTGACTGGCCCGGACGGCGCGCAGGTGCTAATCCGCGACTTCTATAATTTGGAGACCCCGCCTGATCTGATGACAGACACGGGCGCTGTGATTAGCGCTGATCTTGCTCTGGCATTGGCCGGTCCTGTCGCGCCGGGGCAACTGGCCATGGCCGGGGATCAACTGGCCCAGGCCGCAGAATCCATTGGCCGGGTTGAGGCGACGGACGGCCTTGTCGAAGCTGTCCGTATTGATGGCACCAAGGTGAGCCTTTCCAAGGGCGATGATATTTTTCAGGGCGATACGCTGATAACGGCCAAGGGTGCGGCCATCGGTATTACCTTTATTGACGACACGACGTTCTCCCTTGGCGAAGAAGGCCGCATGGTCATTGATGAAATGGTCTATGATGCCGGGGCTCAGGAAGGCCAGTTCAGCGCCAATCTGGTCCAGGGCGTGTTTTCCTTTGTGAGTGGCCAGATCGCCAAGACCTCACCGGATGGCATGACCGTCACTACCCCTGTGGCCACCATCGGCATTCGCGGCACCAAGGTCGCTGGACGCGCCGCCCAGGAAGGTTCCGACAATACTATCTCATTGCTACCGGAAACTGACGCCCAGGGTAACCAGATCATCGGTGAGCTTGCCGTAACCAATCAGGGCGGCACGGTAACTCTGAATTCCATTGGCGCCACTGTCTCCATGTCCAGTGCCTTTCAGGCGCCGCCTTCTCCGGTCACCCTCAGCCCACAACAACTTCAACAGAACTACGGCGCGGCGCTGACGACCCTGTCAACAACGGCGGCGGCGAAAGCCAACGCTGATGCGGCCGAGGACGCCCAGGCGGCAGAACAGGCGGAAGCCGATGCGCAGGCAGCCGAAGCAGAAGCAGAAGCGGCGCAAGCTGAGGCCGACGCCGCGCAAGCTGAAGCAGAAGCCGCAGCGGCGGAAGCCGAAGCCAGCGGTGATCCTGAAGCCATTGCGGCGGCGCAAGCAGCCCAAGCAGAAGCAGATGCCAAGGCGGCCCAAGCCGAAGCGGCCGCTGCGGAAGCGGAAAGTGCTGCGGCAGAGGCCCAAGCCGCAGCAGCAGAAGCCGAAGCAACCCAGGCCCAGGCCGAACAGGCCAACGTGGAGATGCAGGCCCAGGCGGAAGCCTTCGCAGCCGTCGGCGGCCCGCCAGCGGGCGATAGCCCGACAGCGGGAGATGCCCCGTCAGATGGTCCGGCCCCGGACGCCCCACCCCCACAAGGTGATGCAGGTGATGCGCCAACCGAAGGTGATCAACAAGCAGGCGAAGGCGATACGGCCCCACCGCCTGAACCTGCCCCTCTGTTTGGTGGCACAGGGGATGATATTTTTGGTGACAGCGATCCGGAACCGCTAATCAGTAATGATGAGCCCCTGTTTATTGGTGAGCTTCCACCTCCTCCCCCACCTCCGCCGCCGCCAGTTGTGGTTGATCCGGTAGATCTGCCCCCGCCACCCGAGGAGATCACTCCCACACCGACACCCGAAGCAGGAACGAACAATACGCCGGTCGTCAATTTGCAGAACGTGGCCATCCATTCCGGCAGCAGTCTTTCATTCACAAATGCAACCAGCTTCGACAACCTTGTGACAAACAGTTTTCAGGCAGGCGCGAGCAGCCTTGGCGATATAGACAATGATGGCGACATGGATTTTATCATGCTTGGGTATGATTCCGTTGCCGGGTCAGCCACGTCCAGCACCTACGTTGGTATCAATGACGGAAATGGCATTTTCACCACTTCTTCTGCAATCAGCAATAACCTGTACATGAGCCGAATGGCGACGGGGGACGTTAACGGAGACGGTAATCTGGATATTGTCTTTGCTGAAAACAGCGCCACAGCCCAACCCATTTATGCCGGGGACGGGGCGGGTGGATTTAGCGCTTTATCGCAAAACAACACCATACACACGACCGGCGGCACGACCGGCGGAAACAATGTCGAACTTGCCGATCTTAATGGGGATGGCAAGCTGGATATGTTTGTCACTGTGGACTCCGGTAACAAAGTCTTTTTGAACGCCCAAAATGGCGACGCTGAAGGACAGTTCACGGACACAGGCCAATCATTGTCCACGGCCAAAACGGCTCAAAGTTATCGCGGCGTTGCCCTGGGCGATATCGACGGTGATGGAGACATTGATGCTGTCACGGGTAGCTGGGCGGAGGCCGGTGATGTGTGGAAAAATGATGGTGCTGGCACGTTCACAAGCCACCAGGTGCTCAGTACCATTAGCTCTTCGGCCGGCAACGGCGTTGATCTGGGTGACCTTGACGGAGACGGCGACCTGGACCTTTTCGTTTTCAACCGCGGTACGAGCGTGGCCAACCGGGCCCTGTTGAACGACGGTAATGGAACGTTTAGCGATACCGGCCAAAACCTGGGTGCACTCTCCGGTAGCGATGCCATTCGCCAAAATGGCAAATTGGTCGATATTGACGGCGATGGTGATTTGGACGCCATCAGCGCCACCGACGGCCAGATGGAAATATTCCTCAATGACGGCAGCGCAAACTTTACCCAATCAAGCTTGGGTGTCGGTTCAGGCTGGTCGACCCAGGTCCAGCCCGGTGATTTGAATGGCGACGGAACAACAGACGTTCTGGTCGCCAATTACGCGACCGGAAGCCACATCCTGACCAACGACTTACCAATTCTCAGTGCCCAGGTCGCCAAGGGCCAAACGTTCACGTTTGAGAAACTAACCTTTGGCGTCACCGATGCGGATAACCCTGCAGCCAGCACGCTGAGTTTCAACGTCTCCTCCATTCCTGCAAACGGTAGTCTAAAATTAAACGGGGCTGCCCTTGCACCCGGTGGCACCTTCACCCAGGCGGATGTCATTGCTGGCAACGTTACTTACCTGCATGATGGCACGGCAACCACCACCGACAGCTTCCAGTTCACAGTCTCCGATGGACAAGGCGGCGTTACAGCAACCAAGACCTTCAACATGGGCGTGACAATATCAGAATTGATCGGCGGCTTTGGCAAGGACTCTGTTACTTTAACGACGGCACAATCATCCTCGATCGTCGATTTGGGTGCGGGAACGGACTCTCTGACACTTGCTAACGCTTCAAATTCCGTGAGTGTGTCCAACACTGAAACCATCACTGGCGGTACCGGTGATGATACAATCACTGTCACCGGAACAACAGCCGCCACGTTAACCGGTGGCGGGGGTGCAGACACATTTAATCTTTCTGGAGCAAGTGCAGCACAGACCTTGCGCTACACGACGTCCACCGACGGTGCCACAACGCAAGACAGCCTGACTGGCCGAGACATCATTAACGGGTTTACCCTGGGGACTGACAAAATTGGCATTGCTGGCACGCTTGCCAGTGCAATTGATGACGTAGGGACTGCCGATGGAATCCTCACCTGGACCACTGGCGCGGCTGACTTCACCAACACCCATGAAGCCATGTACGTCGCCGATACAACGAATAATTTTGCAGGCCAGATGGCCCAAAGCGGTCTACCGACTCTTCTTGCCAATTTGATGAATGCTGTCGGCGTTACCACGGCAACGGGCGATGACGGGCTTGTCTTATACAGCGCCAATCTTTCCGGGACGGGTTATGGTGGCGGCATTTTCCACTTCGAGGAAAACGGCACAACCTTGAACAATGTAACCACCGACGAGTTGACCTATATTGGAACAATTGACAGTACGGTCATATCCTCGAGCATCACATCTTCAGTCGAAATCGTCTCCTAAGCCACCTTCTGAAAAGATAAATTCTGCGGATGGCTGGTCTGCGCCCTATACGCGCTGGCCACTGTCAGGCTAGGATTTTGTCTGCTTTGAGAGAATTCTAGAATCAGGGTCAAAATCATGCGTTTCATTGTTGTTTTCATAGCCACGTTCTTATGTATTAACCAGCCTGCTCTGCTGATTGCCGGTGAAACAAAGGTCGTTAAGGCGCAATCGAAACGTGGGGTTACTCAACCGTTTCTGTTTGTTGTGCCAGATAAGCCAAAAGCAGGGGTGGTGCTTTTTGTTGGCGGTGATGGTGTGTTGAAGCTTTCGGATTACGGAAAAATATCGGGAAACAAAAATAATTTCTTTGTCCGTACCTACAGGAAATTTGCAGAGCAAGGCTTGATGGTCGCCCTGGTGGACATTCCATCGGATAAGAAAAAAGGCGCGCTATTTCGTCTTTCCAAAAATCATGCCCAGGATATATCCGCTGTGATCAAAGTCATGACAAAGAAAGCAGATGTCCCAATCTGGTTGGTTGGAACCTCCATGGGTTCTTTGTCGGCGGCCAGTGTGGGCTTGAAAAAACAGGCCAAGGTTGCCGGGATGGTTCTGACAGCTTCGGTTTCGCGCCCAGGAAAGGGAAAGGGGTTGAAGAAACTTACGGCTAAATACCCGGATGGCGTGGCCGGGTTGAATTTGCAAAAATTCAAGAAACCAGCCTTGATCGTTTCACACACAGAAGATAGCTGTAAGGTCTCGCCGCCAGCGGATGCCGCAAAAATAAAGGCGAAATTATCAAATTCCCCCAGGGTTGAGGTGGTTCTGCTTGAGGGCGGCAAGGACACCAAATCCGATGTCTGCAAAGGCCTGTCCCGGCACGGGTTCTTTGGCATCGAAGACAAGGCCGTGAAGAAAATTGTTAATTTTATTGCCCGTTAGAAATTGTTCTTAACTCCAAATCCCACGGGTATCGATAACTGCCTTGTCCTTGAGGCGGGCAGGGTCCAGCTCCCGGAATTCTTGGTGGTCAACCAAAAGTACGATGACTCGGGCTTTGCTTAGGGCGTCATCCAGATTAGTCAGGCTCAGGCCTTGTGTGCCCGTTAGCGCCCCCGGCAATGTGTCGCTGTTGGGCTCAACGACAAGAAGATCGCCGTCAAACTGGTCAGCCAGTTTGGTGGTGATGGTGACGGCGGGGCTTTCGCGCATGTCGTCGATGTTGGCTTTATAGGCTAACCCCAAGCAGGCGATTGTTGTGGCGTTGCTGTCTTTGGCTGCCTTGAGTATTTGACCGACAATATGACCAGGTTTGCCATCATTGACCTTGCGCGCGCTTTGGATCAGCGGCGTTTGATCAGGTGCGCCATCAACGATAAACCAGGGGTCAACCGCAATACAGTGGCCGCCAACACCGGGGCCGGGTTGTAAAATATTGACCCGCGGATGGCGGTTGGCAAGCGCGACAGCTTCCCACACATTGATGCCCATCTTGTCTGCAATAAGTGATAGTTCATTGGCAAAGGCGATGTTGACGTCCCGGTACGCGTTTTCTGACAGCTTGACCAGTTCAGCCGTGGCCGCCGTGGTCAGCAGGCATTCGCCTTTAACGGCAATTTTGTAAAGGTCCTTCGTGCGTTTGGCACAATGGGGCGAGATTCCGCCGACGACCCGATCATTGTTTACAAGTTCCTCAAGAACATTGCCGGGCAGGACCCTTTCCGGGCTGTGGGAAACCTGAACATCGGCACCGTCGCCTGCATTGTGGGGGAAGCTGAGATCGTTACGCTCTTCAGCCAGCCACTGACAGATTTTTTCGGTGGTGCCGACAGGGCTGGTTGATTCCAGAATCACCAGCGCACCCTTTTCAAGCACCGGGGCGATGGAGCGCGCAGCCGCTTCAACAAAAGCAAGGTCCGGTTTATTGGCATCCTTAAAAGGTGTTGGCACGGCGATGATGTAAGCATCTGCCGATTGTGGCTGAGGGGTGGCAACAAGTCTGCCCGTGCTAACGGCCCCATTGACCAAAATATCCAGACCCGGCTCGACAATATGAATTTTGCCCTGATTGATGGTGTCAACGGTCGTCTCGTTGATATCCACACCAACGACCTGAATTCCGCGCGAGGCAAAAATGGCGGCTGTAGGCAGGCCAACATAACCAAGGCCGAGCACGCATATTTTTTTGAAATCAAGTGTCATTTTATAATCTCATCAACTATTCGCTGGCTCGCCTTGCCATCCCCGTAAGGGTTATGGGCCCGGCTCATTTTGGCATAGGCGGTTTCATCGTCGAGTAATTGGCTACATTCGAGAACGATAGTATTTCCGTCCGTGCCAACCAGTTTGACGGTCCCGGCCATAACAGCTTCTGGGCGCTCTGTAACATCGCGCATGACCAGAACCGGCTTGCCAAGGGATGGGGCCTCTTCCTGAATTCCGCCAGAATCCGTAATGACAAGATAGCTGCGATCCATCAGGAAGACGAAGGGCAGATAGTCGAGAGGCTCTATTAGGTGGATGTTGTCTTTGCCATTTAAAATACGATTAACCGGTTCTTGTACGTTGGGGTTCAGGTGTACGGGATAGACGATCTGAACGTCATCGCGTCTGGCAAGATCAGCGAGTGCCTGACAAATGTTCTCAAATCCTTGACCGAAATTTTCCCGCCTGTGACCGGTGACCAGAATAAGTTTGCGGGCTGGGTCCAGATAAGGAAACTGTGCGGCCAGATTGCTTTGCAGGGCCTTGTCTTCTTGCAGACGTTCCGTCACATCCAGAAGCGCGTCAATCACCGTATTACCGGTAATAACGATGCCGCCTTCTGAATGGCCTTCACGCCTGAGGTTTTCAGCGGCGGAATCTGTTGGCGCGAAATAGATATCGGCAATGGCGTCACTCAGGCGGCGGTTCATTTCTTCGGGCCAGGGGGCCATAACATCACCAGTACGTAGACCCGCCTCTACATGGCCGACAGGAATTTTGCGATAAAAGGCGGCGAGGGAGGCGGCGAAGGTAGTCGTCGTATCGCCGTGCACCAGAATGCGATCAGGCTGGTAGCCGTCAAGCACATCGCCAAGGCCTGTCAGCACGGCGCTGGTGATGTGGGTCAGGTCCTGATTTTCACGCATGATGTCCAGATCAAACTCAGGCGTGATGGCGAACAGGTTCAATACCTGATCAAGCATATCCCGGTGCTGGGCGGTCACACAGACGGCGCTTTCAATGCCCGGCGCGGCTGCAAGGGCTTTCACCACCGGGGCCATTTTGATGGCTTCGGGGCGTGTGCCAAATATGCAAAGAATTTTCATACGCTTGGATATCGTTATCCGCACTTTTTCGCAAGGGTTCCAGATGATTAAAGACAATAGCACTTTCTCTCAAAGGGAGAACTGCCGTATTATCTGTTTTATGAAATTTGTTAGATTCAATTCAAAATACGTTACCGGGCTCCTGCTGGGATTGGCTGTGCTCATCTGGGCGGGGCCCGCTTGGGCGGTTGAGATGGTGGCTCACCGGGCTTTTTATTCCCTGAAACTGGGTACCGTAAGCCCGGGCAGTGACTTCGTGGGCGTGCAGGGCAATATGGGCCTGTCCATGGAGCGAACTTGTGATGGCTGGACCATGTCGCAAACCTTGCGTATGGACCTGGCCACCCCTGATGGCGGCGAAGTCATTCAGGACTTGCGCTTTACCGCGTGGGAATCTGACGATGGCACCCGTTATCGGTTTTTTGCTTCCAACAATGTTAATGGGGTGCGCGAAGACTTTCGGGGTCGTGCCTTAAAGGTTTCAGCCAAGGGAACGGGAAATGCCAATTACCGAATCCCTGAGGGGCTAAAGGTTCCTTTGCCAAAGGGGACAATTTTTCCACTCAGCCATACGTCTTGGTTGATCAAGCAGGCCCTGGCCGGAGAGCGCCAGGTGTCCAATACGGTTTTTGATGGTGCCGACGCAGAAGGCGCCCAAAAAGTGACGGCCTTTATTGGCCCTAAAATGACATACGGTCAGCACATCACTAAAGAACAAGGTGAAATGCTTGGACCTTTATCCCAACGCCCCGGCTGGAATATCCGCATGGGTTTTTATGAGCTGGATTCTCAGAATTCCGCGCCTGATTATGAGGTTGAGATTTTACAACTGGATAACGGCATTACGCCGTCTCTAATATTGGATTATCAAGATTTTACGATCATTCTCACTCAGGAACGGCTCGAAGAAATTCCTCTGCCGGACTGCTAGTAATGCTTGTAGGGTGTGCTTATGCCATATGAAAACCGATTTTGCGCTGTTCTTCTCACAGCCGTTTTATTCTTGTCTTGTCAAGTAGCACCGCTTGCTGCTGAGCCCGCCTTTGTCGGCATGCAGGTGCAGGGCGTATCACAAAAAGTTGCGGCGGCTTTTGGTATAGATAAGCCCGAAGGGGTTCTGGTGCGTGACGTCGCCTTGAACGGCCCTGCCAACGCGGCGGGTATTCATCGCGGCGATATGATTATTAAGTTTGCCGGGGTCGACATTGATACCTTTGAAAAACTGGTTCTCAAAGTAAGAGAACTAAGTGCTGGCGACAGCGTTCCTATTACAGTGACCCGTCAAGGAAAATCCCTGGACTTGACCATGAAGACGGTGAAGTGGACTGCGCCATGGCAGGTTAAGAAAGGCATATTCGCATCAGTTCCAACCATTGGCCTGACACTGACGGCTTTAACCCCCAAGGTGCGTGAGCGCTTTGGCCTGCGTTGGGGATCAACAGGCGTGGTGATCACCCTTATTGATCCTGAAAAGGCGACCAGTCTGGATTTGCAGCGCGGCGAGATTATCCATCAGGTTAACCAGAAGCCGGTCTGGGACCCTAATGATCTGGTCAAGATGTATATGGAGGCAAAAAAGCAGGGAACGAAAACCTTGTTGATGCTGGTCGAAGGCTCGAGCGGCTTCCGTTTTTCCATCCTGAAGGTGAAATAAACTTTTAAGTCTACAAGTCAGTCCTTGCGGACTAAGCCTGCTGTTTAGCCCTTGCGGGCATGGGCGACCATTGCCTTCATTTCGTCTATGCTGATGGCACCGGGGGCAAGCTGGTCGCCAATGATGAAGGCAGGGGTTCCTGCAATTCCCAGACTTTCTGATAATTCCATGTTCTTGTTTATTTCATCCCTGACCGGTGCATTTTTCATGTTTTTGCGAATGGCGTCCGTATCCAGGCCCAGGTTGCCAGCGACTGAGAATATTTTTGCTGCGTTGAGGCTTCCGCGCGATTTCATCAAGGCAGTGTGGAAAGGCAGATATTGTTCCGGCGTGTTGTTCCAGACAGCCAGTGAGGCCTGCGCGGCCAAAAGCGAATCAGGACCCAGAATTGGAAATTCTTTCAGCACATAGCGGATGTTGCCATCCTCCTTGAGCAAAGCCTGAATGGTTGGGTAGGCCCGCTTGCAAAAGCCGCAGCGGTAGTCAAAAAATTCAACGATGGTGACGTCCCCATCCGGATTGCCAATCACCGGAGAGCTCGGGTTCCCGGTTAGTTCAGAGGCCAGGATCGTCAGATTGTCCTTGGCTCGCTTGCGCTTTGCTGCTTGCTGCTGGATTTGGTAGGTCTGAATGGCGCGCATGAGAACTTCAGGGTTTTTCAGGATGTATTCCTGAACAACGGCTTCAATTTCCTGCTTGCGGGCATCGCTCATGCTTTCTTCTGCGGATGCGTGGGCGACGCCAATAAGCGTGATCGCAGCTATAAGGAAGGAATAAATGGTCCTTGAGAGCATATGTTTATCTTTCTGTGAAACTTGACTATTCAAAGCGGGCCACACAATGCGCCAGCTTCTAGCGTTAGGCAAGTTCTTGTGATGGGCTCTAGCGCGACAGGATAATGCCGGACACATGGGCCGGTGCCGGTGCGCGCCCGGCGGCGGCGGCAATGCCAATAAAGACGACCTGGGCCTTGGCACCATCGTCTCGCGGCCAGACCTGACGGTAAAGGTCAGACAGGTCGACGGTTTCCAGCCACCAAGATCCGGCATTCTCGCGCCCACCGCGGACGGTGTAGCGCGGGGCCGCGTTGGTGCTGCCCGATGGCGGCGCTGCCAAGGTGCCTCGTTGCAGGGCGGATTCTCCCCAGGTCAGGCTAATTGCCCGGTCATGGGCGGGCAGGGAACTTCCAAGCCACCTGAAAGGCTCGCTGCCTCGGCTTCTGCTGGCCGGGTCTCCCCCATAAAACCCGATAACCAATCGCACTGGGTGATAGCCCGGTGTTGATGGCGGTTCGATAAACCAGGACCAGCTGAGGAATGGTGTCGCCAGCATCATCGCTTTGGTGCGCCTGACAACAACAAACGACTCTTCTGCGTTGGTGATTTTCAGGGAAGGAACGCCGTCCTTGGTGATAATCTGAAGATGACTCTCATCCAGGGTGCCATTTTTCTCGACAGCCCAGTCATCGGGAAGATCAACAGGGGAGAACCCGGAAAACGGGCCCAGCACAGACAACAAGCCTTCAGGGGCAACGTTGGCTTGCTTGACGGCACATCCGGCCAGTATCAGCAGCATCGCCCCTGCAAGGGGGGCCACCTTAAGGAATGTCCGGGGGATTTTCATTTTGGTTTATTGTTTTCCAGTGCGTGTAAAACATCCTGTGCCTGCATCCACCCTGCCGTGCCTTGCTTAAGCAAAGAGGCGGCGCGTTCGCCATGGAAGCGGGCGTCTGCCGGTTTGCCAACAATCAAGGCCTCTTCCGCCAAGGCCAAAGAGCTTTCGCCCATTTTTCCGGCTTTGCCATAGGCTGTCCCCAAAAGCCGCCAGGTGAAGGCGTCGGTCCTGTCTACACCAATGGCAGTAACAAGATTGGATATGGCGCGCGTCAGCAAGGCAGGGTCGCCGACTTCGATAAGCACACGGCCAAGGGCGCGGTGCAGAAGGGGGGAGCCTGGGGCCAGCATCACGGCTTTTTCGTAGTGGGGTACAGATTCGCTAATGCGGCCATTTTCAAACAGCATCTGGCCCTTTAGTTCCTGAAAATAGGGATCGGCTGGGGACTCATTGATCAAGCCATCAATCAAGGGAATCGCCCGCATCAGGTCGGGACGCCGATAATAGGCAATAGCCCGCGCATAACGGGCCGCCACTCGATTGTCCCCTTCTTTGTAGGTGCGAAGGGTACGGCTGGGTGGATCGATAAAGGCTTGCAGTTTGGCTTTCATGCGGGCGTGGCTTTGTTTGAAAGCGGGTGATTGCGGTATATTTGTATAGCGTGAACGTGCGATAAAAGCGCTCACGGCGTGAATGCGCTCACGGGTTAATGGGTGCGAGCGATAATAGGGGTCTTGTCGTTTGACGCTCAATAATTCCTGATCACCAAGAATTTCGAAAAATTCCAGCATTCCCATGGCTGATTGTTCTGTCGCCTCAAGGAAGCGCATGGCCGCAGCATCTGCGGCGCCTTCCTGGGTGCGACTGTATTTTAAAAAGCTGCGGGTGCCCATTTGCTGACCGCCTGCAATGATGGCACCGCCAACATCGCCGCGCCCGCCCATAGTCGCCAAACCGCCCAGCACCATGGCCAGAATATTGGCTGCTGAGCTGTTTTTCATGGCATCACGCATACCTGAAAGATGGCCCCCGGCAATGTGACCGGTTTCATGGGCGATGACGCCAATAACCTGCCCGGCATTTTTGCTTTTGATCAACAGGCCCGTATTCAGGAATAGTTTTTGCCCCCCCGCGACAAAGGCATTGAGGGTCTTGTCGTTGACAAGATAAATGTTAATAGCCGAAGGTTCCAAACCTGCTGCCAGGAAAATTGGCGTAGAATAGCTGCGGATGGTATTTTCTATTTCTGCATCGCGGATAAACGATAGCTTTTGGGCGTCGGCTTTTACTGGTACAAAAGCCGGGTAGACCAAAAACGCGCAAAGTATCAACAACCTGACGGTAATCGGCTTAGGTATGAGTTTTAATAGATCATTTATAAGTTTCATCACTGCAAAAAGTAGTGGTCGCAAGCGTTCCCGTCAATTCAAGGGTATGGCACCTCTGCTTTTACTTGGCTCGTTGATGCTGACGTCCTGTGACAAGATGAGCGAATTAGGTGATGATTTCAGCGAACTTGCTGCGGGTCTTCGTGCACTGGACCAGAATACAAACGTTGTTGGTTTCCTGGGTGGATTGGCAACAGATGAGCCACGTGCAACCCTCGCCGGTCGCGATGTCCTTGAAGCCGGGGGCAGCGCTATTGACGCGGCGACGGCAATTTACTTCAATCTGGCTGTAACCATGCCCTCAGCGGCAGGCTTGGGTGGTGGCGGTGTTTGTATTGTCCATGACGCGCAATCCAATGTCACCAAGACCCTTGATTTCCTGGCCAGAGCACCTGAAAGCACGGCCATGCCGTCAAGGCGCGCTAATGCGGTACCGGGCAACGTGGCTGGTTTTCATGCTTTGCATTCACGTTATGGCAGGTTGCCCTGGGCGCAACTTGTGGCCCCGGCGGAAGGCCTGGCTCGTTTTGGCTTCAAGGTATCGCGCGCTTTTTCACATGATTTGAAAAAAATTGGTGACGCCCTGCTGTCAGAACCGGCAGCGAACAATATTTTCGGGCGTCCCATTAAGGGTGGCCTGCTTCGTGAAGGGGATAAGTGGCTGCAGCCCCGTTTGGCCAATGTCATTGGCAGTATACGCGAAAATGGCTCTGCGGCCTTGTATAAGGCGCCGGGCGCCGAACACTTTGCGGCTGCTGTTGTCGCGGGTGGTGGCTCTCTTAGCGCTACTGACATGACCAGCTACAAGCCCGTATGGCGAACTCCCATCCAGGTCCCCTTGGGCGATATTACAGTACATTTTGCGCCGCCGCCGGCTGCTGGTGGCGCGGTTGCTGCAGAAATGCTGGCGATGCTGCTCGAAGGCCGTCGTTATAGTGATGCCCCCCCTGAGGCGCGGCCACATCTGCTGATTGAAGCCATTATCAGGGCCTATGCTGATCGTGGCCGCTGGATGCAGGCTGATGGCAGCAGTAACGTCGAGTCATTTGACTTGGTCTCAAAATCCAGAATAACCCCACTGATGAGCAGTTACAGCGCTGATGCCCATGTTGCAGCCGCTTCTTTAAATCCCGCCCCGGTTCAGATAGCTGAAGATGCCTCGGCGACGACCTTTGCGGTGATGGATGAAGATGGTGCAGCGGTTGCCTGCGCGCTGAGTATGAACAGTTTGTTTGGCAATGGGCTGGTTGCAAAAAACACCGGCATTTTGATGTCCTCTTTACCGGGTGGGGGGCGCGGCTCGATCTCACTGGGGCCAATGCTAGCTGTTGACCATTTCACCAATGATTTCTTTTTTGCCGGGGCAGCTTCCGGCGGCGTAACCGCACCGACGGCGTTAATGTCCGTCGCCCTGTCCAACGCTGTTAATGTGGAGGGTCTTGAGGATGCCATGCTTGCCAAGCGCCTGCATCACAGTGGCAATCCGGACATCGTTTATTTTGAACAAGGGTATGACGAAGCCGCGATCCAGGCGTTGATCGACAAAGGCCACCGGGTTGCCGCAACGCCGTCGCTTGGGCGGGTTAATGCCGTGGGTTGTTCGCAGGGCTTGACCTATGATTCGAACAGCTGTGAAGCGGCGAGCGATCCCAGGGGATTTGGCCTCGCTGTGAAGATTGATAATTAGGACCATTCTATGGCTCTAAAGGTCGCAAAACGCGGTTCCATACCACCGTTTATCGTCATGGACGTCATGCGCGCCGCTTCCGAGCGTGAGGCCAGCGGCAAGGATGTCATCCATATGGAGGTTGGCCAGCCGGGAACATCGGCTCCGCCACCGGTTTTGCAAGCCGCCCACGCGGCGCTGGATATTGACCGTTTGGGCTATAGCCTGGCCTTCGGCATCGAGCCTTTACGGGCCCGACTTTCACAGCACTATCAGGACTTCTATGGCCTTGATGTTGAGGCCCGGCGCATTGCCATAACGACCGGCTCTTCATGCGGTTTCATTGTTGCTTTTTTGAGTGCCTTTAATGCCGGTGACAGGGTTGCCTTGGCTAATCCGGGATACCCGGCCTACCGTAATATTCTGAAAGCCCTGGATGTTGAATCGGTTGGTATTCCGGTTGGGCCGGAAAGTAATTTTCAGCCGACGCCGGAAATTCTCGACGCCATTGAAGGTGATCTGGATGGCTTGATTATCGCCAGCCCATCCAATCCCACGGGGACCATGATCATGCATGACGAGATGAAGGCTCTTGTTGAGTATTGCAAGGCCCGTGGTATCCGTTTGATCTCCGATGAAATTTATCACGGCATTACCTATGAGAAGAAGGCTTGCTCGGCCCTGGAATTCAGCGACGATGCCATCGTCATTAACAGCTTTTCGAAATATTTTTCCATGACCGGTTGGCGTCTGGGCTGGATGGTGGTGCCTGAATCCCTGCTCAGGTCTGTCGAGTGCTTGTCGCAAAATTTGTTCATTTCTCCGCCGACACTTTCTCAACTGGCGTGTGTCGCGGCTTTTGATTGCAAGGAACATCTGGATGGCTATGTGGCCAAGTACAGGCTTAACCGGGATTTGTTAATTGATTTGTTGCCAAAGGCCGGGTTCGACAAGCTATCCCAGGCCGATGGGGCTTTTTATTTGTATGCGGATGTTTCACACATGACCAACGACAGCGAGGAATTCTGTCGCCGTTGCCTGGCCGAAACCGGCGTTGCCATTACCCCTGGTGTTGATTTTGACCCGGAACGGGGCAATCAGTTCGTACGATTTTCCTTCGCCGGTCCTTTTGAGGACATGGCAGAGGCAGCCAGACGCCTGATCCAGTGGCAGCGCTAAAACCTTTTAGCGTCGCCACCAGCCCTTTTTAGGCTTCTCTTCAGCCTCTTTGACCTCATCACCAATATTGATAACTGTGGTTTTTGCTGCTTTGGCAATTTCTTTGCTGTCGGGTTCTGATGGCGCCGGCTTATTCTCATTTTCAGCGGCCGGTTCCTCTATCTTCTTGCTGGTACGACGGCGTTTTGGCTTTTCAGCGGCCTCGTCAGTTGCCTCTGCTGGGGGTTCAACTGCGGCGTCAGCGACGACAGCCGTTTCTTTAGCAGCGGGTTTTCTTGCACGGCTGCGACGGCGGCGAGCCGGTTTCTTGATCGGTGTGTCGTCTGTTTTTGCCTCTGTTTTTTCTTCAGTGGTTCCACTGGCTTCTGTATTTGCGCTTTGCGCGACGGGAGTTTCCTGAGCAGTGCCTTCGCTAGCTTCGGGTGTTTCACCTTCGGCTGCGTTCTGGGCGGCGTTTGCTTCGTTGGCGTTGCCTTCTTCGGAGCGTCCACGACGGCGGCGTCCGCCACGCTTACCGCGACGGCGGCGTTTTGGCCCCTTGTTTTCACCAGACTCGTCATCGGTGGCAACAGCCTCGCTTGTATCCTGGTTTTGGGTGTTGCTGTCGCTGGATTGGTTGTCAGTTGCCTCGGTCTCAACATCCGATGATTTGCGACGACGAGGACGGCGTCTGCGCTTGGATGGTTTTTCCTCGGCAGGGGCCGTATTGTTACTGGGGCTTTGCGTTACCAGCTCGATTTGGCCGCCTGCCTTGACCCGCTCAATGCGTACGGCCGGTGGAATAAGGGATTCGTCAGCGGCGATGATAATGGAAACCCCTGTGCTTTCTTCAATTCCAGCCAGTGCCGGGCGCTTCTCGTTTAAAATATAAAGAGCAACCGCCGTTGGCACATGCGCGATAAGAGAGGTCGCATTCTTGCGATTGGCTTCTTCTTGAACGGCGCGCAGGACGACAAGGGCCGCAGAATCCGTTGAGCGGCGAATTCCCGTACCCTCGCAATAAGGGCAAGGCTCCGAACTGGTCTCAATCAAAGACATCCGCAAGCGCTGGCGCGACATTTCAAGAAGCCCAAAGGGACTAATGCGGCCGATCTGGATACGGGCACGGTCGTGACGCATGGCTTCCTTCATGCGTTTTTCAACCTGGGAATTATTGCGGTTCACTTCCATATCAATAAAATCGATGACGATCAGTCCGGCCAGATCGCGCAAGCGCAACTGGCGGGCAATTTCGTCGGCGGCTTCAAGGTTGGTCTTGAAGGCAGTTTCTTCGATATTGCGCTCGCGGGTTGAGCGGCCAGAGTTAACATCAATGGAAACCAGCGCTTCTGTCGGATTGATAACAATATAAGCGCCGGACTTCATCTGTACTTCTGGCGAATGAATGGCATCAAGCTGACCTTCAACCTGATAGTGCTGGAAGATGGATTCTGATGATTCCGTATACGGTTGCACACGTTTGGCATGGCTTGGCACCAGCAACTTGATGAAGTCCTTGGCCATGCGGTAGCCGCGCTCACCGGCGACGATGATCTCTTCTATATCGCGGGCGTAAAGATCCCTGATTGACCGCTTGATCAGATTGCCTTCTTCATGAACCAGCGTCGGCGCCGACGATTCCAGGGTCAGGTTTCGCACGCTGTCCCACAGGCGCACCAAATATTCATAGTCACGTTTGATTTCTGCCTTCGATCGTTTAATTCCGGCCGTGCGGACAATAACCGCCATGCCTTCGGGTATTTTCAATTCGGAAAGAATGGCTTTCAATTGCTTGCGATCACCACCATTTGTGATTTTGCGTGAAATGCCGCCACCGCGCGCGGTGTTAGGCATCAGGACACAATAGCGTCCGGCAAGCGAGATATAGGTGGTTAGTGCTGCGCCCTTGTTGCCACGTTCTTCTTTGACGACCTGGATCAACAGGATTTGACGGCGTTTGATAACTTCCTGAATTTTATAGCGGCGATGGCTTGGGGCACGGCGCTTGGGGCGTGCTTCTTCAGTATCGTCGCCGCCCAGGGTTTCCACACCCTTGCGGGTTTTCTTGGCGGCGGCTTCCTCGTCGTCCTCGTCACCTTCTTCAGTTGCTTCTGTGTTCTCAGTCCCATCCTCGCCAGTAGCTTCTTCAGCACCTTCGGTGGTTTCTTCGTCACTGGCGCTTTGTTCTTCTGGCTTATCGTCTGAATTTTCGGGGTCCGCAGCCGGGGCATCCTCGACAGTGCTGTCTTCAGCGTCGTCAGTTGCTTCTGCTGCTTCTGCCTCTTCGGTTGCTTCTTCTGCTAGTTCTGCAGCCTCATGCTCAGCGAGCAGGGCCTGGCGATCCTCGATGGGGATTTGATAGTAATCCGGGTGAATTTCGCTGAAAGACAGGAAGCCATGACGGTTTCCCCCATAGTCGACAAACGCCGCTTGTAGAGACGGTTCGACCCGGATGACCTTTGCCAGGTAGATATTGCCCTTGATTTGTTTGCGGGCGACGGATTCGACATCAAAGTCGTGAAGGCGATTCCCATTGAGTACCGCGACCCGGGTTTCCTCCGGGTGGGCGGCGTCGATTAGCATTTTGTTGGTAGACATTAAAATTGTAACTCCAAGGCGTCGGCCCGTCACTGGATGCGAATCCGTAGGTGGGCTCGATGCGTGTTCGTGTAACGCCGGCGGCGCATTCGAACGAATTGGCAAGCGTCAACAAAGACGGTGCTTCCTTCATGAATGTTCGCGCTGCTCTATCCGGCATGGAAAAATCTCGTGTTATTTGTACGTAAAACTTGCTCAATACGGGGGTGCTTTAGTCGTGGGCTACCCGCGTTTGTAAAATCCAGACTTGAGAACGTCATAAAAAAACTAAACAACTCAAGTCACGATGTTAACATAACGGTAGGAATTTAGTTCGACAATCGTATTGTTACTTATACGCCGTCTTTTATTGGTGAACCATGCACTCTGGAATTCGGGTTTTTCCGACTTTCACGTCTGATTTCGTGCGCTGGCTGTCTGTTTTCAGCCTGCTGACGCTTGTCGTGGGATTCGCAGCGGGTACGGCCCACGGCGCCAATTCCGTCGTCACCGATGTCCGGGTGGGACAACATGGACAAACGACCCGGCTGGTTTTGGATTTAACCGACAAGGTCGCCTTCAAGGTTTTCGCCCTGGCTAAACCTTACCGGATCGTCATTGATTTGCCGGAAGTGGGCTGGCGATTGCCATCGCGCCCATTGCCTGCAAGCATCGGCATGTTGAAAAAACTGCGCTATGGATTATTCCAGCCGGGGACTTCGCGGATCGTTCTGGACGTCAACAAGCCGCCGAATATTGAAAAAAGTTTCATCCTCAGGCCTGAAGGTAAAAGCGGATATCGACTGGTTGTCGATCTTGGCTATGTGGCCCCTGAAGCTTTCGTGAGTGCGCGCAAGGAAATTATTTCACAAGGTGGCGCAGGTGCGACTGCCCCCGTCGCCTATGTTTCACCAAGCCCGTCACTCAAGGCAAAACCAGATGTTATTCCAGCCAGCCCGGCCAAACGAATAGTCTTCATTGATCCAGGCCATGGCGGCGTTGATCCAGGAACCATCGGTGCAAGCGGAACCTACGAGAAACACATAACCTTGGCCATGGCGCGACAGCTCCAGTCCCAACTAAACAAGACGGGTCGCTTCCAGGCCATGCTGACAAGAAAGCGTGATATTTTTGTGCCGCTTCGTGACCGTGTGGCACGGGCCCGCGATGCGGGGGCAGAATTGTTTATTTCTATCCATGCGGATGCGATCAAGAATCGCAAAACCCGTGGGCTTTCGGTTTATACCCTGTCAGAGCGGGCTTCTGATCGGGAGACAGCGGCTTTGGCGGAAAAGGAAAACAAGGCGGATTTAATCGCCGGGATTAATTTTGGCGAAGAAACAGCCGAGATTTCCAATATCCTGATTGATCTCACCCGTCGCGAATCCATGAACCAGTCGGCAAAGTTTGCCATTGGACTGGTCAAACAATTGCGTCGTCAGACAAAGTTGTTGCGCAATACCCATCGCTTTGCCGGCTTTGCTGTTTTGAAAGCACCCGACGTGCCGTCGGTCCTGATCGAGCTTGGCTTCCTGTCTAACCGAAGTGATGAAAAAGCCCTGAAGGATAAGAAGTATCGTGCCAAGTTGGCCAAGAGTATGGTGCGTGCGGTAAGCAGCTACTTCTCAAATACTGAAGAAGCTCATAAAAAGTAAGGCGCTCGCGCCGATCTTGCCCTATCCTCGCCGTATTTACGGCTTAGCTTGCAATCCTCATCTTTGAAATGTCGGGTAATGCACAGAATTTTCACAAATAAAACTTTCATGAGCCATGCTTAGAGCGCTTCTCACCTTCCTTGGTATGTTGATCATACTGGCCTTCATCGGTGTCGGCGGGCTGATTTTTGTGTTTAACAAATTTGGTCAGGATATGCCTGATTACCGTCAGCTTGCCGGTTATGAGCCGCCGGTAATGACTCGCGTTCATGCCGGTGACGGGCGCTTGCTGGCAGAATACGCCATTGAGAAAAGGGTCTTCGTTCCCATACGGGCCATGCCCCGGCGGGTCATCAATGCGTTCCTATCGGCGGAAGACAAGAACTTTTATAGCCATCAGGGGGTTGATTTTATTGGTGTCGCGCGGGCCGTGATTATCAATGTCAAAAACCTTGGCAAAAAGCGCCGCATGGTCGGGGCATCGACCATTACCCAGCAGGTCGCGAAGAACTTCCTTCTGACCAACGAAGTCTCGTGGGAACGCAAGGTCAAGGAGGCAATCCTCGCCTTCAGGATTGAGCGTGCTTTCGCCAAGGATAGAATTCTCGAGCTTTACCTGAATGAAATTTATCTAGGCTATGGCTCTTACGGGGTCGCAGCAGCGGCGCTTAACTATTTCGACAAACCACTGGACCAGTTGACCATCGCGGAAGTCGCTTATCTTGCAGCCTTGCCCAAGGCCCCCAACAATTACCACCCGGTTAAACGTCATGACGCCGCAATCATCCGCCGTGACTGGGTCGTTGGTCGCATGCTTGAGGACGGGCATATAAGTGCAGAAGACGCCACCGCCGCACGGGCCGAGCCACTGACGATACGCCAGCGCTCGGAAACTCAGTTTGTCACCGCAGAATTTTTCGCAGAAGAAGTGCGCCGGGAACTGGCCGCGCGATATGGCGAGAAAGAACTTTATAAGGGTGGTCTGTCCGTGCGCACCACCTTGAACCCGAAATTTCAGGAAATCGCCGACAGGGCCGTTAGAAGCGGCTTGCTCGCCTATGATCGTCGCCATGGCTGGCGCGGTCCGTTGATGCGTTTTGAAGAAGACCAAGCCGATCAACCCTGGCCGAAAAGATTAGCCGCCCTTACCCCTGTTCCCGGTATTGGCGATTGGCAGGTGGCGCTGGTTCTTGACCTGGAAGACGCCGCCGCCGTCATTGGTCTGGCCGATGGCACGAAAGGGCGAATTTCCCTGGCTCATTTGAAATGGGCGCGGCCTTGGCTGAAAAAAGAAAAGCTGGGTCCCCGTGTGAAACGTCCTTCGGACGTCCTGGCCAAGGGTGACGTTATTGCTGTCGAGGCTTTGCTTGAGGACAACGAAGGTAAAGTCTATGCGCCGGGTACCTATGGGCTAAGGCAAATCCCCGAAATTGAGGGTGCCCTGGTCGCACTAGATCCTCATACAGGGCGAATTTTGGCCATGTCCGGCGGTTATGATCATGCCAAAAGTCAGTTCAACAGGGTGACACAGGCCAAAAGGCAGCCGGGATCAGCGTTTAAACCGTTCGTCTATTTGGCAGCCCTGGACTCCGGCTATTCACCATCGACTCTTATTCTTGATGCGCCATTTGTCATTGATCAGGGTCCAGGTCTGCCGAAATGGCGCCCCGCCAACTATACCAAAAAGTTCTATGGCCCCAGCACCATGCGTTTGGGTGTCGAGAAATCCCGAAACCTGATGACCGTGCGCCTGGCTCAGACCGTTGGCATGGACAAGGTAAGCCAGTACGCATCGCGCTTTGGGGTGGTTGCGAATATGCCCGAGCAACTAGCCATGTCTCTTGGTGCCGGTGAAACAACCTTGCTCAACCTGACGGCGGGCTACGCCATGCTGGTGAACGGTGGCAAGAAAATCACCCCAACCCTGATTGACCGTATTCAGGATCGTCATGGGCGCAAGGTTTTCAGTCACGATTTAAGAAGATGTCGTGAGTGTCGTGCTTCTTTCTGGACGTCCCAGCCGGTACCCTTACTGGCCGATACGCGCGAACAATTATCGGACCCTGCCAGCGCCTACCAAATTGTTTCCATGCTGAAGGGCGTAGTTGATCGTGGTACGGGACGTTCAATCCATTCTATCGGTAAGCCCTTGGGCGGCAAGACTGGCACAACCAATGACAGTGTCGATGCCTGGTTCATCGGCTTTTCGCCGGATCTTGCTGTTGGCGTGTTTACCGGTTTTGATACGCCCCGGTCCCTGGGCAAGCGCGAACAAGGGGCCTCGGTTGCCGTCCCCATATTCAAAGCCTTCATGAAAGAGGCCCTGGCCGACAGCACCGCAACACCCTTTCGAATTCCTCCAGGGATTCGTCTGGTTAGAGTTGATGCCACGTCAGGCCGCCCGGCTCGCAGTGGCGATAGGAAAGTTATTTTGGAAGCCTTCAAGCCCGGAACGGTGCCGACTGGGGATGCGCAAATTCTGCGGGGTATAACATCTGCCGGGGCCGCCCCAGCCACAGGCACAGGTGGATTGTATTAAAATCCCATCGGGGATAAAACCATGTTCCTGAATATGCAAACGAAAGAACAATAACATGCGCGCCGAAATCGCAAGCCTTACCCAGGAAATAGAACAGTCGCTGGAACTGTTGAGGAGGCACCTTTGACTACGACAATGCCTTGCGCCGCCTGGACGAACTGAACGCTGAAACAGAAAACCCCGATTTTTGGAATGACTCCGCACGAGCCCAAACCCTCATGCGTGAGCGCACGGCTTTGGAAGATGGACTAAAATCCATCGATCAACTGACCCTTGATCTTGCCGATAATGTGGAACTGCTTGAAATGGGCGAGGCGGAAGGCGACGAAGATATCGTGGCCGAAGCCGAAGCTGCCCTTGAAACAGCCCATAAGATCGCCGCCAAGGCTGAATTGCAGACGCTTTTGTCCGGCGAGGCTGATGCCAATGACGCCTATCTGGAAGTCCATGCCGGGGCTGGCGGAACAGAGGCCCAGGACTGGGCTGAAATGATGCTGCGTATGTATACCCGCTGGGCCGAATCCAAGGGATACAAGGTTGAATGGCTGGAAGAAAGCGCCGGTGAAGAAGCCGGACTTAAGTCTTCCACCGTGCGGATTTCCGGTCACAATGCCTATGGCTGGCTCAAGACAGAAAGCGGCGTCCACCGTTTGGTTCGCATATCACCCTATGATTCCAGCGCACGCCGCCACACCAGTTTCTCATCCATCTGGATTTATCCTGTTATTGACGACACCATTGATATTGAAATTCTCGACAAGGATCTGCGCGTTGATACTTACCGCGCCTCCGGCGCCGGTGGCCAGCACATCAACAAGACCGACAGCGCCATTCGCATTACTCACCTGCCGACCAATATCGTCGTGCAGTGTCAGAATGATCGCTCACAGCACAAAAACCGGGCCGCCGCCATGAGCATGCTTAAGGCTCGCCTGTACGAGGCCGAGATTCAAAGGCGTGAGGACGATGCCCAGGCCGAACACGAGTCAAAAACTGACATCGGTTGGGGGCATCAGATTCGCTCGTACGTGCTGCAACCCTATCAGATGGTCAAGGACCTGCGCACGGAGCTTGAAACTTCCAACACCCAAGGGGTGCTCGACGGCGACCTGGACGACTTTATGGCCGCCGCCCTGGCCGCGCGGGTCAAGGGGAACGAGGACCAGTAGGGGGCTCTACTGGAGCAGGATTTCCCTGAACAGAACCCCTTCGGTTTTAACATCGCCCATAACCTCTTTGACGATATGGGTGATGCCATCACGCATGCGTTCCGTGCCTTCGCCACCGGCCACATCGGCGCGGGTTTGGGAGCGCAGATAGCTTTGAATTTTGTCGGTGATTTTCAGCTCCTTGGCCTGCAACAGGGGCAGGTCGCGGGTGACGATCTCGACAACGACTTTGAGCTTGATGTAATTGGCCCGCTTGCCGGACTTTTTAAGGTCAAGAACCATCTGCGGGAATTCATGATAAACAGGAGGTCCCGGCGGAATCACGACAACTTCCGGGGGTGCTTCTTCGCCACCCATCATCAAGAATGCACCGGCTCCACCGCCCAAAAGCAAGACAACAACACCGATGATTATGAAGAGCTTTTTCTTACTTCCGCCCCCATCTTCTGCTTTTTCCGATCCTTCGGATTCTTCTGCTTCTTCACCGCCTTTTTCATCATCGACTTCGTCTTCTTCATCGCTCATAAGCGTATCCCCTGAATTAGCACAAAATATCTTTCACGCCATTATAACCATGACGCGCGTAGGAGCAATCGAAGCTCTACAATCTTTATAGAGTAGTTTTCGTCTCTGTCGCGATGTTTTGTGCGGGGTCACTTATGATGGTGTTGAAATGACTGAGAACCTTTGCGGCGCTGGCAGCCATATTGTTAAGCAGGGCGTCATAATTTTCAGCCCCAGCCATGCGGGCAAGTTTATCACGCAGGCTTTCCGGAATGTCGTGCTGGCGAAGATGGCGTAGTTCGCGTGGGATGGTCAGACGCAGCATGCCTTGCAGGTCCTTCCAAAGCGTCAAGGCCTGTAGCAGGTCACTGGCGATGGTTGGGTCGATTAAGGTCTTGCTTGCGAGTATTTCCAGGACGGACTTGGTGTCGCGGGCGAGAATTTCTGGGTGCTCATGGGCGTGGCGTAATTGCAGGAACTGTGTGATGAATTCCACATCAATCAGGCCACCGCGAATATGTTTAACATCCCAGATGAAGTCAGTTTTGTGGGTTTTTAACATACGCTTTCGCATGTCATCAACTTGGGCCAGTAAGGCTTCCGGGTCGCGCTGGCGGGTCAGTGTGGTCTGGATGACATTGGTAATTTTGTCGCTCAGATCATCCGGCGCACTGATGATACGCGAACGGGTCAGGGCCATCTGTTCCCAGGTCCAGGCTTCCTCATCGTTATATTGTTTGAAGGAGTCCAGGCTGGAGGCAATCGGCCCGGCGGTGCCGGAGGGACGCAGGCGCATATCGACCTCGTAAAGATCGCCTTCGCTTGTCTGCGCGGTCATGGCGGTGATAAGACGCTGGCTCAAGCGGGCAAAATATTGCCCCGGCGATAGGGGTTTGGAACCGTCAGAGCTTTCAGAGTTCTCAGGTAAGTCGTAGACGAATACCAGATCAAGATCTGATTCTGGTGTCATCTCCCGGCTGCCAAGTTTACCCATGGCAAGGATCGCCATGGCGCCGCCGGGGATGCGGCCGTGCTGTACGGCCATTTCCTCTTCAACTTTTTTATAGAGAGCCGTAATAGCGCTATCGGCTATATCGGAAAGGGCGCTCGCGCTTTCGCTTTGATCAATGGTCAGTAGCAGGCTCAGGACACCGACCTGGAACCGCCGGTCATTGGCCCAGCGCCGGGTTGCAACAAGGACGTCTTCTATATTTCCCGTCCGTTCCATCAAGCTACCAAGTTCCAGGCTCATGTCCTCTTTCGAGGGTACGGTATCGAAGAATCCCGGTGTTAAAACAATTTCCAGAACTTGCGGTCGGCGGCTTAGATGTTCGGCCAGGCGTGGCGCGCCGCCCATGATTTCGGCGACAAGATCAAGCAGGCCCGGGTTGGAATAAAACATGGAAAAAAGTTGTACGCCTGAGGGTAAACCGCTGAGGAATTCATCAAATTTCAAAAATGTTGCATCGGGTTCAGGGGTCCCCGCGATGGCCTTCAGCAGGACTGGAAACAGTTCCGTCAATAATTCGCGCGAACGGGCACTGCGCATGGAGCGGTAGCGTCCGTGATGCCAGCCCCTGACCGTCTTATCAACAACATCCGGTTTGTCAAAACCCAGGCGTTCAATGGTTTTGATGGTCTCAGGATCACTATCGCCACCCGTAAAAACAAGATTGCCGGAGATCGTGTCATCAGAACCAAGCGACGGGGAATCTTCAAACAGGACGCCGTAGTGGTTTTCAACGGTTTTCAAATGGCCAGTTAGCTCGTTTGTGAAGCTATCAGTATCTGCGTAGCCGAGAAAAGCCGCCAGGGCGGCAATGGCTTCGGGTTCTTCGGGCAGGCTGTGGGTCTGTTCGTCATTGATCATTTGCAGGCGATGTTCGACCCGGCGCAGGTAACGATAGGCGGCAATCATGTCGTCGCGGGTGTTTTCAGTTATCTGGCCACAATTTGCCAACGCGGCGAGGCTGATTTCTGTTGGTGCCGGGCGTAGCTCGACCAGCCTGCCGCCCCAAATCAATTGCTGGGTCTGGGCAAAAAATTCAATTTCCCGAATGCCGCCGCGCCCCAGTTTCACATTATGTCCGGCGACGGCGATTTTCTCGCCACCGCGATGAGCATTGATCTGGCGCTTGATGGAATGGATATCTTCAATGGCGGCAAAATCAAGATTTTTGCGCCATATGAAGGGGGTCAGCCATTTCAAAAAAACCTCGCCCGCTTGCCTGTCACCACCGACGGGTCGCGCCTTGATCATGGCCGCGCGTTCCCAGTTCTGGCCTATGCTTTCGTAGTAACTTTCGGCGGCTAAAACCGACAGGGCGAGGGGGGTCGCTCCCGGGTCTGGTCGCAAGCGCAGGTCTGTGCGAAAGACGTACCCATCCGCGGTTCGCTCATCGAGCAATTTCACCAACCCCCGGGCCAAGCGAACAAAATTATTTTGCAGGCCCTCAGGATTATCTGTTTTCAGGCGGTCCCGGTCGTACAGAATGATCAGGTCAATATCGCTGGAATAATTCAGTTCGCGTGAGCCAAGCTTGCCCATGCCCAGGATGACCAGACCGGAGCCGCGCTCTGGGTCGAACGTATCTTCAAGAATGATCGCCCCTTGATCAGCCGCCAGAGCGAGCAAATGTGCCGATGCGGCTGATATGGAGGCTTCTGCCAGCGCTGAGAGGGCGTCTGTGATTTGTGCCAGTTGCCAAACGCCGGAAATATCAGCCAGGGCAATGGCGAGGGACGCCTGTCGTTTTGTCTGGCGTAGAAGGATGGCCAGTTTGTCTGTGCCTTCGGGCGTGCATGGAATTGTTTTTCGGGCACCTTCAATGGTTTCCAGTATTTCTTTTATCAGCCTTTCAGGGCCGTGCTGAAATAAGGCACAGGTAAATGCGGGATCACAGACAATGCTTTGGGTCAGGTAAGGACTATAGGAAAAAACAATTTCCAATAGGGCCTTCAAGGTTGGGTCAGTGGTGAAGATTTTTGCCTGTTCAACAAGACTAATGTCATCGCAGGCGTTTAGGGCATCGAGCCAGCGTTCCATCCCCAGGGCGGCGCGTTGCGCGTCAATGAGAGTAGGGATAGAGTTTTGGTCGGTTAAGGCGCTAAAATAGTGCATATTTATTAACTCTTTGTTCGCCATAAACTGATAGTTGTTGTAGCAACGAATAAGTTGACGATATTCACGGGCTTATTGTGGCTCTAAAGTGCTGTTAAGAATATGAAAAATCTTATGATCAAGCGAGTTATTCGTGGTGCTGTTCACCTGATAGGTGGATTGGGTGCCGGCTTGGCCATTATGATGGTTCTTTCGGCGTGGAAACTTTCAAGCGGCCCAATCTCGCTGGCTTTTTTAACCCCTTACATTGAAAGTACCCTGGCGACATTCCATAAGTCTTTTCGAGTTCGCCTGGACGACACCATCCTGACCTGGGCCGGTTGGGAGCGCACCCTGGATATTCGGGTCATTAATGTGCGTGCCCTGGGCGAAGATGATGCCTTCATTGCCAGTGTTCCTGAACTTTCGTTGTCCCTTAGCGCCAAAGCTTTGATCAAGGGAATGATTGCGCCAAAAAGCATCGAAATGTTCCGCCCCTCTTTGAAAATTGTGCGCCTGCGTGATGGCTCATTGACAGTGGGCTTTAATACGGATGGTTCCAATTCAGAGGAATTCCTGCAAGAGATGTTCGCTGTCTTGATGCAGAAACCGGACCCTTCCCATCCAATGAGTTACCTGTCCAGGGTCAGTATCTTCGATGCGGATTTACAGGTTATTGATCAAAGCCTGCAAACATCATGGAGCGCCCCTAGCGCACAAATCCAGCTTTTGCGCGGCGCTAACGGGATCACGGGTGATGTCACCATGGACTTGCTGGTTGGCGATACCAAGGCCAGTGTGTCAGTGATAGGGGAATATCTTGAAAGCGAAAGGCGGTTTGATTTTGGCGTAGATTTCAACGAAGTGATGCTCGCCAACTATGCCAAATTATCTCCCGGGCTTTCTATGCTGGCGGGTATTGAAGTGCCCCTGCAAGGGACGTTGACGTTTTCTATGCTGGGCGATGGCACGGTTGAAAGTTTTGGTTTTGACGTGGCCGGCTCAAAAGGGGCCGTTTCGCTGCCCGTTAAAACAGCCGAAAATCTTGGTTTTCTTCCCCTCGCCCAAAGGGTAGAGATCGACGCAATAGACTTCAGGGGCCGCTACGAAGGCAGGCCTGAAAAAATTGAGATCAATAATCTGACACTGGATTTTGGCGCTCAGGGAAAAGTCTATATACCATCCCCCTTGGATCACGAAATGCCGATTAAAACCCTGAATGCACGGGGACGATATTTTGGCGATGGCTCTCGTCTTGAGCTTGATGCCCTCGAACTGGACATGAATGGCCCCCAGGCCTCTATTGCGCTTAATCTTGTTGGCAACGAGGACGGTGTCTCGCTTGGGGCGAGCGGTGTGGTGAGGGATTTTCAGGCGAAAAACTTTTCCAGCCACTGGCCAAAGGGATTGGCTACGAAAGCTCGAAAATGGATTGTTGGGCACATCTCTCAAGCGAAGGTGCCTGAAGCCCGCGCAGCCCTTCAGGCGCGTTATACCAAGGATACCGGTTTTGAGTTGCTGACCTTGAATGGTGATATGAATATTCGCGGCGCAACGGTGGACTATCTTCCGCCCATGCCCAAGGCCGCCGATATCACGGCGACGGCACGCTTCAACAAAAAGAAATTCGACATCTTCATTACCCAGGCCCAAACCCATGGCTTGAGCACACGAAAGAGCATCATTTCCTTCCGTGGGCTGGATCAGGTTGATCAATATGCTGATATGGATTTGTTTATCAAAGGGCCTTTGCAAGATGCCCTGTCTTTGATCGAGCATGACCCTCTGGGGTTTGCTTCGGCCGTAGGGGTTTCACCCGAGCAGGCAAATGGGGCGACCGATGCCCATATCAAGTTGGGTTTTTTGCTTGAAGACAGCCTGAGCACGGACGAAATTGATGTTTCCGTCACGGCGCGTATGCACGATGTTTCCATGAACAACATCATACTTGGCCAAGGCATCCAGAAGGGCCAACTTGATTTGAAAGTTACCAAGCAGGGCCTTGATCTGACGGGCGATGTTAAACTGGGAAATATTCCGGCCTCCTTTGAATGGCGGCGTAACTTTGGTGATGATGTCCCTTATCGGGGCCATTACAAGATTGCCTCTAACATAGATAACGTCCAAAATCTCAGCGATCTGGGTATTGACTTGGCGCCCATGCATGGGGATTTCGTTGAAGGCGGTGTGGCTGCTAATATCCAGTTGACCACCCATGATGACGGTAAGGGTCAGGTTCAGGTCCGCCTTGATCTGGATGATGTCCTTTTAAACGTCCCGGCATTGGGATGGTCTAAAAAGGCCGGTGTCGCCGGTGTTGCCTATGTCAATCTTGATATTGACGGATCCCGCCTGACCAAAATTCCCAACTTTTCCATTGCCGCGGGAGACCTGAGACTTAGTGGCTCTGCCAGTTACGCCGAAGACGGTACCGGCCTGGATAAGGTTGATATCAATCAGATCAGCTTTAATAGAACTGACTTGGCCGGTGTTGTGATTCCTGGCAACGACGGTGGCTGGACGGTCAGTTTCCATGGCCCAAGCTTTGACCTTGAGCCATTGTTCGAGGATTTGTTCAAGGGATCACCTGAAGAGGCAGACGGATTTGGGTTGAAGCTTAGCCTGTCCGCCAAGGTGGACAAGGTCTGGCTAGGCGAGAATCGCTACCTCAAGCAAATTACCGGCACCCTTAACAGGGCAGACAATCGTTGGCGCGGTATCAGTGTCGATGGCACCCTTAGCAGTGGTGAGAAATTTGATGTGCTGCTCAGGCCCAGCGGCAAGGGTAAGCGTTTGGTGAAGATTAAAACGACAGATGCGGGAAATATGCTACGCACCCTGGATGTTTATGACACCATGATCGGTGGCATTCTTGAGGTGGAGGCCTCGTTCGATGATACGCTCGTCGAGCATCCGCTGAGCGGTGAAATTCTTATTAGTGATTATAGGCTTGTGGATGCCCCGGCCCTGACCCGGCTTGTCGGGGGCATGACCCTTCCCAGTCTGAAAGAAGCTTTGCAGGGTGATGGATTGGCCTTTAGCGAATTCAGGGCGCCTTTTGTTATGAGCAAGGGTGTTATTGATCTTAAGGATGTTAAGGCGACAGGCCTGTCGCTGGGCTATACAGCCAAAGGCAAGATTTATACCCATGCAGAAGTCGTCGACATTGACGGGACAGTCGTTCCCGCATACGCCCTGAACAGCGCGCTTGGAAATATTCCCATTATCGGCACCCTGCTGACGGGGGTTGAAGAAGGCGGCGGTATCTTTGCCGCCACTTATAGAATGACAGGGTCAATGGAAGACCCGGAGGTAAGAGTCAACCCGTTATCGGCCCTGGCACCGGGTATCTTCCGCAACCTGTTCGGCATCTTTGCGGATGGTCCCAAGTCAAACTCAGAAAATGCCGATACGGATAAGTCGAACAGAAAGGAAGTGTTTGGCAAGACCGAAGGTCTTTAAGCAACGACAAGACCGAAGGTTTTTAAACCGGGTTCACCACAACGTGGCGTTTTTTGCCTGCTGATAGTTTAATCACGCCCTCAGGGGTTATGTCGGCGCTGGTGATGGTCTGGGTTTCATCACTTATTTTTTCATCATTCAGCTTGCCGCCACCGCCTTTGATCAGGCGTCTTGCTTCACCGTTTGAGGCGGCCAGTCCGGCCAGTTTAAACAGTTCAAAGACGGCAATGCCGGCCTCCAGATCGGCCTTCGGGATATCGGTGTTGGGCAGGGCGTTGCCCAGTCCGCCTTCTTCGAAAGTGCGGCGCGCCGTCTCGGCTGCCGCGGCGGCTGCATCGCCGCCATGACACAGGGTGGTGACTTCAGTTGCCAGACGTTTTTTTACGTCGTTGAGGGCCACCCCTTCAGCTTTTTCCAGTTCGGCTATTTCATCCAGGGGCAGGTCTGTGAACAGTTTCAGGAATTTACCCACATCGGCATCTTCCGTATTGCGCCAGTACTGCCAGTAATCATAGGGGGGCAGCATGTCGGCGTTCAGCCAGACGGCCCCAGCGGCAGTCTTGCCCATCTTTGCACCGGACGAGGTCGTCAGTAGCGGCGTCGTCAGGCCGTACATATCGCGTTGGTCAATACGCCTTCCAAGTTCCACTCCATTGACGATATTGCCCCATTGGTCCGAGCCACCCATTTGCAGCAAGCAGTCATTGCGGCGGCTCAGCTCGAGAAAATCATAGGCCTGTAAAATCATGTAGTTGAATTCCAGGAAGCTGAGGTTGTGCTCGCGCTCAAGCCTGATTTTTACGGATTCGAAACCAAGCATGCGATTGACCGAGAAGTGGCGTCCGTAATCACGCAGAAAATCAATGTACTGAATACCTTTAAGCCAGTCGTCGTTGTTGACCATGATGGCATCCGTCGGGCCGTCGCCGAATGTCAGGAATTTCGCAAACACATCCTTGATGCCGGCCATGTTGGCGGCAATGGCGTCATCGTCTAAAAGCTGGCGGCTTTCATCCTTGCCGGAAGGATCGCCGACCTTGGTCGTGCCGCCGCCCATAAGGACGATGGGTTTATGACCGCATCGTTGCAACAGACGCAGCATCATGATCTGAACCAGGGACCCCGCATGCAGGCTGGGGGCCGTGCAATCAAAACCGATATAGGCGGAGATGACCTTCTTTGACGCCAGCGCGTCCAATGCGTCTAAATCAGTACACTGGTGCATATAGCCGCGGTCTGTAACGCTTTTAATAAATTCTGAGCTGTGGCTGGTCATCTGTGGAATGGTTCTCTAACTTGTTGGAATAGAGGGGTCTAACATACTCTCGACCCGCCTTACAATGCGAACAGGAAACTGATGCATGACAAATAACGAACCACTGACGGCTTTGGGCCTGATGAGTGGCACCTCTTTGGATGGAATTGACGCGGCAGTGATTGTCAGCGACGGCGTGCGCCTGATGGAAGCCAGGGCGGTGGCGAGCTTCCCTTATGATCCGGTTTTTCGCGACGACCTGCGCGCCTGTCTGGGCAAGACGGCGGATGAGTCCGGTGTCGTCGATGTGGCCCGGGAACTTACAGCTCAACACGTTCAGGCCGTAAAACAGGTGCTTCATGATAATAATTTGAAAGCATCGGATATTGATCTGATCGGCTTTCATGGTCACACCACCTTGCACCGTCCCCAAGATCGGTTGACGGTGCAAATAGGCGACCCCGCGATGCTTGCTAAAGAGACAGGCATCAGGGTGATTGGTGATTTCAGGTCCAACGATGTGGCCGAAGGCGGCGAGGGCGCACCTTTTGCCTCACTATTTCACCATGCGGTTTGTCACGGACAGGAAAAGTCTGTGGCTGTTGTTAACATCGGCGGCGTTGCCAATGTGACTTGGATCGGCGAGGGCGGCACTGCCCAGGTTCCCAATATCCTGGCCTTCGACACAGGCCCCGGTAATGCCCTGATCGATGATTGGGTCAGCACAACCCTTGGCCGCCCCATGGATGAAGGCGGAAAACTGGCCCACGCGGGCAACGTCCATGAGGAGATTTTGCATGGCTTGCTTGAAAATGACTACTTCGGGCGTACCCCACCAAAGTCCCTGGATCGGGATGACTTTGCCGGGGCCATGCAAGCTGTCGCGGGGCTTTCCGTCGAAGACGGGGCGGCGACCTTAAGCGCCTTTAGTGTTTCGAGCCTTGGCAAGGCCCGGGAGCATTTCCCGCAAGCTGCAAAGCGCTGGTTGGTGACCGGTGGTGGTCGCCATAACGCCACCATGATGGCGATGCTGGACAAGCATGTGGGGGGCGGGGTTGCGCCTATTGAAGCAATTAATTGTAATGGGGACGCGCTGGAGGCCCAGGCTTTTGCCTTTCTCGCCATACGCTCATTGTATGGAATGCCTTTAAGTCTGCCAAAAACAACAAAGGTGCCACGACCCTTAGGCGGTGGCACCCTGTTTGAAGCTTAAAGGTTGCCTGATTAAGCGGCTTCTTCGGCAAATGCCTTATCAAGATAATCGCCGGTTAGTTTGTTCAGAGCATCCATCTTGTCTGAGAAAAAATGATCCGCCCCGGCAATAGTATCGTAATCAATGACGATGTTTTTCTGACTTGAAAGCTTTTGTGCCAGCTTATCCACAGAATCCTTAGGCACGATTTCATCCCTGTCACCGTGAATGATCTGCCCGGAAGCAGGGCATGGGGCCAGGAAGGTGAAATCATATGCATCCGCAGGCGGAGCCAGCGAGATAAACCCACCAATTTCCGGGCGACGCATCATTAATTGCATGGCAATCCATGCCCCGAAGGAAAAGCCACCAATCCAGCAGGTTGAGGCATTGGGGTTATGGGTTTGCATCCAATCAAGTGCCGCAGCCGCATCGCTCATTTCGCCAATGCCGTTGTCAAACTGCCCTTGCGAGCGTCCAACGCCACGAAAATTGAAGCGCAAAACAGAAAATCCGCGCTTAACAAAGGTCTGATAAAGCGCGTAGGTCACCTTGTTGTTCATGGTGCCGCCGTGCAACGGATCGGGATGAAGGACCAGCGCGATCGGGCCATTGGCCTTTTTCGAGTGCTGGTAGCGGCCTTCTAGACGGCCCTCTGGGCCGTTAAATATTACTTCAGGCATGGCTTCCTGACTTTTTCATGAGGTTGAGGAGGGGAATTCCCGAGTTATGTAAGGGGGCATAAATGTCACGCAAAACAATAAACTTCCGGCTAATACTTGACCGTGGAAGTCGGACATATTATATTCCCATTATAGAATTGAGAGTTAAACGCTGGGACGCTCTGAATGTCGGCAAGCTGATCCGCTGCCACAGATATAAAGAAAAACTGATGATTTTCAAGAGATTTAAAGAAGATATAGATGCCTTTTTGTCACGGGACCCGGCGGCGCGCTCACGATTTGAGGTGGCGCTTTGCTATCCCGGATACCATGCTTTGCTGTTTTATCGTCTGTCCAACTGGCTATGGCGCAACAATTGGCGCGTGCTGGGGCGCTTTGTCTCATCCATTGGCAGAATCATTACGTTGATCGAAATCCACCCCGGCGCTGAAATTGGCCGACGTTTTGTTATCGATCACGGCAGTGCCATTGTCATTGGTGAGACCTCAATTATCGGCGATGACGTCACTTTGTATCAAGGGGTCACATTAGGGGGTGTATCTCCGTCGGTGGATTCCCATATGCAAGTAGACCAGAAACGTCATCCGACATTGGCCAATGATGTCATCATTGGTTCCGGGGCGCAGATTTTGGGGCCGATTACCATCGGTGAAAGTGCTCGTGTTGGCGCTAATGCCGTTGTTCATAAGGATGTCCCTGCTGGTGTCACGGCTGTTGGTATACCCGCTCGTGTGGTAATGCCGCGCGATAAGGAAAAGGCAAAGGATTTTGTCGCCTATGGTGAGCCCGTTGATGGATGCCCTGATCCGGTACTGCGAACCATTGAAGATTTACGCAATCAGGTCTCGACCCTGATGAATCATGTGGAAGACTTGGAAAGTCGCCTTGATGGAAATGTTGCAGGCGATAGCAAAAGTAAAAAGAAAGTGGTTGCGGCTTCCGGGGGGAAGTCCTGAGCACGTTGAAGCTTTGAAGGAGATATGACGTGAAACTAAGCACAAAAGGCCGTTATGCGGTTATGGCTATGGTGGATTTGGCAAACTCTACTTCTGACAAAGGCAAGCCGATTTCCCTGGCAGATATCGCCACCCGTCAGGATATTTCCCTGTCCTATCTGGAACAACTGCTAGGCAAGCTAAGACGCAATGGCCTGGTCAAGAGTGTCCGTGGTCCAGGTGGTGGGTACCTGCTTTCGCGCAGCTACGAAGATATCAGGATATCCGATATTGTGACCGCCGTTGATGAACCTTTGTCTGCGACCCGTTGTACGCCTGGGTCAGCAGAAGGTTGCCAAAATGACAAAAGCCGTTGTTTGACCCATGATCTTTGGCAAGAACTGACAAATCAGATCAACATGTATCTGAATTCGGTTTCTTTGGCAGACGTTTGTGAAAAACGAATTCTTGGAACCAGTGGTTTGCAGTCGGAACATCGGGTGGATGAAGAAGCATCGGTTGTCGCCGCGCAGTAAAGTGGTGACAAGACTAAATTTTTAATTATTGCCACGGATAGCAGGCAGAACATGAGCAGCTACGTGTATATGGATCACAACGCAACGACAACGACTCGCCCGGAAGCAATTCGGGCGGTTGCGTCTGTGTTGGCAAGCGTTGGTAATCCATCATCTGTTCATAAAGCCGGACGTGAAGCTCGAAAGGTCATGGAGCAGGCCCGCACTGCTGTCGCGGCCCTCGTGAATGGCCTGGCCGAGGACGTGGTCTTTACCAGCGGTGGCACTGAAGCAAATAATCTGGCGCTGACAGGATGTGGCCGTCCCCGTAGGCTTGTCTCCGCCGTAGAACACCCTTCCGTTTTGAACGGTGGCGACGAGATCATCCAAGTTGATGGAAATGGCATCGTTGACCTTGAACATCTTGACGGGCAGCTTCTCGGCGATGATACGCCAACTTTGGTTTCTGTCATGCTGGCCAATAACGAGACCGGTGTTATTGAGCCCATTAAAGATATTGTTGCCATCGCCCATCGTCATGGCGCGCTTGTTCATTGCGACGCTATTCAGGCTGCCGGAAAAATTCCGGTCGATATTGTCGATCTGGGTGTCGATATGATGTCCTTGTCAGCCCACAAAATTGGTGGTGCAGCCGGGGTCGGAGCACTGGTCGTTCCTGGCCTGGGAAGTGGCACGGGGTGTGATCTGACAGGCTCTTTGTTTGGCGGTGGACAGGAACACGGATACAGGGCCGGAACGGAAAATTTGGCTGGCATAGCAGGATTTGGTGCCGCTGCCAGCGCAGCCCTGGCAGGATTAAGTGATTTTGCCGAACTGGCAAACCTTCGTGATGCCATTGATGAGGCCGTGACAGCTATCGAAGGCAAGGCCATGGTCCTGGGGGCAGACGTTGAGCGTCTTCCTAACACCACTTGTTTGACCATGCCCGGCACTGATAGCGATACCCAGGTTATGGCCTTTGATTTGGCAGGTCTTGGAATTAGTGCCGGTTCGGCCTGTTCTTCGGGCAAGGCCAAGGTGTCGGGTGTTTTAAAGGCGATGAAGGTGTCTGATGAGGACGCCAGAAGCGTTATCAGGGTGTCTTTGGGATGGCCCAGTGAGGAGAGCGATGTGGAGGCATTTGTCGCCGCCTGGCAGGATTTGTACGGGCGAACATCAGCTCGAAAAATTAATTTACCGGCGGCCTGAATAAAGGGTTGGCGAACAGCTAAAAGATATCCATTTAAGCGTAACGCTTTAAACATTTAATGCAGGACAAGAACAAGATCATGAGTATGACAAAAGGCAACTGGAGCAAAGACGAACCTCTCTATCTGGATTATCAGGCGACAACGCCGACGGATCCCAGAGTGGTCGAAAAAATGTTGCCGTTCTTTTCAGAGCGGTTCGGAAACCCTCATTCCCGAACCCATCACTATGGCTGGGACGCAGAAGGCGCGGTTGAGAATGCTCGCGCCCAGGTCGCGTCTCTTATCGGGGCGAGCCCAAAGGAAATCATTTTCACATCCGGTGCGACGGAATCCAATAATCTGGCGCTTCAGGGTGTGGGCAAATTCTACAAAGACAAGCGAAACCACATCATCACTTGCGTGACCGAACACAAGTGCGTGCTCGATACCTGTCGCCATCTGGAACAGGACGGTTTCGAGATTACTTACATGCCGGTTCAACAGAACGGTCTGATTGATCTGGATAAACTGGACGCTGCCATTACCGACAACACCTTGATGGTCTCGATCATGGCCGTTAATAACGAGATTGGCGTCATTCAGCCGATTAAGGAAATCGGTGCCTTGTGCCGTGCCAAGGGTGCTTTCTTTCATACGGATGCGGCTCAGGCTGCGGGTAAAATCCCCCTTGATGTGGATGACATGAACATCGACCTGATGAGCATCTCCGGCCACAAGCTTTATGGCCCTATGGGTATTGGCGTGCTTTACGTGCGCCGCCGCCCGCGGGTTCGCATCGTTGCCATGATCAATGGCGGTGGTCAAGAACGTGGCATGCGTTCGGGAACTCTTCCAACTCCTTTGTGCGTTGGTATTGGCGAGGCTTGTGAGCTGGCTCAAAAGGAAATGGGCGCGGAAACCGAACGCCTGAAAATGCTTCGGACGCGCTTTTATGATGGCATTAACGAGCGTCTCGATGAGGTCTTCCTGAACGGTGACCTGGAACAGCGCATTCCCGGCAATCTGAACATCAGTTTTGCTTATGTTGAAGGTGAAGGCCTGATGATGGGTGTCAACGATCTGGCTGTGTCCAGTGGTTCTGCATGTACATCGGCTTCGCTTGAGCCATCTTATGTCCTTCGCGCTTTGGGCGTTGAGGAGGAGTTGGCCCACACTTCCTTGCGGATCGGTCTTGGCCGCTTCACCACGCCGGAGGAAGTCGACTACGCGGTAGAGACAATCGCCACCGAAGTAACCCGCCTGCGTGCCATGAGCCCGCTTTGGGAAATGGCGCAAGAAGGTATTGATATCAAGTCCATCGAATGGGCTGAACACTAATTAAAGGAACAATTGTCGGGTATTTCCCTGACATTCTTAAGGAGACTAAGAAAATGGCTTATAGCGACAAGCTGCTTGACCACTACGAAAATCCCCGCAATGTCGGGGCCATGGATAAAGACGAAGACAGTGTTGGTACTGGCTTGGTTGGCGCGCCGGCTTGCGGCGATGTCATGAAGTTGCAGATCAAGGTTGATGAAGATGGCATCATTGAAGATGCAAAATTCAAAACCTTCGGCTGTGGCTCAGCCATTGCCTCAAGCTCACTGGTCACCGAGTGGGTCAAGGGCAAGACACTGGACGAGGCATCGGAAATAAAAAACACGGATATTGCTCAGGAACTGGCTTTGCCGCCGGTTAAGATTCATTGCTCGATTCTTGCTGAGGATGCTATCAAGGCAGCCGTGTCTGACTACAAATCCAAGAAAGACCCGAAAAGCGAAGCAGCCGAATAATGCCGTTTGGCATTTTTGGTGAAGGTGGAGATTGAGAAAATATGAACGAACGTCCAGCAATGATGACAGTCAGCGACGCGGCGGCCCAGCAGGTCCAGGCGTTGCTTGATAGTCGAGATAAGCCTTCGGCGGGAATTCGCATTGGGGTTCGCACCAAGGGCTGCTCGGGCATGTCCTATACCCTGGAATTCGCTGACGAAAAGGGACCTTTCGACGAAATTCTGGAAGACAAGGGCGTCACCATCCTGATCGATCCCAAGGCGACCATGTTTATCATTGGTACTGAAATGGATTATGTTGTGGATAAGCTGCAATCAGGTTTCGTTTTTTCCAATCCAAATGAAAAAGGACGTTGTGGTTGTGGTGAATCCTTCCACGTCTGATGCAGGTTTAATATTTTTAAAATTTGGGACCGCTTCCTTAAAACCGGGGCGGTCCCGTATTACATCAAGGAAGCAATGATCTTATGGACGGCCCTGATATCTCTGCTGAAGAGCAAACGGCCAACGACGCAGGCGTTATTGCTTGCTGGTCGTGCAAGGGGCCTGTTTCTCGGGTGACAGCATTTTGCGAAACCTGTGGGGCCGTGCAACCACCGGGACAGGCGGATCATTTTTTCCGCCTTGGTCTGGAGCGTTCATTCGATGTAGATGTGGAAAGCCTGGATCAACATTATTTTGATATGCAGCGTCATCTTCACCCGGATCGCTTTGCGACCCGCTCGGCCCAGGAAAAGTCATTGAGCCAACAACAGGCGACAGCCATCAACGATGCCTATGAGACCTTGAAAGAGCCGTTGAAGCGGGCTGATTATCTTGTTCATTTGCTCGGCGTTGATGTCTTGCCGGAAGGCTGCAATATGGTAAACGATCAAGTATTGCTCATGGAAACAATGGAAATGCGCGAAGCCCTTGCGCAAGCCGAAACGCCAGAGCAGGTCAGTGTTTTTTCCGACCGGGCCCAGGCTGATATCAAACAGTGTGTTGAGCAGCTTTCAACATTATTTAAGGATGATGATATTGAAGGGGCCTGTAAATTGACCACGCGCCTGAAATATTTGACAAAGCTGGCCGAAGAAACTCGTATTCACCAAATGAAATTGATTTAGAGCCCATGGCGACCTTGCTGCAAATTCATGAACCAGGGGAAACCCCGGCCCCCCATAATAGTGATGATCATCTTGCCATTGGCATTGATCTGGGCACCACCAATTCGGTCGTTGCCACCAGTTCTGCGGGCAACCCGGAAGTTCTGCGTGATGATGATGGCCAGGCGTTGGTCCCATCAATCGTTGCTTATGCCCCGGATGGCTCATGCATCGTTGGTGGTCTGGCGCGCAACCTATTGCTGGATCGCCCGGAATGTGTCGTTGGCTCGGTCAAGCGCCTGATGGGTCGTGGTGTTGAAGATGTAAAAAGTCTCGCCGGCGTGCTGCCTTTTGATATAGAGCCTCCAGGCGAAGGCGAAAGCGGCATGGTCCGCCTAAATGTGGCCGGTCACAAACTGACCCCGGTTAAAATTTCCGCCGATATCCTGAGCGCCCTGAAAGAACGTGCCGAGGAACGTCTGGGGCATGTGGTTGATCAGGCCGTCATTACGGTACCCGCCTATTTTGACGATGGCGCACGGACAGCGACAAAGGATGCCGCCAAACTGGCCGGAATAGAAGTCCTGCGTCTGGTGAATGAACCAACGGCTGCGGCCCTGGCTTATGGCCTGGATAAAGGGGCAGAGGGTATCTACGCGGTTTATGATCTGGGCGGTGGGACCTTCGATGTGTCTATCCTGCGTATGGAAAAGGGCGTCTTTCAGGTGCTGGCAACAGGCGGTGATGCCGCGCTTGGTGGCGATGATTTCGATCACGCCATTGCGGAGCACTTTCTTTCCGAAAGGGAATCGGGTGATCTGAGCGCCAGCGATGTCAAATTGGCCCTGATGACGGCGCGCCTGGCCAAGGAATGCCTGAGTGATTCAAACAAGGGTGAATGGGTGCTGGATATTGATGGTGTCACGTCGCGCCATGAGCTTGAGCGCACGACCTTTGATACGCTTATCGATGAATTTGTTGTCCGTACGCTGGTTATCTGCAAGACCGTCATGGAAGACGCCAATGTGATGCCCGGTGAAGTCAAGGGTGTGGTGCTGGTTGGAGGTTCGACCCGCATACCCCTGGTTCGTGAAAAGGTCGCCGGGTTATTTGGCAAGGAACCATTGGCTGATATTAATCCGGATGAAGTTGTTGCCGTCGGTGCGGCCCTGCAGGCCGAGGCGCTGAGCGTCGGTTCAGACACATTGTTACTTGATGTCACTCCTTTAAGCCTGGGCATTGAAACCATGGGCGGCCTGGTCGAGAAAATCATTCATCGCAACACCCCCATACCCGTCGCAAAGGCCCAGGAATTCACCACCTACACGGATGGCCAAACGGCCATGGCCGTACACGCAGTTCAGGGTGAACGCGAAATGGTTGATGACAATCGTTCCCTGGCTCGATTCGAATTGCATGGCATTCCCGCCATGACGGCGGGTGCGGCGCGTATCCGGGTTACCTTCGCTGTCGATGCGGACGGCCTGTTAACCGTGTCAGCAACCGAAGACACAACAGGCATTGAAGCCGAGGTCGCCGTCAAGCCATCCTACGGCATTGATGAAGAAGAAATGGCCCAGATGCTCTATGACAGCATGAAACACGCCAGGGACGATATGGAAGTGCGCCTGCTGGCGGAATCCCGTGTCGAGGCCGGGCGAAATCTCAATGCCGTCTCTGCCGCTTTGTCCAATGATGGGCATTTGCTCAGTGATACAGAATTTAATGAGATCAAGGCGGTTGTTCAGCAACTGGAAGAAGCCACCAAGGGTGATGATCGTGATGCCATCACGGCGGGGGCCGAACAGCTTGAATTGTCGACCAAGGCCTTTGCCGAAAAGCGTATGGACCGTGGCATTCGCTCAGCCCTGCGTGGGGTTGATGTGGACGCCCTTGATGAACAAGCGTCAAAAGGCTAAAAGGCCTCAACTTTTTAATTATTGATCTCCAAGGAGAAAGACCCGATGCCCAAGATCACTTTCGTTGCCGCTGATGGCACGACCAAGGAATTTGATGCCCCGAACGGTTTGTCGGTGCTGGAAATCGCCCACAAAAACGATATCGATCTTGAAGGCGCCTGCGAAGGCTCGCTGGCTTGCTCTACCTGTCATGTGATCGTTGACCAGGAATGGTTCGATAAACTGGGCGAGGCCTCCGAAGAAGAAGAAGATATGCTCGACCTCGCTTTCGGGCTTACTCACACCTCGCGTCTGGGTTGTCAGATTACCATGACAGACGAGTTGGATGGCCTTCGCGTCACCCTGCCATCCGCAACCCGCAACATGTTGGTCGACTGATATGAAGTGGACCGACATCTACGATATTGCCATTGAACTTGAAGAGGCTCACCCGGACGTCGATGCGGTCAATCTTCGCTTTACTGACTTGTGGAAATGGGTTCAGGACCTGCCCGGTTTTGATGATGATCCGCAAAAGTCCAACGAAAAAATCCTGGAGGCCATTCAGATGGCTTGGTTGGACGAGAGAGACGGATGAAAGCCGTTGTTGTTCCCGTCACCGCGTTCGAGCAAAACTGCACGGTCGTCTGGTGTTCTGAAACTATGAAGGCCGGTGTTGTCGATCCCGGCGGTGATGTGGATCAAATCATCAAGGTGATCGAAGATAACGCCGTTACGCCTGAAAAAATCCTGATTACCCACGGCCATGTTGATCATGCTGGCGGCGCGGCGGAATTGGCGGAACGCCTGGGCGTGCCTATTGAAGGCCCCCACAAGGATGACGACTTCTGGATCCAACAACTGCCGGAACAAACCGCTCAGTTCGGCTTTCCCGAAGGTAAGTCCTTTGTCCCAGAACGCTGGCTTGATGACGGCGATACGGTCAGCGTCGGCAATGTCAGCTTCAACGTGGTCCACTGTCCCGGCCACACACCGGGCCATGTAATTTTTTATCAGCCGGAAGAAAACATCGCCCTGGTTGGTGATGTGTTGTTTCAGGGTTCCATCGGGCGCACGGACTTCCCTCGTGGAAATCATCAGGACTTGCTTGATTCCATTACCCAGAAACTGTGGCCCCTGGGAAATGACGTCACATTCGTCCCTGGACACGGCGCCACCTCTACTTTTGGTGCTGAGCGCAAGTCTAATCCCTTTGTTGGTGATGATGTCATCTCCCATACATCATAGCCGGGCTTGCCTCGGCCAGGCCTTTACAAAAGCACCATTGTACGCGCTGGCAAAACACTTATATTCCCATCTATGAGCACTGCATTAAATTCTTTGGGGCTTGCAAAGCCAGAATCCGAGACCCGGGTCGTTGTCGCCATGTCCGGTGGCGTCGACAGTTCGGTGACGGCGGCCATGTTGCATGACGAAGGCTATGACGTTATTGGCGTCACCTTGCAATTATATGATCATGGCAAGGCAGTCTCCAAGTCGGGTACCTGCTGCGCTGGGCGCGATATCACCGATGCCCGCAATGTGGCTGACGCCATTGGCATTCCCCACTATGTGCTGGATTTTGAAAGTCGCTTTAAAGAGGCGGTGATTGAAGACTTTGCCGATACGTACCTGCGCGGTGAAACCCCGGTTCCCTGCGTGCGTTGTAATGAAACCGTCAAGTTCACGGATCTTCTGGATAAGGCAAAGGATCTTGACGCAGACCTGCTGATCACTGGCCATTACGTGCGCCGGGTGATGGGGCCGGATGGGGCGGAACTTCATGCTGGTAGCGATCACACCCGCGACCAAAGCTATTTCATGTTTTCCATGACAAGTGAGCAGCTTGATTTTTTGCGCTTTCCCCTGGGCCATCTGGATAAGGATGCCACCCGCAAGTTGGCCCACCAGTACGGCTTGCCAGTTGCAAGCAAGCCGGACAGCCAGGATATCTGTTTCGTGCCGGAAGGATCGTACAGCAAGATCGTCCGTAAACTGCGCCCGGATGCCATGATCGAAGGCGATATAGTCGATCTGGATGGTAATGTTCTGGGTCAGCATTCGGGCATCATCAACTACACGGTCGGTCAACGTCGGGGCTTAGGAGTAGCCGCCCCTGATCCCCTGTATGTAATCCGCCTGGAGCCGCTGACCGCGCAAGTCGTTGTCGGCCCGAAAGAGGCGCTTAAATGCCAGAACTTGACCATCAAGGACGTTAACTGGTTGGGGGCAGGGGATATCCCGGCAAGCGGTCTTAAGCTCAAGGTCAAATTACGCTCGACCCAAGCGCCCCTGAGCGCAAGTGTAAGCCCTAGTGGCGAGGATATGGCCAAGGTAGTTCTGGACGACCCCCAAGGTGCCGTGGCACCGGGGCAGGCGTGTGTCTTTTATGATGGGGAACGGGTCATGGGTGGCGGCTGGATCATGCGCGAGGACGAGCTGGTCTGACTATTGAGCGGCGGCTTCTGTGGTCGCTTTGTTTTTACCTGCGTGTTCAAGAACTTCGCGGGCATGCTCTGTTTCCTGCTGACGCGCCCACATGCCGGCATATAGTCCTGCCTTGGCCAGTAATGCCGCGTGGTTTCCACGCTCTGCAATGCGGCCTTCTTCCAGCACGATGATCTCATCTGCATCAATCACCGTTGACAGGCGATGGGCAATACTCAGGGTAGTGCGGCCGCTTGAGACCTGCTTCAGGGACTTCTGTATTTCTTTTTCCGTATGGCTGTCCAGGGATGATGTCGCTTCATCGAACAGGAAGATGGACGGTTGCTTCAAAATTGTCCGGGCGATGGCAACGCGCTGTTTCTCGCCACCGGACAGTTTCAGTCCACGCTCGCCAACGGCGCTTTGATAGCCTTCCGGCAGGCCGGAAATAAAGTCGTGAATAGCAGCCAGTTTTGCGGCTTCCTCGACCTCTTCAGGGGTCGCGCCGGGGCGGCCATAGGCGATGTTGTAAAATATTGTGTCGTTAAACAGTACCGTATCCTGTGGCACAATGCCGATGGCGGCACGCCAACTGTCTTGAGTGACGCTGCGGGTATCCTGCCCGTCGATCAACACGCTGCCCTGGCTGGCATCATAAAAACGAAACAGAAGCCGCGATATGGTCGACTTGCCAGCGCCACTGGCACCGACGATGGCGACGGACTTTCCTGCCGGAACCTTAAACGAGACATCTTTCAGGATCGGCCTTTCCGGATTGTAGGCAAACGAGACGTTCCTGAACTCCACTTCAGCGCCTTTGATGGCCAAGTCCGGAGCCTCTGGCGGGTCGATGACTTCGGCCTCTTCACTTAGTAAATTGAACATCTGTTCCATGTCGATCAGGGAATGTTTGATCTCGCGGTAGCTGGAGCCCAAAAAACTGAGCGGGATGTAAAGCTGCAAAAGGTAGGTGTTGACGAGAACGAAATCACCAACGGTCATGGTGCCATCGGTAACGCCGTATCCGGCCATAATCATGATGATGGTTGCCCCGGTGGCGATGATCGCCCCTTGCCCTGTGTTAAGCAGGGATAGAGAAATTTTCGCCGTGACGGCGGCTTTTTCGTAAGCTTCCATGGCTTTGCCAAAGCGCTGGGCCTCGTGTTCTTCGTTGCCAAAGTATTTGACGGTTTCATAGTTAATCAGGCTGTCGATGGCCTTGGTGTGGGCATCGCTGTCGGATTCGTTCATGGTGCGGCGGTACTTGATACGCCATTCCGTAACAACCAATGTCCAAACCACATAGCAGGTAATGGTGGCGGCGGTGACAGTGGCAAACCAGCCGTCAAACATCCCCCACAACAGGCACAGCACCATAAGAATTTCGACCATGGTTGGGATAATGTTGAACAACAACATTCGCAAAACATATTCGATACCCTTTGTGCCGCGCTCGATGGCCCGGCTTAAACCGCCGGTGCGTCTATCCAAATGGAAGCGTAAGGCAAGGTCATGGATGTGGCGAAACGTCTGAACCCCAGCCTTGCGGATCGCCCGTTCAGCAACTGTGGCGAAAACCGCCCCTTGCAATTCCTTGAAGGCCAAAGACAATACCCGCAATACACCATAGGCCACGAGCAGACCAATGGGGACAACGATGACAACAGTTTGGACGTCGATGCCCTGGCCCGGCGCGGGTTCACTCAAGGCATCAACCGCATACTTTAGAATGACTGGCACGGCCACGGTGGTCAGCTTCGCCAGGGTCAGTAAGGCCATGGACAGAATAACCCGGGCCCGCACGGCAAATTCATCCTGTGGCCATAAATAAGGCAACAGGGAACGAATGGTACTGAAATCGCCGGTGAGTTCGCTGTGTTGTGGATTGTAGGCAGGTTTTTGCATGTTTGCTCAAGTCGTTAAGGCCCATAGGGCTATGTCAGTAGCCTATATAGGTATTTGTACGGGGTTTCGCTACTGCTGAACGAGAAATTTTTAAGGCCTAAAATCCTTCAGCCTCAAGGCGCTTGCGCTCTAATTTATGGGCACGGCTGACCGCCTCGGCCTTTTTCCTGGCTCTTATTTCAGAAGGCTTTTCGTAAGCCCGACGACGTTTCATCTCACGCCAAAGCCCTTCACGCTGCATTTTTTTCTTCAGCACTTTTAAGGCCTGGTCAATGTTGTTATCACGAACGCTTACAAACAAATTGTTTCTCACAATCCATCAAAATGACACATCAGACATCCATCATAACGATTTAAGCCCAGCCTGACAAACGGGGGCTGGATTTACAGGCTGTTTACGATTTGTTGAGAAAGCTTTGATAGGCTTCCAATAGATGAATTTGGCTACTTTCAATCAGGCGGGAGAAATCATGCGATATCAGGTAAAGTATCTCAAAGATGCCAAATCGTGGGCTGTTATTGACACCAAGACCGGCGACAAGGTGCTTAGCCTCAATGATAAAAAGGAAGCCGCGACGGCATCTGCCTGGTTTGACGAAATGCACGCCAAAGCGGCTTGATGAGTGCTATCAGTAAATGAAAAATCGCAATCCGGGTGAAGAGCTTACGAACGCGGAGGTTTACGAAATGGCTGATACTCTGCTTAGGCGACACGGTAAGGATGCGGTTGTTGTTGCCTCCATGCAGGCTGGTGAGAAACTGAGCAAGGGCGACATGGCAGGCTACAGAACATGGAAGCGCTTGGTTATGCTGGTTGATGGAATGTTGGAAATAGCGCCACCGGGACAAGAATGCCTGCATTGACTTTAGTAATGGACGCTTGGTGTAAAGCGGGGCTAAGCTGCCCCATGGAATTTAAACATGGCTGACGAAGAAAATATTGGTTCTGGCGGGGTCTTAAACGCTGACGAGGATGATCCGGAATCCATCGGTGCTGTTTATGAAATTGCCGTTGATGTTACGGCCGTCCTTGGCATATCGATCATGCCGATCAGCCAGATACTGAAACTTGGCCGTGGTGCGGTTGTTGAACTGGAACGCCTTGTCGGCGAAGAAATTGAACTTGTCGCCGAAGAAAACATAATCGCCAAGGGTGAAGTCGTGGTTATTGAAGATCGTCTTGGTGTCAGTATCACCAAAGTCGTCAAACGTCATTGAGCAGGGGGGCGATTGACGTCATGAAATCCAATTCCCAAATTTGGCGCTGTGCCAGTCTTCTTGTTGATCAATATGGCGACATGGCTTTGAACGGTGCGGCTATCAAGGCCGATACCTTGGCCCGCAATGGCGATGAGGAAGGCCGCTCTATATGGCTCAAGGTCACGCGCGCGGTTGAAGAACTGCTATCCGAAGACGTGCCCAGGGGCGTGACCCGTCATTAAATCTATTTAGACGAAGAAAAAACCATGTCAGTCGCCATGGGCCAGATATTGGCCTTCTTGAAAATCGGCAGCGTTGCCTTCGTCATCATGGGGCTGATCTGGCTATTGGTCCGTTTCATCGAAAAACGGGCTAATGCAAAAGAAGGCAATTAGGTCCCTAGTAGTTGTTCAATGGTGGTCTCAAGTAAGGCCATGTCGAAGGGCTTTTTAATAGCCGCGTCAGCCCCTATTTTTTTAGCCGCGCTCAGGGCATCATCCCCATCTTTAGTTTCCCATCCGCCGGAAATGGCGATGATCTTGATATCCGGCCAGTTTTTCCGAATATGGGCGATCCCCGCGATGCCACCTAGCCCTGGCATGAAAATATCTATAATCACCAGATCAAGACCAACCACGTCGTCCGATGCTAGGGCTTCTTCCATGCTTGTCATGGCATTCGATATATAGCCACTGGTGTTTAATTTTTTTGTCAGTAACTTGCAGATGGTTGAACTGTCATCGATAACTAAAATGCGCTTGCCCTTATTTTTGTCGGCATACTGGGCGAGGGTTTTTTTGACAAGGGTATAAAGCTCATCGGCCTTGAAAGGCTTTTTGATGACCCCGTCAGCCCCCATGGTTCGCGCAGCGGCCAGGGCATCCTGGTATGCCAAGGAGTCCGTCCCTGCCGACATAGCAACGATCGCCGTTTCCGGCCATTGGGTACGCATTATGGAGATCCCAGCCAGGCCGCCAATGCCTGGCATCATAATGTCCGTAAGAACAAGGTCCGGGAGGGTTACTTCAAAAAAACTAAGGGCAGTTTCCATGTCATAGGCTTCAGTAACCTGGTAATCGGCTTTTGACAGGGCGCTGGAAATGAATTTACAGACAGTTGAACTATCATCAACGACCAAAATGGAAGTGCGCAACTTAGCCATTGGTAAAGCCATTCATGGCTAAATAAGTTGATTTTAACAATCAATCTTCCTTTCATGTGCTCCCTAGAGGACCCTATCAAAGCTTTAAGGGCTTAGCTATGGGTAGAAAGTCATTTGCGGGATACTACTCCCACTCAATGGTCCCCGGCGGTTTCGAGGTGATGTCATAAGTCACTCGGTTGATGCCCTTGACCTCGTTGATGATGCGGTTGGAAATCTGGGCAAGCAATTCCATGTCGAAGTGGTAGAAGTCTGCGGTCATACCATCTGTTGAAGTGACAGCGCGCAGGGCGCAGACAAAGTCGTAGGTTCTGGCATCGCCCATGACGCCGACGCTTTGCACGGGCAGCAGCACACAGAAGGCTTGCCAGATGGTGTCATACAATCCGGCGTTTCTAATTTCGTCCAGATAGACGGCGTCCGCATTTCGCAGGATTTCAAGTTTCTCGCGGGTCACGCCGCCGGGCAGGCGGATGGCCAAGCCAGGGCCGGGGAAGGGATGTCGGCCGACAAAGTTATCGGGCAGGCCAAGTTCACGGCCAAGCTCGCGTACTTCATCCTTGAACAGTTCGCGCAAGGGTTCGACCAAATCCATATTCATGCGCTCTGGCAAGCCGCCCACATTATGGTGGGACTTGATGGTGACCGAGGGGCCGCCGGTGAACGAGACGGATTCAATAACATCCGGATACAGGGTTCCTTGGGCCAGAAAATCAGCACCCCCGATATTGTTGGCTTCTTCCTCGAACACATCAATGAATGTGGCCCCAATGAGTTTGCGCTTTGTTTCCGGGTCGGCTTCGCCTTCCAGTTTATCAATGAATAGCTCTGACGCATCGCGGTGGATCAACGGGATGTTGTAGTTATCCTTGAACATGGAGACGACTTCTTCGGCCTCGCCCTTTCGCATAAAGCCCGTATCGACAAAGACACACTGCAATTGATTACCGATGGCCTCATGCAGCAGCACGGCGACAACCGAACTATCGACACCGCCGGAAAGCCCGCAAATAACCTTGCCGTCGCCCACTTGTGCGCGGACCTTGGCAATTTCTTGTTCCTTGAACCCGGCCATGGTCCAGTCACCAACGCAGCCACAAACCCTGTGGGTGAAGTTTTCCAGCAACTTGGCCCCGTGCGGGGTGTGGACCACTTCCGGGTGGTACATCAGGCCATAAAAGCGCCGCTCGTCATCGGCAATGGTGGCGAAGGGCGCACCGTGGGATGTGGCGACTGTGCAAAAACCCGGTGGTGGCGCATCAATGCGGTCGCCGTGGCTCATCCACACTTGTTCTTTTGATCCCACATCCCAAACCCCGTGAAACAGCTCACAGTCGTCGGTTACATCAACAAAGGCGCGGCCAAACTCCCGATGGTCGGAGGAGACAATCTTACCGCCCAAAGCTTCGGCCATGGCCATCTGACCGTAACAGATGCCAAGCACGGGCAGGCCCATGTCGAACAGGCCGTCAGGTGCTCGCGGAGTATCAATACCGGTGATTGACGCCGGGCCACCGGACAGGATCACACCCTTGGGATCAAAGTCGCGGATTGTCTCGAGTGTGACCGCGTTGAAAGGGTGAATTTCTGAATAGACACCGGATTCGCGAACCCGTCTTGCGATCAACTGGGTGACCTGGGAGCCAAAATCAATAATCAGGATGCGCTCGGACATGGTTACATACGACTCGGGTGTTGTGACTGGGTGCCAGAACATAGCGAGATTCCGGCATTGCTAACAGACTCAAATTGACGTTTGTTGTGTCTATATCTAGAGCTGAACAGTGTGAAGCGGCACTGAAGCCTAATAACGGGAAGAATTGATGGCCTTGAGCGGCGAATATTTTGAATATGGAGTGATCCTGCTGGTCATCGCCGGGGCCAGTTATGTTCAGGCTATATCGGGTTTTGCCTTTGCGCTAATCGTCATGGGGGTAGTTCCAAGCCTTAACCTGATGCCAGTCGCGGATGCGGCTATCATCGTTACCATATTGGCCTTGGTTAATACGGCGACGGCCCTTAGCAAGGGCTTTGGGAATATTCAATGGCGTAAAGCCGGAACCTCGCTGGCGTTCTCCATCCCTTCCATTGCTATTGGTCTTTATTTGCTGGATGTCATGAGCGGGTCTCACTTGGGCACCCTTCGCATAGCCCTGGGCGTGACCATTCTTTTCTCGGGTATTATGTTGCTCAAGCCGCCTCATCAGGACGCGGCAGAATCCAAATGGCCCTCGTTTGCCCTGTTCGGATTTTTCTCGGGTTTGCTAAGTGGCCTGTTTTCCACCGGGGGGCCACCTGTGGTTTTCCAGTTTTATCGTCAGCCCTGGTCGCTGCCCGTCGTTCGTGACAGCTTGTTCCTCCTGTTTTTTGTCGGCTCCTCCATGCGCACTGTCATGGTCGCGCTGGATACGGGTATCCAAACCCGGCTGCTTATTCTAAGCGCCATCGCCTTGCCCGTGGTTGTTGTCTTCACCAAAGTGGGTCAACGTTATGCGCCGGGGTTTTCCGATATGGCCATACGCAGGGCGGTGTTCGCTCTTCTAAGCGTAACCGCCCTGGCACTAATGGTTCGTTAAGCTGAGACTATTTATTCGGCCGCTGTCGGCTTGTATATCTCGCTGCCGCCATCGAGGAACTCCTTTGACTTGCTTGCCATGCCCTTTTCTTGATCCGAGAACTCGTCACGAACGTCCTGACTTATTTTCATAGAGCAGAATTTTGGCCCACACATGGAACAGAAGTGTGCCGCCTTGTGGGCTTCTTTGGGCATCGTCTGGTCGTGGAAATCCGTTGCCGTTTCCGGGTCGAGGGCCAGGTTGAATTGATCCTGCCAACGGAATTCGAAACGCGCCCGGCTAAGGGCGTCGTCGCGCTCGCTGGCTGCTGGATGGCCTTTGGCGATGTCGGCGGCGTGGGCAGCGATTTTGTAGGTGATGACACCGGTTTTTACATCGTTGCGATCAGGAAGCCCCAAGTGTTCTTTCGGTGTCACGTAGCACAGCATGGCGCAGCCGTACCAGCCAATCATCGCGGCCCCGATCCCTGATGTGATGTGATCGTATCCTGGTGCAATGTCGGTGGTTAGGGGCCCCAATGTATAGAACGGGGCCTCGTCGCATTCTTCCAACTGCTTGTCCATGTTTTCCTTGATTTTGTGCATGGGAACATGGCCAGGGCCTTCGATCATCACCTGACAATCCCGTTCCCAGGCGATATTGCAGAGTTCACCCAAAGTCTCCAGTTCGGAAAATTGTGCTTCGTCGTTAGCATCAGCGATGGAGCCGGGCCTGAGGCCATCGCCTAAGGAGAAGGAAACATCATATGCGCGCATGATTTCACAGATTTCCTCAAAATTGGTGTAGAGGAAACTTTCTTCGTGATGGGCCAGACACCACTTGGCCATAATAGCGCCACCGCGAGAGACGATTCCTGTGACCCGGTTTGCTGTCATCGGGACATATGCGAGACGAACACCAGCGTGGATGGTGAAATAGTCGACGCCCTGTTCAGCTTGCTCGATCAAGGTGTCACGGTAGACTTCCCAGGTCAGGTCTTCGGCTTTACCATCGACCTTTTCCAATGCCTGATATATAGGCACGGTGCCAATGGGAACCGGTGAGTTTCGGATGATCCATTCACGGATGTTGTGGATGTTGCGACCAGTCGACAGGTCCATGACATTATCGGCGCCCCAGCGGGTTGCCCATACCATTTTATCAACTTCATCGGCAACAGACGACGTGACAGCCGAATTGCCTATGTTGGCGTTAATCTTAACCAGGAAATTGCGTCCGATGATCTGTGGTTCTAATTCCGGATGGTTAATATTGGATGGGATGATGGCGCGGCCCTGGGCAACTTCGTCGCGCACGAATTCAGGTGTCACGAAGTCGGGAATGGACGCGCCAAAGGATTCGCCGTCCGTAACGCTGGAGGCAAGTTCCTCACGCCCAAGATTTTCGCGAATGGCAATATATTCCATCTCTGGCGTAATAATTCCGGCCCGGGCGTAGGCAATTTGCGTTACTGCTTTGCCGTCTTTGGCCCTTAGAGGATTACGTTTGTTGGGGAATTCGCTAACCAGTTGTTCGTCTTTGGCTCCGCCGTTATCTTCCGGGCGAACCTGGCGGCCTTCATATTCTTCCACATCACCCCTTGCCCTGACCCAGGGTTCGCGGATACGGGCAAGGCCGTCGTTGATATTTATCTGGGCGTCGGGATCACTATATGGGCCGGAAGTATCATAGACCCTGACCGGATCCTCATTGGCGGTTTCATGCAGGTCGATTTCACGTATTGGCACCTGGATGTCGGGAAATAGCGTCCCTTTCAGATAAACTTTGCGCGATGCCGGCAAGGGGCCGGTGGTGACGTTGATGTTTTGTGGTTTTGGGGTCGCGGTGTCCATGGTGGAAGTTTCCTTTATAGATGATTGGTTAGGTTTAATTGTAGATGATTAGTTAGGTTCAAGGCAATTCGACAGCATAGGTATTCAGCGCCGGGATGTTTTTGATCAGCTTTTGCTCTTTCAGGAAGACGGCAAAGCGCTCGTAACGGGCTTTATCCAATGCGGCGGGGCGCAAGGCAAAGCGGGGCAAGGTTGCAGCCCAGGCGCGCTTGTTCAGCTCGTTGTTCAGGTCTTTATGGGCGGTGATGAATAACTTCCAGCTTTCTTCCGGGTGATTGATCAAGAACTGCGTGGCTTTTTCAACCGCATTCACGAAGAGACGCAGATGGCTATCCCCTAAAGAACTTTTGTTGGCAACCAGGATCAATTCGTCATAGGGCGGCACACCTTCTTCTTCCGGGTAGAAGGCCTTGCCGGGCTTGCCGACAATGTCCATCTGGTTCAGCTCAAAATTACGGAACGCGCCGATGACCGCGTCCACTTGTCCGGAAATGATCGAAGGTGATAGCGAGAAATTGACGTTGATCAGGGTGACGTCCTTTAAGGAAAGACCCACGTTGGAGAGCATGACACCCAGAATGGCGTCTTCAAAGCCGCCAATTGAATATCCAACCTTTTTCCCCTTCAAATGAGCAATGGTTTTGATGGGGCCGTCTTTAAGTACGACAAGCGAGTTAAGCGGCGTCGCCACCAGGGTGGCGATACGAACCAGGGGTAATCCGGCCTCTGTATGGACATGCAATTGGGGTTGGTAGGATACGGCAAGGTCAGCCTTGCCTGCGGCGACCAGTTTCGGTGGGTCGTTGGGATCAGCCGGGGCAATCAGTTCCACATCAAGTCCGGCGTCTTTAAAAAACCCTTTTTCGCGCGCGATGATCAGCGGCGCGTGGTCCGGGTTGACGAACCAGTCGAGCAGGACGGTCATTTTTTCTGCCGCGTGGGCCGGAAGGCCCGTCAGGGTGAGGGCGATCAAGGTGAGCGAAGCAAGGGTGGTGCGTAGCTTTATCATGGGTTTCTCTATGGTTTCTAAGGATCGCTTGGATGTGAGTCCGGTTGCCACTTAATGGAGTGGCGAATGACCGAATCGATGGTGAAATAAAGGGTGATGGACAGCACGGCCAGGGTCGCAAGGGCGGCAAACATGACGTCGATCTGCATTCGGGCGTTGGCGTGTAGCATTAAATACCCAAGGCCGGAACTGGAGCCGACCCATTCGCCGACAATAGCGCCAATAGGGGCGACGGCGGTGGCAACCCTTAGGCCTGAGCCAAGTGCCGGCAGGGCCGCCGGGATGCGGACATGGCGCAAGATCGACCAATGGCTGGCGTCCATGGTCCGGGCCAGTTCGACCCAGCCCGGCTCCGTACGCCTAAGGCCATCATGAAAGGCGGCGGTCACCGGGAAATAGATGATCAGGGTTGCCATAACTACTTTCGAGGCCATGCCGTAGCCAAACCACAGGACCAATATGGGGGCCAGGGCAAAAACCGGCACGGCCTGACTGATAACCAGCACTGGCAGCAACCATTCGCGGGCCGGGCGAAAGTAGGCCATGACAAGGGCGCTGGTGATGCCCAGAACCAGTCCAAAGGCCAGTCCCAACAGGATTTCCGTTAAAGTGGTCGCCCCATGTTCAAGGAACAACTGTGGCCGGGATATCCAGGCATCGAGCACGGCAAGGGGTTGCGGTAGAATATAAGGCGGGGCACTGGTGATCATCACTATCGCCTGCCACAGGCCAAGCAGACCGAACAGGATTACCAGGGGGCGAAGAAGCTTCACTGTGTCGCCTCCGCCAGTTGCTTTAAAAGCTCGCCCTGATGTTCCAGAACGCCATGATCATCGAGCTGGCGCGGGGGCAGATTAAGGGGTTCTATCGCTGCCCCAAGAACCGCCGGGCTTCCTCGCATAACGTGGATTGAATGGCCCAGGCGCAGGGCTTCCAAGGGGTCATGGGTGACCAGCAAAACCGTGCGGTCGCTCAACAGCTTGGCTGCCAGGGCCTGAAGCTTGATCTTGGTAATGGCATCGAGGGCCGAAAACGGCTCATCCATCAAGACAATCGGGCGATCTTCCATCAAGGTGCGGGCAATGGCCACGCGTTGACGCATGCCGCCGGACAGGGTGTCGGGCATGGCGTCAGTCACATCAGCAAGTCCGGTCGCCTCAAGTAACTGCAAGGCTTGCTCAGGGTCTTGGCGTTCATTTCGCAGTTTTGAGCCAATAAGGACGTTATCGAGGACGCTCAACCACGGCAACAGCAAGTCCCGTTGGGCCATGAAGGCGACTCGTCCGTCCAGGGGCTGGCCGTCAGAACACGTCACCATCTGTGGGTTGCCGGTGCTTCCATCAAGGCCCAAAATCAGGCGCAGTAGCATGCTTTTACCAATGCCACTGGGGCCAAGCAGGCAAGTCCAGCTTGCGGCGGGAAGGTCAAGAGTCAATCCATCAAACAAAACCCGGTCATGCCAGGCCAGCCGGCCATTGTGAACTGTTAAACCAACAGCTTTTGAGGAATGATGTGGAACATTTGCGGCTTGGGTCATTTCTCACTCGTTCCTACGCCGGTACAAACCGGATCAGGTTCATGGGGTCGTCACTATATATTGTGACCTCTCAGCCGCTTTCACGGCTCCCCCCAGTGGATGGGTGTCTGTACGTATGCATAAGCCTGCTTGCGGCAATTTGCAAGGGTCTTAGTCTTTGCCTTGCCAGATGATTGCCGACGAATAGCCGGGGTTTTCTAATCCCTTCGGTCCTTCCAGCCACGAATAATAGATAGAGCCAAGTCCGGATGTTTGTTGATGATGTCGACAATCTGCTTTCTTAAGGATGCATTGATTTTACGATCGACGTGGGCAACGTTTATTGGGGAGCGAATGAGCTTGTCATCAGCCTTCTTTGTCAGATTGTCGGCACTGGCCATCTTCGAAAACTCCGGATCAATTCCAGGGGATTATACCTGTTCTGGCATTTGATGTCCCGACTCCATAGCAGAGCGGATTGTATTCAGAAGATTTTCGTTTGTTGTTTGAGATTTTACCAACGCCGCCATGACTTTATCGGCACCCTGCTTTGAAAGTTCTTTGGCTGAGAAAATGATGACGGGCGGCGGTGTGGGGGTTAACTCATTGAGCAATGGCAGTAATTCATCGCCGGAGCCATCAGGCAACATCAAGTCCAGAATAACAAGGTCATATGATTGCCTTTCCAACAGCTGCTTGGCTTCTACAAGAGTGTGTGCAGGAACGATTGTGGCAAAATCACTGATTAACTCTGAAACGACCTTGATGATATCCGGGTCGTCCTCAATGTGAAGAATATTTGTTTTCTCGTTGCTGGAATTAGCAATAACCTGCCTTAGTTGTTTTGCTAGGGACTCTTCGTCGATAGGCTTTTCCAGCCAGTCAAGTATTCCAATGGCGTCCCCGTTTAAATTTTTCTTACTTTCGTCGGCCATGGCGGAAACAACAATAATCGGTAAATTTTCAGTCTTGGAATTTTGTCTAAATTCGCGGATCAGGGAAATGCCATCACGGTCAGGCAGCCCTATATCAAGTGTCATTGCGTCATAATTGTTGGCATTGGCCATTGCACTGGCTTGGGAGGCATTTCTGGCTGTATCGGTTGTATATCCCTCCTGTTTCAAAATCTTCTCAAGCAGGAGTGCGATGTCAGGGTCATCCTCACAAATAAGAATGTGTGGCTGGGAAGAGTTATTGCTGTGGACTGGCAGCTTGTCGTGACCGTCTGACAGGGTGGGTAAATTGAAAAAGAATGTTGTTCCCTTGCCGGGTTCAGTTTCAAAGTCAATGGTGCCCCCATGAATCTCTACAATGCTTTTTGTGATGTTTAAACCCAGCCCGGTTCCCCCCTTTTGTCGGGTGTCAGAACTATCGGCTTGGGAAAAACGTTCAAATATTTTTTCGTGAAATTCTTCGGGAATGCCAGGCCCATTATCGCTTACGGAAACCCGCAGCCATTGGTCTGAGCTGGTCAGGGATATCTCTACGCAGTCACCTCGCGGGGAAAATTTTGCAGCATTGGACAACAGGTTGGCCATCACTTGCATCAAGCGCCCGGAATCACCACGAACTTTTGAGTCTCCGCCAGAAAGTTTCAGGGTAAAGGTGACATCATTTTCATTTCCGTAGCCTTCATTGGCTTCCAATGCTTGTTCAAGCAAAGCTGTCAGATCAATAGTTTCCATCTGACATTCCATTTGTCCGGCAGAAATTTTTTCAACATCCAGAATGTCATTGATCAGTCGTACCAGGCGGTCGCTGTTGGAATAGGCGATATCGAACATGGATTTAAGCTTGTCCGGCAGGTCTCCGGCGGCATTAGACTTAATCAAACCCAGGGCACCTTTGATGGACGTCAGGGGTGTCCTGAGCTCGTGACTGACTGTGGAGACAAAATCAGCCTTCATTTTTTCAGCCTGTTTGCGATCGGTGATGTCGCGCACACTGGTGGTGTACATTTTTTTGCCACCAATCTTCATTTCTCCGACAGTCAGTTCCATGGGAAATTGATCACCGTTTTTGCGAACACCCATTATTTCCTGGGTTTTGCCCATAACCCGAGTGATTTCAGTGTCCGGATTTTCTTTAAGGTAAGACAAATGGTTCGTGCGGTAAGGATCCGCCATCAAGAAGCCTATGTTCTGGTCAATCATTTCATCGGATGTGTAACCAAAGATTTTTTCTGCAGCGAGATTGGAGCTCTTGATTTTTGCGTATTGATCAATGGTGATAATGCCATCGACGATGGTTTCCAGGACGGCGCTAATACGTGTTTCCCGGTCCTGGGCCACCTGGGTCGCGAGATTTAATTCTTCTGTCCGTTGATGAACCAGCGCATTGATGACGTTCGCCCGGCGAGACAGGGATCCAACATAAACACAAAGAGTTCCGGTTATTAATAACGAGGCGATTAGGACAATCCAGCTTTCCAGTGCAATTTTCTCGCTGTGGTTCGGAACAATGGGCTTGGCGATGATGGTCCACGTTCGGCCACCAACTTTAAACGTGTGCTCAGCAACTAACCCGGCACGGGCTTCATTAAAAGATAAGTCAGGTGCCTTACTTGTGCGCAAACGAGAAGAATGTACATAAAGAGGGACTTGCTTATTGGCCGCACCTTCCTCAAAGAAGTAAAGGTCAATTTCTGCCGGGCGGAGGGTGATTTTGCCGGTTTCTTTCTTGTGAAGACCGGAAATAAGACTGGAAACCCTTATGATGCCCAGTGCGAAACCGGACAGGTTCTGGCGGCGCTGAGCCAGCGTGTCATTTGGCTGACCTTTTGCGTAGACCGGGGCGAAAAGTAGCACGCCGACATTATCTTCTTTTAGTTGGACAAGTTTGATTTGTGAACTGGCAACCATGGTGGCGCTATCACGGGCCTGTCTCAGGGCTGCCAAACGGACCGGGTTGGATGCCAGATCAAAACCATGGGCCCCATCATTCCCTTGAAAGGGTTCAATGAAGTAGACTGGAAAATACTCAGCCCTTTGGCCCGCCTTGATGATTTTCCCCTCGGGTGATTTTTCCTTGATCATGAAGTTCCCATAACCATTGTTACGGGCTTGTTGTACATAGTCATCACGTTGGGCATGGGGAATTCGCGGAATCCATTCCAGGGCCTGAAAGCTTTCTTTGTCTAACAATACGGTGTTTACGAAGGTATGAAATTCCGATTCTTCAACATTATCGGACCCCTGATAGAAACCGACGATTGATCGCAATACGGTTAGTTCTGAAGAAATTCGTTTGTTTACGACGGCTATTCGCTCCAGTGCAGCCTGCTGGAAGTCTTTCTCTTCTTCGCTTTGATTGTGTTTCTGAACAACATTAAAAAACACTAGGGAAAGCCCCAGCCCAATGATCAAGACAAGGGACTGTGGGATAAAGCGCTGAAAGTTTGAAAACACGTTTTTTCCCATGTTTTTTCACGGACCATAAGGTTGAAAAATTCCGTGATTATATGTGGGGATTACCTAGGGAATAAACAGCCATTTTTTTTGCCAACGGCCTCTATGTAGGGTTTCGTTCCATGACGGCGCAAAAAAAGCCGTCCGTATTGGTGGTGGCAGGGGTTAATAGCAATTCATTAGCCGCTGTTGGGCATTCAGTCCCAATACTGCGCGCCCAGATTTCATTGATTGGCTGTAATGTGAAGTCTGGATGATCTGCGAGGAATATTGCTATTTGTTGCTGGTTTTCCTGGCCCAGCAACGAGCAGGTTGCGTAAATCAAATGACCGCCAGCCTTAACCAGCTTTGCTGCCGCCCCAAGGACAGTCTTTTGTTCTTCAACGTGTTGCTCAAGACGTTCAGGTGTCAACCGCCAGCGGGCTTCCGGGTGGCGTCGCCAGGCACCTATCCCTGAACAAGGCGCATCAATAAGCACTTTGTCTGCGCATCCTTCAAGTTCTGCAATGGCGTCCAGATCATCAACAACAAGCTTGCGCACATTTTGGGCACCGGCTCGCTTCAAGCGCTCATCCATACGCGATAATCTTTTTTCCGATACATCACAGGCAACCAGCGATCCCTTGTCGGTTTCTGCCCCTTGCAAAGCCATAGCGTCGGCCAGGGCCAGGGTCTTGCCACCGGCACCGGCGCAATAATCAACAACGGTCATGCCGGGTTTTGCTTCACATAACAGGGCGATAAGCTGTGAGCCTTCGTCTTGAACTTCTATCAGGCCTTTTCTGAAAGCTTTGGTTTCTTCAAGGCGGGCTCGTTCGATCAGACGCAGGCCAACAGGTGAAAGGGCCGTTGGTTCCGTCTTTATATCATTGATGCTAAGGGATTTGCGGGCCTGGTCGCGACTGACCCGCCCTGTGTTGACACGGACGTCAACCGGGGCGGCAGAATTCAAAGCCGTCATTTCTGCGCCATAGTTTTCACCCCACTGGTCCTGAAAGAGTTTATCCAGCCAATCGGGAACCTCATGGACAACGCCCGGTGGCATGGCGTCATGGAGCAGGGCTTTTCCGGCAAGGTTGCCGACCAGTTTCTCTTCATCCGGGCTAAGGGTGCCGGGGGAATGGGCCGCACCATGGAACAGAGCATTGACGCCTTCAGAAGTTTCCCCGTCCAGAATTATGACCGAGGCAAGAATACGAAGTCGGGCCGAAGGTTCCATGTTTCCTGCTGCCCCTGCGATCCACCAATCCAGGCGGGCACGGTGGCGGATAACATCAAAAACCCGGTTGCCGACGGCGCGACGGTCTTTCGATCCGGCATAACGCCGGGAACGAAAATAGGCACGTAGAATGCTATCGGCAGCCGTGTTGGCACCGTCGATGGCTTCAAGAACTTCAATAGCCGCGCTTAGGCGTGCATCGGGGGTCACTTGTTAATCGCCGTGACGATAATTTGGGGCTTCCCGGGTGATGGTGACATCATGAACATGACTTTCACGCAGGCCGGCGGAGGTAATGCGGCGGAAGGTAGCTTTGGTATGTAAGTCGTCGATGGTCGCCGACCCAGTATATCCCATAGATGATTTCAGGCCGCCCACCAGTTGATGGATAACGTTGCCAACAGGCCCTTTATAGGGAACCTGTCCTTCAATTCCTTCGGGCACCAGCTTTAGTTTGTCGGAGACATCTTCCTGGAAATAACGGTCGGCAGAACCACGCGCCATGGCCCCGAGTGAGCCCATGCCGCGATAGGACTTGTAGGAACGTCCTTGGTAAAGGAAGGTTTCGCCGGGGCTTTCTTCCGTGCCGGCAAATAATGATCCAATCATCACGCAACTTGCGCCGGCGGCGATGGCCTTGGCGATATCGCCGGAAAATTTGATGCCCCCATCAGCAATGATGGGAATGCCCAGTTTCGAGCAGACTTCAGCAACTTCCATGATTGCGGAAAGTTGTGGCATGCCGACACCGGCAACCATGCGTGTGGTGCAGATAGTGCCCGGACCAATGCCGACTTTGACCGTGTCAGCCCCGGCATCAATCAAGGCCTTGGCGGCGTCGGGTGTGGCGATATTGCCGGCCACAACCTGGGCTGAATTGGATAGCTTCTTGATCGCCGTTACGGCTTCCATGACGCCTTTTGAATGACCGTGGGCGGTATCAACCACAATAAGATCAACGCCAGCGTCAATCAGTGCCTCGGCACGGCCCAGGCCGTCTGGTCCGACGCCGGTCGCGGCTGCGACGCGTAGGCGGCCAAGTTCATCCTTACAGGCATTGGGGAACTTCTGGGCTTTCTCGATATCTTTCACGGTGATCAGGCCAATGCAGCGGAAGTCGTCATCAACAACCAGCAGTTTTTCAATGCGGTGCTTGTGTAACAGGCGTTTTGCTTCATTGCGGGTCGTGTCTTCGCCAACAGTGATCAGTGGTTGGTCATCACTATGGCGGGTCATCAGCTCACCAACCGGTTGCTGCGGGTTATCAGCAAAGCGCACATCGCGATTGGTCAGAATGCCAACAAGTTTGCCGCCGTCATCTTCGACCACAGGGATGCCGGAAATATTATGTGTGTCCTTGATGCGAAGAGCATCAGACAAGGCAGCCTGCGGGTTAATGGTAAACGGGTCGACAACCATGCCTGATTCAAACTTTTTGACACGCTTTACTTCGGCGGCTTGCTCTTCGTTGCTTAAGTTCTTGTGGATAACGCCAATACCGCCCGCTTGCGCCATGGCGATGGCGAGGCCGCTTTCAGTGACTGTATCCATGGCGGCTGAGATCAGGGGGATGCCAAGTTCAATGGTTTTGGTCAGGCGGGTGTGGGTGTCTGTTGCGCCAGGCAGGACGTTGGATTCTGCCGGGATCAGAAGAACGTCATCAAAGGTCAAAGCCTCTTTAATTTTCATGCCAAATCCTTATTAGAGCAACCTGCGTTTAATAAACGCAGATAAGTTGCTCGATTCTTCTAATTTCGATCAAATTATCTGTATTTAAATTTATTGATTTAAATACAGTTTGATCTTGAACTGGCGCGCTATCATACAGAAGAAGTGGACGATTCCAAGCCCTGTTCATCCTTATCCTTATTACCCCTGTATCCGCAGGCCACCACATACATTTCAGCTGAGTCCGAACGGCTCGCCGGAGGCTTGGAATGCCTTACGGTTTTGAAGCTGCGTTTCATTAGGGCAAGCATCTCGTTTTCTGTGCCGCCTTGCAGCACCTTGGCGATAAAGATGCCATTCGGGGCAAGGACTTCATAGGCAAATTCCAGGGCCGCTTCGCACAGTCCCATGATTCTAAGATGGTCTGTGGAGGTGTGCCCACTGGCCGGTGCGGCCATATCGCTAAGGACAATATCAGCCGGGCCACCCAGGGCGTCTTTCAACAGGTCTGGTGCTTGCTCATCCAGGAAGTCGTGGTGGATGACGGTGGCACCGGTGACCGGTTCCATTTCGTTGATGTCCAGGGCGACAACAATACCTTTGTCATTTGTTTCAGGTTTGGTTCGCTCGACGGCGACCTTTGTCCAGCCACCGGGGGCGGCCCCTAAATCAACAATGCGCTTTCCGGCTTTGAGGAAATGAAATTTATCATCCAGTTCGCTCAGCTTGAACGCGGCACGGGACGGATATCCCATTTTTTTTGCTTCGGCAACATAAGGGTCGTTCAACTGGCGCTGCAGCCAGAGAGTTGATGATAACTTACGGCCTTTTGCTGTTTTTACCCTGGTATGCATGCCACGGCCGCTCAGGCTGCCCTCGCCGCGGGCTGTTTTTCGTGTCCTCTTGCCACCGCTGACTTTTTTGCTCATGTGATGGCCTATGTCGGAATGTCGTTGTTGTCGCGCATCAGCCCTTTTAACAGACCTTCACGGATGCCCCTGTCGGCGGCACGTATGGTCGCGGAAGGCCAGCGGCGGCAGATGGCTTCCAGGATGGCGCAGCCCATGACCACCAGATCGGCGCGCTCTTCGCCAACGCAGCCATTTTTTGCTCGTTCTGCATGGTTCATCTTTACCAGGCGCTCACTGATGGCGCTTACTGTATCGACGCGCATGTCCAACCCATCGACCTTCGAGCGATCGTAGCGCGGCAGGTTCAGGTAGATGCCACCCAAAGTCGTCACCGTGCCCGAGGTTCCAAGCATCTGCACCTTGTTTGAAGAAAAGTAATCGGAAATACCATGTTCCTGGTCAAATGGAGCAAGTCCCTGATCAACCTGATTGATGATTTCCTCGTATTGATCCATCTTGATTGTGCCGTTTGCGTATTGTTCAGACAGAGTCACCACACCGATCGGCAAGGATAACATGGCCTGAACAACCGCTTCATCATTATGAGAACATTTGACCCACATAATTTCAGTGCTGCCACCGCCAATATCAAAAACAATGGCCTGGGATGTTTTCTTGTCCAGTAACTGGGCGCATCCATCCAGGGTCAATTGCGCTTCTTGTTCAGGGCTAATGGTTTCAAGCTCAATGCCTGTTTCTTGCAGGACTTTTTCATAAAATTGCTCACTGTTGGAAGCTCGGCGGCAGGCCTCGGTCGCAATGGAGCGGGACTTGGCAATGCCTTTGACATCCATTTTGTCGGCGCAAACTTTGAGTGCTGCTATGGTTCGCTCGATGGCTTGCTCATTAAGCCGCTCGCCACCCGAAAGCCCTTCGCCAAGGCGAACAATGCGAGAAAAGGAATCGATTACCCGGAAAGAGCCACCGTAGGCCTGTGCGATTAGCAGGCGGCAGTTATTGGTGCCTAAATCAATGGCGGCGTAGTTTTTCACGCTCATGTGTAAGTGGCTTCCTAATGCTTCTAAACTTGACCTTGTTGTCCCTTACTTAAACCTTCCTGCCCACAGTTTCTATAGCTGTGCATTTTTTAGGGAAGTAGGGGCAGGTTTGCATAATCGTCTACTTGGTCATCTCGGTAAGGATAAGTCTCGCGGACTTTAGCCGTATGGGTGCTGTCTACGTCAAGCAGACGGTAAGATTCTTTATCACCAAAGATCAATGGCTGTTTCCAGTCTTCGATCCACGGCGGGACAAAAATAGAGGCCCCATAGTTTTTCCCCGCCTGGTTCAGGCTCAGTAAATGGACCTGATTCTCGATGGCGCGGGTTACCGCGAATTGATGCCAACTGGCAAATGTGGAATCCCGATAAAAAGCGACCGGGTGAAGCAGTAAGTCTACCCCGTGCTTCAGGGCCAGGGTTCTGGTCAGTTCCGGGAAGCGGTGGTCGTAACAGATAATCGGTGCAGTGCGAACGCCGGCGACGTCGAAGACAAACAAATGCCGGCCCGGCTTGAAATAGGGCTTTTCAATGGATTCACCAAATTGGGCGATGTGCATTTTGTCATAGTAGCCAACCAAGTTTCCGCGGGCGTCCATAACAATTTGGGAAATCCTGAAGGTGCCGTCGTCATCGCGCCTTGGCATGCCAAAGCAAATGTAGGTTTTGCTGTTGCGGGCGATTTCGGCAAGGGTCTCAAATGAGGGGCCGTTTATATCTTCGGCCAGTTCCTCAAGGTTCTCAAAAGCCGCCTTTGAATATTTAATCGTCGATAGTTCAGGCAGTACGACCAGGTCGACCCCGCCTGCCTCAGCTACATGTTTTGATATTTGGGCAGCGATGCGTTTGACGTGGTCATCACGCTGCGCTGGTGATGTGATGGCCGGGATTGTGATCTGGCAGGCAAGTATTTTCAAAGCATTCAACTTTAGTAGCAGAGACACAAATTTAATATTCTGTCTGTAAGTATCCATTAATAGGGAACCAAGCGCCATCTATAGTGAAGTTAATGTGACAATGTCGCTTAAAGAAAAGATTCCTTCGCTTGTATTAAATTATTGCACTTCGGCCTTTGATTTTCTTTGAAAGATCGTGTTACCGTATTTTTAATTAAAGGTGTCGTCCTAAATTTGTTTAAAATAAATGGGCTGAATTTAGGCAGGGATAAGGCGAAAAGCCACTCTGCGGGACGACGGTAAAACAGAGGCTTGCCAGATAAAGGTTGGCCCATGGGGAGGAAAGATGTCAGATTCAGCAGAACCGCTGGTGCGGTTCATTGAAGTCCAGAAAAGCTATGACGGCGAGATCCTTGTAGTCAAAAACCTTAACCTGGATATCGCCAAGGGCGAATTTCTGACAATGCTTGGGCCTTCCGGCTCAGGAAAAACCACTTGTTTAATGATGTTGGCCGGTTTTGAACCGGCAACCCATGGTGAAATCACCCTGGAAGGCAACCCAATCAATAACGTTGCACCGCACAAGCGCGGCATTGGCATGGTGTTTCAAAATTATGCCTTGTTCCCCCATATGACGGTGTTCGAAAATCTGGCATTTCCGCTGGAAGTCCGCAAAATGGGCAGGTCCGAAATTGAAGCCAAGGTCAAGTATGCCCTGGATATGGTGCAGCTTGGTGATTTTGGTCAACGCAGGCCGGCCCAACTTTCCGGTGGTCAGCAACAACGTGTTGCGGTTGCCCGGGCGCTGGTCTTTGATGCGCAACTGGTGTTGATGGATGAGCCATTGGGTGCCCTCGACAAGCAATTGCGTGAACAGATGCAGTATGAGATCAAGCACATTCATGAAACGCTTGGTGTTACTGTTGTTTACGTAACCCACGATCAGTCAGAAGCCCTGACAATGTCGACCCGGGTTGCTGTCTTTAACGATGGGGTTATTCAGCAACTGGCACCGCCCGACATCCTTTATGAAAAGCCTGATAATGCCTTCTGCGCCCAGTTTATTGGTGAGAATAATAAGCTTATGGGAACGGTCAAAGAAAAAAGTGGTGGAAATTGCGTCATTGATATCCCCGGTAGTGGCGTTGTCCATGCCCTGGATGTTAATGCCGGTGAAGTAGGATCCGCGTCGTCCTTGTCTCTCAGGCCGGAAAGGGTTGAAATCGACCCTCCCGAAGGCAAGTACCCCAATATGTTCGAAGGCAAAGTCGAAGAACTTATTTATCTGGGCGATCACATTCGCACCCGGGTCAACGTGTGCGGTCATGATGACTTCATTGTCAAAGTGCCTAACATTTCCGACCATGCGTCATTGATAGAAGGCCATAATGTCAAGGTTGGCTGGACGTCTGATGATTGCAGGGCTCTGGATGTATACGAGGGGCCATAATTTAAAAAATTACCCCGCCAGTCTCCGGGTGTAAATTTGCTATAATAAAATTTGAGACGATACTAGAAGCACGAACTGCCGCAAAAGATGGCGAATTTTTTTAACTAGGGAGAAAGTAAAGTACGATGAAGAAAACACTATTAATGTCAAGCGTGGCTGCCGCGGGAATACTTCTCGCCAGCACCGCTTTCGCTGACAACCTCACGGTTGTCTCCTGGGGCGGTGGTTATACCAAAAGTCAGGTAGAAGCTTATCACAAGCCTTGGTTGGCAATGGGTGGTAAAGGCATCAACTCCGAAGATTACAACGGCGGTCTGGCTGAAGTTAAGGCCCAGGTTGAATCCGGCAAAGTTGTCTGGGATCTGGTCGATGTTGAATTGTCTGACGCCATTCGCGGCTGTGACGAAGGCCTGCTCGAAGAAATCGATAAATCGATCCTTCCTGCTGGTGATGACGGAACCCCGGCTTTAAAAGATTTTCTGCCGGGCACTCTGACCGATTGTGGTGTTGCCTCAATTGTTTGGACAACCATTTACGCCTATGACACGACCAAGTTCCCAGGTGCCAAGCCGAAGACCATGGCTGACTTCTTTGACCTGAAGAAATTCCCTGGTAAACGTGGCCTGCGCAAGGGTGCTAAATCCAATCTGGAAATGGCTCTGATGGCTGATGGCGTTGCTCCTGGTGATGTCTACAAAATGCTCGCAACCGAAGCTGGTGTTGCTCGTGCCTTCGCCAAATTGGACAGTGTTAAGGAAAGCACGGTCTGGTGGGAAGCTGGTGCCCAGCCTCCACAAATGTTGGCTGATGGTGAAGTCCTCATGACCACGGCGTACAACGGTCGTATTTTCGGTGCCGTCGCTACTGAGAAAAAACCGTTTGCAATCGTTTGGGACGCCCAGGTTTGGGATCTTGACCTTTGGGTTATTCCAAAGGGTGCACCAAATAAGGAAGAGGCGCTTAAGTTCATCGCCTATTCGACAGACACCAAGCGTAATGCTGCACAGGCCAGCTGGATTTCCTACGGTCCGGTTCGTAAATCAGCGGCCCCGCTTGTTGGCAAACACGCCACGGCAGGCATCGATATGAAGCCACATATGCCGACGGCCCCAGCCAACTTCACGAATGCGCTGCAAAATGACTTCGCATTCTGGGCTGATCATCAGGACGAACTGAACGAAAGATTCAGTGCCTGGTTGGCCAAGTAAGATAAAGAAGGTTGGGCCGGGGAAAGACACAGCGTCTTTTCCCGGTCTACCGACTTTCTTTAAGCCAAATTTTGATTTTTCATTTTATCCTTTGGGGAGCTTAAACAGTGAGTAATCAGGTTTTAGCGGCGGCCGATGGAGATGTCGTCCTGGCAGCGGATGGGACACCGCTTAAGGAACGACTTCAAAAAACACTGCGTCGGCGCAAGCTGATCGCCGCCGGACTTGTTCTTCCCCTGGGCCTCTTTATTTTTGTTACCTTCATGTTCCCCATCGTCCTGATGCTTTTTAGAAGTATCGACAACCCGATTGTTCATGAAGGATTGCCCCACGCGGTTGCCGCCCTTGAACAATGGGATGGCAAGGAGTTGCCCGATGAGGATGTCTACGCGGCCATGGTCACTGACTTGATTCATGCCCGTAAGACCAAGACAATCGGCCCCATTGCATCGCGTTTGAATTTTGAGACAAGCGGTGTGCGCAGCCTGTTTACATCTACCGCCCGTAAAGCCAAGAAGTTGAAGCCGCCTTTCAAGGAAGCGATGATTGCGGTTAACCCAAAGTGGGGTGACCGTCTGACCTGGGCGACCGTCAAGCGAATGGGCGAGCCTTATACGGATGTTCAATATCTAGCGGCCATTGATATGCATTACGATGTGGATGGCAATATTGTCATGCAGGATGAAGAACGCCAGATTTATACCTTTATTTTTGGACGAACCCTGTGGATCAGCCTACTGGTAACGGCGCTTGGCGTGTTGCTGGGCTATCCGGTTGCCTACCTTCTTGCGACCTTGCCACTTAAATATTCGAATCTTTTGATGATTATGGTGCTGCTGCCATTCTGGACCTCTTTGCTGGTTCGCACCACGTCCTGGATCGTGCTTTTGCAAACCAATGGCGTCATTAATGATCTTTTCGTCTGGAGCGGGATCGTTAGTGAAGAAGGTCGAATACAGATGATCTATAACCAGATGGGGACGGTCATCGCCATGACCCACATCTTGCTTCCATTCATGGTGCTGCCACTTTATTCGGTGATGAAGACCATCCCGCCCAGCTACATGCGCGCCGCCTTGTCACTTGGCGCTAATCCGGTTATCGCTTTTGTGCGGGTTTATGCACCGCAGACCGTACCGGGAATTGGTGCCGGGTCCATCCTGGTGTTCATTTTGTCCATTGGTTACTACATCACCCCGGCCCTGGTTGGTGGACGTACAGGCCAGATGATTTCAAACTTTATCGCCTTCCACATGCAAAAATCACTGAATTGGGGCCTTGCTGCCGGGCTTGGTGGTATTTTGCTGGTCGGCGTATTGATCCTTTATTGGGCCTATTCGAAGATCGTGGGCGTTGACAACATGAAGTTAGGGTAAAGCCATGCTGCCAAGTTATGCGGGACCACTTGAAACGACCTGGTATTATACTTTCAGGGTTATTTGCGGCTTGATTCTGCTGTTCCTGATCGCACCGATCCTGGTTGTCATTCCCTTATCGTTTAATGCCGAGCCATACTTCTCGTTTACGCCGGGGATGTTGAGCTTTGATTCTGATGCGTTTTCCATGCGCTGGTATGAAGACATCATCAATAATAAACAGTGGATTCATTCGGCTAAAAACAGTGTCATCATCGCCTTTTTTGCAACCATCATGGCGACAACCCTTGGGACTGTTGCGGCCTTGGGCCTTAGTCGCCCTGAAATGCCTTACCGGGGCGCCATCATGGGGCTTTTGATCTCGCCGATGATCGTGCCGTTGATTATTTCAGCAGCCGGTATGTACTTCTTTTATTCCGAGGTCGGCCTGACACAAACCTACATCGGTATTATTCTGGCCCACGCGGCGCTTGGCACACCGTTTGTGGTTATCACGGTGACGGCGACCCTGACCGGGTTCGACCAAAGCCTGATCCGGGCCGCCAATAACCTGGGCGCTTCGGACACTTACACGTTTTTCAAGGTGACAATGCCGCTGATTATGCCGGGTATGATTTCCGGTGGCCTGTTTGCTTTCATTACGTCCTTTGATGAAGTGGTTGCGGTGCTGTTCCTGTCAGGTTTTGAGCAGCGCACTATCCCACGTCAAATGTGGGCTGGTATTCGCGAACAGATCAGCCCGACTATTCTGGCCGTCGCGACCATTCTGGTGATTATCTCCGTTGCCTTGTTGGCGACCATCGAATTGTTGAGGCGTCGCAGCGACAGGTTGCGTGGGATCGTCTGACCTAGAATTCCAAGGGAGCGAACATGATTAATCACATTGTTGTCGCCGTTGATGCGTCACCATCTTCAAATAATGCTGTGGAAATGGCCGTCAATTTAGCGAAGACCTACGATGCCAAATTATCTCTTCTGCACGTCATTCGTGATATGCAATTACCTGAAAGCGTTATGCGAATGGCCGAGGTCGAAAATATTCAGGGGCCACGCAGTGATGTTTTGCGTTTTGTCGGCGAGAAGACTCTGAAAATGGCTGAAAAGATGGCCAGGGATGCTGGCGTTAAAGATCCAATCAAGAAGGTTGCTGTCGGTGATCCAGCGTCTGAAATTGCCGATTATGCGAAGAAGAAGGATGCGGATCTGATTCTCATTGGCACCCGTGGGCACGGTGAACTCAAGGATATGTTCCTGGGCAGTGTGTCGCGCAAGGTATCAAACTTGGCCAAGGTCAACGTCCTAATTGTCCGCTAGCAGTTTCCCGAAGCCTTGAATTTTATTTTCGTAACCGGCCAGTCTGAGCAGCCGCCACAACATGGCCTGGTTGCTGGATAGAACCGGTTTGCCAAGTTTCTCTTCCAGGGTCTCAATACATTCAATTGAACGCAACGCCGTACAGGACAGGAACACGGCCTGTGCATCCTTGTGGTCGCTGGCTTGAGCCGCCTCAATGATGGCTTCAAGGGGAATACGCGCGACATCGATATCGCTATCCATATCAAACGTCGACATGGACATGACTTCCACATCGTGTTCCTCAATGTAGGCGTGGATCGGCTGATTGACGTCATCGTGATAGGGGGTTAGCAGGGCGATCCTGGAAATGCCCATGGCCTGACAGGCTTCCATGGCGGCGCTTATGGGCGTTGTTGACGGGACGCCGGGCTGGCCTTCCTCAAGGCGTTGAAAAACCTTGTCCGGGCCAATGGCAATGCTGCCCGATGTGCAGGCAAAGGCGATGGCATCAAGTTTTGCCCCCGGCAATAAATCAATGGCTGCCTGTTTAAGGCGGGTTTCCATGGCGGCGAGGTTTTCAACTGTCATGGGGTTGTCATAGGTCACCCTGTTGATATAGGTCGCGACCGAGCTGTCCTGGATAACACGGTGAATATCGCGCTCCAGCGTTAAGTCCGTGCTCAACAAAATAAGGCCAAGGCATTTGGCCCCCCCTTCAGGGTCATTCAGTTGGTAGTCAATCCCGACAGCGCGGCTTTTCATGTGTCTATGGCTTTCAGCAATTAAGAACTTTGTAGGCCTGATAATGCCACTTAAAGCGATTGTCCGGGAAGTAAAAATGCTGCTAGATTCGACATCGCTTTGGTTCATCAGGAAATATTTTGAATGTCGAGGGAAACGTCCAAAATCAAGGCTGGTCTTTGGGTGCAGGCACAGATCAGGGTGTGTGACCTTAATTTCATTCCCATTATGGTGCGCCACAAGGGCGATCCTGATTCCGGCGCGATCCTGCTAAAGATTGATCGCGGCGAGGCGGGGTGTTGCGTGTTGTCGCAGGTTCGCGACCTGGATGGTAAGCCTGGCTGGATGTATGGCGGTGGTGCTGAATTGATAGATGACAGTGAAGCTGAGTCCTACATTAAACGACAAACAGAGCGGGATCCTGACCTTTGGGTTGTCGAAATAGAGGATCAGAAAGGTCATTACGAGTTGGACGGCGATATTGTCTGAATTCCTTCCAGCGTTTTACGACGTTTTTTGTTCTAGGTTCGACCTTTTCAGGTAGACAGCTTCATATTTCAGGTTTAAACGGGATATAGGCTGGGTAGTGATTTTGCTGCCTTATGTCGAGTTGCCAAGGAGAGATCGTAATGGACGGATCCCATCTTGACGGCCCACTGCAGAAGATCGGGTTCTTTCTGGTTCCCGGGTTCTCCTTTATTGCCTTCTCTTCCGCGCTTGAACCATTGAGGCTCGCTAACCGGGTCGCCAATGCGCAGTTATATGGATGGGCCTGCTATTCACGTGATGGTGAACCGGTTGAAGCCAGCAATGGTGTTCGGGTTGAAGTTGGCGGGGCTTATACGGATGTAGAGCCTCTGCCCAGTGTGATTGTTTGTGGTGGCTCTGACATTCACAATCAGTCAGACAAAAAACTTGTTGCCAAGTTACGTCATCTGTCATCCCACGGGGCATCTTTGGGGGCAGTCTGTACGGGCAGCCGTATCCTTGCCCAGGCAGGTTTGCTTAACGGATACAAGTGCACTATCCACTGGGAAAATATGGATGGCTTTGCCGAAGATTTCCCGGACATTGAAGTTAGTGATGATCTGTTTGAAATTGACCGCAATCGTTTCAGTTGCGCCGGGGGGACGTCGGCCCTTGATATGATGCTGCATATCATTGCCCAGCAGTACGGCCATGATACGGCATCGCTTGTTTCTGATTTGATGGTCCATCACCGAATTCGCGATGGCCATGAACGTCAGCGTATGGCCTTGCGAACACGCCTTGGCATTAGCCACCCAAAATTACTGGCCGTCATCACCCATATGGAAGAAACGTTGGAGGAGCCTGTCAGTTGTACTGAACTGGCAAAAACCGTTCAGCTTTCCACCCGCCAGCTTGAAAGGCTATTTCGCAAATACCTGCATCATGCGCCAACCCGGTATTATCTGGAATTGCGCTTGAGTCGGGCCCGGTTCTTGTTGCTGCAGACCTCCATGCCGGTCCTTGATGTGGCGCTCGCCTGTGGCTTTGTGTCGGCCTCGCATTTTTCCAAGTGCTACAGGGAATACTTCAAGCGTACCCCCAGTGAAGAGCGCCAAGTCCCGACCTAGATCAGTTCACGTTTAGTTTGAACACGTTGTGTTCGAACGAAACGTGAGAAACTGATCGATTTTTTAAAGAGCGAGCCGATTCACACACTTAAATGAAATCAAGTATTGATTCCGTTTAAGTGTGATCGGTTCTAAGCCTCAATACTTTTCTCAAGGCCCGGATAGTAACGCCCCAGGGTTATGGCGCGCGCGATCATTAACACTATAAGGGCGGCCCATAGTCCATGGTTGTCATAGGGCGGAACCAGCAGGCCCAAGGCCAAGGCAAAAACCAGCAGCGACATCATCATGGCGTTTCGCATATCTGCGGTTCGTGTTGCGCCAATAAAAATACCATCCAGTTGGAAACTCCACACAGAAATCAATGGCGTCAGGACCATCCATGGAAGGTAAACACGGGTAAGGGCGCGGACATCTTCAATATCGGTCATCAAATCCACAAGAGGACCGCCGAACAGGCCATATGAAAGTGAGAATATGACGGCAAAGACGACAGCCCACATGCTTGATACCTTGACGGCCTGGCGAAAGCCATTTCTGTTCTTGGCCCCAAGGAAGCCTCCGGCCAAAGCCCCGACGGCATGGGCAAAGGCATCCAGGGCGTAAGCCATCATGCTTTGGAAGTTCAATAAAATTGCATTTGCGGCTAAAACAGTATCGCCCATTCTTGCTCCCAGGGCCGTAAATAAGGCAAAGGCGGCCTGCAGGCACAGGGTGCGAATAAAAATATCCCTGTTTACGGCGATCAGACGTTTAAGTTTTCCTGTGTCAAAGATGCGCTCTTTGATCCAGTGGCCACCAATGACAAGCAAGTTACGCTGGACCAGAACAAAGCCAATCGCGATGGCGACGAATTCCGATATGACGGAAGCCCAGGCGACTCCGGCAACGCCCAGACCCAACCCCATGACAAACCACAGATCGAGTACGATGTTCAGGCTGTTCATGACCAGTTGCATGATCAAGGCGGCGCGGGTGTTGCGGATGCCGATAAACCATCCAACCAGGGCATAATTGGCAAGGGTGGCCGGGGCCCCCCAAATGCGGGCCTGATAGTATTCACGCGACAGAAATTCGACTTGTCCACTGGCATCAATAAGGCCAAAGGCTAATACCTTAAGGGGCCATTGGAAAATAAGAACCAGCAGACTGAAAAGGGCGGCGGCAATGAGTGCGCGGGCCAGGACGGAGCGAACCTCGTCGCTGTCACCAGCTCCCAACGCCTGGGCGGTAAAGCCGCTGGTTCCCATGCGAAGAAAACCAAAGCCCCAGTATATGAAGCCAAATATAAGGGCGCCGATGGCAACGGCGCCAATGTATTGGGGGCCGGGCAGATGGCCGACAACGGCCGTATCGACGATACCCAGCAAAGGAACCGAGACGTTGGAAAGGATGATTGGAAAGGCAAGCCGCCAGACATCGCGGTGCATGGCTTTGGTCGTGAGATCAGTAGCGGGCAAGAGTATTATTCCCGGTTACGGCGACGCCTTCTGCGTCCTTCTCCACTCGCTGCATTTTCGTCATTGCCCGTAGACTCCCTGAATTTTTTGATCCATCGGGCACAATTCGGATCGTTGCCCATCATCATATTTGCCGCCATGATAGCCGTCATGACTTCCGGATGTAAGGGGTTGGTAATGGCCGAGGTCAAGCCCGAGGCCATGGCCATGGAAATAAAGGTCCCGTTCAGTCCTTGCCGGTTGGGCAGGCCGAAACTGACATTCGATGCGCCGCCGGTGGTGTTGACTTTTAATTCATCGCGCAGGCGACGCAGCAATTTAAAGGCGCTTGCCCCGGCGTCGTTCAAGGCCCCAACGGGCATAATTAACGGGTCAACAATAACATCCGAAGACGGTATGCCATAATCTGCCGCGCGCTCGACAATTTTTTTAGCGACGGCAAAACGAACATCCGGATCTTCTGAAATTCCCGTCTCGTCGTTGGAAATGGCCACGACCGCCGCACCGTATTTTTTGATCAGGGGAAGCACGGTTTCCAGTCGTTCTTCTTCACCGGTGACTGAATTGACCAGGGCCTTGCCTTTATAAACGGAAAGTCCGGCTTCCAGGGCCTCGACAATGGACGAGTCGATGGATAAGGGCATGTCAGTCAGGGACTGCACGAGTTGAATAACCTCGGCGAGAATTTTGGGCTCGTCAGCCAGGGGGATACCGGCGTTAACATCCAGCATGTGGGCCCCGGCTTCAATTTGTGCGAGGGCATCAGATTCAACCCGCGAGTAATCTCTTTCAGCCATTTCTGCGGCTAAAAGTTTACGACCCGTGGGGTTGATACGTTCACCGATAATAACGAAAGGGCGATCAAAGCCAAAGACGACTTCGCGAGTGGCGGAACTGACGACGGTTTCAATCATGTTCGTTGCCCATAAGAATTGACGATCCTGATAGTCAATTCTTATGGGCAGACAGCCGTCCTGACTTTCCTTATTGCGACATCCTTGATGCCACAGGCGGCATTCCTAATGGTTTACGGCCTTTCATGAACCTGCTGGATGATCTCTATAGGGGATGCAGATTCATGTTGGGAGTTACCAATCAATTTAGCGAATAAAACGTGTCGCCATGACTATTTTGATTTCATTGTCTGTGTAGTTAGTCCTTGTTCCGCGGTCATGATTGCCTTTTTCGTGGACTGCCCATAAGGGTTTCCTGCAGCAGCCTCCGGGAACCTTTGATTTATTTATGGCCATGATATCTCTCCATTAGGATGGTTTTGATGAAACATTGAATAATATATACAAAATATATTCTATATATACACAGATATTTCTACCCTGTAAACCTAAATCTAAAAAAAATGAACTTAAAGAGACGCGCAGCCCACATCGCCCCTTATTGAGGGGGGAGGTGAGCTGCGGTCTTTAAATTGCGGCTTTCAGTTATCAGCCGGAAAGAGCTATGGCCGCGACTGCAGAACCCTGACGACGTGCCATCAATTCCTTAGCCGTTTCCACTGTCATTGCCGCGTCGCGGCAATAGGCATCGGCCCCAATACTTTCGGCGAAGGCCTCGTTAAGGGGTGCGCCGCCAACCAAGACCTCAATGTCATTTCGAATACCTTCGGCCAGCAAGGCGTCGATAACCACCTTCATGTAGGGCATGGTTGTTGTGAGCAGGGCTGACATACCCAGAATGTCGGGCTGGTGCTCTCTAATGGCGGCAAGATATTCTTCGACAGGGGTGTTGATGCCAATGTCGATAACCTCAAAGCCTGCGCCTTCCATCATCATGGTGACCAGGTTCTTGCCAATGTCATGGATATCACCCTTGACGGTGCCGATCAGCATTTTGCCCATTTTCGGGGCACCGGTTTTAGCCAGCAAGGGGTTAAGGATGGCCATACCCGCCTTCATGGCGTTGGCAGACATCAGGACTTCTGGCACAAAGAGAATACCATCGCGGAAATCAATCCCGACGATACGCATACCTTCGACCAGTGCCTTGGTCAGAATATCGTAAGGCATCCAGTTGCGAGACAACAAAATTGTGACGCCTTCATGAATTTCATCACCAAGACCGTCATACAAATCATCGTGCATTTGTTGCACGAGTTCCTCGTCATTTAATGTGGAAAGGTCCAGAACGTCATTTACATCATCCATCACAAATCTCCTTCTGACAGACAGGCCATAAAATCATCGGTTGTTCGCGTCCCCGATAGTAAAATGCTAATTCAAAAAATCACTTGAACTGTCTTATCTAAGACTTCAATTTTCCGAAATACGACATTCCTTATTCACAAAACCGTATGTTGCTACAAAATGCGAAGTGGCCTTTGACTCACGCTCTTATTTTTTCATTACCCGGATCGTAGGGGCTTTCTTCAATGACCGTGGTTTTGTAGCGCTTGCCGAGGATTTCTATTTCCAGTTCCGTGCCGATAGCGGCCAGGTCCGGTTGGACCATTGCCAAAGCCAGAGACTTGCCCAACCGCCAGCCGTAACCGCCGCCGGTTGCACGGCCAATGGGTTTACCGTCTTTCAGGATCGGGTTGTTGCCCAAAGCATCGGCATCATCAACATCGTGTACTTCCAAAGTAACAAAGATGTTCTCGAAGCCTTTTTTCTGCCAGGCGACAAGGGCTTGTTTGCCGATGAAGTCGCCTTTGTCCAGTTTCACAAAACGATGCAGGCCGGACTCGAAGGGGGCGTATTCGATGGACATTTCCGTGCCAACCAGTTTGTAGGATTTCTCAAGTCGCAGGCTGTCCATGGCGCGAATGCCAAAGGGCTTCAGTCCCAGATTCTTTCCTGCGTTCATCAAGGCATCAAAAATGTGGTTTTGATATTCAATAGGGTGATGAAGTTCCCAGCCCAGTTCACCAACAAAATTGACGCGTACGGCCAAAGATGGCGCCAGCCCCACGTCAATCTGTTTGCTGGAAAGCCAGGGGAAGGCGGCGTTGGAGAAATCAGTCTCCGACACCCGCTCCATCAGGTCGCGGGCTTTGGGCCCGGCCAATACCAAAACACCAATCTGGTTGGTTAATTGGTCAAAACGTACAGAGCCATCATCAGGCATGGCCTTGGTCAAAAAATCATGGTCGAGACGCTGCATGGCCCCGGCGGAAACCAGATAAAAGCTATCTGCAGCTTCGCGCATGATGGTGAACTCACTATGTACCCCACCCTGGGTGTTGAGGGCATGACACAAGCCGACGCGGCCAATTTTCTTTGGTAGGGTATTCGCGATGAAGCTTTCAAGGAAAGCATCTGCGCCTGGGCCGGAAATGCGGCATTTGGCAAAGGCAGACATATCCAGCAGGCCGACGTTTTCGGCGACGTTTTTGCATTCGTTGCCCACATGCTCGAAATAGTTGGAACGGCGGAATGACCAATCGTCCTTTGCCTCAACCCCTTCAGGGGCGAACCAATTGGCCCGTTCCCAGCCGAATTTCTGACCGAAGACGGCGCCCAGGTCTTTCAGGCGATCATAACAAGGCGCGGTGCGAAGGGGCCTGCCGTCGCCGCGTTCTTCGTCAGGGTAGTGAATGACGAAAACATGGCGATAGGCTTCTTCGTTCTTGATCTTAAGGAAAGATTTCGTCGCGTAATCGCCAAAACGCCGTGGTTCCACGCCCAGCATGTCAACGCTCGGCTCGCCATCGACAATCCACTGGGCCAACTGCCAACCAGCGCCACCGGCCGCAGTGATACCAAAGCTGTGGCCTTCGTTAAGCCAGAAATTTTTCAGATCCCACGCCGGGCCGACAATGGGGTTGCCATCCGGCGTGTAGCAAATGGCCCCGTTGTAGACCTCCTTGATGCCGACTTCGCCAAAGGCGGGGACACGCTTGATGGCGGCTTCGATATGGGGTTCAAGACGTTCGATATCTTCCTGAAAAAGTTCATATTCAGAATCGTCCGTCGGTCCGTTGACATAGCAGCACGGCGCGCCTTTTTCATAGATTCCCAAAATAAGACCGCCGGCTTCCTCGCGCAGGTACCAGGCCCCATCGGATTCCCGAAGGACGCCCATTTCCGGCAGGCCTTGTTCCTGGCGGGCGAGAATTTCCGGGTGGGGTTCGGTGACCAGGAACTGGTGTTCGACAGGGATAACAGGAATGTCCAGGCCGACCATGGCACCTGTCTTGCGCGCGAAGTTACCCGATGCTGAGACAACATGCTCGCAAGTGATATCGCCTTTGTCCGTGGAAACTTTCCATTCGCCGCTGGGCAGTTGTTCAATACCGGTGACGGAGGTCTGACGGTATATTTCCGCCCCCATATTGCGTGCCCCGGTGGCCATGGCCATGGTCAGGTCGGCAGGTTGAATATAGCCATCATCGGGATGGACAATAGCACCGACGAGACCATCAGTCGTGGCAAGGGGCCACATTTCCTTGACTTGCTCAGGGGTGACGAAATCAAAATTGACGCCAATGGTCTGGGCCACACCGGAATACTGATAGTACTCATCCATGCGGTCCTGGTTCATTGCCAGGCGAATATTTGACACTGTCTTCAAGCCAACGTTCTGGCCTGTTTCTTCTTCCAGGGAATTGTACAGGTTGACCGAATATTGGTGCAGTTGGCCGACACTGTAGCTCATGTTGAACAGGGGCAGCAGGCCCGCCGCGTGCCAGGTAGATCCCGATGTCAGTTCCTTGCGCTCGCAAAGCACCACATCCGTCCAGCCTTTCTTAGCCAGATGATACAAGGTTGAAACGCCAACAACCCCACCACCGATAACAACGACGCGTGCTTGTGTTTTCATGTGCCTGCTCCCACTTGCCATAGCGACATAATATATCATTTTAGGTAGCAAGGGGGAGACACCATGGGCTAACCACTGCGCGACGTATGATGTCTTCTTTTCGCCGTCAAATGACGTGGATGAAACAGTTGGCGGCGCGCGCGGAGTAGTAGGCTGCTTCCAGCGTCATTATATGCATTGGATAGCCCCTTTTTCTTGATGGAGTTTGTATGATGAATGAACCCGCCACCGAAAGCCCTCGCAGGCGCGGACGCAATGCCCGGCGCGAGGCGCGCGCGAATAAGCAAACAACCAACAATCCTTATATCACCCGGAAAATCCCCTTAACTGAAATCCTGAGTGAAGAAGGGTTGCAGGTTATCGAGGCAAATGCCGAGACAATTTTACAGGAAATTGGCATCGACTTCCGCGAAGACCCGGAAGCCTTGCAAATTTGGAAAGACGCTGGGGCGGATGTCAAAGGCGAGCGGGTTCGTATTCCCAAAGGCATGGCGCGCAAGTTGATCGAGACCGCACCTTCTGAATTCATTCAACACGCCCGCAACCCGGCGCGCAGTGTGCGCATTGGCGGTGACGCATTGGTCTTCGCCCCGGTTTATGGTCCGCCCTTTGTCCATGATCTTGATCAGGGTCGGCGTTATGGCACCATTGAGGATTTCCGTAACTTCGTGAAGTTGGCCTACATGGCTCCGGCGATCCATCATTCCGGTGGCACGGTGACAGAACCGGTCGATTTGGCCGTCAACAAGCGCCATCTGGATATGGTTTATTCCCACATAAAGTATTCAGATAAACCCTTTATGGGATCGGTCACCCATCAAGAACGCGCCGCCGATACGGTCCGCATGGCCCAAATTGTTTTTGGTGAAGAATTTGTGGCCCAAAATGCAGTTATTCTTAGCTTGATTAATGCCAATTCTCCCATGTCCTTTGATGCCACTATGTTGGAGACCCTGAAGGTTTATGCCCGAGCCGGGCAGGCGACGATCATTACCCCGTTCATTATTGCCGGGGCCATGGCACCAGCCAGCGTTGCCGGTGTGCTGGCCCAGGCCCTGGCCGAAGGCATGGCCGGTATTGCTTTTACGCAACTGATCAACCCTGGTGTGCCCAATGTGTTTGGTTTGTTTGCCCCATCCATGTCCATGCAATCCGGGGCACCGGCCTTTGGCACGCCAGAACCGACAAAGGTTCTGCTCGCGGCAGCCCAATTGGTGCGCCGTCTGGGTGTTCCGTTTCGTTCTGGTGGGTCACTGTGCTCATCAAAACTTCCCGATGCACAGGCGGCTTATGAATCCGCACAGTCCTTGTGGCCGGGAGTTATGGGCGGTGTCAACTTCATGCTGCACGGGGCAGGCTGGATGGAAGGGGGCCTGGCCAGTTCCTATGAGAAATTCATTATGGATTGCGACCAACTGGCGATGATGGAAGTCGTCGCAGAAGGAATTGATTTAAGCGAGAACGCTCAAGCCATGGATGCCATTCGTGAAGTCGGCCCGGGCGGGCACTTCCTCGGGTGCGCCCACACCCAGGCCAATTTTGAAACCGCCTTCTATCGTTCCTCCGTCGCGAACTATGACTCATTCGAGCAATGGCAGCAGGAAGGTTCCCTGGATACGGCCCAGCGTGCTAATATGAAATGGAAAGAATCCTTGGCTTCATATGAGGAGCCGGGGATTGATCCGGCTGTTGACGAGGCTCTGCTCAGCTTTATTGCAGAGAAAAAAGCGGCGGTCCCTGACTCGAGTTATTAAACAATGAATATTGATGAATCAGAACGACACCATGATGAGCTTACGCTAACGAAAAATGTTCTCGATTTCTGGTTTGGCGCGGAAGACTCTGAGGTTTTCGGCTCCAGTCGCATGGAATGGTTCAAGAAAGACTCTGATTTCGATAATCAGATTCGTGAGAAATTTGCAGACGAAGTGGAAGTTGCCCTAAGTGGTGGTTATAGCCAAATGGCTGAAACCCAGATGGGTTGTCTCGCTCTGATTATTCTTCTCGATCAATTCCCAAGGAATTTGTTTCGTGATACGGCCATGGCTTTTGCCGGTGACAAAAAAGCACTTTCATATGCCAACGAGGCGGTGCGTATGGGCTTTGACCAAAACTTGGCTAAATCCCAGCAGATGTTTTTTTATCTGCCTTTTGAGCATTCAGAATCTCTGGATGATCAGAAGCGCTGTATGGACCTGTTCAAGGCAGCGGGTAATACAGACCTGCTGAAATGGGCCGTTGCTCATCATGACATTATTGCCCGCTTTGGACGTTTCCCCCATCGCAACGCAGCCTTGGGCCGGGATAGTACAGCCGAAGAAATAGCTTTCCTTAGAGAGCCAGATTCATCGTTCTGAGCCACAAACAATTGTCACCTCATTCCCAAAATTGGTTGAAACAACGTCTGCAACGTCATGTCTCTGAAGTGCTGCGCCTGTCGTGGCCGGTGATTGTTGCGCGCTCCGGGGTGATGACCATGGCTTTGGTGGACACGGTCATGGTCGGGCGTTTCTCAACAACGGAACTAGCCTATCTTTCCATCGGCCTAGTCCCCTTCGTGCCGGTGTTTTTAATTATGCTTGGCATGGTCATGGGGACGGTGGTGATGACTTCTGCCGCGTTCGGTGCGGAAGATTTCAAGGAGTGCGGCGCCGTCTGGCGACGTTCCATGCCCTATGCGCTGGCTTTGGGGCTGCTTGGCGGCACTATCGCCCTGTTTGGCAATGAACTTCTTCTAGCCGGTGGTCAAAGTGCTGATATGGCTGAACATGGTGGCCAGGTGATGTTCGTTCTTGGCCTGGGTTTGCCTGCTTATCTGATAACCATAACCTCGGCACTGTTTCTTGAAGGTATCAAGCGTCCCAAACCTGCCATGGTGATGACCATTGTCGCCAATGTGGTCAACATCGCTTTGAACTGGATGTTTGTCTATGGCCATATGGGGGTCCCGGCCATGGGGGCGGAAGGGTCTGCTATTGCCACTGCTATCGTTCGCTGGTTATTGGCCATTGCCCTTGTCGCCTATATCTGGTGCATGTCAGACCACGCCAAATTTGCTGTCAGACTGGCCCCAGCGGGGGGCTGGCGGGTGTGGGCGGAACAACGCCGGGTTGGATATTCGTCCGCCATGAGTATTGGTGGAGAGGCCATGGCCTTTGCCGGTTTGGGCCTGTTTGCTGGTTGGCTTGGTGAAATTCCCCTGGCTGCTTATTCCATTGCCCATAACTTGATCGCCATGGCTTTTATGGTTTCTTTGGGTGTTGCTTCTGCGACGGGCGTACGCGCCGGTATTGCGCGCGGTCGGGGCGACCGGGATGACCTTGAACTGGCGGGATGGACCGGGCTTGGCGTCAATACTGTGTTCATGGGGCTGATCGGTATCGGGTTTGGATTGTTTCCCGACATTCTTGCCAGCGCTTACACCAATGACGCTGCGGTTATAATTCAGGCCGCCCCCTTGATCGCTTTTTGCAGCATTATCATTATTGCCGATGGTGGCCAGTGCGTGATGGTTCACGCCTTGCGCGGTTCAGGCGGTATCTGGGCCCCGGCCCTGATACAGAATTTTGCCTTTATGGTGATAATGGTGCCGCTAGGCTGGTGGTTGGCGATCAACAGTGGTGGCGGCGCCATGGGACTGTATGAGGCAATCTTTTTGGCCACCATTCTGTCTCTGGTGATGCTCTCGGCCCGCTTCCTGCGGGTCAGTCGTGCGCGATGATTTAAGCAACACCGTATTCTTTGGCCGCATCTTCAAGCCAGGCCCATGTATATTCGGCAAAGCTGCGATGAACCGTGACGTGATAAGTCGCCGCCTTTGTTTTTTTTGTTTCCGCAATCTGATGGATCAGCACATGGCCCAGGGCCAGTGATGTTTGGGCGCACTGGCCGGGGCCAAAAACGTTCGGGTGCAGGTCAATTCCGCAGCCTTTTTTCAGAACATCCCTTGCGTTCTTGCCGGACAGGGAAATGGTGATGCGGCTGTCAGTCACATCAAAAACCGCGGCGTGGTGGCTTTCCAGCGCTTTCGATAATGCCTTTTTCAGCTTTTCAGGTTGATCACACGTCAGCAGCCATTCGCTAGGGCCAAACCACAGGGCTGACTTCTTGCCCTTGCTTGTCACCGTGTTGGCTTTGATAGGAAGGGCAAAGCCCAACGCTTTCTCAGCCGCGTCCCGTATTTTCTTATTGGCAGCATCAAGCCTGAGGCCGATGTGCCCCGTAATTTCCACTTCGGCCATTTTAACACCAGTGGGGCCGTCCGGGGCCTTTCGGGCATTAAGGCCCAGATGGGCGAGTGCACTTTGCTTCATATAAGCTTCAACCATCGATGCGGCTCCCTTCCTTATCAAAGAAGACGGGGTCAACAATCTGGCATTTGATTGTCTTGTCCTCTAAAGGCGCGTGGATGGTTTCGCCCATTCGCTCGCGGCCGTCCATGACCAGGGCCAGGGCGATGGAACGTCCCATATTGGCACTATGGTAGCTGGAGGTTACATGGCCGATCATATCCATGGGCGGGGCGTCTTTTAGAACGGCGACCAATTGCGCCCCTTCGGGCAAAACCTGCGTCGGGTCGTCCGTCATGAGGCCGACCAGTTGCTTGCGCCCTGTACGGGTGCTATCTGAACGCGTCAAGGAGCGTGCGCCGATAAAGTCTTTCTTTTTGGAGACAATCCAGTCCATGCCTAAATCCAGTGGCGTCGTGGTGCCATCTGTTTCCTGGCCGACGATGATGAAGCCTTTTTCGGCGCGCAGGATATGCATGGACTCGGTGCCGTATGGGGTGATGCCGTATTTCTCGCCAGCATTCATCAGCGCCGTCCACAGGGCCAGGCCATAATTGGCAGGAACATTGATTTCGTATGAAAGCTCACCCGTAAAACTGATGCGGAAAACCCTGGCCGGAATGCCGCTAACAGTGCCTTCCTTAAAACTCATGAAGGGGAAGGCCTTGGGGTCCAGATCAATATCCTTGGTGAATTCATCAAGTAGCTTGCGGGCCATGGGGCCGCTGATGGTCATGGTCGCCCAGTATTCCGTAACAGAGTTACAATAGACTTTCAGTTCTGGCCACTCGGTTTGCAGCCATTCTTCAAGCCAGCCAAGAACCTGCGCCGCATTGCCCGTGGTCGTCGTCATATGGAAGTGATTGTCGCCAAGGCGTGCCGTCACCCCGTCATCCATGACCATACCGTCCTCACCCAGCATCAGGCCGTATCGGCATTTACCGATGCCCAGTTTCATCCAGGCGTTGGTGTAAATGCGGTTGAGGAATTCCGCAGAGTCCGGCCCTTGAATATCTATCTTGCCCAGTGTGGAGGCATCGAGAATACCAACAGCGTTACGGGTCGCAAGACATTCCCGGTCAAGGGATTGCTGCATGGTCTCGCCCGGTTTTGGGTAATACCAGGGCCGCTTCCACTGACCCACGTCCTCGAACTTGGCCCCGGCCTGTTCGTGCCAGTGATGCATGGCGGTTTTTCGGGTCGGGTCGGAAAATTCACCCACATCGCGTCCGGCCAGCGCCCCGTAGGTGACTGGTGTGAAGGGCGGGCGAAAGGTAGTGGTGCCAACATCGGCAATCGGTTGACCCAAAGCCTGACCCAATACTGCCATGCCCGGGATGTTGCCGGTCTTGCCCTGATCCGGCCCCATGCCCAGGGTGGTATAGCGTTTGACATGCTCGACAGAATGATAGCCCTCGCGGGCCGCCAGCTCGATGTCGGCGACGGTAACGTCGTTATGTAAATCAATAAAGTGCTTGGCCCCGAATCCTTTGCCTCGATCATCATTCTTATTGGCGGGAACGACCCACAGGGCCTTCAAAGGCGCTTCGTCAGTGATTTCGCCATGGGGTTGTTTCAGGCGGCTGGCTTTGAAGCCTGTGTCCTTGGCTGCGGCCTTTCCTGCGGCGTGGCCCTGGGCCAGAACATCGTCCAGAGAGAACGCCCCTGCACAGGCCCCGGCGGAACGCTGGGCTTGGCTCGGCGGGCCGGGCACAAATGACTGAATGGTCTCATCAAAGGTGGCTTTCGCACCGGATTGGGAGCTTAAGTGAACAACCGGGTTCCAGCCGCCCGATGATCCCAGAACGTCGCAGTTAATTATTCTGGAGCGACTAGTGACGCTATCACCCTCTGGCGATAATTCACGAATTTCGATTGATTTAAGACCCCGTGATCCCTTGACGGCGCTAACCGCCCAGCCGTCAAAAACCTCAATGTCCCTGGCCCTGACCGCGTCCGGTAAAGTGCCGTCCGGGTCTTCGCGCAAATCAACGACGCAAGCGACCTTGATCCCGGCATCATCCAGGGCCAGGGCAGAGCGATAGGCATCGTCGTTATTGGTGAAGATGACGCATTCTTTTCCAGGCGTAACGCCGTACTTTCCCACATAGGTCCTAAGGGCGCCGGCAAGCATAACGCCGGGGCGGTCATTATCGGCAAAGACTAACGGCCGCTCGATAGCACCCGTGGTCAAAACCACTTGTCTTGCGCGGACCCGCCACAGGCGTTCGCTGGTGGTGGCAATAGGCCGGGCCGAATCAACGTGGCGGCGTTCGACCAACCCAAGATAATTGTGATCGTAATAACCAAAGGCTGTGGTCCTGTTTAAGATCAGAACATCTTCCATAGCCGCCAGCTTTTCAGTGGTTGCCGCGACCCATTCCATGGCTGGCTTACCGTCAATAAGTTCATTGTCGGATAGTAATCTTCCGCCCAGATCGGCGTCTTGTTCAGCCAGAATAACCCGGGCGCCACTGCTTCCCGCGGCAAGTGCAGCGGCCAGCCCGGCGGGACCACCGCCGACGATCAAAACATCGCAGTGCTCGTGCATTTTGTCGTAGGTATCAGGATCAGGCTTGGTTGGGGCGGTGCCTAGCCCGGCGGCATGTCGAATGACTTTCTCGTAGGTCATCCACAAGCTTTTCGGCCACATGAAGGTCTTGTAGTAAAAACCGGCGGGAAGCAAGCGCGCGGCAAAATTATTAATAATGCCAATATCATAATCAACGGAAGGCCAGCAGTTGACACTTGTGGCGCTTAAGCCGTCGTAAAGCTCAATCTCTGTCGCTTGCAGGTTGGGACGGGTGCGGGCCCCGGTTTCCAGCTGGACGACAGCGTTTGGTTCCTCAACCCCGGCGGAGTAAATACCGCGCGGGCGGTGGTATTTGAAACTGCGGGCCAGTGTTGTCACCTCGTTCGCCAGTAAGGCAGAGGCCAGCGTGTCGCCCTGAAAGCCCGTATAGCGACGGCCATTAAAGGTGAAGGCGAGTGTTTTTTCCCGATCAATGATGCCGCCTTGGGAAAGTCTGTTACGTGAGGTGCTCATGAGCTTCCTCCCGCCCCTTTTGGCGGCTTTTCACCCATTTTGTAGACGGCCGTAATAATGTGAGACGTGGTGTCACGTTGCATGTTGAACCACTGGCGACAGCCATGGGCATGGTTCCATCGTTCCAGAAAAACACCCTTGGTGTTTTTACGCATGAACAGATAGTCGGCCCATTCTTCATCGCTTAAGGCGTCAGGATTTTTAGGGCGCGTGACATGAGCCTCACCACCATAGGAAAATTCCTTTTCCTCACGTTTTCCGCACCAGGGGCATTCAATTAAAAACATATGATCCTCCCCCTAATGCGCGACCGCAGCAGCGCCGTGCTCGTCGATCAGCGCGCCGGTGTTGAAGCGTTCAAGCGCGAAAGGTTCGTTCAGTGGGTGAGGGCGATCCTGGGCGATGGTGTGGGCAAAGACCCAGCCAGAGCCGGGCGTCCCTTTGAAACCACCCGTGCCCCAGCCGCCGTTGATGTACAGACCCTCAATAGGTGTTTTTGAGATAATGGGGCTGGCATCGGGGCACGTATCAACCACACCGGCCCACTGGCGCATTAGCCTGAGACGCGACAATATGGGGATCAGCTTGGTGACAGCGGCCATTTGTTCTTCGACGACAGCCAGGGTGCTGCGTTGGGCGTAAGAAATAAAGTGATCAATGCCCGCACCCATGACCATTTCCCCCCGGTCCGACTGGCTAATGTAGGCATGCACCGCGCCGGACATGATGACACAGTCAAGGACCGGCTTGATGGGTTCGGAGACCATGGCCTGTAAGGGAAAGCTTTCAATGGGCAGGCGGATACCAGCCATACCTGCCACGTGGGAGGTATGGCCAGCCGTGACCAAAGCGACTTTTTTGGCTTTGATGGTGCCGCGCGAGGTGTCGACCCCGATGACCTTATCGCCGTCGCGCATAATTCCCGTCACTTCGCATTTTTGGATGATGTCGACACCGTAGCTGTCCGCCGCGCGGGCAAAGCCCCAGGCGACACCGTCATGGCGCGCCACACCGCCGCGTTTTTGCAAGGAGGCACCTAGTATCGGGTAACGGGCATCTTTTGAGCAGTCCAGAATTGGCACCATGCGCTGGACCTGCTGCGTATCCAGCATTTCGGAATCAATGCCGTTCAGGCGGATGGCGTTAACCCGGCGGTTGATCTCGCGCAGATCGTGCAGATTATGGGCCAGATTAAGCACGCCGCGCTGGCTTAGCATGATGTTGAAGTTCAGGTCTTGGGCCAGGTCTTCGTAAAGTTTCAGGGATTTATCATACAGGCGGGCACTTTCGTCCCATAGATAGTTGGAGCGAATAATCGTCGTGTTGCGGCCCGTGTTGCCACCCCCGATCCAGCCCTTTTCCAGCACCGCCACATTGGTAATGCCGTGCTCCTTGGCCAGATAGTACGCCGTCGCCAATCCGTGACCGCCGCCACCAACAATAATGACGTCGTATTCAGACTTGGGCTCAGGGCTGCGCCAGGCTTGTTCCCATCCTTGATGATGTCCCATTGCATTGCGTGCCAGGCTGAAAATTGAATACTTGGACTTCACTAAGGCGATCCTCCCATTAATCTTAATTGTATCACTCGCAGAAGGGGAGAATCCAGTCTATCCACACGGCGACCAGGGATGCCGAAAAACCGACGAACGGTAATTTTGTATTATGTATTGACATGATATATATCATATTGATATATGACGAATAGATGCAATATGAAAGATATGACCCATGGATTCAAAGATACTCTGCCTTGGTGCTCTCACCTGTGGTGACGCCAGTGGTTATGAAATCAAGAAGATGTTCGAGGAAGGGCCATTTGCCCATTTTCACCAGGTCAGTTTTGGGTCGATCTATCCGTCTCTTGCCAAGCTTTGCGAGCAGGGCAAGATCACCATGCGCGAGGAAATGCAAGATGGTCGGCCCGATAAAAAAGTTTACTCCCTGACAGAAAAGGGCAAAAAATCTTTACGTCGCGCCATGAAAAAAACGCCAGCAGCCGACAAGTTGCGCTCGGAAGTGATGGTGATGTTTTTCCTGCAGGAATATCTTTCACCAGATCATTTACGTGACGTGCTTGATCAACAGCTCAATTTTTATGGTGCCTTATCTGCAAAGGTTGACGCCCTGGATGATACGGGGGTTCCGCCGGAAAGAATGTTCGTCAGGGGCCTTGGCCGGGTGTTCTACCGGACAATGATCGATTATATGGAAGAAAACGCTCACCTGCTTCTGGGTGATAAAGAGGAATCAAGTAATGAATAACTCATTTAAAATTGCCGGTGGTGTTGCCCTGGTGGCTTTAGTCTGGGTCGTCTCCGGCCTGTTTTCAGGCGCTGAAGATAAAACAATGGTTGCCTCAGACAAATCGTCTGAAGCCTTGTCTCAGGTCAGAACAATGCATTCCAGTGCCCAGGCGCATCATAGTTCTCTCGTATTGTTTGGGCGCACAGAAGGCGTGCGTTCAGTTCAGATTAAAGTGGAAACCGATGGACGTATTGTGGATGTGCCTCTTAAAAAGGGAAGTTCCGTCAAAAAAGGTGATGTCATCGCCCGCATGGCCATGGCCGACAGACAAGCGCGGCTGAAAGAGGCGAAGGCCTTGGTCAAGCGTTACGCCATTGCTTATGAAGCGGCCAAGAAGCTTTCACAAAAGCAGTTTCGTTCAAAGGTTCAGTTGGCTGAATCCGTGTCCAATCTGGAGAGTGCCAAAGCGGCCTTGCGCTCGATCAGTGTTGATATAGAGCGCACAGCCGTGCGGGCGCCCTTTGACGGGATACTCAACGATGTTGGCGTTGAAGTAGGCGATTATGTTGCCATTGGCGATGTTAGTGCCAGCCTTGTTGATCTGGACCCCATCCTGGTTGTTGGCGAGGTCACCGAACAGGCATCAAGTCTTTTAAGCATTGGTGACACAGCGAGCATTAAGCTGACCGGAAGCGATAGTATGGATGGGACTGTGAGCTATATTTCCAAAGTAGGGTCCAACGAGACCCGGACATTTCGTATCGAAGTTTCCCTGGCCAACCCGGGTGGGGTTATCTCCGAAGGACTTACGGCGGAACTGCGGCTCAAGCAGGGTTTAATCAAGGCCCACTTCCTTAGCCCGGCTGCCCTGACCCTGAATGACCTGGGCGAATTGGGTGTAAAGGCCGTCAATTCCGGCAACCGGGTTCAATTTCACAAGGTTCAGATCATTGACGATACACAGCAAGGTATCTGGTTGAGCGGCTTGCCTGATGAAGTTGACTTGATTGTTGTCGGACAGGAATTTGTCCGCCCAAACCAAAAAGTTAAAAGCATAAAAGGTGATGGGGAGGGGGCATCATGATTGGCCTTATCGATTATGCAATCTCTCATTCCCGGACGGTTCTCGCGACCCTGCTTCTGATCCTTATTTCGGGAACTATTGCCTATATCAATGTGCCAAAAGAAGCAGATCCCGATATCAACATTCCCATCGTTTACGTGCAGATGAACCATGAAGGTATATCGCCGGAAGATGCCGAACGCCTGTTGGTCCGGCCCATAGAGCAGGAATTAAGGGGCATCGAGGGCGTCAAGGAAATGACGGCAAAGGGATACGAAGGTGGTGCCAGTGTCACCCTTGAATTCGACGCAGGCTTTGATGCGGACAAAGCCATGGATGATGTCCGTGAAAAGGTCGAACTGGCCAAGCCGGATTTACCCGATGACACGGATGAGCCAACCGTTCACGAGGTTAATTTCAGCCTGTTTCCGGTTATTCTGGTGACATTGTCGGGGGAAGTTCCGGAACGCACCTTGTTACGCCTGGCCCGTGATCTGAAAGATGAACTTGAAGGCATTGCCACGGTTCTGGAAGTAAAGATCGCAGGTGATCGTGAAGAAATGCTGGAAGTCCTGATTGACCCGGTCAGCATCGAAAGTTATGGGCTGTCGCCTGAGTTGGCCATTCAACTGGTTGCGTCATCCAATTTACTGGTCGCTGCAGGCGCACAGGATACGGGTCATGGACGCTTTTCCCTGAAGGTTCCAGGTTTGCTGGAAACCACGGAAGATATCATGCGCCTACCCATCAAGACTGATGGCGATGCGGTTGTCACCCTTTCCGACGTGGCTGAAATACGGCGTACATTCAAGGACCCGGAAAGCTTTGCGCGCATTGACGGTCGTTCGGCGCTGGTTCTGGAAGTGGTCAAGCGTTCTGGTGAGAACATTATCGACACCATTGAAAATGTCCGTCGGATTGTCCAGGTGGAAAAGAAAAACTGGCCGGCCCCCCTGCAAAATGCGGTTCATATTGATTTCGCTCAGGATAAGTCCAAGGACATTCGGATCATGCTTAATGATCTGCAGAATAATGTCATTGCCGCCGTTCTGCTTGTGATGATCGTGGTCATTGCCGCCCTTGGCCTGCGAACAGCGGGTCTGGTCGGCATCGCTATTCCCGGGTCTTTCCTAACCGGTATTCTGGTTTTATCGGCGTTGGGTATGACCATTAATATCGTCGTTTTGTTTGCCTTGATTTTGGCTGTTGGCATGTTGGTTGATGGTGCCATCGTGGTGACTGAATTCGCCGATAGGAAAATGGTTGAAGGTGAACCCAGAAAAATCGCCTATGCCCTTGCGGCCAAACGTATGTCCTGGCCGATTATTGCCTCGACAGCGACGACCCTTGCGGCCTTTCTGCCATTGCTATTCTGGCCGGGCGTGGTTGGTGAATTTATGAAATATCTGCCCTTGACCCTGCTTGCGACCTTGTCAGCTTCCTTGTTGATGGCACTTATTTTCGTGCCCACACTGGGCGCTTTCATCGGTAAGCCGGGCATGGCGGATACGGATAAAATGAGCATGCTTGCCGGTAGCGAGAACCACGACCCGGAAGAAACCGGTGGTTTTACCGGGGGCTATGTGCGTGTCCTGAAAATCGCTTTGGATCATCCGGGAAAGGTTCTCGTCGGGGCATTTGTCCTGCTGATTTCTGTTCAGGTTTTGTACGGGGCTTTGGGCAAGGGTGTTGAGTTTTTCCCTAATGTAGAGCCGGATTTTGCAAAAATTCAGGTTCGTGCCCGCGGTAACTTGTCGGTCTTTGAAATGGACCGATTGATGGGCGAAGTGGAAAACCGAATTCTTAAAATGGGTGAAGAAAAAGGTGAATTCGATGCTGTCTATTTACGTACGGGCAAGGAAAAGAATTCTCAGGAATCCGAAGACATTATCGGCGTTATCTCCCTTGAGTTCGTCCACTGGCAAAATCGTCGCAAGGCTGATCAAATCCTTGATGAAATAGAATCCAGAACGTCCGATCTTGTCGGCATCATTGTTGATCGTCGCAAACAGGAACAGGGACCACCGGTTGGAAAGCCCGTCGCGGTTGAGCTGTCCTCGCGCTATCCTGAACTCCTGGCTCCGAGCGTTGAAAAAGTCCTGGAAAGTTTTCATGCTATCGAAGGATTGATCAATATTGAAGATTCCCGCCCACTTCCCGGTATTGACTGGGAAATGAAAGTTGATCGCGCTCAGGCCATGAAGTTTGGTGCCAATGTTGATGGTATCGGGCGGGCCATTCAAATGGCCAGTACGGGTATCAAGCTGGGTGGTTATCGGCCAAATGATGTGGATGAAGAAATTGATATTCAGGCCCGCTATCCGGTTGAGTACAGGACCATCAATCAACTTGATCATATCCGGGTTAATACAGACAACGGCCGCGTTCCCATTAGTAACTTCGTTAAACGTCTGGCCAAGCCAAAAACCGGCACGATCCAGCGCACCGATGCACGGCGGATCATGACTGTTAAAGCAGATGTTATGAAAGGCATGCTGGCGGCTGATAAAGTTGCCGAGCTGCAGGTCCTTCTTGACGGGGCGACAATTGATCCACGAGTTGAAATTGCCTATAAGGGCGAGGACGAGGAACAAAGACAGGCCGAAGCCTTTCTTGGCAAAGCTTTTATGGTGGCCCTGTTTATTATGGCAATCATTCTGGTGACCCAGTTCAACAGCTTCTATTCCGCATTGCTTATTTTGACATCCGTCATCATGTCCACCATTGGTGTTTTCATAGGCTTGTTGATGACAGGTCAGCCCTTCGGCATTGTCATGAGCGGCATCGGCGTTATTGCCTTGGCCGGGATTGTTGTAAATAACAACATCGTGTTGATTGATACCTATGATCGTCTTAAGGAAAGCGCATCCACGGCCAGGGAGGCGATCCTCAGGACAGGGGCGCAGCGCCTTCGCCCGGTTTTGCTAACCACCATAACGACAATGCTGGGCTTGATGCCCATGGTCAGTGGTGTGAATATTGATTTTATCGCCCGTGAAGTCAGCGTTGGTGCCCCGTCAATGCAATGGTGGGCGCAGTTGTCGACTTCAATTGTTTTCGGACTTGGCTTTGCCACCGTGCTGACCCTGGTCGTCACGCCTTGTGCATTAATGATCAGGGCAAATCTGCATGACTGGCTGGTGCGCAGGCGCGAAGGCGGCCAGGTTGCTCCAACGCTTTAAATAAGGAGACCTAGGAAGTTTCTTCCTTGGCGGGTTTTTCTGGAATGGGTTCTTCTTCCATGCGCTTACGATAGGTCTGGATGGAGAAGGGGATGGTTGCCAAATAGACGATCAGAACACCTGAAAGGGTCATCCACGGGGCGCTGACCAAAGCGGCGACAAAGGCAGTTGCGATAATCATAAAGGGCAGCACCTGCTTTGAGGGCACCTTGATTTTCTTGAAAGAAAAAGTCGGGATGGAGCTGACGACAAGACCGGAGACGCCAATCAGGTAGAACGAGACGACAATGGGTGAGCGGAAGAACTCATCACCCACTAAAAACGACAGGATCATCGGCATCAGCACCAGCCCGGCTGCTGCCGGGGCCGGGACACCGGCGAAGAAGTTGCTTGTCCAGGTGGGCTGGTTTTCATCTTCAAGCATGGTGTTAAAGCGGGCCAGGCGCAACGCCATGGAGACGCTGAAAAGTAAAGTCAGCATCCAGCCAAAGCGGCCAAAGTCCTGCATGGCCCACAAATAAAGCATCATCGCCGGGGCGACACCAAAACTGATGAAGTCAGACAGGGAGTCAAGTTCAGCGCCAAACTTGCTGGCGCCTTTAAGAATACGCGCAACGCGGCCGTCCAGGGCATCCAGGATGGCGGCGGCGAGGATCGCAAGGGCGGCATGTTCCCAGCGGTCTTCAAGGCCGAAGCGAATTGCCGACATGCCAGCGGATATGGCCAGAATGGTCAGGAAATTCGGGATCATTTTGTTGATGTGCAGCCATTCAGGCCGTTTGCGGCGTCCAGCCATTGGGTCGTCTCCTCCTAGCGCACATCGCCGGTGCGTGCGGCTTCAGAAGCCTGCACGTCGGCGAGAACAGTTTCAGCGGCAACAGAGCTTTGCCCGACACAAACCATAGGTTCAATACCCTCGGGCAAATAAACATCGACACGGCTGCCAAAGCGAATCAGGCCAAAGCGTTCTCCGGCCTTGAGCGTTTGCCCTTCAATAACATCACATTTGATGCGTCTGGCAACAAGTCCTGCGATTTGTACGAAGGCGATATCGTGGTTTTCATCTGTCTTCATGCGAAGGCTCATGCGCTCGTTGAATTCACTGGCTTTATCAAGTGAGGCATTGAAAAAGCGGCCAGGGCGATAGGAAATTTTGGTGATTTCACCATTCATGGGGATCCGGTTCACATGCACATTGAAGACATTCATGAAGATGCAAACCCGGGAGCGCTCTTTGTCACCCATATCCAGTTCCGGTGGGGGAACAGCGCGGTCGATCAATTGTACGACACCATCAGCCGGGCTTATGACCAGGCCGCTACGCGTTGGCGTTATGCGATCCGGGTCACGAAAAAAGTAGGTACACCAAAGGGTCAGGATCACACCGAGCCATCCCAAGGGGTCGCTTATCATGAACAGGCCAATAGTCGCCGCCGCAAACAAACCGATAAACGGCCAACCTGCCGGGTTGATAGGAACCAATACGATTTTCAGCAATACAAAATCTTCCTTTAATTGTCAGGCAGTTTGAAAACCTGGCCGGGATAAATCAGATCGGGATCCGTAATCTGATCCTGATTGGCTTCAAAAATAACCGTATAACGGTTGCCTTTACCATAACTGGATCGGGCGAGGCGCCACAGGCTGTTTCCAGGTTGCACGATGATCGTGTTATCGTCCACGATCTCGGCCGTAGGTTCGGCCCGCGAGAACGGGAATTCAACCCGGTGAATGACCTTGCCATCTGTGCCAATTTGATCGGCCCGTAAAGTGTAAAGCCCTGGTTTGACAGGATCATCCGGGTTCATTGTCCAGATGCCGTGGCCCTGGCCCTTATCGTCACCAGCCCTGGCATGCCCAATCAACTTGTTATCCAGGTAGATCTGAACCATGGCGTTTGGATGAGAGGAGCCACTGACAGAGAGGCGTCCATCATCATTATAATCAACGGAATCGACGCTCAGTTTAGTTGAGCTAGCGCCCCCCGGTTTTTGCAACACGGTGGAACTTCCATCCGGGTTCATTTTCAACGCCAGAATATGACCGTCCCCACTACGTCCGGCAATGTCCTTGCCGGCTTCGGGAACAATGATGACAACATCTTCAACGGACATCACTGGCGCTGCAGAGCCAGCCAGCATTTTAAGGCGTAATGTATGAGTACCGGGCGCAAGGGGTTTCTCGGGGACGAAGACCCATTCGCCGCGATCATCAGCCTTGATGCGTCCGAACTCCACCCCGTTATCCAGATTGATGACCATGCTGTCAGGCATGGCGCGTCCGGCAATAACCGTATTGCCATTGGGATTGACGCGAACCACATCGAAGGTCGGCGGTTCCAACTTCATGGTTTGCGGTTGTTTGGCGGCAGGTTCAGGTGCTTGGGGCGTGACTACAGGTGGGGCCACATCGTCAGATTGCCACGGCGCGTAATTAAGGCCAATTGCAGCGGCAATAACAGTAACACCAATGATGGCTATGAATAGCAGCCTACTCACAGAGTTCTCCTTGAAGGGGTACGAATCAATGAAATACAGTAGTACGGGGTCGGTTCGGGTGCAATAATAGAGCGTGAGAATTCAATTCCAGTCCTCATCACCGTTCTTTTCCTCTTTTTTCACGCGATTATGTATTGGTGGGATGCTTCGTAGATAAACAATTACGGCGTTGGCGTCCTCTTTGGTCCGTTTTGACGCGGTATTTGTGACGAATTTCGCCATGCCACCACCGACAAAATCCCCATCGGGCAGCATCAAAAAGGTAACACCTTCTATACAATATGATCACTGGAGGCGCTGGCAGAAGGCTGGGTGATAACATCATGGACTTTCTCGTCGCTATAGCTATCGTGGGCAAATGAGTGAAATTAAATCTTTATGCGTGTTCTGTGGATCACGCACCGGGGACGACCCGGCACACGAAGTCGCCGCCCGGGACCTTGGCCATGCCATTGCTGATCATGGCATTGAACTTGTTTACGGGGCGGGTGACATTGGCTTGATGAGCGTGGTCGCCCGTGCGGCCTTGGCAAATGGTGGCAAAGTCACCGGTATTATTCCTGAATTCATTCAGGATTTTGAGGTTGGCAGCCCGGGCGAGATTGACTTGGTTGTGGTTGATAGCATGCTCGATCGCAAACGTGTCATGTTTGAACGTTCCGATGGCTTTATCGCCCTTCCAGGTGGTCTTGGCACCCTGGATGAAATCATCGAAATGATCACTTGGAAACAGTTGCAACAACACAAGAAGCCGGTCGTTCTGGTCGATACCAATCATTATTGGCAGCCTTTTCTGGACCTGGTTCAGGCGATTGTTGATGGTGGCTTCGGCCATCATGGTATCAATGAGCTGTTCAGTGTGGTTGACGATGTTGAGAGTGTCTTCCCGGCCCTTGAAGACGCACCGCAGGCGAGTATTGAAGTGTTGACAAGCCATCTCTAGGGCAGCCTGTTCATCCTTGCAAAATAGTAAGGCCAAGCCTATGTTCTGCCGGTCCGTTACAGGTCTCGCACGTGCGTTGAAACCTTAAGCAAAATCGGGGCGCACCCCGGCGGACGCCCATATTAAATGCCAATGCTTAGGAGAGAATAACCATGGCTAAGATCAAGGTCGCCAACCCTATCGTCGAACTAGACGGTGACGAAATGACCCGCATTATCTGGGCGTTCATCAAGGACAAACTTATTTTGCCCTACCTGGACGTTGATTTGAAATATTACGATCTGTCCGTTCAAAAACGTGATGAGACTAATGACCAAATCACGATTGACAGCGCCAACGCCATTAAGGAATTTGGTGTCGGTGTCAAGTGCGCCACTATCACGCCGGACGAAGGCCGCGTCGAGGAATTCGGCCTGAAAGAAATGTGGCGTTCGCCCAACGGCACCATTCGTAACATTCTTGGCGGGACGGTTTTCCGTCAGCCGATTATTTGCAAGAACGTGCCGCGTCTGGTCCCCGGTTGGACCAAACCTATCGTTATTGGCCGTCATGCCTTTGGCGATCAATATCGGGCTACGGATATGGTTGTTGATCGCCCCGGCAAGCTGACCATGAAATTTACCCCGGAAGATGGGTCAGAGCCTACAGAACACACGGTCTTTGATTTCCCCGAAGGCGGTGTCGCCATGTCCATGTACAACCTGGATGAATCAATCCGCGGTTTTGCCCGGGCCTGTATGAATTATGGCCTCAACCTCGGCTGGCCCGTGTACTTGTCGACCAAGAATACAATCTTGAAAAAGTACGATGGCCGTTTCAAGGACTTGTTTCAGGAAATCTTTGATACGGAATTCAAGGACCAGTTTGAAAAAGCCGGGTTGAGCTACGAGCATCGCCTGATTGATGACATGGTTGCGGCTGCCATGAAATGGGAAGGCGGCTATGTGTGGGCTTGCAAGAACTACGACGGCGACGTTCAGTCTGATACGGTCGCCCAAGGGTTTGGATCGCTTGGCCTGATGACCTCGGTTCTGTTGACCCCCGATGGAAATACGGTAGAGGCCGAAGCGGCCCACGGCACGGTGACGCGCCACTATCGCCAGCATCAGCAGGGCAATGAAACATCGACCAACCCCATCGCCTCGATCTTCGCCTGGACCCGTGGCATTCACTACCGCGGTGAATTTGACGGCACCCAGGATGTGGTTGATTTTGCCGATGCCCTTGAAAGAGTTTGTATCGAAACAGTTGAATCCGGTTTTATGACCAAGGATCTGGCACTTTTGATCGGCCCGGAACAGGCCTGGATGACAACCCAACAGTTCCTTGCCAAGCTTGACGAGAACTTGCAAAAAACCATGGGTTAAGGCCGTCAGGCCTTCGTTAAATCTATTCTTGTGATGGAGTTCCAGATGCACTGGGTAAATGTCGCCATTTCGGGCTGTTTCCCCTTGACGAGGCACGGTCTATCCCCTAAAAACCGCGCTCCAGTTTTATATTTGATTTAAGGATCAATCCCATGGCAAGACGCTGTGATCTTACGGGCAGAGGTGTCCAATCCGGTAACAATGTGAGTCACGCTCACAATAAGACGCGCCGGCGTTTCCTGCCCAACTTGCAGGATGTTACCATTATGAGCGATGTGCTTGGCAAGCAGATGCGTATGCGCCTGGCGGCCAGAACCCTTCGCACCATTGAGCACAAGGGTGGTCTGGACAAGTTCCTGCTGGGAACTGCCAACACCAAGCTGACCCTTGAAGCCGTTGGTATCAAGCGCAAGATCAAGAAGGCCATGGACAAGGCTGCCGCATAAATATTGTGCGCTTTTGAGATTTAAAGTTTTACAAGGCCCGCCATCTGGTGGGCCTTGTTTTTTGTCCTCACCACCGCCGGGAGGGACGGTGGCGTTCTTCGAGACGCAGCTTTAGGGCATAAATTTCTTCAGGTAGTCCGGAAAGGCAATGCCGTCGCGTAGTTTTTCATCGTCCACAGGGCTGTTGAAAACCCGTGTCACTGGCAAAACCCCGGCCCAGCAATCAACCTCATCATAATCTTCATCGTCGTCAATGGGGTCACCGTCGCGATATTTTGCCGAGGCTTCCTCGATCTCCATAACGATGACGCCGGTTGCCTTCAGTTCCTTCTCAGTATTACCGCGCACATCTTCCCAGCGTCCCGGGTACAAGTGTTCGAACATGTGGAACAGGGCTTCTTCCTTGTCGTCTTTGTCCTTGACGGCGTGGCAGTTGCCAAAAGCCATGGCACTGCGGTAATTGGCGCTGTGGTGGAAGGGTGAGCGGGCCAGGACAAAGCCATTGAATTCACTAACCGTGACACAGGCCGGGGCACCGTCTCTCAACACCTTGATCATCCGGCTGGCGCTTGACCCATGCCAGTACAAACGGTTCTCACGCCGCCACTGGATCGTCGGTGTCGCATAAGGCTGGCCATCAATTACATAGGCGATATGGCACATGGGTATGGCATCAAAAAGTCCGTGCACGGTTTCATGATCATAAGAGCCACGTTGATATACTCTCTTTACTTTTGAACGGACGCCGGGTGTGTAACTGGTCATGGTGTTTCCTGGTTGTCAGCGTTGAGATGTTGGATTAGTTCCTTGAATGACCTGGCGGGTTGTCTTTGCTTTCTTCATCGAACAAATCTGTCAGATTCTGCATCATTGTGCCACCCAGTTCCTCCGCATCGGAAATGGTTACCGCGTGCTGATAATAGCGTGTCACGTCATGGCCAATACCAATTGCCGTCAGCTCGACACTGGATTGGGTCTCAATCCAATGGATGACATCGCGTAGGTGTTTCTCCAGATAATTCCCCGGATTGGCAGATAATGTGGCGTCATCAACGGGCGCACCGTCGGATATAATCAACAAAATGCGACGTTGTTCCGGGCGGCCAAGCAGGCGGTTGTGGGCCCACATCAGGGCTTCGCCGTCGATATTTTCTTTCAAAAGCCCTTCGCGCAGCATCAGACCTAAATTTCGCCGGGCCCGCCGCCACGGCATATCGGCGTCTTTATAAACTATGTGGCGCAAGTCATTGAGCCGCCCAGGCCCGGGCGGTTTGCCATCTTCGGCCCATTTCTCACGGGCTTGACCGCCTTTCCAGGCGCGAGTGGTGAAGCCCAGAATTTCGACCTTGACGCCGCATCTTTCAAGAGTTCGGGCAAGGATGTCAGCACTCATGGCGGCTACAGTGATGGGCCTGCCACGCATGGAGCCGGAATTATCTATCAGCAGGGAGACCACCGTATCGCGGAAATCCATGTCTCTTTCTCGCTTGAAGCTCAACGGATGGACCGGGTCAGTAACCACCCGTGACAGGCGTCCAGCATCAAGCAGGCCTTCTTCCTGATCAAACTCCCAAGAGCGTGTCTGCTTCGCCATCAAACGACGTTGCATGCGATTGGCCAGGCGCGAGACAACGCCTTGAAGCCGGGCAAGCTGCAGGTCCAGTTGGGCGCGCAGGCGGTTAAGTTCTTCAGTTTCGCACAGGTCTTCGGCTGAGATAATTTCATCTGAGGCGGTTGAATAGGCGACGTATGGAGCATTTTTGGTTTCATTGGCAGGCCAGTTGTCATTTTGGTCGCTGGGGCCGGCCGGGTCATCGCCGCCTTCCTGCCCGCCTTCTTCGTCCTCTGATCCGCTTTCAGGCGCACCTTCCTGAATCTCGCCCAGGCCGTCTTCCATTTCGGCTTCTTTGGCGCTGTCGTGCTCCGGGTCCTGTGGTTGGTCTTCAGGGTCGGAATCTTGCTGATCACGGCTATCTTCAGGTTGTTCTTCGGGTTCCGTATCACCCTCGTCGAACAGGTCCAGATCGCGGATCATCCGGCTTAAGGCATCGGCGAAGTCTTCCTGATTATGGATCGTGTTTGCTAACTTATCCAACTGGGGGCCAATGTGTTCATTGATGTAGTCCTGCCAGTTTCTCAGGATCGGTTCTGCCGCTGCAGGAAGATCATTACCGGTCAGTTTTTGATGGATCATCAGGCCAACGGCTTCAGCCAGCACGGCATCGTTTTGGGCCTCCCCGGTTTCGGCGGAATGTTCGGGGGTATTAGCCTTGCAACGGGTTTCCAGCATGGCCGCGATGTTTTTTTCCACACCGGGCATGCGCCTGCAGCCGATGGATTCAACGCGGACCTGTTCGGCCCGTTCGAAGACGCGCGCCGCATCGCTTCCCGACGGGCGCAAGCGGCGATGGATATCGCTGTCATGGTAGCGCAGTCTCAGGGCCACTGCATCGGCAGCACCGCGCAGGCGGGTCACATCGCTTTCAGTAATGCCCGATTCCGGTGGCGCTGGCAGGTGCACGGTGGCGCCGCTTGTGGCGACCTTGGCGTCGTTGCTCGAGGAATAGGAAACCTCAACTTCCGAGCTTTGGCCAATGGCCTTCAACGTCGCCGCAGTGACCCGCTTAATCTGTTCGGATGGAGTCTCGCTCCAACTCATAAGCTATAGGACCGTTGCCTGGGCCGCTGATTCAGGCAGTTCTTCGCCGAAGCAGCGTTGATAATACTCAGCCACAACCGGACGTTCCATTTCGTCACATTTATTGAGGAAAGTCAGACGGAAAGCGGTTTGCAGATCCTTGAATATCTCGGCATTTTCAGCCCAGGTAATGACCGTACGTGGCGACATTACTGTCGATATATCTCCATTAATGAAGCCTGTCCGGGTCAGATCAGCAAGTTCGACCATGGCGCTCATCTGTGCGCGGCCTTCAGGCGTGTCGTAAGATTTTACCTTGGCAATGACGATGTCGACTTCATCATCATGGGGCAGGTAGTTCAGGGTCGCGACGATGTTCCAGCGATCCATCTGGCCCTGGTTGATCTGCTGTGTGCCGTGATAAAGCCCGGTAGTATCGCCCAGGCCAATAGTGTTGGTTGTTGAAAACAGCCGAAAGAAGGGGTGGGGGTGAATGACCCTGTTTTGGTCGAGCAAGGTCATTTTGCCTTCGACTTCAAGAATGCGCTGAATAACAAACATCACATCCGGGCGTCCGGCGTCGTATTCATCGAAAACCAGCGCCGTTGGGTGTTGCAGGGCCCAGGGCAGGATGCCTTCGCGGAATTCTGTAACTTGCTTGCCGTCCTTAAGAACGATGGCGTCCTTGCCGACAAGGTCAATACGACTGATGTGGCTGTCCAGGTTAATGCGAATACAGGGCCAGTTCAGCCGGGCCGCTACCTGTTCGATATGGGTCGATTTACCCGTGCCATGATAGCCCTGGATCATGACCCGCCGGTTATGGGCAAAGCCGGCCAGGATGGCCAGTGTAGTGTCCTGATCAAACTGATAGGTCGGGTCGATCTCAGGCACGTGTTCTTCGCCTTCACTGAAGGCGGGAACCTCGATATCGCTATCAATACCGAAAGTCTGGCGCACTGAAACCGAAATATCTGCTGCATTCAGTGGGAAGCTGGTTTCTTCCTGGGGCGTCGTTCCGGTAGCTGTCATATCGATTTTCCATTGGTTTTTGTAGATTTGAAGTGTTCAGTTAATGTGGTAGAGCCCGTGCGTCAACGCATTTTGTCAGGAAGATAGCGGTTCTGAGGTCAGCGTCGCGTAGGCCAGGGAAATTTGCTTGAATTTTTCTTCCGCCGCTTTGTCCCCGCCATTGGCATCCGGGTGGTAGCGTTTGACCAGTTCCTTGTAACGGCGCTTGATTTGATCTGTCGTGACGGGTGGCGTCAGGTCGAGCAGTGCCATTGCCTCTGCTTCGGGACTGTCAGGCTCATGTCGGGGGGCGGCGGTGCTTTCTGTTTCCGGTTCGCCAGATTGGCTAAAGGCCCCGCCGAAGTCATCCATATCAGGGCTTGGCCCCTTGAAATTCAGCGGTCTTTCCATGCCGGCAAAGGGCCAGGATGGTCGGTTCCAGGACGTATCATCGCGCAGGTCAGCTTCTACCTGTTTGTCGCTCATGCCTTCATAATAATTCCAGGACTTATTGTACTGGCGGATATGATCCATGCAAAACCAGCGGAAGTTCTTCAGATCGTTGCGTGAGCGTGGTGCCCGGTGCTCGCCAATAGACTCGCAGTCCGGCCATTCGCACCCGTGGGCATCGGGCAGCACATCGGGGACTTCCCCGAACATGCTCGAAGAGTGGACTGATCTGCGTTTTTGCGCTTTTCGTGACATCAATATGGGCTTTCGAATACTCTGCTAACTATGGGGATAAGGGCTGCTTAAGGCAAGCTTTGGTCGGCCCTATTGATCATTTTTGGCAAGCTGGCGCTTGTTCCAGATGTAATCCCCGACAACCAGTACCGTAACGCCGCTTAATATCAGGGTCATGCCTGTTAATGTGCTTAAAGATAAGGTCTCGCCAAGGGCTATGGCTGAAAAGGCGATTCCTGCAACTGGCACACCCAAAGAGCCCAATGATGTACTGATCGCTGGAAGTGCCCGCATAACTGTCTGATAGGCCCAAAAGCAAAAGGCAGAGGCAATCACCCCATTGTAGGCAAGGATAGCGATCAACGCAGGCGAAAATTCGATTCGTGGGATTCCCTCCCAATAAAAGGCGCAAACGGCCAGGATGACGCCCCCTATGAGCATTTGCCAGGGCATCAGTTGTAAGGGGTGCATGACCATGGGATGGTGGCGAATGTGGGAAATAACCACCGCGAGTAACATGGCCGATGCGATCAAATAACCATTGCCCATGAGTTGCCCGGTGTCGGAAAAATCAAATTCAGCGGGATTGAACAGGACTGCGACCCCGCTAAGCCCCAACGCCAATCCCAGGGCCTTGGAGATGCCGATCTTCTCTTTCAGAATGAATAAAGCCAGCGGGGTTACCCAAAGGGGGGTGGTGTAAGCCAGAATTGCTGAGCGTCCTGCGTCAACAACCGTTAGCCCAACATGAATAAAGGCCAAACCCAGTCCCAGTTGCAGGCAGCCGACCGACAGCAGAATGGGTAAGTCTCTGCGGTCCGGCAAAGAAAGCCACCCTTTTGCTCCGTTCAGGGCGAACAGACATAGTGATCCAAGCAATAGGCGGGCCGAAGCGAACCATAGGGGTGGGGTGTGTTGCAGGCCCACTTTCATGATTGGCCAGTTGGCCCCCCATAGCAAAATCACGGCTGCCAGTAAAAGGTAGGCTTGGCGTTCAGCCTTCATCAGTATAAGTACCTCTTGAACAGATCATGGAACGTTACCAAGTCTTGTGCACATCAACGATCAAAAAAGGATAGAGTCACATGCGGGTCGCCGAAATTATAAATCAAAAACTGACAGAGTCCCTGTCGCCTTCGTCATTGGAAATTACAGACGACTCCCACAAGCATGCCGGACACGCCGGTGCTCGTCCGGAAGGAGAGAGCCATTTCAGCGTCACCATTGTCTCTCAAGCTTTTGAAGGAAAGTCCCGTATGCAACGTCAGCGGCTGGTCTACCAGGCTCTTTCAGAAGAGATGAAGGAGCGCATTCACGCGCTTGCGTTGCAAACCCTTACCCCCAATGAGGAAAAAAAGTCGTAAAATAAGAACAGTTTTAATTTCTCATTATATAGTTATGCTAATATAATTCCCTTAAGCATGGGAGCAGTTTCACTGACTTGGTCTTTGGTTGTTTTGCAACTGTTGATATAAAATTTATAAAAAACGTGGGGCATATGAGTAAAACGGATTCTCTTGTCAGCCGAAATGTAACGATCAGTGGTCGTCGGACAAGCCTTCGTATGGAGAGTGAAACCTGGCAGGCGCTTGAAGAAATTTGTGCCCGTGAAGGCAAAAGCCTGCATCAGGTGTGCACCATGATTGAGGAACGCCGCAGCGTTTCTAACAGAACATCTGCCGTGCGGGCCTTTATTATTGCTTACTACCGGGTTGCCGCAACTGAGTCCGGTCATGCCAAAGCCGGCCATGGAAACAAGGCTTAAGGTTCCAACTTATTCGGGTTCATAAAAATCTGGCCACTCGCGTTTAACGACAGGGCTGGAAATTGAAAAAGCATGGCAGCTGTTCAGCAAGGACGGTTTACTTCCCTTAGCAGGCGAGTTTCTTTTTTGGCGGGCGGGGTTGACGGTTTGCCACGCCGTTACCGCAATGGGCCCCAGCAACATATCGACAATATGCGTACAGCCCTTTACACCGCCAAGGCGTTGCAAAATACTTTTTCGCCAACCAGGTTTAATGGCCAATCCTTCAAGTGCATCAAAGGCAGGCGTGATATTGCCACACATGTTAAAGGGGCCGGAATCAATGACTGCTTCTGCACTTTGAACCGTCAACTCATCGTTGATGGTGATACGCACAGAAATATCGTGAATCGCTTCACCGCTGTTGATGCCGCCGCGCTCGGCATTTTCAAAAGAGTAGCTTTTCGTATCGACCAGGCGGGATTCTATATCCCAAAGCCCATCATCACGTTGAAAGCCCTGGGCTTGAATTTTACGGGTGTGTATCTGGTTTCGCGGGTTTGGTTTGGAAAGCGGCATCTTGACCTCTGACTTTTATTCTTTAGGGACGTGCAGGATCTTACCCTCCAACGACCTCGCGGTCGACTAAAGGCGAACCAGGGTCAATTGGTCTGTCGAATGTCAGGCGCTGTAACGATCACCAAATACGAACGCTTCGGTTTCCTTGATATCGTCTTCCAGGTCTGCCTGTACGGCGGCAAACAAGTCGCGAATGGAAACCATGCCAAGAACCTTGTCGTCCTTTCTGACGGGTAGATGCCTTAAACGACCTTTCCGCATGACCTCCATGGCCTCCACAACACTATCACTTGGATCCAGGGTGCTGGGATTGGCTGTCATGATGTCAGCCAGCGGGGTTTCATTAGGGTCCAAGCCTGCTGCGATGATCCGGCGTGTTAGATCACGTTCGGTCACAATGCCTTGCAGCATGCCATCATCGTCAACAATCAAAACGGCGGCGATGTTGGATTCTTTCATGGTATTTGCAGCCAGTAGGGCACTGTCGTCTGCCTTCAAGGTCTGCACGGAATGTTCTTGAATGACATCAGGTATGATGGATCTGCGCATCTCGGCTCAACTCCTCACCAAATGATTAAAGATAATCAATCTATATATAAATATATGGAGAGTTATAGCCCGATTGAAAGCCCTTTTTTTTATTCAGGGCTTTGATCTTCCTTTACTGGGGTCACTCGGACGGACATTATTTGCTGGCGCACCCGTTTAGAAATCTGGAATCTTAAGCCATGAAACATGAATATTTGGCCCGGTTCAGGAATTCTGCGTGACTCGTGCATGATCAAGCCAGCCACAGTGGCGGCTTCTTCATCGGGCAGACGCCAGCCAAATTCCCGGTTCAAATCGCGGATGGTGACACTGCCGTTGATGGTGTAACTGCCATCGGCTTGCGTCACCACGCCGGGCACCGCTACATCATGTTCATCGGAAATATCTCCGACGATTTCTTCCAGAATATCTTCAAGGGTGACGATGCCCATAAAGCTACCGTATTCATCGACCATTAAGGCAAAGTGTTCGTGACGTTTGCGGAATTCCTGCAACTGGTCAAGTAAGGTGGTTTGTTCGGGAATGAACCAGGGCTTTGCCGCCAATGAGATGATATTAATATCACCAGTTCCTTCTCTCGTGCTGTCGTCGCGCGCTTTAACGGCCCGTAGAAGGGCCTTGGCGTGCAGGACACCAACTATATTTTCCGGCTGTCCCTGCCACAGGGGAATACGGGTGAAGGGGCTGGCGAGAACTTCATCGACAACTTTTTCTGCCGGTTGGTCGGCATCTATCATGGCGACGTCCTTACGATGAACCATAATTTCGCCAACTTGTACCTCTGCCAGATCAAGGACGCTTCTTAGCATTGCCCGTTCATCATCGACGGCGCGATCTTCGTCGGCATGCAGTTCGATAGCACCGCGAAGTTCTTCAGACGAGGATCCAACGTCATCCATGGGCGTGCCGCGTCGGAAAATTTTCAACACGCCGTGGACAAGAAAGTTGATACTGCGAGTTATAGGCGCAAGGATAAAGACCAGGGCATTGACCATTGGCACGATGCGCAGGGACATGTGGTCAGCGTTTTTGATGGCGTAGGTTTTAGGCAGTATCTCGGCGAAAACCAGGACCAGCAAAGTCATGCTCAAGGTCGCGTAGGCGACACCTGCTTCGCCGTATAGGGTTATCATGAGACTGGTCGCCAAGGCGGATGCCAAAATATTGACAAGGTTGTTTCCAAGTAAAATGGCGCCGATCAAACGTTCCCGGTGTTCGTTCAGGCGGTTGATCATTCCCGCGCGCTGGTTGCCGTTGTTTTCAAGCTGATGCATCAACGGGCGTGAGGCTGCCGTCAAAGCGGTCTCGGAACCGGAAAAAAAGGCAGACAGCAAAAGCAAAACGAAAATAGCGCTAAGAGTTATCAACATGATTGTTTCTCGGTTATAGAGCGTTATGCAACAGTCAGGGCGTCAGCCAGAAAAATCTGTAATTCTTCTGGGTCCACGTCCCGGGCGATGAAGGATGAGCCTATGGCGCGCGCAAGAATGAAAATTATGGAGCCAGCCTCGGCTTTTTTGTCCAGCCCCATATGATCGATCAGTCGTTCCGGTGTCCAGGTCTCGTTAGCCAGGCCCTTAAGGTCGGTTGGCAGGCCGATCTTATCAAAATGTTGGCGGACCCGGGTTGCGTCAGCTTGTGGGCATAGGCCTAGCCTGTGGGACAGATCAAAAGCCATGACCATGCCAATGGATACGGCCTCGCCGTGCAGCAGGCTATCGTTATAGCCGACTTCAGCTTCAAGGGCATGGGCAAATGTGTGGCCAAGGTTAAGCAAGGCCCTGACCCCGGTCTCGCGTTCATCCTGGGCGACGATATCAGCCTTGCAGGCACAACTTTTCAAGACTGCGTGGGCTTGTAAGGCTTTATCGCCATCAAGCAGAGAGGCCGCATTCTCCTCGAGCCAGGAAAAGAAGTCGCCATCATTGATTAGTCCATACTTGGCGACTTCGGCGTAGCCGGCCAGAAGTTGCCTGCGCGGCAAGCTGTCGAGACAATCCAGGTCAGCCAGAACCAGACGCGGTTGATGAAAGGCCCCAATTAAATTTTTGCCGTAAGATGAATTGATCCCGGTCTTGCCGCCGACGGAGCTATCGACTTGAGACAGCAGGGTGGTCGGGATTTGAACAAATTCAATGCCGCGCATGGTGATGGCAGCGCAAAACCCTGACAGGTCTCCAATGACACCGCCGCCAAGGGCAATGAGAAGGGTCTGTCTATCGACGCCGATTTTGAAAAGATTATTGCTCAAGGCTTGTAGATGTTCGAAGCTTTTGGTTTTTTCACCAGCCGCCAAGGTAACGCACGAGTGTTCTATCCCGGCCTCGCTCAATGAGGCTTCAAGCTTGCCCTGATATAGGGGGGCGACGTTGCTATCACTGACAATGATCACCTTGCGGCCTCGCATCAAGGGGCTGATCAGACTGCCCGCTTGATCCAAAAGGTTACGTCCGACCACGATATCGTAAGAACGATCGCCAAGGTCGAGGCGCAGTTTTCCTTCCGTATCGGTTGCTATTGAGGAATGGTCATTCATCGTCTTCAATTTCCGGGTTGTGTGTCGATGTAGGCTGCAAGGGCATGGGCAGTGGCGTCAACGGTAGTGCCAATGGGGACATCTTGCGAGTCGACAACGATATCGGCCTCACTATACACAGGATAGCGTTCATCCATCAGTCCCTTCAGGATTTCTGCCGGGTCGCCATTATCAAGCAGGGGTCGACCGCTGCGCCGTGATGTCCGTTCCACCAGCACATCCAGTTCAGCCTTCAGCCAGATAGATACGCCGTGTTTGCTAATCGCCTTTCGGATATTTGCATTCATGAAAGCACCGCCCCCGGTGGCGATTATTTGCACGTCATCATTCAGCAAACGCGATATGACCCGTTCCTCCACATCACGGAAGGCTTTTTCACCGTAAAGATCGAAGATATCGGAGACGGAGCAACCGGCAGCTTTGACGATTTCATCGTCCGCATCGACGAAGGGCAAACCCAGTTTTACGGCCAGGTCGCGGCCGATTCGACTTTTACCGGCGCCCATAAGTCCGATCATGACAATGGGCTTGCTCATGCCCGCGCCTTTTTGTTGTGTGGCATTATCTGCCATTATTTTAAGTTCCGTTACCTTTTTAAGGTGCCATAGTGCGCACTGAGTGTGGTTTTTCAAGAAGATCAGAGTGCCGAAATGTTGCCACAGTTTGAAATTATCATAAACTTTCATGACATAAAGACACTTGAAAGATTTTAAGGGTTAAAATTAATCCCTTTTTACTAACGAAAGCCTAGTGACCTGATGGGGTTGTAGCGGCTACAAGGATCGATATGAAAAATATTTCACGAATTGTCTTCATCGCGGTTGTCGCGATTATTGTCGGGGGATCGGCTTTTTTAGCCACTTGGGACATTCCTGCCCCCATGACCACAGTGGAAAAAGTGCTGCCAGATGATCGTTTCCCACGTTAAATCACACGTTAATAAATCCTCTTTTTATATGAAGACTCTGGCCCTTGTTGCCATCGTCTCGTTTGTTCCGTTGCAACTGGCCGAAGCGCAGAGCGGGCCTGTTCGCCTGGCGCCGCCGCAAAAGTTGCGGCCAGTGGGACCAAGCACCGTCACACCGCCCAAGGTGGCCCCGCCGGTTAGGGTGGCTCCGCCGGTTCAGGAACAACCACCATTAGCAACGGGGGTTACGGGGAATATCGGCACATCCATTCAGGTTGATACCTTGCGAACCATTAATCCTGATACTGCAGGGGTATTGAGCGCCCATGAAGGTGGCTTTGGTATTGGCATGTGGGACGGTACCTCGCGGCGTATGTTGTTGACCATGATTGGCCGCCTGCCAGTCAATATCAGGTCAGAGGTAATGCGAGACCTGATGCGTCGCTTATTGCTCAGTACCGCCCTTTTGCCTGAAGGCATGGCTGGTGATGGAAGCTATATTGCCCGTCGCGTTGGATTGTTATCCAGCATGGGTGATACCCGCAGTGTCAATCAGTTGCTTGAGGCAACACCGGGACGCTCGAAAATTGATCAGTTGGTCCGCTATGAAGCCGATGCCCGTTTTCTGGCCAATGATAATGCCCGCGCCTGTTCTTTGGCATCCAGCCAAATAGGCAATGAAAGCAGCATCTATTGGCAAAAGGCCTTTATTTTCTGTCAGGCCCTGGCCGGTGAACATGACAAGGCGGCACTGGGTGTGTCGTTGTTGCAGGATATTGGCGATGAAGACGAGGCTTTCTATTCCCTTGTTGAAACCCTTGCCGGAAACCCCACGAAAATTGACAGCCTGGCCGACCCCACGTCCATGCATTTATCCATGGCCAGGGTGACGAAGACTCAATTGCCAAGCGACGTGGTTTCTTCCAGCCGTCCGGGTGTGCTCAGGACCATTGCCATAAGCCCGAATGCATCAGAGGAAATTCGCCTTGAAGCGGCCGAGCGTGCTGAACTTGCTGGTTCCCTTGATGTGGATACACTACGTCAGCTCTATACCAGTGTGTCCTTCAGCGAACAGGACCTGGCCAATCCCTTGTCCAAGGCGGAAGCCGAAAGTGGTCCGTTGAGCAGGGCCCTACTATATAGAACCTCCTTGATTCAGACTGTTCCCACCGCCCAAGCTGAAGCGGCTGCAATGGCTCTTTCTTTAGGCCGGCGAGGCGGGCGTTATACTTCTGTTGTTCGGGTCTTCATGCCGGTCCTGAAGCGTATCCCGCCGTCTGCCGAACTTGTGTGGTTCGCGCCTGAAGTCGTTCGCGCCTTTTTGATTGGTGGGGAAACGGCCTCGGCGGCACCTTGGTTCTCAATGCTGCAGGCTAGCGCTCAGCACGACCCGGAAGCAGCGCAGGCCCTAACGGCCTTGTTGCCGGTGGCTCGACTTGCGGGGTCTTCGCAAACCCTCGACTGGGGTCCAACCCAGCTTGTGAACTGGTGGAAACAGATCAGAGAAGATGATGGCGCTAGCGACAAGGCGGCATTGCTTTATAGCTTGTTTGATGCCTTGGGCGATGATGTGCCTCGTGGGGCCTGGGATGCACTGCTGGAAGGCCCACAACGGATCACCATGGCCATGCCCAATCCGGCTTTGTGGCGCAGTTTGAAGGAAGCCACCAAGGCGTCAAGGTTAGCCCGTGACAAACCTGTAGAATTCTCTGCCTCCAGCGTGCAAGAGATGACCTTGCCAGTGCTCCAACCAACCCAGGCCGTTTCTGCGGCGCCAATTGCCAGCCTTGACCCGACGGCGCCTGCCCGTATTGGTGAAATCATACTGTTGTCTTTGATCGCCCTTGGTGAGGGCGGGCCGGGTCAGGCCGAACCCATCGTCTTGAGTAAGGTTCTGGAAAGCCTGAATGTTGTCGGCCTGGAGAATGAAGTGCGCGCGCTTGCCCTGGAAGCTGCGGTGGCGGCGGGTTTGTAGAAAGTGGGCAAGGATCAGCCATCGCGTCACGTTGAAACGTTTCTGGAGATGATAACGGTTGAGCGTGGTGCTGCGGAAAATACAATTGAATCCTATCGTCGGGATCTGTCGGATTTTCAGGCCTTTTGTGTGGCCCGCAAACGCCCGGCTGAAAATGCCGATAGCACGCTTATTCGTGGCTATCTGAAAAAGCTTTCCGGCGCGGGCATGGCACCTTCTACCAGTGCCCGGCGTTTGTCTGCCCTTAGGCAGTTTTTTCGTTTTTTGCATGCAGAAGGGGTCCGTGATGATGATCCCTCAAGTGCTATCGACAGCCCCAGGCTGGGACGTTCATTACCAAAATACTTAAGTGAAGACGAAGTCGAAAAACTGCTCCTCACGGCTGAACACAGACCCGGCAGCGAAGGTTTGAGGTTGGTTGCCCTGCTTGAAATTCTTTATGCCACGGGGCTCAGGGTCTCAGAGCTTGTCGGCCTGCCACTTTCCGCCATAAGCCGGGACGGACGCATTCTTATTGTCAGGGGTAAGGGCGGTAAGGAACGCATGGTGCCACTCAGTGAGCCCGCCAGTGATGCTATTGACGTCTATAAAGACGTTCGAGACAGTTTTATGCCCAAGGGCCGACGCGGGGCAGGGGAGCGCTGGCTGTTCCCTTCGCGCGCCAAACAGGGCTACCTGACGCGGGCGCGGTTTGGCCAATTGATGAAAGAGCTGGCCGTTGAGGCGGGGCTTGATCCGCGTCGGGTTTCGCCGCATGTGCTGCGTCATTCATTCGCCAGCCATCTGCTCGCCCACGGCGCGGACTTGCGTTCCTTGCAACAAATGCTGGGGCATTCGGATATTGCGACAACCCAGATTTATACCCATGTGCTGGAAGAACGTCTGCGCCAACTTCTTGATGACGCCCATCCGCTGGCCAAGAATTAGGGCCTGGCTTTAAAGACCGGAAAAATAAGCGGCGATGTCCTTTATGTTGGTGGGGCTCAAGGTCAAGGCCATTTCCGACATGAAAGCGTGATAGCGGTAATCCCCCCCATCCACGGGCAACATGCCTTCGCCAGCAGACTCAAAGGCGTTAAGTTGTCTTATGAGGTATGAAGCTTTCTGGCCACCCAGATTGGGTGCTTCGGCGAGTGTTGCCCTGCCATTTACACCATGGCACTTAAAGCAACCGCGCTTTTGCGCCTCAGCTTTTCCCGCAGCAGAGTCGCCCGGGCCAGATGGGCCGTCAGATGGACGTACTTGGGCAACCTGCGGCCCGCTTCCGTCTGAGATAGTCTTTTCTTTGGTCAGGCAATAATTGATTGAAACCCGCTTGCTTACTTGTTCAATATACGCTGCCAGACCGGGGCCTTGAAGGTGATTTCCATCAGGCGTTCTAATACCTTTGCCCTTGCTGTGGATGATTTTTAACTTGTTCAGTTGTTGTTGCCACTTGAGGTTATAGCTAGGCCACTCGCCATCATGTCTGTTCGCGACATACTGGCTGACACTTGCATGGGATAAATTGCCCCACCAGCTTACGTCAGGAAATTTCCTGCATTCTGCCTGTGCGGCAAAAGAATGAATCCAGATGGTTAGGCCTGTAACGATGGCGGTTGTAATATTTGATTGTGGCAAGGGGGTTATTCCTGAACCCGGTTGGTCAACCAGTTGGCGTTTCTAAGCAGTCTTGCGTCATCACCGCGTGGGCCGATGACCTGTACGCCCAGAGGCAATCCGTTCGGACCTTCCATCAGGGGCAAAGAAATTGACGGCACCCCGCAATAGGTCGCCAGGGTGTTGAAGATAGGGCTTCCTGTTCCTTCAAGCCCTTCTGGTGCTTCGCCGGTTGTCGCTGGGGTAATGATCATGTCGTAGTGTTCAAAGCAGGCATCCAGGCCTGCATTCAGGAAGTCCTGGCCGTCAATGGCAGTGTTGTAATCTACGGCGCTGACTTTTTGGCCGTATTCGATCATCTCCCGCAAGGTATTGCTTAGCTGATCTTTACCCCGTTCATAGTAACCAGCGTAGTTCTTGGCCAGATCCGCAAACATGATGTTGCGATGCATGTCGACCAGATGATTGAAAGGCTCGGGCAGGGGTAAATCGCTACAGTCATCACCTAAAATCTCAGCCAGTTCTTCAAAGGCTTTCTTGGTGGCGTCATCTGCCTCGTCCCAAACGGGGGTTTTGGCAAAGCCGACCTTGGGCGTCATTGGAGGCTCGCTCATCAGGATCTGGCCAAGCGGTGGTCGGGCCCGTGCAGTAGTATCTTTGTCGTCCGGATCGTATCCAACCAGGACTTCGCTTATCAAGGCGATGTCTTCAAGGGAACGGGCGAAGGTTCCAATTGTATCCAGTGGAGAAGATGCTTTCAGCACGCCTGTGCGCGGAATTAATCCATGGGTCGGTTTTAAGCCAAGGACACCGCAATAGGAGGCAGGACGGATCATTGAGCCATTGGTCTGTGTGCCTATGGCAAGCGGTACCATAAAGGCGGATACGGCCGCGGCGGAACCGCTTGACGAGCCCCCTGGCGTGTGGGCCGGGTTGTGGGGGTTGTGGGTTTTTCCAGGGGCCAGGATGGCCAGTTCAGTGGTTACAGTTTTGCCCATGATAACTGCACCGGCCTGCATTAATAGTTCGATAACCTTGCAATCTTTTTGCGGTTGGCGACCAGAATCGAGAACCGTACCGTTTTCGGTCGGCAGGTTTTGGGTATCGAAAATATCCTTGATACCGACAGGAATGCCGTGCAATGGCCCGAGCGGACCGCCTGCGTTACGTTGTTTGTCTAGCAAGCGGGCTTGTTCTAATGCGTACTGCGGGTCCAGATGGGCCCAAGCCTGAACGGTGTCATCTATCTCTTCAATTCTGTTCAGACAAGCCTGAACCAGTTCTTCAGAGGTGATGTCACCTTCGCGTATTTTACGGGCCGCCTCGGTGGCGCTAAGTTGGTAAAATGACATTTAAATATTCTCTTACTGCTAGCGAGGGCAAGTATCCCATAAATCAATGAGTTTGGAGGAAATATACAGACTAACGCGCATTGCGGAAAGCCTATCCTATTTTCGTTGACAGAGAAGGGAGGCGAGAATAGATGTTTTATAAATAATCGGCAGGGTTTTAAAAGCTCGTGGCGGTGTAAAAGCTTATTATTTTCAAGCGGAGGCAACGATGAGTTTCACAATCGTAGAACAGTGTCAGGCGCGTTTGAACCGATCCGAATTAGCGGTTCCCGGCTCCAACCCAAGGTTTCTTGAAAAGGCGGCTGCTGGCGACGCGGATGTTGTTTTTCTTGACCTTGAGGACGCCGTTGCGCCCAGCGACAAGGAACAGGCCCGCAAGAACGTCATTGAGGCCCTGAATGAACTGGATTGGCGCGGTAAGACCGTTTCCGTTCGCATCAATGGCCTGGATACCCACTATATGTACCGGGACGTTGTTGATGTGGTCGAGCAGGCCGGGGCCAACCTGGACTTGATCATGATTCCCAAGGCCGGTACGGCATCGGACATTTACGCCATCGACATGCTGGTCACCCAAATCGAGCAAGCCAAGGGTTACAGCAAACCCATTGGTTTCGAGATGATTATCGAGACGTCTCTTGGTATGGCCAATATCCACGAAATCGCTGCCGCCAGCCCGCGTAATGAATCCCTGCACTTTGGTGTTGCTGATTATGCCGCCTCAACAAAGGCCCGCACGACGCAAATTGGAGGCCCCAATGCAGATTATGGCGTGCTGACTGACGCCGATGGTGATGGCAATCGCGACTATCACTGGGGCGACATGTGGCACTATGCCATTGCCCGTATGGTTGTTGCCGCCCGTGCTAATGGCCTGCGTCCCATCGACGGCCCGTTTGGTGACTTTTCTGACGCCGATGGCTACGCCGCCCAGGCAAACCGTTCAGCAGTCCTTGGCTGTGAAGGCAAATGGGCCATTCACCCAAGTCAGGTCGCCCAGGCCAATACACTGTTCAGCCCGTCTGACAAGGAAGTGGCCATGGCCAAGCGTATCCTTGAGGCTATGGAACAGGCCCAAAAAGATGGTCAGGGCGCTGTCGCCCTGGATGGCCGCCTGATTGACATTGCGTCCATCAAACAGGCGGAAGTTCTGGTCAAAAAAGCAGAAGAAATCGCCGCTGCAGGTTGACCGGGCTTTGCCAAGCTTTTAAAAACGGGCAGTGCTTTTGAATTGAGGCGCTGCTTCTTTTTGCCTGTGACTTACCAGTGGCCTGTGATAGAAAACGCCCATGCATAATTATCTGGATTTCGAAAAACCCATCGCCGACCTGGAAGGCAAGATCGAAGAGCTGCGCCACTTGTCCAGTGACGGTGAGGTCAATATTGCCGATGAAGTGACCAAGCTTCAGGCCAGGGTCGATAAATTGTTGCGTCAGACTTATGGCAAGCTGTCACCATGGCAAAAAACTCAAATCGCGCGCCATCCAGACCGGCCCCATGCGGTTGACTATATAAATGCCCTGATTGACGATTTTACCCCCCTTGCCGGGGACCGCACCTTTGCGGAAGACCCGGCTATTGTTGGTGGACTTGGGCGTTTTAAGGGGTCTTCAGTTGTTGTCATCGGTAATGAAAAGGGGGCGGATACAAATGACAGGGTTGCCCATAACTTTGGCATGGCTCGTCCTGAAGGCTATCGCAAGGCGATCCGCCTCATGGAACTGGCTGAGCGTTTCCATCTGCCTGTGATAACCCTGGTTGATACCCCGGGCGCATACCCGGGGGTTGATGCGGAAGAGCGCGGCCAGGCAGAGGCCATTGCCCGCTCCATTGAAACCTGTTTTCAGATCAAGACACCCTTGATTAGTGTCGTTATTGGCGAAGGTGGTTCCGGTGGCGCCATGGCGCTGGCGGCAGCCAATAGCGTGTCAATGCTGGAACATGCAATCTATTCAGTGATTTCACCTGAGGGCTGTGCCTCTATTTTATGGCGCGACGGTGAACAGTCAAAAGACGCGGCGGATTCTCTTAAACTGACAGCCCAGGATTTGTTCGGACTTGGGGTTATCGAAAGCATTGTTGATGAGCCCCTGGGCGGTGCACACCGCAGCCCGGAGGCGACGATCATGGCCGTCGGTGACGCCATTGAAACAAATTTGCAGGATCTGGCGGGTCTGGACGGCGGCATCCTGAAAAGCAAACGTCGCGAGAAATTCCTGAAAATCGGATCAAGGCTTCCTGAGTAAACCTTAACGGCTTTTCAGATATCTTTGATAACCCGCAAAATGTTTCAGAAGCTTCGGCACGTCCGGGTTTAAACTTTCCCATAAAGCAGCACCTTTGGGGTCATGCCCCCTAAGATAGCGCAGGAAATTGCGACACTGTTTTTCCAGCTGTTTTTTGAAATCAATCATTTCATTGGAAAACTTGTCCATTTTCAAATTCTGATAGGCCATTTCCTCGTACAGCCAGGCCTCGCACTCCATATCAATCAGGCGCATTTTCCCCCAGCTGTTATTCAGGTGCTGAATGCCGTGTCCGACCAGTTCGTGGACCATAACGGCGGCAAGTTCTTTAACAGGCCATTTGACACCATGGCGGCTGACGATGATCAAAAAAGTGGGACCTTTGGCGTCGCTCTTTTTGGGATTGTAGAAATAGGGAGAAAAAAGGGCGATTTTGACCGAGCTCATACTGGAGAGCTTGTCTGGATAGCGAGGGTCATAAACGATAATGACCGGGCCAGTATTCTTTAGTCGTTGAATTTGTGATTTGCTAAAGGGTGAATTGGCATCAATCAGGGCCAAGGCTTGCTTGATGATGGTAAGGGCTTTGTTGGCGGCGACGATGGGAACATCGAAGCTCTGCCCGGCTGGTGGGGTAAGGCCAATCAGTGAAATGCCATTAAATTCTGCGAGGGTGAGGGCGGACGGGGGCGTTTCCACACCGACAATTGCCAACGCCTGCTTCTCACTGAGGGCCGCTGCCGTGGGGGGCCAAAAGTTAAACAGAAGAAAGAGCAGCACACAGGGTAATCGAAAAGTCAGAATCCAGCCTCCTATGTCCGATTATGAGACTTTGATGTCTATGCGACAACTTTCGATTCTCAGCATGAGACCCACTGAGTGAATAAACGTGAGCTGGTTGCCTTAAACCTTGCCGTGGCAGTGTTTGTATTTTTTTCCGCTGGCGCACGGGCAGGGCGCGTTTCTGGCGACCCGGCCCCAGGTCGAGGCATCGTCCGGGTCTAAATCAGACGACGCTTGCCTGCTTTTGATCGGGGTTGCCAAGGACGTGGCACCTGCATCCGGATTGCCAGCTTCCTGCTGGAAGGCAGGATCATCACGGGTCTCTGTCATTTCCGGCAGGCTGCGCTGAAGCGCGTTGTTTTGTTCATCCGGGTCTGCGTGCAACTCAATATGAGACAATACCTGGGTCAGGCGCTCGCGCAGGTTGTCGAGCATTTCTTCGAACAGGTTAAAGGATTCCCGTTTGTACTCATTCAACGGATCGCGCTGGGCATAGGCACGCAGGCCAATGCCCTGACGAAGGTGGTCCAGGGTCAGCAGGTGCTCTTTCCAAACCTGATCAAGCATTTGCAGCAGCAGGCTTTTTTCAACGGAACGGATGATGTCAGCGCCGTAGTTGGCGACTTTTTCAGCCGCCAGTCTGTTGCCAATATCGTTTAGACGTTCACGAATTTCTGCGTCCGCGATGCCTTCTTCCTTGGCCCAGTCGGCGATGGGCAGGTCCTTGCCGAATATACGCATGACTTCTTCGTGCAGGGAGTCCGTGTCCCATTGTTCGGCGTAGGCCTTTTCCGGAATGCAGCGTGTGACCAAGTCGTCAATGATCTGTTCGCGCATATCGATAATTTCTTCAGAAACATCGTCCGACGCCATCAATTCCTTGCGTTGCTCGAAAATGACCTTGCGTTGATCATTCATGACGTCATCAAACTTCAGCAGGTTCTTGCGAATTTCAAAGTTCCGGGCTTCAACTTTTTGCTGGGCTTTCTCAAGGGCCTTGTTGACCCAGGGGTGAACAATCGCTTCGCCTTCTTCAAGGCCCAGCTTTTGCAGCATGGTGTCGATGCGTTCGGACCCGAAAATACGCATCAGGTCATCTTCCAGGGACAGGAAAAACTTGGAGGCGCCAAGGTCACCCTGGCGACCGGCACGACCGCGCAATTGATTATCGATGCGCCTGCTTTCGTGACGCTCGGTGCCGACGATATAAAGGCCGCCGGCGTCCAAAACCAGTTTCTTACGGCTTTCAATGTCGGCTTTAATCTTGTCTGTGGTTTGCTGTGCCTTGGTCTCGTCATTAATATCTTTAACGGCATCCTCCACCAGCATTTCCAGATTTCCGCCGAGCTGGATGTCCGTGCCGCGACCGGCCATATTGGTGGCGATGGTGACGCTTCCCGGTTCACCGGCCCTGGCGATGATCATGGCTTCTTGTTCATGATGGCGGGCGTTCAGGACGCTGTGTTCGATCTTGTCTTTTTTCAGTAATGCGGAAAGGTGTTCGGACTTTTCAATGCTGACAGTGCCGACAAGAACTGGCTGCTGGCGCTTTTGGCATTTTTTGACCAATAGCAGGATGGCTGCGTCTTTTTCAGCCACTGTGCGATAGACCTCATCATCCATGTCGTCGCGAATGCACGTCACATTGGTCGGAATATCAATAACTTCCAGGTCGTAAATTTCGGCAAATTCTCCGGCTTCCGTCATTGCTGTACCGGTCATTCCGGCCAATTTCGGATAGAGTCTGAAATAATTCTGGAAAGTGATAGAGGCCAGGGTCTGGTTCTCGTTCTGGATCTCCACACCTTCCTTGGCTTCCAGAGCCTGATGCAAGCCGTCGGAAAAACGACGTCCGTCCATCATGCGGCCAGTGAACTCATCAATAATGATGACTTTGTTGTCGTTGACGATGTAATCCGTGTCACGTTCGAACAAGATGTGGGCGCGCAAGGCTTGATTGGTATGATGGACCAGAGAAATATTGGCCATGTCATACATGGAGCCTTCGAGAAGCAATCCCTCGTCACGTAACAACTGTTCGACATTTTCCGTGCCGGTTTCTGTCAACGTCACCGCTTTGACTTTTTCATCCTTCTCGTAATCTTCCGGCGTCAACTTTGGGATTAGCTTGTCGATGGCAATGTATTGCTCGGTGGCATCTTCCGTTGGCCCTGAAATAATAAGGGGAGTACGCGCTTCATCAACCAGGATCGAATCAACTTCATCGACGATGGCGAAATTGAACGGTCGCTGGACCATATCTTCCAGGGTGAATTTCATGTTGTCGCGAAGGTAATCGAAACCAAGCTCGTTATTGGTGGCGTAGGTGACGTCACTGGCGTAAGCGGCGCGACGTTGTTCATCATCCAATCCATGAATGACGTGGGCGCAGGTCATGCCCAAGGCATTGTAGACTTTCGCCATCCATTCGGAGTCCCGTTGGGCCAAATAATCGTTGACCGTAACAACATGGGTGCCTTCCTCGCTTAGGGCATTCAGGTAGACGGGCAGGGTCGAGGCCAGGGTTTTACCTTCACCGGTTTTCATCTCGGTGATCATGCCCCGGTGCAAGACTATGCCGCCCAGTAATTGGACATCGTAATGGCGCTGGCCCAAGACACGTTTGGCAGCTTCGCGAACTGTTGCAAAGGCATCGACCAGCAAGTCGTCAAGGCTCTCGCCTGCGCTCAAGCGGTCCCTAAGCCAGGGCGTGCGCTCACGTAGTTCATCGTCGCTTAACGCCTCCAACTGCGCTTCAAGCGCATTGATGGCATCAACGTCTTTTTGCAGTGTTTTTAGAAAGCGTTCGTTGGCGGAACCAAACAATCGCCGGGCAATGGCGCCGATCATTGTGACCTCAAGAAAAACGGGTTGGCCGAGCAGACCAAAAGATCATCCCTCGGCCGATGCAAGAGATAGAGTCCATAAGGTCTCGTGTCAATGCAGCGAAGCAGGGAATTTTTACTCTGATGAAACTTAGCTTCCTTGCAAATGGCTGTAGGCCATGTCTTACAGGTTGAATGACAGGCTGAATGCGCCGAATTTGTCCGGCTGCAACTGGCCCTTAAATTCCTTGGTTCTTAAAACATAGGAATAGCTGATCATCATGCGCCCAAGCAGGATGGCAGTGCCAATTTGCAGATCCCTGACGAAGCGTTTCTTATTGACGCTGTGACTATGGGCGAAGGTGTTGCCGTCAAGAAAGATGTTGCGTCCAATGAGCCGCTGTTCGGCTCCAGCAAAGACATAAAAACCAATCTCATCCAAAGAATCCACATATCCCGGCCCGGAAACATTGGGCCGGATGAGAGGTGGTCCAAAGTCATCGGGCATATTGTATCCGGCCCGGATCATGCCGCCGAACCTGGCATGGGTATCAATATTGCCAACGCTTAGGCCGGCGTGGGGCAGTAGGTCCAGTGACAGCTCGTGGTTGTTGTCTGATATGCGCTTGCGCAGCTTCCATTCATACAAAAGCCCTAACCCGGGCTCGTTCTTGAGTTGATGACCCCAACCGTTTGGGCGGGTCACGTTAATATGCTGATGAACCATTTTCTGGACGTCCTCGGCATAGGATTGCGGGCCGACGATGCCAATGTCCAGCTCCAGGGTGTTCAGGGAATCCCACTTATTGGAAAGGGTGGAAGGGCGTTTTTCATTAAATAGGGAAAATCCGGCGTAAAGCCAACCCGCATAGGGCCTGTCGTTGGGTATTAATGCTGTTTCAGCAATGTTTTCCGGTGTGTAGATATTCTGACCAACAGAAATAGCAGTGCGCCAACTGCCACCCGGTGCGAAGGGATTGATTAAGTCCGGCAACCAGTTGGCCCGTTCTGGCGGTTGGTTATATTGTTCCGATGTCCATGAAAGCCGCGTGCCGTGGGTATAGTGGCGGTCCGTATTGGCGATGCGATCATTTTCAAACTGGATTGTGAAGGAGCCACTGCCGGATTCCTGTTCCTTGGCCCATGCGCCGGTCGTTGAAAAGACGCCCAGCCATGCCGTAAAGCCAGCAATCAGAACGCTTCTCACCATTTTTTTGTCTTCTTTTTAAACATGACGGGAACTCTATCTGTCTTAAGGGCACTTGTCTGCGGCGCGGTGATATGGTTTATCCCCAATTGGAATTTTAATTCGGTCAATTCTGTTCTATGGACAGCAGTGGTGAAAAAAGGACTTTTGATAATTATGACCCGTTTAAAGATTTGTGCCTCCCTTTTTGTTTTTGCTTTGGCTTTGGCGGCCCCGCAGGCTTCTTTTGCTCAAGAGGACCCCGTCGTCGCCACCGTCAATGGCATAAAAATCGTGCGCTCGGAAATAGAAGAGGCGCGTCTTCGCCTTCCTCAACGCTTAAGCAATGTTCCCCTGCAATCCGTATTGGGGATGCTTGTTAATTCCCTGGTTGATACCAAACTGGTCGCTGCCGAGGCACGCAAGATCAATCTGCACAATGACAAAAAGATTCGCCAGCAACTGCATAGACTGGAAGAGCAAGTTCTGGAGCGGGCTTTTCTTGCGTCCTATATCGAAAAGCGTATTACTGAAGAGGCATTGGCCGAGCACTATGAGAAACTGGTCGTAGCCAACATCTCGAAGGAAGAAGTCCATGCTCGTCATATTCTTTTGGAAACCGAGGCCCAGGCCCGTGAAGTTATCAAGGAACTTGAAGGCGGTGCTGATTTTGCTGAATTGGCGAGAGCTCGCTCAACAGGTCCCTCCGCTTCCAAAGGTGGCGATCTCGGCTTTTTCGCAGAAGGGCAGATGGTTCCAGCCTTTTCTAAAGCCGCTTTTGCCCTGAAAAAGGGTGAAATGACGACAGATCCGGTACAAACCCAGTTTGGCTGGCATGTCATCAAGTCTGAAGACCGCCGTCCCTTGGAGCCGTTACAAAGAGCCCAGGTGGAAGACCAACTGCGTATGGCCGTGTCCCGGCATATTGGCGCCACCTATTTATTGGAACTGCGTAAAACCGCAACTGTAAAACGCTTTAATCTGGACGGGTCGCCCATAACGGCAGGCGCACCTGCCAAGTAAGACAGAAAGCCTGAAGACAATGGCCGACAAATCCCCCCTGGCACCTGCTGCCTTTCCAACGATGCCCGCCATTGCAGGTGTTCGTCTGGCTGCCGGCGAGGCGGCGATCAAGTATCAGGGACGCCCTGATTTAATGGTCGCCCAGATGGCATCGGGGACGACAGTGGCCGGGGTTTATACTCAGTCGCTGACAGCCTCTGCCCCGGTTGAATGGTGCCGTAAGGCCTTAGGTGGTGGTCGGGCTGAGGCCCTTATTGTTAATTCCGGAAATGCCAATGCCTTTACGGGCAAGGCGGGTGAGGCCTCTGTCGAGCGCACTGTTGAGGCCGCGGCGGATTTGTTCTCGTGTCGCCCCTCAAAGGTCTTCGTGGCCTCGACCGGGGTGATCGGGGAGCTTTTACCAGACGATAAACTGACAGCCGCCCTGCCCGGCGTGGTGGAAGCGCTGGACACAGACAACTGGGAAAAAGCGGCTCAGGCGATCCTGACCACGGATACATTTGCCAAGGGTGCCAGCCGCACTGCGGACATCGGTGGCACCCAGGTGACCATTAATGGTATTGCCAAAGGCTCTGGCATGATCGCCCCGGACATGGCGACCATGCTGGCTTTTGTCTTCACCGATGCACATATTGAGGCTGAAACCCTGCAAGGGCTTTTGGTCAGCGCGGCCGATAAATCCTTCAACGCCATTACGGTTGATAGCGATACCTCAACCAGTGATAGCCTGATGTTGTTCGCTACTGCTCAGGCGGGTAATGACAAGGCTGCCCCACTTGATGACTTCAAGGCCAAGCTCGATGACTTGCTGATTGATCTGGCCGGGCAGGTGGTCAGGGACGGCGAGGGGGCCTCAAAATTCATTTCTGTCACGGTTACAGGTGCGGATGATGACGGGGCCGCCAAACGCATTGGTCTGGCCATTGCCAACTCACCCCTGGTCAAAACCGCCATTGCTGGCGAAGACGCCAACTGGGGCCGCATTGTCATGGCTGTCGGCAAGGCTGGCGAGAAGGCCGATCGGGACAAGCTGGTCATTAAAATTGGCGATATTGCCATTACGGATGGTGGCCAGGTCATTGCCGGATATGACGAAGCCCCGGTCGCCGAACACATGAAAGGGTCCCATATCGACATATCCGTCGATGTGGGTATTGCACATGGCGAGGCCACCGTGTGGACCTGCGATCTGACCCACGGATACATTACAATCAATGCCGATTACAGATCCTGATTCGGGCTGTTACGGAGCCGAGGTTAAAAAGCCAGATGGTCATGTGCCGACGGTTTTGGTTTCCGCCGTCGCCCTGATTGATACGGATGGCCGGATACTGTTGGCGAAACGCCCTGAAGGCAAGGCCATGGCGGGCCTGTGGGAATTTCCCGGTGGCAAGGTCGAAGATAACGAAACGCCGGAAAGCGCCCTGGTGCGCGAGCTTGGCGAAGAACTTGATATCGACATCACTGAAAGCTGTCTTGCCCCGCTTACCTTCGCCTCCCACATATATGAAGCCCATGAAGCCGGGGGAAAAGCCTTCCATCTGCTCATGCCGCTCTTTGTTTGTCGTGTCTGGAAGGGTATGGTGACGGCCATGGAGGGGCAGGAGCTTAAATGGCGTCGGCCCCTGGATATAAAAACTGATGAAATGCCGGCGGCGGATATCCCCCTGGTGGCAATTTTAAGGGACTGGTTATGAGTAATGCCTGCCTGATTATTATTGGCAATGAGATTCTGTCCGGTCGGACCCAGGATTTGAACTTGGCTTTTTTGGGGGAACGCCTGAACCAGATCGGCGTGCGTATGGCCGAAGCGCGGGTCATCGCCGATGACACTGACACCATCATCAACACGATTAACGAATGCCGGGCTAAATATGATTACGTCTTCACCACCGGTGGCATTGGCCCGACTCATGATGATATAACTTCCGCCGCTGTCGCCAAGGCCTTTGGTTTACCGCTGGTGCGCGATCCGGAAGCCCTGGCCTTGCTGCAACAGCATTACACCAACCCGGCAGACCTTAATGAGCAGCGCATGAAAATGTGTGAAATCCCCGAAGGGGCCACCCTGATCGATAATCCCATCAGCAAGGCACCGGGCTATCAGATAGAAAACGTCTTTGTCCTGGCCGGTATACCGGTGATCATGCAGGCCATGTACGAGGCCCTGAAAGAACGCCTTGTCGGTGGCGATCCTGTGAAGTCCAGAACTATCGTCGCCTATATGGGCGAAGGGGTGTTGGCCAAGGGCCTGGGCGATGTGCAGGACGCCCATTCAGGCATAGAAATTGGCAGCTATCCGTTCTTCCGTGATGGCAAGCTGGGGACGGCGCTGGTTTTGCGCGGTGTGGATCAAAACGCCCTTGATACGGCGAGTGAAGCCGTCATTGAACTGGTTGTCAGTTTTGGTGCAGAACATTTCGAAGAAACTAGCGCCGGATCGTAAGGTCTTTCGTTGATATTTTGTCCTGCCAGCCATGGCGCTCCAGTTCCGGATCTATATGCTCTTCTTCCGGGTAGCCAATGCACAGGTAAGCGATTAACTGCCAGTCTTCCGGTACATCCAGGGTGGCGTTGACTGTAGTCGGGTTCAGGATCGACACCCAGCCCACACCAATACCCTGGGCGCGAGCTGCCAACCACAAGGTGTTGATGGCCCCCACCACCGAATAGGCGATGGTTTCCGGCATGGTTTTCTTGCCCAGGCCATGGCCGTCCCCGGTTGTGACATCGGCGAAAACAGCCATATGCACCGGCGCTTGTTCAAGGCCTGACAGCTTTAATGTGGCGTACAGCTTGGCTTGTTCGCCGGAAAAGTCACTCAGCGCATCCGCATTGGCTGCTTTGAAGTTTTCGCGCATGGCGGCCCGGCGCTCGGGCGCCTCAACGCTGACAAAGCGCCACGGCTGACTGTTGCCCACACTGGGGGCAAGGCAGGCGGTGGCGATCAGTCCATCCATGATTTCCGGCTCAACCGGGTCGCTCAGGAAGCGCCGCACATCACGCCGCCAGGCGAAGAGATCATTCAGGGTGTGCTGGAAATCTTCATCGAAGTGCGGCGTTGAAATGGGCTCAACTAATTTTTTTTGCTCAGGCATGACCTCAGTGTTAGCACAAATACGCAAACGTGGTATATGCATATCCGCCAACCATCGGCCAATAAGTGCGGGCGTGGTGAAATTGGTAAACACAAGAGACTTAAAATCTCTCGGCTTCACGGCCTTGCCGGTTCAAGTCCGGCCGCCCGCACCAATTAATTAAGGTCCATAGCATGCCCAATACTGCTCCTAAGGTTTTTGTGTCGTATTCACATGACAGTCCTGAACATAAGCATTGGGTTGCTGGTGTTGCGACTCATCTAAGACAGAATGGTGTTGATGCAGTCTTAGATCAATGGGATCTCCAGCCTGGAAAAGATGTCCCCTTGTTTATGGAGGAACAGCTTGGAGAGTGCGATTTTGCACTCTTGATTTGTACGGAGCGATACGTAGAAAAAGCTAATTCCGGCACAGGGGGTGTCGGCTATGAGAAAATGATTGTAAGTGCGGAGATGATAAAAGATATCGATGTTGGTAAGTTCATTCCTCTAATTCGTCAATCGGGCACAAAAGAAGTGCCAAAATTTATAGCGACTAAACGGCATATCGACTTTTCCGATGACGAATATTTTGAGACTGTTTTTGATGATCTGTTGAGACGTCTTTTGGGCGAAGAAATTTCAAAGAAACCTCCACTTGGTGAAGCCCCAACTTTTTCTTCTGATGCGGCAACCTCTGCCCGATCTGTAGCAAGATCAAAAAGCGATCTTTCTGTTGAGGCTTTTCAGATATTTTCAAAATTGGTAGAGGCGTATGACACAGGATCGGGAACAAATTGGTACAAAGAAAGCATAGAGCGCAGCCATGACTTTGGAAGAATATCAATCGATGCCGCACTTATTGAGTTGAGTGAAAGATATTTCATATCCTTTAACGAATATAGTGCCAAATTTTCGCTAACGGATGATGGTAAGCAGTACGCTAAAAAAATGGGGATGGTCTAATAAGTTCTTTCTCTTTTTGGTTTTGTGTCTAACTGAATTAATGCCATTTTTTATTTACAGTTTATGTATAAAATCACCCAACCCATTGAATAATAAGACCTCTAAGTAACTTAAAATCTCTCGACTTCACGGCCTTGTCGGTTCAAGTCCGGCCGCCCGCACCACTTTTTTTCAATAACTTAAGCTTAATCTCACATAGGTCTACACATTGAATCGATTGGCGAGATATCAGTGACCACGGCGAAGAAAGATCAAATAAGGGCATTGCTGAAATGCATCGAAACCGGCGAGGCTGGGCCGATTTCTGTGGTCAATGAGGGGCAATACATTCAGCACAATCCGCAAACCCACGAAGGAAGCGAGGGGCTGGCGACCTTGTTTCAACGGTTATCCAAGACCTCGCCCCGGGTCAACATCGTGCGTGCCTTTGAGGATGGAGATTTTGTCTTCGCACATACGGAATACGACTTTTCGCGCCGGAATATCGGCTTTGAGGTGTTTCGCTTTGAAAAGGGCCAGGCGGTGGAGCATTGGGACAACATTCAGGTAAGGCTGGGGCCCAATCAATCTGGCCGCAGTATGGTGGACGGGCCAACGGAAGCTGTTGACCATGACCTGACTGAAAGCAACCGGGCCTTGGTTCGGTCTTTTGTTGAAAAGGTCCTTGTCCAAGGGCAACTTGAGCGGTTGACGGACTACGTTGTTGATGGCGACTACGTTGAACATAATCCGCGCCTTGCCAATGACGTCCCTACCTTACGACTCGCCTTGGAGGCCGTGGACAAAGGTATAAGACGCATCGACTATCACCGTATCCACCGGGTTTTAGCCGAAGGGAACTTCGTGCTTTGCGTCAGTGAGGGCAATTTTGATGGTGCCCACTCTGCTTTTTATGACCTCTTTCGGGTTGCGGGGGGAAAACTGGTGGAGCATTGGGACACAACTGAAAAAATCGCCCCCCGAAGCGAGTGGAAGAATAATAACGGCAAATTCTAAGGCGTGAGCCGTGTCTTTCCACCGGGTTGCTCCGTTGGACAAAAAATAACTTAGCATGAAAATTGGTTGCAATATGGTGTTCCACTCCAATGTACAGGGGGATGCATAAAGCCTGTTTGTATGCTATTGTCATAGACAAATTATGAGCGATAAATTGTGAGCCGCTGCGGCTGGCGAAAAAAAGGAAATAAAATGTTTCAGACTGTGTTTTCTCAAGTACGACTAATTCTCGCGGCGGTCATATTTATTATAGCACCCTACGCCCACGCCGCTGAGAAAGAGGTTTATACAAGCGGATTTTCTAATGTAGCAATACGTGGGTACGACCCCGTAGCCTATTTCAATGAGGGCAAACCTGTAAAAGGCAAGGATCAATATTCAGTTTCATTGAAAGGTGCAACCTGGAGATTTTCCTCGGCGGCTAACCGGGATTCCTTCCAGAACAATCCAGAAAAGTTTTCTCCTCAATACGGCGGATATTGCGCTTGGGCCGTCTCCCAAGGATATACCGCCTCTACGGATCCTGAGGCATGGCACATTGAAAAGGGAAAGCTGTACCTGAATTACTCCAAGGGTGTTCAAAGACAGTGGAAACAAGATGTGCCGGGTAATATTGCTAAAGGCGATGCCAACTGGCCGAAAGTTCTTGAATAAGTAAGGATGCTGACGCTCCTCGAAACCGCTCCAAGTCCGCCCGTCCGCACCAATATTTTATGTTCTGATTTAATCTATGTCCCCTTGGTGTGGACAATTTGATCGTTTGCACAAACCAGCAAGCATGAGCACGACCTTCAAAATCCGGCTATTGGCTGAGTGGCGAATGACTGTCATCCCCATGGCAGAGGAACGGCGATATGCCTCTACTGAATTTTAATGCAATCTGGGCAATGTCGACTAAAATAGTCATCTGGGGAATTTAGGTGCAGACGGGCAGGCGGCAATCCGACTTTGATAGCTGACGCTAACCATTACCCCTGTGGGGGGAAGTACATACCATGAAACAACACCATCGTTCCCCTGGCTGAATCAGCATTGCTGAAAGAAAAAACTTATGACATCTCGTTTTGTACAGGCCTATGACACGCTGGTGCTTCACAATCCCAAGCTGGTTCTGGCCGTACTGCTCTCCCTTCTGGTTTTTTTCGGCTATCACACCAAGGACTTTAAACTGGACGCATCGGCCGATACCTTGTTGCTGGAAGATGACGCTGACCTCAAGGTATTTCGGAAAATTTATGAGCGATATCCGGCTGGCGAGTTGCTCATCGTCACGTACACACCCCATAAAGATCTTTTCTCTGACCAGGCATTAGAGCCTTTGAGGCAGCTCCGCGGAGAACTTGAGAAAATCACGGGTGAAGGGACCGTGTTCACGATCCTCGATGCCCCCCTGTTCAATAGTTCGGATCAAGATGTTCAGGCAATACTAAAGGATATGCCGAGTCTGGAGAAACACGGCATCGACCGAGCCAAGGCCAGGGACGAGCTGGTTAATAGCCCCATTTACCGCGATCTTATCCTTAGCGTGGATGGTCAGACCACCGCTCTACTGATAGAGCTGGCCCCGAATTTACAGTACAACCGCCTGCTAAAATCCCGAGATGACTTGCGAGAGAAAAAAAAGCAGGCAGGCCTCTCAGTCGACGAGACGAGAAAACTAAAACGCGTCACCGCCGAATACGATCAGGCCCATGAAGCATTAAACGAACAGCGCCATCTGGACATCGCCCACATCAGAGATATCATCAAGCCATACCACCAGTACGGTGCTCTGCATCTTGGCGGGTTGCCGATGATTTCCGACGACATGGTGACATTCGTGGGAAACGATCTGAGCGTTTTTGGGGGCGGCGTTCTGATATTCCTGATCATCATTCTCGCCTTCATATTCCGAGAAGTGCGCTGGATAGTGCTACCGTTGCTCAGCTGCTTTTACGCAGGCTTGATCATGATCGGTGTGCTTGGGTTGGCCGGTTGGAAAGTCACCGTCATCTCATCTAATTTCCTCGCCCTTATGTTGATCATCACCATTTCCATGAACATTCATTTAATCGTGCGTTACCGGCAACTTAAGCGAGACCACCCCGGTGACGATCAGTTCGCGCTTGTCAGGGCGACCACCCATAAAATGGCGAGGCCCTGTCTGTATACTGCGCTGACAACGATCATTGGTTTTGGCTCCCTGATCGTCAGTGACATCAAGCCGGTAATCGACTTCGGGTTGATGATGAGCGCCGGTTTGGCGGTGACATTTGTGACGTCGTTTCTGCTGTTTCCGACAATGTTGCTGGAGATGGGGAAAAGCGATACCACAACCACCGTTAAAGACGTCCGGTTTTTGTTGCCTGAATATCTGGCCCGTCTGACCGAGCATCAGGGCAACAGGATCCTGGTGTTGGCAGCATTGGTGGGCGTCGTAAGCATAGCGGGCATTACCCTGCTGCGTGTCGAGAACAGCTTCATCAATTACTTCAAGGAAGACACCGAAATCTATCAGGGGCTCAAGCTCGTCGATGAAGAGCTGGGCGGCACGACGCCAATAGAAGTGCTGATAAAATTCGAGGATGATGTCGAAGAATTGACCCCTGAAGACCTGGCAGAGATGACCGAGGAAGAGATACAGATGGAACGAGAGTACATGGCAGCGCTGCGTACCCAACCGGAGTTATGGTTTAATTCCACCAAAACCCGGGTCGTCAAAAAAGTGCACGACTATCTCGATGGGCTGCCTGAAATAGGTAAGGTGCTCTCCTTCGCATCGTCGGTGCGAGTTGTTGAAGATATTGCCGAAAAAGAGCTGAATGGAATGGATCTGGCGATCCTGTATAAAAAGGTTCCTGACTCGGTAAAAAAGATTCTCGTCACCCCTTATGTTTCCATCAGTGACAATGAAGTGCGGTTCATGGCGCGCATACTGGATTCCAAACCGGAACTACGCCGCAAGGAGTTGCTGGATAAGGTGCGTCGCGACCTGGGCAAGGATAATGAAAATGGGCTGTTCGCCGACGACAAACTTCTAATCAAGGATGTAACCGTTAGCGGGATGCTGGTGCTCTACAACAACATGCTGCAAAGCCTGTATACGTCCCAGATCAAGTCCATCGGTGTCGTGATGCTGGGCATCGGACTCATGTTCATGGTGTTGTTCCGGTCGATCACCGTGGCAGTTATCGGTATTTTGCCGAACTTGCTTAGTGCCGGGGTTATTTTGGGCGTCATGGGAGCGGCGGGAATCCCCCTGGATATGATGACCATTACCATCGCAGCCATCACCATCGGCATCGCCGTCGATGATGGCATACACTACATCTACCGTTTCAAAGAAGAGTATGCCCGGACGCACAGTTATGTGGAGACCATGCATATTTGCCATTCCAGCATCGGTAAAGCGATGGTCTACACAACCGTGACCATCATCATCGGTTTCTCCAGCCTGGTGTTGTCCAACTTCATCCCCACTATTTATTTTGGCATGTTAACAGGCGCGGCAATGTTCATTGCCCTTTTGGCAGCCCTGACGGTGCTGCCAAAGCTGATCTTGTTATGGAAACCATTCGGCTGATGGCGGAACCTTGTCAAATTTATTTAACAATCAGGAATGTGGTATCAACATTTCGCGCAACCGCCTGGGATACGCTGCCTTGGAAAAAGCCTTCTAACTGACCAAGGCCGCGAGAACCAAGAACGACCAGGTCTGCATCCGTACGTTTTACGGTTGCGACAATCTGATCAGCATAATCGCCTTCCAGAATTTCTACTTTCACAGCGTTAACCCCGTTCTCACGACATACTTGCCTGGCCTGCTCAACCACTTTGTTGCCCAGGATTGTGATGAGATTTTCGTCGATTTTTATTTGCCTGGATTCCAGTTCCGCAATAATTGTTTGCACGGGGACATCGTCGTTCGCGGCCGGGAGAGCAGCCTCGCCGTCAAGAGTATGTTGAATGAATGCCAATCTTTTCAATATATCTTTCGGATCCTGCCACATTAATACGTGCAGTATTATTATTTCTGCATCATATTTTGCAGCAAGGTCGGCGGCCACACGAACCGCTCGCATTGCCGTCAACGAACCATCTGTAGCGACGGCGATTCTGGTAAACATGATGTGTTTTCCTTCGCTATTCTCGTCATAGGATATTACTTAAAATACAACTTGTGAACCTTGATAGGGGTCAAGTTATCCCTGCATTGCCAGAAAGCCGACTATATCATTAGAAATTTGTCTGCCTTGGATCATAAGGAGACGATTGCTCAGCAATCCTTTTCCAATGTCTCTGCCACTTTAATCAATTGCCCGTAAGTTATTTTTAGGGTGTTTAGTCGGCCGGAGCACAGGTTGCCGTTCCAGTTAGTACCGATGCAGTCTTTTAGTGAGGCGGCATTTTCTTCCAAAAAGTTGGCATACTGGAAGAGAGATTTTCCTGCTTTGCCACATTTGCCTTTTACATTCCTGGTTACTGCCTTGCTCTCCTCAAACGTCTTTATCTCAGCAGGTTCTGTAATTAACGCCAACCCCATTGTTCTTGCACGTTTTACATCCTTCGCTGACATTCGCTTTATCAGTTGCGTCCGGGCGGGTCTGGCTTCTTTTATTTTTATATAGGCCTTGTCGAATAACACCAATGCCTTGACATCATCGTTCTTGACGCCATCCCCATCCCTGTACATATTGCCAAGAGCATATTGTGCCTGAAGATGTCCCTGTAAAGACGCTTTCGTCAGCCATTTGACAGCTTTAGAATACTGCCACTTTGTCACGGCTATATTGCGGAAGATCACACCCAGATCATACTGTGCCGGAGCCCAGCCCTGTTCTGCCGACTTGTGTATCCACGTGGTTCCGGTAACCATATTGGCCTCCACCCCATTACCGTGCCGATACATCTGACCAACAATCTGCTGTGCTCTGGCGTGCCCATTTTTTGCCAATGGTATCAGTTCTTTCAGCGCCGTGGCGTAATCGCGAATGTCATAAGCTTCTTTGCCAGTGTCATAATCGGCATGGGCATTGGTTCCATATACTGTCAGGCACAGCAAAGCCGCGATTAAAAAAGTTTTATGAAAAATTTCCATCGAAAAATTCCCTTTGGAGGAGAAAGAAGAAGCATGAGCAATTTATGGACAAATTTTGTAAAGGTGATCTAGCCAATTGTGAACTATCTATTTGCGAATTGGGTCAGAAGCAGAAGGATACGCCCTTCCTAAATCACGTCCATTTTATCCCTTAAAAGTGCTCATACTCGGTGTGCGACTGGAATTTTTGTTATTAATTATTTACGGGGCATTGGTTAATCATCTTACCGTTGCGCGGCCTAACACCTAAAATATTACGCTGTCATAAATCTATTCTTTAAATAAACTTCAATTGACTCAAATAAAGAATCTGATGACTGTGATCTTGAAGTAAACCGTAAGGAATCAGCGAAATAAGAATAACTTGACGTTTGTTGGTTCAATTTTGTGGCTGAAAATAAGTCTCTCAGTGATTGAGAGCAAACAGGGGATCAAAATTCAATGGAAATGTTAGAGTCGTTTTTTGGCGTGATCGGGGACCTTACTTGGGGGTGGGCACTAATTCCATTCCTTGTCGTCCTTGGTGTCTTTTTTACTATCGCAAGTGGATTTGTTCAGTTCACGTATTTTACTCGAATGTTCCGGGTGCTAAAGGGCGGCAATCAATCTGCTGACCCGAACGCAATCACGGCGCGCGAAGCGTTATTGCTGTCCGTTGGTGGACGTGTCGGTGGTGGCAATATCGCTGGCGTTGCGGTTGCGATTACACTCGGCGGACCAGGGGCCGTCTTTTGGATGTGGGCCATCGCTGTCGTTGGTATGGCGACCAGTCTGATTGAGTGTTCTTTGGCGCAATTATACAAAGAGCCTGCAGGGGATGGCACGTTTCGTGGTGGCCCAGCGCGGATGATTTTGCATGGGCTGGGTAGTGATTACCGCTGGCTCGCAGTACTTTACGCGATTTCGCTGATCGCCGCCTTCGGCATTGGCTTTCCAGCGTTCCAGGGTAATACAGTCGCTGGTGCGGCGCAGGACAGTCTTGGTATTGATCGTATGATCACCGGTATCCTGCTGGCCGTTGGAACAGGCTTCATTGTATACGGTGGTATTCATCGTATTGCCAAGGCTTGTGATGTCATCGTCCCAATTATGGCGGTTGGTTACATCGCCATGGCGCTGCTGGTTATCGTCATTAATCTGGACGGTATTCCGGCAGTTGTTAGCATGATCTTCGCGAACGCTTTCGGACTTGAAGAAGCTGTTGGCGGTGGTATGGGAGCGGCTATCGCGCAAGGTTTGCGCCGTGGTCTGTTTTCCAATGAAGCGGGACTTGGTTCTGCCCCTAACGTCGCGGCAACGGCTGATGTTCGTCATCCGATTAGCCAGGGCATCACGCAGTCGTTTTCGGTATTTATCGATACGATTATTATTTGCTCCTGCACTGCCTTTGTGATTTTGCTCGGTGACGTTTATGTCCCCGGTGCGGAAGGCATTGATGGTGTCGCGTTGACCCAGCAGTCGCTGGTTTCCCATCTCGGCAATTGGGTGCAGTACTTCCTGACGGGAGCGGTCTTGTTGTTTGCCTTCAGTTCCATCATTTACAACTACTACCTGGGTGAGAACGCGATGACCGTTCTTACCAAAAGCACAGCTGCGCTGCATGGGTTCAAGGTCGCGCTTGTCGGTATTGTGTTCCTTGGTGCGGTTGCGCCGGCGGCAACATCTGTGTTCTTCTTCTCTGACCCAATGATGGGCATCCTGGCGGTCGTCAACCTTGTCGCTCTGACAATGTTGTTCCCTGTTGCCAAGCGGTTAATTGTCGACTTCAGTGATCAATTGAAGGCTGGCGTCGATCGGCCCGTATTGGATCCAGATAAGTTTGCTGATCTGGAAATAGATCGGGAAGTGTGGGACGGCAAAGGATAGACATATCCGTTCCTGACAATCACCTTTCTCAACTACAGCCTTGGCGGCATGATTTCATTTGTCATGCCGCCAAGGTTACGTTGATGCTGTGATCAAATCTTTATGTCGGCATGAGTTGAGGGATCGTTTCTGCGATCGAGTCTCGTCCGGAGATTTGGTCAGCCCATGCTGATAGCTTTGGGTGATCCGGCCTCCAGTTTATACCTGGGTTTCGACGTTCAAGTTGCAGGGCACAGATAAGAGTGATCTGAATCATATTCAGGTCGCCGCCCAGCAGTGGGTGGTCAACCTCAGTTTCCCAAAGACTGAAAAGGCGTCGGCTACGCTCCCGCTCATGCTCAATAACCGTTGTAGAGCGCTCATCCTCTGGCAGTGCCAGCACACGGCCCCAAACAGCCAAGCCATCCATCAGGCTTCTCCCTAAGGCCTCCATGCGACGAGACTCCCATCCGGCACTTCCTGAGGGGTGGTCAAATCTCGGGGCCCCATGAAGATGATCAAGATAGGCACAAATCAACTGTGACTCCTCCATGGCAACGCCATCATCGCGGATCAGGCAGGGGACACGACCAGTGAGATTAATTTTATAGTAGGGGCTGTTCTTCTTACGTGTTTGCGCCGGGACAATCTCTATCTGCTCTTGTAGAGCTTTCTCCAAGATAATTATTCGCACCATGCGGGCGTAGGGAGATGTGAGTGAGACATAAAGTTTCATGGCCTTGTAATTTCCATACTGCTTGAAAAAGGAAGATCGACCATACAACCAGGCTTAACCATTTGCCATTGCATATGAGCGGGGCTATGTCGCGGAAAGTTTTGTAGGTTGAAAGATTGACGGAACAGCGGCAACCAGCTACCTAATCGGTCTTTTTTTAAGAACAAGATGCACAGTCGTCGCGCCGCGCTTCTGCTGACAAAGATGAGGGAAAACATGCAGGCCAGCAAAGTACGGATCATTTCCGTCTTGTCGCTTCTTTTAATTGTTGGGTTTCTGGCGACCAGCCTGATCAGCTATTTCGTCGCTCGGGACAGCTTGAGCGACCAAATCGCCGAAAACTCTCTGCCACTGACGGGTGACACGGTATATTCTGAAATCCAGCAGGACTTGATCAGGCCTATCGTTATTTCGTCACTGATGGCCAATGATACCTTCGTTCGCGATTGGGTGATAAACGGCGAAGTGGACCCATCCAAGATCGAACAGTATTTAACGGTCATCCAGGAACGTAACGACGCCTTCACAACCTATTTCATCTCTGAACAATCTAAACGCTACTACCACCCCAGCGGACACGAGCGTTATGTTCAGGAAGATAGGCCCGAGGACAGTTGGTACTTTCGCGCCCGCGACATGGCAGGCGAGTATGACATTATCATTGATGCGGATGAAATGACGGCCAACCAGCTGACCATTTTCATCAACCACAAAGTTTTTGATTCAGATGGGAATTTCATTGGCATCACTGGTATTGGCCTGTTGCTGGATTCGGTCATGCAGAATATTGAGACTTACCGCAAGCGCTACGGTCGTCAGGTGTATTTCGTGGACCCCGAAGGCCAGGTAAAATTGCACGACAGTGCTTACTTGGGACCAAAAAATATTCACGATTCCAATGGCTTGAAATCTTTTGCAACGTCAATTCTCAGCTCGCCCAGTGGATCGTATGTGTACGAACGCGACGGCAAGTCGGTGTTTCTTAACAGCCGCCTGGTTCCAGAATTCAATTGGTATTTGTTGGTGGAAGAACAGGAACATATGGCCGCGTCGCCTCTCTTTCGTGCCCTGGTTGGTAATCTGTTCGGTGCATTGGGCATCACCGGCATTGTTCTCTTTCTGGCTTATCTGATGGTCGGCGGTTATCAACAGCGCCTTGAGGAAATGGCGACCATGGATCACTTGACCCGCTCCGTCAGCAGGCAGGCCTTTGATCTGCTGTTTAGCCAGGCCATCCACGGTGCCAATCGAAATGACGGTGGCCCCTTGTCCGTTATCATGCTCGACATTGATCATTTTAAGAAGATCAACGATACCTACGGACATCTTGTGGGAGACGATATTCTACTCACTGTGGCGGACACTATTCGCGCGCAAGTTCGTAAAGTTGACGTTCTGTGCCGATGGGGCGGCGAGGAATTCTTGTTGCTGCTGCCGGACTGCAACGCTGAATCGGCACGTAAGTTGGGAGAAAAAGTCCGTGTCGCCCTGGCCAAACAAGAAACCCGCGTTGATCAGCAGATGATATCAGTGACCCTCAGTGCCGGAGTGACCCAGTATAGCGCTTTGGACACAAAGGAGAGCCTTATCCATCGTGCCGATAGTGCGTTGTACGATGCCAAGCAAAACGGGCGCGACCAGGTGATCGTCGCCGCTTGATAAGCAAGACCGGCTTTCCTTTACCTCGGGCCAACCCAAGTCATTCCTGACATTATTTTTATTACCAGATCCATCTGTTTAGGATCTATTGTAACCCTCACTTAATTGTGAGTTCTCCGGTTAAGAAATCAGCTTTACAGTATCGTCCATCAATAAAGCACGAAGACGATGGCCAATTCAAAACTGTTAAAAATTGGGGTGATAGGAACCGTTATTTCAGCTCTTTGCTGTTTTACGCCAATTCTGGTTTTGCTTTTGGGAGTCCTAGGTCTTTCTTCCATAGTGGGCCTGATTGATTATGTTCTTCTGCCAACACTGGCTTTGTTTTTGCTCATGACAGGATATGCATTATGGAAGCGTCAACGAAGCGTCTCACGTTGACGTCAGAAATTACGTGTCCTGAATGTGGGCATAGAGAAACGGAGACCATGCCCACTGATGCTTGCCAGTGGTTCTACGACTGTAAGGGATGCGGGGTTGTTCTGAAACCCAAGTCGGGGGATTGCTGTGTCTATTGTTCATACGCAACCGTTCCCTGTCCACCAATTCAGGAAGGCGATAGTTGCTGCTCATGAATTTGAGCTTTGGCATAGGCTACAAAGATATCAAGCAAACGTGATAAGCTTTTTGTAGTGGCCTCGTGATAGTTTTTCCTCCATGAAAAAATCTTATCTGTTTGTGTTTATGGTTGCCGTGATGGCGATCTTCGTGCGTCCGGCTTCGGCATTTGAGGAAATCAATAAAAGTTTCTTTGGTGACCTGGCATTGGGGGGGTATGACGCCGTTAGCTATTTCACTGAGGCCAAGACCATCAAAGGAAATGAGGCCCATGTCGTCCAGTGGAAGGGGGTTCGTTGGCTGTTTTCCAGCGAGGCCAACCGCCAGCGTTTCGCCACTTCCCCGCAAGCCTTCGCTCCGCAATATGGTGGTTATTGCTCGAACCAGATGAGCCTGGGCAACTTGAGCGATATTGACCCGCAGGTATGGCGAATCATTGAGGGCAAGTTATATCTGTTCGGTCATGATGCCGGACGGGTGCGCTGGGCCAACAAAACCAGTCAACGGGTATCTGAGGCCGATGGAAATTGGCGGACCTACTTAGCCCAATAAAAAAGCAAAAATGTCCTGCATCAAGGCCTTATATTTCATCCATCCTGATTAATAGCCTATTATCCAGAGTGGTCGGAGTCGAGGTCGTCTTTTCCACAGGGAAATGATCAATAAATATTGATAAACTGTCGTGAACGTATAGGTTTCTGCGAGCGCCTTCGTGGTGCACGATGGATGAATTTCATGGAGCCCTTTTGATGAACGCCACTGGCTACAGTGACCTGCTGGAGCGCTTTGCAAGTAAAACCGCCAAGGTCGGTATCATCGGCATGGGCTATGTGGGCCTGCCGCTGGCGCTGGCTTGCGCCAAGTGCGGCTTTGCGACGACAGGCTTTGATGTGGATGACGCCAAGGTTGTCGCCCTTGGCCAGGGACGCTCCTACCTTAAGCATATATCCGCTGACAATATCAAAAAGGCAGTCGCTGCAGGGACGCTGGAAGCAAGCTCAAATTTCTCCCGGCTCAGCGAAATGGACGCTATTTTGATCTGTGTGCCAACGCCTTTGGCATCTGGAAACGAACCGGACCTGAGCTACGTTACATCGACCACTGACGTCATTGCTAAAAATTTGAAAGCTGGCCAGCTTGTCGTGCTTGAATCGACCACCTACCCCGGCACAACAGCAGAAGTCATGCGTCCCATACTGGAAGCCCGTGGCCTTAAGTCCGGTGAGGATTTCTATCTCGCCTATTCACCAGAGCGTGAAGACCCGGGCAATCCGACCCACGAGACGTCAATTATTCCAAAAGTTGTCGGTGGTGATGGCGCTGATGCCCTAAAGCTGGCGCAGGCGTTGTACGACCAAATCGTCGTTAAAACCGTGCCGGTTTCTTCCCTGGATACGGCGGAGGCGGTGAAGTTGACAGAGAACATCTTCCGTTCGGTCAACATCGCCCTGGTCAACGAATTGAAGCTGATTTACGGCAAGATGGGCATTGATGTATGGGAAGTGATCGAGGCGGCGAAAAGCAAGCCGTTTGGTTACATGCCGTTTTATCCCGGCCCGGGCCTTGGCGGTCACTGTATTCCCATTGATCCCTTCTATCTGACTTGGCGGGCAGAACAGTTTGGCCAGAAGACCCGCTTTATCGAACTGGCCGGTGAAATCAACACGGCCATGCCAGGCCATGTGGTTCAGGTGCTGGAAGACGCCCTTAAGGAGCGTTTTGAAAAAGACATGGCCGGGGCAAACATCCTTGTTTTGGGTGTCGCCTATAAAAAGAACATCGACGACGTCCGTGAAAGCCCGGCCTTCGCCATCATCGAATTTCTGGAAGACAAAGGTGCCACGACGGCCTTTTATGATCCCCATGTTGCTGAAATTCCAACCACCCGCGAGCATATGGGGTTGGCTGGTCGCCCTTCAATTGAATGGGAAGCTTCTGGCTTGGCTGACTATGACGCGGTTCTGATTGTTACGGATCATGACGGGGTCGATTATGGGACGCTGGTTAAAGAAAGCCGTTTGGTTATTGATACCCGCAATTCAACACGCACAATAGATGATCCTGAAGGCAAGATAATCAGAGCCTAAGTCATTACCTAAGTCTGGGCGATCCACTTGTCATACCAGGTTGTCAGATTATACAGGGTCCACAAATGAAGGGCGTTGTCGCGTCGTCCTTCTATATGATCGCGGAAGTGTTTGGCGATGTGATCGCGATCAAGGAGGCCGCGCTCCAACAGTGGCGAGGCCAGGACGCTTGCTTCCGCACGTTTGCCAAACTCGCCGCGCAACCATTCAGCCATAGGGGCCGCGAAGCCCATTTTCTTGCGATAAAGAATGTCGTCAGGCAATAAGTCTTCCAGCGCTTTCTTCAATAAATACTTTGTCACGCCGCCTTTGATCTTCCACGTCATGGGAATATCCATGGTGAATTCGATCAGCTTGTGATCCAGGAACGGTACCCGTGCTTCGATTGATGTGGACATGCCGATTTTATCGACCCTCATGAGCAACAGCTCCGGCAGGCGCAGACGAAATTCACTATAGGCCATACGGGTCAGGTGATCTTGTCCAGGGTGTTTTTCATCAAACGACTTCATATAAGACGAGATGATGTCACCACTGTCTGTACTGTTGAGGCCGGAAACATCAAGCCCGGCCTGTTCTAACTCATTAAGATCACTTGTCGCCGGAGCGCCTTTCACGATGCGCCGTTTATGGACGTTCCAGAAGGCATTGGCCCCAGACCAGAAAAGCTCCTGATTATTACCAGCGCGCGCGAGCACTTCTGTAATTTTATCAAAGCGTGACGACAAGCCCGCGAGTAGTCGTGCGCCAGCACCGATTAATTTACGAAGTGGGGAAGGGGCCTTCATGTAGCCATCCCAAAATTTTCGGTGCAGGTTCAAATAGGTCATGTAGCTGTCGTAACCACAAAATTGCTCGTCAGAGCCCTCACCAACCTGAACCACGGTGACCCCTTTTTCCTTCGCCAGCTTGGAGACAAAATAAAGCGGGATGCAAACCCAGTCGGCGATTGGTTCATCCTGGGAATACACAAGATCATCCAGGTATCCCATCATGTCGGACTCGTCGATCAGGATTTCGTGATGATTGGTCTTGAATTTTTTGGCGATGCGATTTGCATAGTCCAGCTCATTCAGGTGCTGGTGATCCTTGAAGCCAACCGTGAAGGTATCGACGGGACGCTCCATCATCTGGCTCATCAGGGCGACGTTGGCTGATGAATCAATGCCGCCGGAAAGGAACACCCCGAAAGGCACATCGGACATCATTCGCTTGCCAATGGCCTTTTCAAGATGCTTGCGAATGCCCCGGGTGTAGAATGTCTCAAGCTCTGCTTCTGACAGATGGCTGATTTTTGCAGGGTCAATGCTTTGGCCCGGAACCGCATCCCAATAACGCCGGAACGACATTGTTCCGTCTTCAGACACTTCCATCAAATGGGCCGCGGGCAGCTTGAAGATACCCTTGAACATGGTTAGGGGTGCCGGGGCGATCATAAAGCTGAGAAAATGATTAAGCGCTTGCGGGTCCATATCTCGCTCAATAGCCGGATCGCTAAGGATCGCCTTTATTTCAGAGGCGAAAACAAAGCGGCCGTCAGCTTTTGTGAAGTAAAGCGGTTTGATGCCGATACGGTCGCGGGCAAGCACCAGCTTTTTATACTCACAGTCCCAGATGGCGAAGGCGTACATGCCTTCAAGGCGCTGAAGCAGGCCGTCTATGCCCCATTCCAGATAGCCATGCACCAGAACTTCCGTGTCAGAATGATCTGTCGTGAAATTCCGTCCGGCCTGTTCCAGCTGTTTGCGAAGGCTTGCGTGATTATATATTTCCCCGTTAAAGGTGATCCACACCTTGTCCTGGCCATCGGTCATGGGCTGGGCCGCTTTTGCGGATAAATCAATAATTGCCAGACGCAAATGGGCAAGCCCGACATTCCCTTCAGGCGATATCCACTGGCCATCCCCATCCGGTCCCCTGTGGTGCATGGTGCGCTGCATGGCCGTAAGCTCATCGCTTTGTGGCGGACGTTTGGCCGTGCTATCCAGAATCCCGGCTATGCCACACATGGTCGCACCGGACATTGAGAATTGTTTTTGCGTAGGGCTTTCATATCTTATCGGATCACGTTGGGTAATTTCGGGTAATAATGTATTAGATTCTCTACACTACATTAACTCAGGGTTTTGCAGGCGAACAGGACGGGAATAATAAATTGGGAAAGCCGTTCAAGGTGTTGATCAATGGACTGCATGCCAAATCCGGCGGCGGGGTGACGTATTTGCGTAATATACTGCCCTTTTTCGCCGCCGATGGCGCTATTGAAACCCATCTTTGCATCCACGAAAGTCAGTCCCATATCTTTAGGGATATTCCTGAGGGTATGGTTCTTCATATCATGGATTTCCAATCCGGGTTCTGGCGCTTGCCTTATTACGAGCAAGTTTTGGTGCCGCGACTGGCCCGTGATATTGCCGCCACGGTGACTTTTTCACCAGCCAATTATGGCCCCCTGTTTGCGCCGGGCCAAATTACCATGTTGCGAAATGCCCTTGGGGTTGCCTTTGTCGAAAAAAGATTTGTGAAAATCGCCTATTGGATTGTCGTCTACGTGGGGACTTTGCTGTCCATGATACGCTCAAAGAAGGTCATCGCCGTTTCGGATTTCGTCCTGCACACAACAGGTAAAACGTTGTCGCGGCTGTTTGCAGCCAAGTCTTTGGTTATCCATCACGGTGTCAGTGATGTTTACGCCGCCCCTGAAGCTGGACAACACCGCGAAGGTTTCATTCTGGCGGTTTCTGATATCTACGTGCAGAAAAACTTTGGCCCGCTTCTATTGGCCGTCGATACGCTCAGGAAAAAACATCCAGGTGTGCTGCTTAAAATTGCCGGGCGCAAACTGGACCAGGGATACTATGAGTCTTTGCAACAAATCATCACGGACCGGGGCATGGGCGATAACGTCAGTTTCCTGGGATCAGTGACCCAAGAAGAACTGGCCACTTTGTATAGAACGTGCCGGTTTTTCGTCTTTCCGTCCCTGGTTGAATCCTTTGGCAACCCGTTGGTTGAAGCCATGGCCTCAGGGGCGCCTATTGCCACATCCAACACGGCGGCCATGCCGGAAGTTGTTGGCCCGGCGGCGCTTCTGTTCGATCCTGCTAACGTCTCTGAAATGGCCGGTGTTTTGGATAGGCTTTATGAAGATGAGCCATTGCGCGAAGATTTAAGTGAGAGATCCCTAAAGCGCGCCCAGTCATTCTCCTGGTCGAAAACGGCCAAAGAGACTCTGGACGAGATCAAAAGCGTTGCCGGCGGAGGCCGTCAATGAGTCTTGGACATCTAGCACGCCAAGCGCTTTCTCATCCGCCCCATATCGCCTTGGCGAAGGGGCTTGCTTATGGTGGGCGCATTATAAAGGCCAGTGTGCGTCAAGTGTTTGAGCGCCAGCGCTTGTCATATGAGCCCGCAAGCGCGGGACAGTTTCAAAGTTTTCTTGGTGGATTGAAGATCACCCCAACCGGGCTCCCCATAAGCAAAACCATGGATCACCAGTTTGATCTTCTCGGGTCGGGCTGGACCAAGGTCGCTCATTCGCCGGATATGTCGCAAATTTCACCGGGCAACAGAACCCGCGCGGCTGCCATTCGGGCCATGATTGGTCCCGGTTATTCCCCCATAGACTGGCAACTGGATTTTAAGTCCGGCTATCGCTGGCGCGAGGATCATTTGTCCGGCGCATTGCGTTACGGGCATGAGCCGGGCGTCGATGTAAAAGTACCGTGGGAGCTGGCGCGCCTGCAGCATCTACCTTGGCTGGCCATGGCTGGTGATAAGGCAGCCATACAGGAGTTTCGGGCTCAGGTTCTCGACTTCGCCGCCGCCAACCCGCCCGGCTACGGGGTCAACTGGTTGTGCACCATGGACGTGGCCATCCGCGCCGCCAATATTCTTATGGCCTATGATCTGTTTGTTGCTCAGGGAACTCAATTTGATGAGGGCTTTCTCAGCGAATTCAACGCCTTGATCATGGCCCATGGCAAGCACATCATGGGCAACCTTGAATGGCATGATGTGCACAGGGGCAATCATTATTTGGCTGATATCGTCGGCTTGCTGTTCGTCGCGGCCTATGTGCCGAAAAGCGAGCAGAGCGATAGCTGGCTCAACTTTGCCACGGAGCAGTTGATCAGTGAAGTCGAGCGCCAGTTCACCCCGGATGGCGCTAATTTTGAAGCCTCGACCAGCTATCACCGATTGTCGGCAGAGATGGTCACTTATGGCACGGCCCTGGTTTTGGGGCTGGATGACGCGCCTGAGTTCCCCGATTGGTATTTTGAGCGTCTGGAATGCATGGCCGACTTCACCATGCATGTGAGTAAGCCCAATGGTCATGTTGTCCAGATAGGTGATAACGACAGCGGACGCTTTTTCAAATTATGTCCATTGGCAGACCTGGATCACCGGGCCACGGTTGGTGCCATCAATGGCTTGTTTGATCGTGACGATCTTGCTGATTTTGCGGGGGTGGAGACCACCTTTGAGGCGTCCGTTGTCAGTACTTTGGCAAAGGGACGCAAGCTGAAACCCAGCGCTAATCCCTTAGCTGTAGGGCGCACCGTGGAAGGCGCCAAGGTGGATGAACTGGCAGCAATTGCCGACGTCATCATCGTGCCGCCGGATCCTGAAGTTATGAGGGACCTTGAAACGTGTGCCTACCCCGACTTTGGCCTTTACATATGGCGCTCATCTCGATTTTTCCTGTCCGTTCGCTGTGGACCCGTTGGGCAGAACGGCAATGGAGGACATGCCCATAATGATCAGTTGGCCATTGAGCTAAATATTGATGGGGAAGACTGGATAGCCGATCCGGGAAGTTATCTCTACACCCCGTCGCCGAAAGACCGCGATGCCTACCGCTCCGTCCATGCGCACGCCGCCCCTAAAATCCGGGTGGGGGAGCCTTCAAGGCTTGATTTGGGGTTATTCCGCCTGGAGGATAATGCCAACGCCCGGTGCCTCAGTTTTGGTCCGGACGGATTTGAGGGGACGCACTCAGGGTATGGCACACCCCTTCATCGTTGTATTGAGCTGCAAAGCGGGAGCATCCGCATTACAGACCGATCGGCAGGGGTTGCCCAAGAACCTGTCACCATCAATGATGCAAAATCCCTGCGGCAATTATGGAAACTGGATTTGCCGTTTTCTCCCGGCTATGGCCAGCAGGACTAGTCTTTTTCGACCAGCTTTATGGATACGGAATTAATACAATAGCGCAGGCCCGTTGGCGGCGGGCCATCGTTGAAAACGTGGCCCAGATGTGAGTCGCACCGTGTGCAGGTGACCTCTGTGCGGACCATGCCGTGGGTGTAGTCCTCGTGTTCAGTAACCGTGTCATTTGGCGCGGCCTTGTTGAAGCTGGGCCAACCGCAGCTGGACTCGAACTTGGCGCCGGAGGTAAACAGTTCCTCGCCGCAGCAGGTGCACACGTACGTGCCCGGTGTATTGGCGGTGTTGTACTTGCCGGTGAAGGGGCGTTCTGTGCCTTTTTCCCGGCAAATGGCGTATTCTTCCGGTGTCAGGATCTTCAGCCATTCTTCCTTGGTTTTTATGATTTTTTCGGCCATTTGTTTATCCTTTTAGGGCGTCTTGTACATCATCCTTGAAACCGACCAAAACCGTTTCATTAACTTCAAACACCGGGCGCTTGATCAGGGCAGGGTGCTCGGCCATCAGGGCCAGGGCCTTGCCTTCATCGACCGCGTGTTTGTCCTCGTCGCTTAAGTTGCGCCACGTGGTGCCGCGTCGATTAAGCAGAATTTCCCAGCCGACGACAGTGATCCAGCGGGCGATGGTCTTACTGTCAAGATCATCGGCGCGGACATCTTTGAAATGGTGCTCCAGGCCTTCACTGTCCAGCCATTTTCGCGCCTTGCGGCAAGTGTCGCAGTTTTTAAGTCCATAAATGGTGATCATCTTTGTGGCGCTATGCTCTCTAGTTTGTTAAAACGATTCCAATCTTAGGTTTTCTTCGATGGAGTAGACAATGCTTGCTCTTGTTTCGCCAGCCAAAAAATTGGATTTCAATGAAATGGCGGCGCCCATATCCTATTCGCAACCGGATTTTCTGGATCGTTCAGCCGTTCTTATTGAACAGGCCAAGAAATTAAGCCGGGCCGATCTTTCCCGTTTGATGAAGCTGAGCGATAAGCTGACCGAGCTTAACTTCCAGCGCTTCAAGGCGTACTCGCCCCCCTTTACCAAATCCAATGCCAAACAGGCGGCCTTGGCCTTTAACGGCGATACCTATGTGGGGCTTGATGCCCCGAGCTTAAGCGAGGACGATCTTGTTTATGCCCAGGATCATCTGCGAATTCTTTCCGGCCTGTACGGTATGCTTCGCCCGCTCGACCTTATTCAGCCTTACCGACTGGAAATGGGGTCACGGCTGAAGAATCCGGAAGGGGGCGATCTTTATGATTTCTGGGGTGATGATCTTGCAAAGGCCATTGACCATATTACTGCTGACCATAAGGAGCCGGTGGTGATTAATCTGGCCTCCAACGAATACTTCAAGGCAGCACGCCCCAAAACCATGAAAACAAGAGTCATCACACCGGTGTTTAAAGAGGTCAAAGACGGTGTCGCCAAAGTTCTCGGGCTGTTTGCCAAACGAGCGAGGGGATCCATGGCCCGTTACATCATTACCAATCGTATTGAGACATCCGAAAAGCTGAAAAAATTCAATGAGGATGGATATGCCTATCAGGCAGACTTGTCCAATGACGATACCTGGGTCTTCACACGCCCAAGGTAAAAAATAGCCGGGCGATGCGTGTCCAGTTAGTCATTTTTAGGGTAGGCCACAGATTTGCAGAATTTTGCAAACGCCCGCTTTGAGACATCAGTTGCAAAAGCCCCATCCGGGTCGTGTTCGTAAATGGCCTGATACAAATCAGGGGCCTGTTCAACCAATTCGTTTATCTGCCATGGAAAGGGTTTAAACGCCGCAACGGCGGCACCAATCAGGTCCGGCGCATCATGGCTCCAGTTTTTGGAATTTTTGGCGGTGATAATCTCGGCAATGGCCAAAAGGGCTGCCCTGGTCCAGCAGTCTTTTGACACCTGGTCATCATATTTTTCCAGAAGCGCTTCATTTTCTTCGCCAAGAGAGAACAAAATATCGAACTTGTCCGTTACACCACCTGCGTAAAGGCCAAGAACGTGGGACAGGATAGGATGCAGATTGACAGCCGCACATTCTTTGCCGCCGGGGCAGGTGTCACAGGTTCGCATAGAGCCTCCTTTGCCTGCATTTTAGGGGCAACCAGAACATCATTGTCAAGAATGCAAGTCGGTGACACAGTGCCTTAAATATTGATTTGGAAGGCGCGGCCCATGTCCCCCCCAACCCTGCACTTTCAGCGAACAGAATTTGACGCGCGCGTGGCCAGGACTCGCCTCGCTATGGAGCAGGCAGGCCTTGACCTGTTGATTGTCAGCGATCCGTCCAATATGGCCTGGCTGACCGGATATGATGGTTGGTCTTTTTATGTCCATCAATGTGTCTTGCTTACCCAGGATGGTGATCCGCTTTGGTATGGTCGAGGCATTGATGCCAATGGCGCCCGGCGCACGACCTACCTTAGGGACGCCAATATTTTTGATTATCCAGATCATTATGTTCAATCAACTGAACGCCACCCCATGGATTATCTGTCCGGCATTCTGAGGGATAGGGGCCTTGGTAACGTGGTTATCGGGGTCGAAATGGATAACTATTACTTTTCCGCCGCCGCTTATGCATCCCTTGTTAGGCACTTGCCCAATGCTTCTTTTAAGGACGCAACCGGGCTGGTCAATTGGCAGCGCAGTGTTAAATCGCCGCAGGAACTGGACTACATGCGTAAGGCTGGCGGTATCGTCGAGGCCATGCATGCGAAGATTTTCGAGCTTACTGAACCGGGCCTGAAAAAGAACGACCTGGTCGCCGAAATCTATCGCACGGCTATTCGCGGGACGCCAGATGCTGGCGGAGACTATCCAGCCATCGTCCCCTTGCTGCCTTCCGGCGAAGATGCATCCGCGTCTCATTTAACCTGGGACGACAAGCCAATGCAATCCGGGCAGGCGACGTTCTTTGAAATCGCCGGTGTTCACAAACGCTATCACTGCCCGTTGTCGCGAACTATCTACCTGGGCAAACCGACTGAAGATATCCTTGATGCGGAGAAGGCGGTTCTTGAGGGCCTTGAAGAAGGTTTGCTTAAGGCGATTCCGGGAAACACCTGTGAAGATATCGCCGGGGCCTTTTTTGCTGTCTTGAAGCGCCACGGCATTGTTAAGGACAACCGTACGGGCTATTCCATCGGCATAAGCTATCCGCCTGACTGGGGCGAGAGGACCATGAGCCTGCGCTCGGGTGACAAGACGGAGCTTCGCGAAAATATGGTTTTCCACTTTATGCCCGGTTTGTGGATGGATAACTGGGGTCTGGAAATTACCGAAAGTTTCATCGTTGGCACGGCTGGGCCTGAGTTTCTGTCCCATGTTCCGCGTCAGCTGATGGTAAAGGACTAAGCATGCGCCGTTCGCAATATATCTGGGCGGCGGCAGCGCCGGGTGTCTTTGTGCTGCTGTGGAGTACGGGGTTTGTTGGTGCGCGATTGGGCCTGCCTTATGCTGATCCTTTTATATTCCTGCTCCATCGCTTGGCTATTCTGGCTGTTTTACTGGCTGCGGCTGGATTGATCTGGCGCGCGCCCTGGCCCAAAAGCTGGGCCAAGGTGGGGCATTTGGCGGTGATTGGCCTGTTGATGCATGGCGGTTATCTGGGGGGCGTTTTCTGGGCTATATCGAACGGGGTTTCGGCGGCTATTGCGGCGCTTATCGTTGGTATTCAGCCTCTGCTGACGGCAGTTGCCGCTGGCCCCTATCTTGGCGAGAAAGTCAGCATGCGACAATGGGTCGGCTTGCTGTTTGGTTTCGCCGGGGTGGCTCTGGTCGTTGGTGACGACATTAATCTGGATAGCAGCAATGGGGCCGGAGTGATTGTCTGCGTTGTCGCGCTACTGAGTATTACACTGGGGACCTTGTACCAGAAGCGCCATGGCGGTGATATGGATTTGCGGACAGGCTCGGCCATTCAATTCGCCGCCGCTGCCATCGCCATGGGGGGGATGACGCTTTATCTGGATGAAGACCCCATACAATGGACCGGGGAATTTATCTTTGCCCTGTCGTGGTTGATCGTCGTGCTGTCTATCGGGGCCATGTCATTGTTGTACTTGCTTATCCGGCAAGGGGCGGCGTCCAAGGTTGCCAGTCTTTTTTATCTGGTTCCGCCCGTCGTTGCTGTAGAAGCCTATTTGCTGTTTGATGAAACGCTGAGCTTTTTTGACATTGGCGGAATGGTCGTCGCCATGAGTGGCGTGGCGCTTGTTCTGCACACGCAAAAGAACGGGACTAAAGAAGAGTAAAGGCGCTATAACGCTCTGGCCCTATAACAAAAGCATCATTTATTCACTAATGTCTTTGCCCTTGACACGATATTGCCTCCTCGAGTAGTTAATAATGATTATCAATATCAATTAGATTGATTTAACTTTCAAAGACTTAGTTCTCTTGCAAAATGGAATCCAAATAAAATGTTTAGTCTACCGGCGAAAGCCAAAGTTCTATGCGCCGTCGGCGCAGCGGCAACAATCTGGGCTGGCTCGGCCAATGCGGCCAGTGAAGTAAATCTATATTCATCGCGCCAACCATATCTTATGGATCCGCTTTTGAAGGCCTTTAGTGACGAAACAGGCATCAAGGTCAACATGGTCTACATGAAGAAGGGCATGCTTGAGCGCTTGAAATCCGAAGGCGCTAACAGCCCGGCTGATATGATTTTGACTGCCGATATTGGCAATCTAAATAACCACCTTGAAGCCGGAGTTCTGCAAGCCACATCATCGAGGGTTCTGAATAGCAATATCCCGGCCCACTACCGTCATCCTGATGGCCTGTGGTACGGTCTGACAACCCGTGCACGAGTGATTTTTGCTCATAAGGACAGGGTTAAACCAGGCGAAGTCACCTCCTATGAAGACCTCGGCGCACCGCACATGAAAGGCCGTGTGTGTACCCGTTCAGGCAAGCACGTTTATAACGTGTCCTTGCTGGCGTCGATCATTGCGGCCAGTGGCGAGGCCGCTGCTGAAGCTTGGGCGAAAGGTGTGAAAGCCAATCTGGCGCGTAAGCCACAGGGTAATGACCGGGCCCAGGTCAAGGCTGTGTTTCAGGGGGAATGCGATGTTTCCCTGGGCAACACTTACTACATGGGGAAAATGCAAACCAACGAGAAATCACCGGAACAAAAAGACTGGGCCGCATCGGTGAACATTATATTTCCCAATCAGAAAGACCGGGGCACCCATACAAACATCAGCGGAGCGGCCGTTACGAAAAGCGCCCGTAACAAGGAAAATGCGATCCGGTTGATTGAATTTTTGACCAGTGACAAGGCACAGCAGATATACGCCGAAGATAACTTCGAGTATCCCATAAAATCCGGGGTTAAGTTGCATCATCTGGTTGCCTCCTGGGGGACCTTCAAGGCTGATGAAGCACATCTGTCAAAGGTGGCCGAACAAAGGGGCCTTGCGACCCGTATCATGGACAGAGTCAGGTTTGATAACTAAAACACCCTATTGCGAGAATTCTCAGCTATAGAGCACACGAAAATATGGCGGCGTTAACATCTATAAAAATGGCTCAAGGTGCCAAGCAGACATCCTTGTCCTGGCTTAACGTCTGGTCAATGGGCACCGTTCTGATTGCCCTTGTCGCCATATTTCCCATTGCCGCCGTTGGCTATATCAGCCTTACTCCCGGCGATGATATTTGGAACCATTTGCTATCGACGGTTCTACCCCTTTACGTTAGCACGACCCTGTTACTTATGATCGGTGTTGGCACTGGCACTCTGATCATCGGGGTTGGCACGGCCTGGCTGGTGTCCATGTGCCGGTTTCCCGGTAAAACTATTTTTGAATGGGCCTTGTTATTACCCATGGCCATGCCGGCCTATGTGATCGCCTACCTTTATACGGATATTCTTGAATATGCGGGCCCGATTCAAACCATGTTGCGTGATGTGTTTGGTTGGACGACAAAGCGGGAATACTGGTTTCCGGAAATTCGTTCTCTTGGCGGGGCCATCTCCATGATGACCCTTGTCCTTTACCCCTATGTTTATCTGACGTCCCGTGCCGCATTCATGGAGCAGTCCGTTTGCGTGCTTGAGGCGAGCCGGGTTTTGGGGCGCGGACCTATGCGGAGTTTCTTTAGCGTGGCCCTGCCGTTGGCCCGCCCGGCGATCATTATTGGCATTTCACTGGTTTTGATGGAAACCCTGAATGACTTTGGCACCGTTGATTTTTTTGCGGTCAGTACCTTTACGCTCGGCATCTATGATGTGTGGTTGAATATGAACAACGTGGCCGGGGCAGCCCAACTTGCCAGCGTCATGCTTATTTTTGTCATTGTCCTGGTGCTGGCCGAGCGCTTCGCGCGCCGCAAAAAACGCTTCCACCACACCACGTCTAAATATCAGGCCTTGCCCGGTTACTTGCTGACAGGGCGCACGGGAACGTTGGCAACGGTTGCCTGTGCGCTACCAATTTTATTGGGCTTTGTGCTGCCGGCGGCGATTCTGGCTGGATATTCGTTTGTTTATTTTGAGACAGCCATGAATACGGATTTTCTCGGCTATGCCCTGAACAGTTTTGCGCTTTCCTCATTGGCGGCAATACTTGCGGTTGCCATCGGTCTTTTCATGGCTTATGGGGTGCGCTTGCGCGATGAGCGCCTGTTGAAAATTATGGTCCGCCTGGCCAGTCTTGGTTACGCAGTTCCGGGTGCCGTTTTGGCGGTCGGCATACTGGTTACCCTGGGAGCCCTGGATAATGGTATAGATGGCTTTATGCGTCGATCCTTTAATATCTCCACCGGTTTGCTTTTCAGCGGCACCATTGCGGCGGTGACGTTTGGTTATTTGGTGCGTTTTCTGGCTCTGTCTTTTGGCTCTATCGAGGCCTCTTTGGCAAAGATAACGCCCAATATGGACGGGGCGGCAAGAAGTTTGGGTCATGGCGCCCTTGGCACGTTGCGCCGGGTTCACCTGCCCATGATCCGAGGCACAATCTTGATGGCGGGCATGCTGGTCTTTGTCGATTGCATGAAAGAGCTGCCCCTGACGACCATTCTGCGACCCTTTAACTTTCAAACCCTGGCGACCTTTGTTCATCAATATGCCTCTGACGAGCAACTGGGCGAGGCCTCCCTGGCGGCGCTTTCAATTGTTGGTCTTGGTATTCTGCCGGTGATTATCCTTAGCCTGGCAATCACAAGGTCCCGTCCTGGCCATGGTGGGGAGCAAAGCCAATGAGGGGACTCCACATCGTTGGCCTAAGTCACGCCTATGGGGATAATCAGGTTTTGAATAATGTCGCCTTGATGATCCCAGCCGGTGAACTGGTTTGTCTGTTGGGGCCTTCCGGCTGTGGCAAGTCCACATTATTGCGACTGGCTGCGGGACTGGAGGAAGTTCAGCAGGGGACCATCGTCATTGATGATGTCACCGTTGCCACCCCCGAAATGCATGTCAATCCGGAACAACGCCACATTGGCCTGATGTTTCAGGACTATGCCCTGTTTCCGCATTTGAGCATTCTTGACAATGTCACCTTTGGTCTTTCCGGGATGGCGGACGGCGCGGCGCGAATACGGGCTATGGATTTGCTGGATCAGGTCGACATGACATCCCATGCGGACAAGTATCCGCACATGCTTTCCGGCGGTCAGCAACAACGTGTTGCCCTGGCCCGGGCCCTGGCCCCGGAACCCAAGTTATTATTGCTGGATGAGCCTTTCTCGGGCCTGGATACCAATATGCGCCAGACCATCCGCGAAGAAACCCTGGGCGTCCTGAAACATAACGGCGTCACCACCTTGATGGTGACCCACGATCCGGAAGAAGCCATGTTCATGGCAGACCGGATCAAGATAATCGGTGCCAATGGCCGCATTCTTCAAGCCGGTCGGCCGCATGATATTTATTATCACCCCAATCATGAATTCGTCGCCAAGATGTTTGGCATGATGAACAGTTTTGAGGGGGTGGTTGTCGGTGGCCAGGTTAAAACGCCCCTGGGACCAATTGCGACGGATATTGAAGATGGCTTGGCGGTGCAGGCGTTGATCCGTCCTGAAGGCGTTATTTTGGATACGGATGCAGGCGCACCGGGACCACAGGTCGAGGTTATGTCCAGCCACTTGCTGGGCCACGATAATATCGTCCGGGCCCGCCTTGGTAATGGCGAGGGGCAAGATTTGTACGTTCGCGTTCACCACACATTCGAGGTCGAATTGAAGAAGAATATTTCAGCCCGCATAGACCCGGAATACGCCTTCGTTTATGCTATTGATAATGTTTTGGATACGAGGGAGCTTTGAGACGTTAAATGGTAGAGCTTACGGAAACTTTCGTATTGGAATGCGATGAACTGGACAAGGACCACACTCGCCTTGTCGAAATGGTTAATGATATCACAGCGGATATTGATAAGGGTGAGACGGGCAACTGCAACGCCAAGGTCCTCGATTTTATCAATTTCGCCAAAGGCCACTTTAGTCGCGAGGAACAGCTGCTGAGAAAAGCAGGATATCCGGATGTGCTCAAACATCACCAGCATCATCAGGTGCTGATTACTAAAATGGAGCACATTCAGGAATTCGCGGCCTCTGCGGCAACCAATGAATTAGCCCGCGATAGCTTGAAAAGAGAGTTGGTCTATTTCCTTATGGACGATGTGATCACAACGGATTTGGACTTCAAGGCCTACATAGCCGAGAGACAGGCATCAGAAAGCTAGTACGGAAGTACAGGAGCGATGCCCCGGTAGACTTCGTAGTCCTGGATAATTAACCTGTCGCTGGTTTCCAGTCGTTTTCGGCCTCATGTGCAAGCAGTTCCCCGGCTTCCAGGTCAAACCACCAGCCGTGCAGCTCCAAGCGTCCGTCCTCAACCCGCCTTTTTACCCAAGGGAAGGACAAAAGGTTGTCGAGAGAGACTTTTACCGCCTCACGTTCCACATGGCGGTGCTGAGCTTCACCTTCTAATTTTTCGTCGAGGGCCTTATGGACAATGGACATCCAGTCACCGATGAACTCCCGGCTTTTGCCTTCTTCAAGGCCTTCGCACAGGCAACGTATGCCCCCACAATGGGAATGACCCAGAACGATGACGTGTTTAACATTAAGGTCCCGTACCGCATATTCGATGGCTGCACTGGTACCGTGATAGCTGCTGCCCGGCTCATAGGGAGGTACCAGGTTAGCCACGTTGCGAACGATGAACAACTCACCCGGGTCAGCCTTGGCAATGATGGAAGGATTGACCCGGCTGTCTGAGCAAGCGATGATCATGACTTCAGGTTTCTGCCCTTTTTCTACCAGGAGCCGGTAAAAATCTGGCTGTTCTTCGTAATAGGTTTCCCGGAAGGACTTGAAGCCTGAAATGAGTCGGTTAATTGTCATGAAAAGGCTAATAGCATATCCAGCATAGTAATCAAGCAGAGGATCAATAGTTTCTCTTATCCAATAACGGGCTTTAGCCTTTGGCTCAGGGTTTTGAACAAACCGGATATTCCTCCTTATAATGCCAAATTATAGTAGAAAAAGCACCAATAGGACACTATCTATGCCCCCTGATAACGTGTTGTTAACCAAATGTGGTGTATTAAGTGTTTTAAGGCTGTCGAAACTTAAACAATGAAAAACACATGAAAAAAATCATATTAGCGGCTTTGTCGATCCTTCTTCTGGCTGGGTATTCTGGCGGATTTACACGAGCGCAGGTTGATACGGCGAACACTATTTTCCGCCCTCTTGCGGATAATACCAGCGGCCAATGGCTTACCTTAACGCCACAACAGGCTACCCTGGAGGATCATGTAGAAGTGGCAGAGCGTTAATCCTCGTCCTATTTATTGCCTGCTGAATCAGGACAACAGTTCTGCACTACCTAAGCCTCCTTCGGGAGGCTTTTGTTATTGAAAATACTCAATTTTAAGTAAGTGGCAGCCCTGGCCGAACAAATAAAAAATTCTCCGCCATAAGTAATTGGTTCAATTACCAAATCATCGCACAGCATGTTTTGTTGAACGCTCTATTTCGCTCTCAAAGTGCTCAAAGCTTGGTATTAAGAAGAATCTGAGCTTAGAATTCGAAAAATCTGGTGCGGCAGAGTTGAGTTGGAAAGAAGACACTGCCGAAGATATCAGTCGCGATAATCCTGATATTGGTTGGACTGGTTCATTCAATAAATTGAAAACCCTGCTTAACGCATAGAAAAATAATCGGAGAAAATTTATGAGTAAAATACCAGAAGGATATACTGCTGTAACGCCATACATAACTATGGATGATGCAGCAGGGGCCGTTGAATTTTATAAAAAATCACTGGGGGCGGATGTTATTATGAGCATGCCCTCACCTGACGGTAAAATAATGCATGCTGAAATTCAGGTGGGAAACGCCCGTATAATGATTGGCAACACAAATCCTACATTTGATAGCAAATCAGCTAAATCTCTTGGTGGCTCACCAATATCATTTTATGTGTATGTCGAAGATGTACAAGCCGCATTTGATAAAGCCAAAAATGCCGGCATGACTGAGAAGCAGCCTCTTACAGACATGCCTTGGGGTGACCGTATGGGAATGCTGACCGATATGTTTGCAATAGATTGGACAGTCGCTGAGCATCTGCGAGATGTATCGCTAGAAGAAATTGCAGAAGCTATGAAAAATATGGACCAATGAACTGCCAGTTGGTTAACCATCATACTGCCTTGAAATTAAAGTGCCTGCGCTGTCGCTACCATACCAAAGGCATTGATCTACGCGTAGCGGCAAGGTTCAAGGCAATATGTCGATAACCAATACATAGCGAGTGAGGAAGAAAACATCCCGCAAACCGTTAGTGTATTTGGGCCCTAGAGGGGCGTGCCTATTTAGAGAGAAAAAATCGAAAAAAGGGGAGAATGGCTGGGGAACCTGGACTCGAACCAGGATTAACGGTGTCAGAGACCGTCGTCCTACCATTAGACGATTCCCCATTTAATATGTGACGAAGCGACGCTTCATATCATAACAGAACCAGCTTGTGTAGCCGCATTTTTGTCTAAATGCCTGGCTCGGCCATTGCGGTGTCGGGCTGGGGCTCTGTAGTATTGGAATATGAGCGCTGATTTTCTAAACCAGTCCGAATATGCTTTTCAGATGTGGGCGACCTATGCCCTGATTGTTGCGACGCTGGCTCTTTATGTGTCTGAGAAAGTCTCCATCGAGATTGCCTCTATCGGCGCCATCTGTATGTTGATTGCTTTTTTCCAGGCTTTTCCGATTAATTCCCCGTCGGGTCTTAATGTTCTGGATGCTGAACGCCTGTTACATGGCTTCGCCAATCCCGCCCTGATTACGGTCCTGGCGTTGCTGGTTGTCGGTCAGGGTATGGTCCGCACCGGGGTTCTGGACAAAGTCGCCAGAGTAGTGCTTGATTTGGGCGGCGGGCGCGAGTGGTTGTCCGTCACCATCGTTATGGCCGTGGTGCTGATCATCAGTGCTTTTCTCAATAATATTCCCGTTGTGGTCATTTTCATTCCCGTGGCTCAGGTGCTGGCCGAAAGGCTTGAGCGTTCCACTTCCAAAGTAATGATGGGCCTGAGCTTCGCCGCCGTGCTCGGCGGCATGACGACGTTGATCGGTTCGGGCACTAATCTGCTGGTCTCCAGCGCTTTGCTTGAGATGGGAGAGCAAGGTTTTGATTTCTTCGACTTCACTATCCCCGGCGTGGTGCTGGCTGGGGCCGGGTTGCTTTACGTGCTGTTGGTGCTGCCCTCGCTGCTTCCCAACAGAACATCCCTGGCCCATCGCATCATGACCCGCTCACCGCGTCATTTCATGACCCAGATTTCCGTGGGCAGTAATTCTCAATTGATCGGGGCCAAGGCGGTTGGCGGGGTTATTAATAAACTTCCTGATGTGCGTGTCCGCATGATTGTGCGTGCCGAGCAGGTGTTCACACCGCCCTATCACGATGAGGTCATCAAGGAAGGCGACATTGTCATGGTTGCCGCCTCGCGCAAGGCTCTGTCTGAAATGATGTCCAATGATCCTGGTATTTTGCAGGCTGCGGCGGGCGAGCCCGGCGGCGAAGATGCCATGCGTGAAGGCGAACGGGTGATGGCCGAAGTCATGGTCGCACCCGCGTCTTCCATGATCGGCCTCAGGTTGCGCCAGACCGGGTTTCAACTTCGTACCCGCTGTTTTGTGCTGGGTGTGCAGCGCCGGGCCCACACCATTCGCTCGCGCCTGGCCGATACAACTCTGGAAGCCGGGGACGTTTTGCTGGTCCAGGGCGAACCGGTTGATATTGAAGCCCTGCGCGCCGATCGCAACGTCGTCCTTATGGAATGGTCGGCAGAAGAAATGGCTGTGGTTCACCATGCCATACGGGCCGGGCTTATTTTCTTCGGCGTCGTCGTCCTGGCGGCGACGGGCTTGCTTCCGGTTGTCGCCGCCGCCTTGATCGGGGCAGTACTCATGGTCTTGTCCGGGGCATTGAATTTACAACAGGCATCACGTGCGCTGGATTCCAAGATCCTGACCATGATCCCGGCGGCCCTGGCCATGGGGGCGGCCATGCAGGAAACCGGTGGCGCGCAATATCTGGCCCAGCAATTGACCATGGCCATCAGTGGCGCCAGTCCGGCGGTGATCTTGTCGGTATTCTTTTTGTTTACGGCCGTTATGGCCAACATCATCAGCGCCAAGGCGACGGCGGTGTTGTTCACCCCCATTGCCATCGGTGTCGCCCGGGAAGCCGGGATTGACCCGCATATATTCGCCGTTGCCGTTGTTTTCGCCGCCAACTGTGCCATTGCCACCCCCATCGGCTATCAGACCTCAATCCTGGTCATGGGGCCGGGGCATTATCGCTTCAGTGATTATTTCAAGGCCGGGGCGCCGTTGATCGTGCTGTTGTGGATTGTCTTCTCGCTGTTTGCCCCCTGGTATTACGGGCTTTAAAGTAAACTCAATCGGTTATCATCCAGGCTTTTCGTAACGCTTTGCCTGCTTGTATCAAGGCATCATCGCCCTGGGGGATAACCCCCGCCATGTTGAGAAACGCATGCACCATCGTGTCATACTGCAAGTAGTCTGACTTAACGCCCGAGGCCAAAAGGCGCGTGTGATAGTCGTGTGCCTCGTCGCGCAAGGGGTCAAATCCTGCGGTGATAATCAAGGCCGGTGGCTGATCGGAGAGATCACTACGCTCGCTTGGTGACAGCCTGACGTCATTTTTTTGAGCTTCAAAGTCGTCAGTATATTGCCTCAAATACCAATCTATTCTGTCACGGGTCAGGAAGAATCCTTCCTTGAACAGGTCATGTGAGCGACTTGATAAGGCACCGTCCAGTGCCGGATAAACCAGCAATTGAAACATTGGCCCGTCTTGTCCGGCCATTTGCTGGCAAAGCACGGCCGAAAGGTTGCCGCCCGAAGAATCGCCACCGACGGCAATACGGGAGGGATCCGCATTCAATTCCCCTGCGTGATCACGTATCCACTTAAAAGTAGCGAGACAATCATCAACGGCGGCGGGAAATTTTTCTTCAGGCGCCAGCGCATAATCAACGGATATAACCAGGCCGCCGGAATAAACGGCGAGGCGGCGGCAAATGGAATCGTGGGTGTCAAGGCTGCCCTGCACCCAGCCGCCGCCATGAAAGTAGATCAGGACAGGCAAGGGCTCTGGGCTTTGTCTGGACGGGCGGTAAATACGTACGGGAATACCATTCCGCGGACCGGGAATCGTTCGATCTGATACATCATCGAGGGGAATTTTGGCAGCGCCGAATAGTTGGGCGAACATATTCATTTGCTGGCGGCTTTGAGTCGCGGTCAGTTCGTCAATGGGCGTTGTGCGGACACTGTCGACAATTGCACACAGAAGCTGGACCTTGGCGTCCAGGATCAGGCCGTCTTTCTTGATCCGTCGCCCCAAATACCACAGGGCTGAAATCCAGCCAGGCATTCTTAATGCCTGCAAACCTTTCAGAATCACACCGTTTGCCATGTTCTGCCCTCAATATCCGTCTGCTTGATTGTGCCAGCCGATTATAACTTTGGCCTCGTCGTAAAGCCATAGAGGGCCTGTGAGACAGGTGCTGATTATGGAATTTTCCAGTTTCATCAAGCGCTTAAGTGTTTCTCGCCTTGTGTGCAGCAGGGGAATATGGTTCTCTGTCAAAATAATTGGTCTGATGACTGGGAGAGTGGGACTCTTTCAGCCTTTTTGGTTGTTCAGGCCTCGATGACTATGTGTAAGGCGACTATTAGCGTATGACGCGGCGTTTTTTAACAGTTCTGGCGGGTATTCTTTCCTGTGTTCAGGTTTCAGTAAATGAAGCCGACGCCGGGCAGATGTATGATATGTCCATCTTCCTGTCCCAGCCTCATCCGTTCGAAACACCCGCTGCCAACACGCCGGCGTCTCGACCCTTACCTGTTCCCATTTACCCCACACAGGGGCGGACATATGCCCAGCCCACGCCTGCTGCGTACGGGACTCCACTTTACGGCGATCCTCTTCCTCAGCCGGCCCAGGGTGGTGAAGACGACAGCGGCGTCTGGCGTGTGGAAATGCAAAACGAGGATTCTTTCAGTCTTGATGTCTTTGAAGGACCCATGGATAAGCTCTTTAAGGAAAGAGTTGAATCCGGGCATTTAACCTGGGGCTGGCAACTTTCCTATACGCCAAATGCATCTGATCCGGACTGGTTTGATGGCACCAGGGATACTCTTTTTTGGCCGTCCGGCCTTTGGAAGGCCCGGGCCAGTTATTCACTGCAGCAAAGCGCCTATACGCCAAACACCTATACGGATCTGGATGGCCTTGCAGACCGACCATGGGCCGGGTACTTGCTGGCTAATGCGCGCCTTAACCTGGAACGGGAATTTATTGGCAATGCTCAGTATCTGGACCGCATAAACTTGGGCCTGGGTGTGGTTGGCCCTGCATCTGGGGCTGAGAAAACTCATAAAGTTCTCCACAGTTCCATCAATCGGTCGTCACGGGCATGGAACGAACTTAATTCAGAACCCATTGTTGTTGTGCAGTATGACACGGGCAAGCGCTGGGTCTGGGAAGAAGATGCTCTTGGTTTTGGTGTTGAATTGTATCCCTACACGGGGGTAACGCTTGGTAACGCCTATACTTATGCATCGCTTGGGTTTAGCACCAGAATTGGCACAAATCTGAAAAAAGACAGCGGGCCGTTGCGATCCAACATGATCATGTCGGGCACCAACTTCCCACAAACGGGGAACTATTTTTCCTGGAACATGTTCGCTGGCGTCGAAGGCCGGTATGTGGGGCGTAATATATTCGTGGATGGGAATACCTTTTCTGATACCTCTGATGTGTCTTCCAAAAGCAAGGTTGTGGATGTTCAAATGGGCGGGGAAATTGGTTGGGGTGAAAAGCGTCTTAGTCTTGTCCATGTCTTTCGCTCCGAAGAATTTTCCGGTCAGATCAGCCCGGACCAGTTTATCCGCCTCGGCTTGTCGTCGGATTTCTCCAAATTTGATTTCAACAACCTAAAACCAAAGGAAGGCCCCTTGTGGGGCGTCGTTTCCGAGCTTCGGTTGGGCTTGTTGAGCCACGATGCAAGATTCCCCAGTCGCCATGAGTTCCATGCCCCCAATCCTTTTGAAAATCGCTATGAAAGCGGCATCAACATAAATCCGGAAGTTGTTTTCACTTCTCCTGACTTTCTTGATGTTGTCTGGGCCCCGCGTCCCCATGTGGGGCTTTCTCTCAATATGGGTGACGACACCAACAGCGTTTATACCGGCTTGGGCTGGGATACCAGTTGGGAAAACAACATCTTCCTGGACGGCTTTTTCGGCCTGGCCGTTCATGATGGGGAGTTGACCAACGGCAATCCGGATAATATTGAATTCGGTTCGAGGGCACTTTTCCGCTTGGGTGGCGAGCTTGGGTGGCGTTGGGATGGCTACAATGGCGTTTCCCTTATTTGGGAACACATGTCAAATGCAGGCCTAATAAGTGAGAAGAATCAGGGCATCGACAGTCTGGGAATCCGGTACAGTTATCGCTTCGATTAGAGGCTTTCAGTGCCCGAATTCTTATGCAAAAAGAATGAGTTGTCTGTGATATCTGAAGGATAAGCGCCAAACTGTAGCGTTTGTGCCGTTTTTACGTGATAAAAATGCAACAGGTGTAAAATTGTATAAGTGAATACACCATCTTATGGATTGCCAAGCCTAAATAATTTCAATAGTATCCGCTGCAATATCGTAATGAGCATAGACTTGTGATCTAAAACTTTTTAGGAATTTTAAGATGTCTTTTAATATTCTCCGTATAGCATCTGTAGCTGCTGTTGCTACTGGCATGACGCTTAGCGTCGCTCATGCAGAAGAAATGTCTGGTGGCTATTATGTGGGCGCGTCTCTCGTTGGCTCAAGCTTGTCTGATGTTGAATTTGACAACGGCAGGACGACAAACATATCAACAAACGAAGCGAAATTTGACACTGGCATTGGTGCCCTGCTGACAGGTGGCATGAACTTTGGTTCTTCCATGCGAGGTGAGCTGGAACTTGGTGTTCGTGATTTCGATATTGACGGAATCAAGACAGGTACACTCCCTGGTGGTGATGTGAGAGCCCTTACGGCTATGCTCAATGCTGCTTATGACATTGAAATGGATGGTGCTTTCACGCCATATGTGTCAGCTGGCATTGGTGCCCTATATGCTTATGGTGACATCAGTTATACAACGACCGAAACAACTCCTGCTGCGGAAACCAATGGTTTTAACGGTTTAGCATTTGCCGGTCAGGTTGGTTTGGGCGGTGCATACGCTGTGTCTGATGAAGTTGATTTGACAGTAGGTTATTCTTTCCTTGCTGCTCCGACCACAAAAGAAGCAAATGGAACGGTCAAAATGCACAGCATTTCAGCTGGCTTCAAATACAACTTCTAAAGTTTTTCAAGATCACAATCTTTAAGGGGCATGGTTTTCCATGCCCCTTTTTTTTGTCTGTTTTTTGTCTGTGGTCCGGCAATGCTAATTCGGGCCATTTAAGTAAATCTCCCAACTGTTGTTGACGCCACCGGGCTTTGATCCTATAAGCGCTGCGGGCCAACGTACCCCAACGTACGTCAGCTCTTCTGTAAGGAAGGGAGATACATTATGATTAAGCAACACAAGCCGGGCATGCGTCCGGCCAATCCCAATTTTTCTTCTGGCCCTTGTGCCAAGCGTCCCGGATGGTCCGTGGATGCCTTGGGTGATGCCTTGATCGGTCGCTCGCACCGCTCAGGCCCGGGCAAGATTAAACTGGCCGAAACTATTGAACGAACCCGCTCTATTCTGGGTGTGCCAGATGATTACAGAATTGGCATTGTTCCGGCCTCTGACACAGGTGCGGTCGAGATGGCCCTGTGGTCGCTTTTGGGCGCGCGCGGTGTGGACATGCTGGCCTGGGAAAGCTTCGGTGCGGGCTGGCAGTCGGATGTCAGCAAACAGCTAAAGCTTGAAGATGTTCGCCTGATTAATGCAGATTATGGCCAGTTACCGGATTTGAGCACGGTCGATTTTTCCCGCGATGTGGTCTTTACCTGGAACGGGACGACGTCCGGTGTGTGTGTGCCCGACGGCGACTGGATTGCGGCAGATCGTCAGGGGCTAACAATCTGTGATGCCACGTCTGCCGTCTTTGCTTACGACCTACCTTGGGACAAGTTGGATGTTATCACCTACTCGTGGCAAAAGGTCATGGGCGGTGAGGCTGCCCACGGCATGTTGATTTTGAGCCCCCGCGCTGTCGAGCGTCTGGAAAGCTATTGTCCACCCTGGCCCATGCCAAAGATTTTCCGCCTGACAAAGGGTGGAAAGCTGATGGAAGGTATATTCCGGGGCGAGACCATCAATACCCCGTCCATGATCGCCGTAGAAGATGCTCTGGACGGGTTGACGTGGGCCGAGCAGATCGGCGGCGGTGCGACCTTGATCGCGCGCTGCAAAGCTAATCTGGCGGCCATTGAGGACTGGGTCGAAAAATCTTCTTGGGCCGGTTTTCTGGCTCAGGATTCTGCCCAGCGCTCGCGTACGTCCGTTTGTCTGTTGGTGGTTGACGACTGGTTCAAGGGCCTGAAGGGGGACAAGCAATCAGCCGTCGTCAAGGCCTTGGTCAAAAAGTTGGATGAGGAAGGGGTCGCCCATGATATTGGCGGCTACCGCGACGCGCCAGCGGGCTTAAGGCTATGGGCCGGGGCCACTGTTGACACCGCAAATCTTGAAAAATTGTTTCCCTGGCTTGATTGGGCCTATGCCCAGACTAAAGCCGAGATGGAGTCCTGATAATGCCTAAAGTTCTGATATCCGATAAAATGAGCCCCCTGGCCGCGCAAATATTTAAGGAGCGTGGTGTTGAGGTTGACGTTAAGCCGGGCATGAGCCCTGAGGAGTTGCTTGCTTGTATTGATCAGTATGATGGCTTGGCCGTGCGTTCCTCGACCAAGGCAACGGCTGAGGTCCTTGCGCAGGCGACAAACCTGAAAGTCATTGGTCGGGCCGGGATCGGCGTTGATAATATCGACGTGGGGGCTGCGACGGCTGCCGGTATTTGCGTCATGAATACACCTTTCGGAAATTCCATCACCACGGCCGAGCACGCTATCTCCATGATCATGTCATTGTCCCGGCAGATACCCCATGCCAATGCGTCTACCCACGCCGGCAAGTGGGAAAAGTCTAAATTTATGGGTGTGGAGATTATGGGCAAGACCCTGGGCATTATTGGCTGCGGTAATATCGGCGCCGTTGTTGCCGATCGGGCGCAAGGCTTGAAAATGCGGGTGATTTCCTTTGATCCGTATTTGTCACCGGAACGGGCGACAGAGTTAGGCATTGAAAAGGTTGAACTGGATGAATTGTTTGCCCGCGCCGACTTCATCTCCCTGCACACGCCGTTGACCGATGCCACCCGCGATATTATCAACGCGGAGGCTATCGCGAAAATGAAACCGGGCATGCGTATCGTCAATTGCGCCCGTGGTGGCTTGATCGTTGAAGAAGACTTAAAAGTTGGGCTGGAAAATGGACAGGTCGCCGCCGCAGGCCTTGACGTATTTGCAGAAGAACCTGCGACAGAAAATATTTTGTTTGGTATGGAAAATGTCGTCGCCACCCCCCACTTGGGTGCGTCAACAACAGAAGCCCAGGAAAAAGTGGCCTTGCAGGTTGCTGAGCAGATGGCCGATTATCTGATTTCAGGGGCCGTCACCAACGCCCTGAACATGCCGTCAGTAACGGCGGAAGAAGCGCCGCGTCTCAAGCCCTACTTGTTGCTGGCAGAACAATTGGGCAGCTTTGCTGGGCAAGTTACAGAGAGTGCGCTGGAAGGTGTGACAATTGAATATGAAGGCCATGCGGCGGAACTGAACACCCGGCCCCTGACAGCCATTGTGCTTCAGGGGCTTTTGTCCCCTTTGATGGAATCCGTCAACATGGTCAATGCACCGGTGATTGCCAAGGAACGCGACATTCATGTAAGCGAGGTAAAACATGAACGGGCCAGTGCCTATCAGACACTGATTAAATTGACCGTAGAAACGGAAAAACAGACTCGCTCCATCGCAGGGACGCTCTTCGCCGGAGCCCATCCGCGCATTGTCGAAATCAAGGATATCCCCATCGATGCGGAATTGGGACCGAACATGTTGTTCATCACAAACCGGGACAAGCCGGGCTTTATTGGTTCCCTGGGGACAATCATGGGTGATGCCAGGATCAATATCGCGACGTTCCATCTTGGTCGGGCAAAAGCCGGTGGGGATGCGATCGCCTTGATTGAAGTCGATGGTACACCGGGTGAGGCAGTGATGAATGACATCTGCAAGATTGAGCAGGTGGTTCAGGTCAAGGCGTTGACCTTCTGATTTTTGCTAGGTAAATCAGGATTCCCCGGCAACGTTGAATGTATGATTGACGTCGACTTCCAGTGAAGGGAAGCGGCTTCGCAGATCAGCAATAGCTTGTAAAACGTTCATGTTGTCTGGAATTTTCAGATGCATAACAACAAGGTCAGATTGGTCAAGTTCGAGTTTTTCGATCATGGAGTACCCCAGATTAGATAGTTTTGACATTGTTTCTTCACTGGGGTTGTATATGACGACTTCTCCCAAGGCATATGCCTCGGACTGGTCGCCTGTTATCTGCATGTCGGTTTGAGCTGACGCGACGGCAGGATCAATCAGCATGAGGTGATTGACCAATAATGTGATCCCAAGAGCACTGCTGCCTGCCATGGCCCACATGGGAATACCAAGTTTTGTTGAGCCGAAAAAAAGGCGAGCTGAAATAAGGGAACGCTGCAAGAAGGCGAAACGCGGCCATGGCCGCAATACCGCTTGCAGTTTCAATCTTAGTCGCCGTTCATATTCTGAGCCATTTTCCATGGCCAGAACATACTATGTAATTCTTTCTAAATTCTTACTGTTTGGAATTATTCAAATTTTGAAATGCGCTTGGCTAATTCCCAAGTCAAGGAAACCGCGGTACGGTGGCGTCAGATCGTCTTTGATCGCGTCATGTCCCCAAGCGCAACACATCCATGAATCTTCTAGCCGCTGTTTCTCAAGCCTGCAGATATGCCGTTGATGGTTAGTTGAATGCCCCGAAGGACCTTGGCATCTTCTGATTCGCGGCGGTATTTCTTCATCAGTTCCACCTGGAGGTGGTTCAATGGATCAAGATACGGGAAGCGATTGTGAATGGAGCGTGCCAGCAGGGGGTTTGTCTGTAAGAGCTTTTCATGGCCGGAAATTTTCAGTAAGGCATCAATGGAGCTTTTCCATTCAGCGTGGATGCGGCCAAAAATTCTTGCGCGTAGTTCTTTATCTTCGACCAGTTCCGAATAACGCCGGGCAATGGCGATACTGCTTTTGGCCAGGACCATATCCATATTTGATAACTGAGTGCGAAAGAACGGCCACTCCTTGTAGAGCTCCTGCAAGAAAGGCATGCCTTTGTCCGGGTTATCGGCCAGCCATTTTTCCACGGCGGTTCCAAAACCGTACCAGCCCGGCAGCATCAGGCGGCATTGGGCCCAACTGAATACCCAGGGAATTGCCCGAAGGTCTTCAATCTTGCGAGTTTCTCTGCGCGAAGGGGGCCTTGAACCAATGTGCAGACTGGCAATCTCATTGATCACTGTTGAGGACCAGAAGTATTCCTCGAAGCCATCGGTTTTATAAACCAAGTCCTGATAGGCCTCAAAGGCGGCGTTAGAAAGTTCATTCATTGCGCTTTGGTACTCAGCCGGGGGCGGCGACGAGTTTTCCTGTAAAAGGGTCGCCTCTAGGGTGGCTGAGGCGAGAATTTCCAGGTTTCGTCGTCCCAGATCAGGGTTGGAATATTTACTGGAAATAATTTCACCTTGTTCTGTCATACGCAGTTGGCCCTGAACAGCGCCGCTGGGTTGCGCCAGAATAGCTTCATAGCTGGGGCCGCCACCACGCCCGACCGTGCCGCCACGGCCATGGAACAGGCGCAACTTGACGCCCTGGCGCTCAAACAAGCCAATGAGGGCGGTCTGGGCCGTGTAAAGTTCCCAACCAGATGTCAGGAAGCCGCCATCCTTGTTGCTATCAGAATACCCAAGCATGATCTCCTGGACACCGCCAAGGCTGTCAACCAGACGCCTGTATTGTGGAACAGACAACAAACGATCCATGATCTCGACACAGTTTCTAAGATCCGCAATGGTCTCAAACAAAGGAACGATCTGAAGCGCGCTGACGCCATCCGGGCTGACCAGATTGACTTGTTTCAGTAAGACAGCCAGCTCCAGGACATCTGAGACGGACTCGGTGTTGGAAATGATCGAGGTTGTGATCGTGCGTGGCCCCAGGGTCGCGCGGGCCGTCGCGGCGGCCTGGAAAATCGCTAATTCTTTTGTCGTTTCCTCGCTGTAAGTCCAGCCACTTCGCAGCAGGGAGCGTCCTGAGCTCAGTTCAGCGGCGAGCAGCTCAATGCGCCCGTCCTCGTCAAGGTGTGCATAATCAACATCACTTTCAACGACATCGAATAATTCAGAAATGACATTCTCGTGGATGGCGGAATTTTGCCGCATGTCCAAGCTGGTCAGGTGCAAGCCGAAGCAGTCAACTGAGCGTAGGAAATCGCGCAAGCGTCCATCGGCTAGATCGGCAGAGCCATTCGCAATCAAAGACTGACGGATAATATTTAAGTCTTCGCTCAACTCGTCAGGGTTACAATAAGGCGGGGCATCACCAACAGGGCGGCGGGGCGGTTCAGTCAAATTACATTTTTTTGCTGTGGCCGCGAGACGGGCATAAATGCCGGAAATGGCCCTTCGATATGGTTCGTTATCACGTTGAACGGAAACTTCTGGTGATTGCTTGGATAATTTGGCCAATGCCGGGGAAACATCTACCAGCGACGTCGTCATGGATAGTTCTGCCCCTAAGACATGCAGTTCCTGGAAATAGAATGAAAAGACCTTGCTACCGTGACGTTTGACGGTGTCACGTACAACCTCGGCGGTGACAAACGGGTTACCGTCCCGGTCGCCGCCGATCCAGCTGCCAATTTGCAGGAACGTGGCAATCGGTTCAGATTTTTCGTCAAGTTCGCCAAGCCTGTCTTCAATGGCCCGGTAAATCTTCGGCAGTTGTTCCAGGAATGAATAGTCATAGTACGTAAGACCGTTGGACACCTCGTCGAGAACATTCAGGCGGCTGTTGCGTAACATGCCTGTCTGCCATAGGGCGAGAACTGTTCGGCGAATTTGTGCTTTGACCTCATCGAGTTCGGCTGGCGTCAGGTCAGAACGTTCGCATCGGGCCAAAAGGGCAGATATGTTTAATTCATGACGCATGGTGCTTTTGCGTCGTACTTCCGTGGGGTGGGCGGTTAAAACAGGAAGCACATGGGCTTCTTTGAAGAAAGCGCGCAAGTCGGCGGCCCCAATTCCGGCCTCGTCAGCCCGGGTCAAGACATTGGCCATGGTGCCCCTGCGCGGTGGGTCGCCAGCTCTGTCATGGCTGCGGGTTCTGCGGGTGTGATGCAAGTCTTCGGCAATGTTGGCCAAGTGGGAGAACAGGCTGAATGCCCTGACCACATCGACTGTTTCCTTGGGATCAAGTCGGTTGAGCAGCTCTTGTAGCTCCTGTTTGGCCGGTTCGTCATCGTCCCGGTGGAAGCGGACGGAGGTTTGGCGGATCATTTCAACGATCTCGAAGGTTGCCTCGCCGTTTTGTTCGCGCACAGCATCGCCCAACAGGCGGCCTAACAGACGAATATCGTCACGTAACGGGGCGTCTTTATCAGAATCTATAGGTTTTTCAGTCACTGGAATCTCTATTTTTAGGGTGCTTAGGCCCTGGAAGAAAAAGATGTTGCCAGTTTTTAGGCTTTTTATGGCCAACAGGCAACGCAAGCCTGAAATAATGTCGTGAAAAGCGTAATTATAGTATTTCCTGCTGTGCTAAACCCCACAAGGATATTGTGGTTGCATCAGTCGGGAAAAAAGGTGCTAAATAGTGCCTTAAGCTCGGTATAAAACGAGCGTGGCCGGGAGGATACTAGCCACAGCCTTTTTGGAGCCTGGAATCAATATGTCCCGGCCTCTGGTTGTGTTTGGCATTCACCTTCGTCGTCAATATCCGAAGGGAGGAAAGCTAAGCATGGTTAAGGTTCTCCACATCAATGCGACAGAATGTACGGGCTGTCATCAGTGTGAAATGGCATGCAGCTATCATCATGAGGGGGTTTTCAATCCTTCTAAATCCCGTATCAAGATTTTTAATTTTGAAGAAACCGGGCGCAATGTACCCTATGTCTGCACCCAATGCGCAGACGCCTGGTGTCTGCAGGCATGCCCCGTAGACGCCATTTCCGTGAACGCAGACACGGGTGCCAAGGAAGTAACGGCTGAAATTTGCGTAGGCTGCAAGGTGTGCACCATCGCCTGTCCGTTTGGCACCATTAACTACAACTCAGTTTCCACCAAGGTCGACAAGTGCGACCTGTGTGGTGGTGAGCCGGATTGCGTCAAGGTTTGCCCGACCACGGCACTTTCATTTATTGAGGCAGAAAACGCCGGTATGGAAAAAATGCGCCACTGGGCGGAAAAGACGGACGCAGGAAATCAGGCAAACAGTTAAGGATAATAACTAAGCAAAGTAAGGATCATTTAGACAGACAGAGAGAGGGAGAAATAAAAATGTCTTGGACACAAAAAGTACTAAGAGTAAATCTGACCAACGGGACGTGCGACATTGAACCGTTAAATATGGATTGGGCCAAAAAATACCTTGGCTCTCGCGGTCTCGCAACAAAGTACTATATTGAAGAATGCGACCCCAAAGTTGATCCGCTTTCCGAAGACAACAAGCTGATCTTCGCCACAGGCCCGCTGACAGGCACCGCTGCCCCCACATCCGGGCGCTGGACTGTCATCACCAAGGGTCCACTGACCGGCGCTATCGCTTGTTCCAATTCAGGTGGTTTCTTCGGTGCAGAGCTGAAAAATGCTGGCTGGGACATGGTCATCTTTGAAGGCAAGTCTGCTGAACCTGTCTACCTGGATATCAATAACGACAAGGCTGAGCTGAAAGACGCGTCCTCCATGTGGGGCAAGTCAGTTTGGGACACGGAAGATATGCTTCGCGCCACATCAGGTGACAAAGATATCCGTTGTGCCTCTATTGGTCAGGCTGGTGAATCCCAGGTTCTTTTCGCAGCTGTTGTGAACGATAAGGATCGTGCCGCTGGTCGTTCCGGTGTGGGTGCTGTGATGGGCTCGAAAAACCTGAAAGCAGTTTCTTGCCGTGGCACCCTCGGCGTTCAGGTGGGTGACCCTATGGCTTTCATGCAGGCCACTGGGGCATGCAACCAAATCTTGGCTGATAATCCAGTCACGGGTGAAGGTCTGCCGACCTATGGCACCCAGGTTCTCATGAACGTTATTAACGAGACTGGCGCTTTACCGACCCGCAATAGCGCTGATGTACAATTTGAAGGTGCTAATGAAATCGGTGGGGAAGCCATGGCCGAGCCGCGGGCAAGTGATGGCAAGGCTAATCTGGTCTCCAACGCGGCATGCTTTGGTTGTCCGATTTCGTGTCAGCGTCGCTCGCAGATGGACCCCAATCACTTCTCGGTCGAAGGTCAGCCCAAGTACCATGGCAATGAGGGTGGTCTTGAATATGAGGCTGCCTGGGCTTTGGGTGCGGCAACCGGCGTTAAAGATCTGGAAGCACTAACCTATTGCAACTACATCTGTAATGAATACGGCATGGACCCGATCACTTTGGGCTCGACCATTGCTGCTGCCATGGAATTGTACCAGATGGGTGTGATTACGGACGCCGACACGGGCGGCATCGCCCTTGAGTTCGGTTCTGCTGAGGCCCTTTGCAAAATCTGTGATCAAACTGGCCTGGGTGAAGGCTTTGGCAAGGAAATCGGTCAAGGCTCCAAGCGCCTGACTGAAAAATACGGACATCCTGAATTGTCCATGACGGTGAAAGGTCAGGAATTCCCGGCTTATGATCCGCGCGGTATTCAGGGCATGGGTTTGACCTATGCCACGTCCAACCGTGGCGCCTGCCATCTTCGCAGCTACACGGTGGCTTCCGAAGTGCTGGGTATTCCTGAAAAGACCGATCCGTTGACATCTGACGGCAAGGCCGGACTGGTCAAGGCGTTTCAGGATGCAACAGCTGCCTTTGATGCTGCCGGTATCTGCATTTTCACCTCATTCGCTTTAACCTTGGATGACGTTGGCCCCATGGTCAATGCGGACCTTGAAGAGGAATGGACAAGTGAGACCTTGCTTGAAGTTGGCGAACGTATCTGGAACCTTGAACGTAAGTTCAACATGGATGCGGGCTTTACGGCTGCTGATGACACGCTGCCGGCTCGCTTGCTGAAAGACGCGGCCAAAACCGGTCCGGCAAAAGGCAAAGTCAGCGAACTGGGCAAGATGCTGCCCGAATACTACGAGCTGCGTGGCTGGACCGCCGATGGCGTGCCATCCAACGAAACGCTCAACCGCCTCGACCTATAGAGGTTGTTTAAAGAGTTCCCCGCACTCTTGGACTAATCGTTCAGGGGTGTGGGGTTTTCTTTTTTTTAGGAAAGATCATATGCAATACGTGATTGTTGGCGCAGGACCATCAGGGGTTACCGCAGCGGAGACCTTGCGTGACGCCGATCCGGAGGCCAGCGTTGTGCTGGTTGATGGCGAAAAGGAGCCGCCGTACGGGCGCATGGCGATCCCGTATTTCCTGATCGGCAACGTGCCTGAAGAAGGCGTCTATCTTAGAAAAGACGATAATCATTTTGAAAATCTTGGCATTACCTACATTCAGGACAGGGCAAAGAGCGTTTCTCATGATGACAACACCTTGACCCTGGAATCAGGTGACGTGCTGCCCTTTGATAAAATGCTGGTGGCCAGTGGATCACATCCGGTCAAACCACCGATCGACGGTCTGGATCATCCCAACGTCCATCATTGCTGGACCCTGGAAAATGCCCGCAACATTGCCAAAATAACTGGCGAAGGCGTCGATGTGGTTCTCATGGGGGCCGGGTTTATCGGCTGCATTATTATGGAGGCCCTGGCGTTGTCAGGGGCCAACCTGACGGTGGTTGAGGCTGAAGACCGTATGGTGCCGCGTATGATGGACCAGACGGCAGGTAACATGATCAAAAGCTGGTGTCTTGAAAAGGGCGTCAATGTATTGACCTCGGCCCGTGTTACTTCTGTCGATGATAATGACGGCAAACTGGCCGTTAATGTGGATAATGGCGATATCATTAATGCGGACCTGGTTGTTGTTGCAACCGGTGTCAGACCAAATGCGGACTTTCTGAAAGACAGCGGAGTCGAGATCGAGGCCGGTATCAAGGTTGATAACAACCTGAAATCCAGCGTTGATAATATATACGCCGCAGGTGATGTAGCCCAGGGGCCGGACTTTTCTACAGATGGCTGGTCCGTGCATGCGGTTCAACCGACCGGGGTTGAACATGGCCGCACGGCCGCCCTGTGCATGGCCGGAAAAGATATGGAGTACCGCGGCAGCCTGAATATGAACGTGCTTGACACACTGGGGCTTATTTCGTGCTCCTTCGGTTTGTGGCAGGGCGTTGAAGGTGGCGACAGTGCCGAACGAATAGACGAGAAAAATTACCGTTATACCCTGCTGAATTTTGATGGTGATGTGCTGGTCGGGGCGTTGATGATTGGCAGAACAGATTCCATCGGGGTTATCAGGGGGCTTATTCAAACCCCGGTCAAACTTGGAAAATGGAAAGAACGTCTGATGGCTGACCCCAATCTTTTTGTTGAAGCTTATGTTGATTGTACTCGTGGAGGTGACGCGTGAAAATTCAGATGAAGCTCTATGCCATGTTGGGGAAGTACCTGCCTGATAATGCGGTTCGCAACGAAGTTGAAATTGATGTCGACGCTGAAACCAGCGTTGAGGGACTCCTCGAAGATCACGGTGTGCCTCTGGAACATTGCCACCTTGTCCTGGTCAACGGCATCTATGCTGCCCCTGGTGAGCGTAAAGATAAAATATTGAGCGAAGGCGACGCCGTGGCCGTGTGGCCCCCGGTTGCTGGGGGTTAATCAGACATGAGTGAGGGGGTCGTCCACAGCAAGGAAATGGGTATCGGCCACAAGGAATTTTTCCGCAATATCCCCCGTGCCATGGGGGACGGTGACTATACTGTCAATAAAGACGGTGTCATACTTGAAGAAGATGGCAAAAGCCTGACTATTTCAATTGCTGAAGAGACAGAGCGTCGCATTGCCCTTATCGTGTTGCCTGTTACTCAGGTTACCCTGACCTTCAAGGGGTACGATGACAGTGACGTTACGGCGTTTTTGGAAGGCTTTGATCGGGCATTTCAGCGCGGCGGCGGGTGAGCCTGATGTTACTTCTTTTTGGCGTAAGGGTTGTCACCCTTTTTCGTGTGTAGGCGCAGGGGCACACCGGGCATCTCGAAATCTTCCCTTAGGGCGTTGACCAGATACCGTGAATAGGATTCCGGTAAGCTGTCGGGACGACTGGCGAAGACGACAAACGTCGGCGGGCGAGTTTTCGCCTGGGTCATGTAACGCAATTTGATACGACGGCCATTGGTTAAAGGCGGTGGATGGTGGGCGGTGATGCCATCGAGCCAGCGATTTAGGGCGCCTGTCGAAATGCGCCTGTTCCACAACTCGTAAGTATCCATAACAGCGGGTAGCAGGCGACCCGTGCCGCGTCCGGTCTTGGCCGAAAAAGTAATAATTGGAATGCCACGGGCTTGCGGGAAGGAGGTCTGCAAGCGGTCGCTTAACTTGCCAAGGGACTTCTTGGCATCTTTCACCAGATCCCATTTATTAACAGCGATGACCAAAACCCGGCCTTCGTCGATGACACGCCGGGCAATGGTTAAGTCCTGCTTTTCCAACATATCCTGGGAATCCAAAACCAGGACGACGACCTGGGCAAATTTAATGGCGCGGATTGACTCACCGGTGGACAGGCTTTCGACCTTTTCCGTAACTTTAGCTTTTTTGCGTAATCCTGCCGTATCGACCAGTTTGATCTCGCGTCCTTTGTACTGCCAACTGGTGCTGATGGAATCCCGGGTGATGCCGGCTTCCGGCCCTGTCAACATGCGCTCTTCTCCAAGCAAGCGGTTGACCAGCGTCGACTTGCCCACATTGGGGCGCCCGACAATGGCCATGCTGATTGGGCGATTGGCATCATCGTCTTCGTCATCGCTGTAGTCGTTGGGGAGTTCGAGGCGTTCTTCTTCATTGTCAATGTCATCGTTATCGGCATCGTCTTTTTCGGCGTAAGGCATCAGGGCGTCATATAGTTCGGATAGGCCCTCGCCGTGTTCAGCGGAAAAAGCCAGCGGTTCACCCAGGCCCAAGCCGTAAGATTCGGCCAGTCCGGGGATTCCGGCGCGCCCCTCGCATTTATTGGCGATAAGTATTAGCGGCACACCTTGTTGGCGTATCCATCTCCCAAAATGGCTATCCAGCGGTGTGACCCCAGCCCGGGCATCGATCAACATCAGGGCCACGTCAGCTTCGTTCAAGGCGAGGGTGGTTTGCTCGCGCATGCGTGCTTCCAGTGAGTCATCCATGGCATCTTCCAGCCCCGCCGTATCGATAATGGAGAATTTCATATCTGAAATACGGCCCTGACCTTCGCGGCGATCGCGGGTGACCCCCGGGGTATCGTCGACAATAGCCAGACGCTTTCCAACCAGTCTGTTGAAAAGGGTCGATTTGCCGACATTTGGTCGGCCAACGATGGCAACGGTAAAGCTCATGTGCTGTTATTTGGTATTTGGTTAGCGATAGGCGACTAGACTGGCGTTATCGGCCAGAAAATAGACACTGCGTCCGGCGATTACCGGCGGCACGGAAATGCCTGATGGCATGTCAACGCTTCCCATAATCCGTCCGTCATAAGGCGATATGGAATACACCTGGCCCAAAGAACTGGCAACGAGTAGTCGGTCGCTGGCCAAAATCGGACCATTCCAGACAATCGGATAATCCTTGGTTTCCGGGTCTTCAAATTGGGGCAGGGTTTGAACCCAGTGAATGGAGCCGCTTTTGCGCGAAATGGCCGCAACTTCAGCATCATTGGTCAACAAGAAGATATAGTCACCGGCTACCCAAGGGTTGGATAGTCCGCCGATTTCCTTGTCCCAGATACGTCTGCCACTACGCAAGTCGATGGAGACCATCATACCGCCATGGGAAATGGCAAAGACTTGTCCGCGATCGATAATTGGCCGGCCACGAATATGAGCAAGTGTCGAAACCACATCTGTACGCCGGGTAGTTTGAAGGGACTCAGTCCATAAGACGCGGCCATTTTCTGCCTTCAGGGCAACCAGTTCGCCAGAAGGGAAGGGGGCAACCACGACCCCATTGTCAACAGCCGGGCTGGCCCCACCAAGCAGACTGGCGATTTCAGCAATGCCGACGTAGTTCCAGATTTCATCACCTGTGGTGCCATTCAGGGCATACAGGCGACTGTCGACGGTAATGGCGAAGACGCGTCCCCCACGTACTGTCGGGGCGCTACGCATGGGCCCAGGCAGGGACGTGTTCCATATTGCCTTGCCGTTGGCGGCATTCAGGGCAATTACCTGTGCAAATCCGGTGGTGGCATAGACTTTGCCGTCTTCGAAGGCTAGTCCACCACTTATGTGATCATCGTCTTCTTCATCGGGGGTTAATGAGGTGCGCCATAACCTTTTGCCGGTTTTGGCATCAAAGGCGCTGACGTTCGATGCACTGTCCATAGTATAGACCCGGCCAGCAGCAATGATTGGAGACCCTATCAACCTGACCTCATCATCGGCTCCGGCTCCGATATCCGAGGACCAGGCGAAGTTGATGCTTTCGCCAACTTCAACATGATGCATGGCATGGTTGGCATAGCCACCAGCCTGGGGCCAGTTGGCATTGGCAGAAGGCGCCGGCAACAAAATATCCATGACCGAAAATTCAGGATCAGGGTTTAAAGAGCGTTGATGCTTCAAGACGGAAATGCGCTCACCGGGCAGGGGCGGTTTGATGGGTTCGCCAAAATAACCGCCCGGTCCCGTCAAGGACTCGCAAGCGCCAAGCGCTAACACACCTGCAATAAGGGCGATTTGCCCCAGGGCCTTGACGCTAAATCCCATATTTTTTGTAACGCTCATGGTCTGGTTCCCTTTACTCGGCTAATCCGGCAAGCAATTCATTGGCCCGCGCACGGATGCCCTGGGGTGTTGTCGCGTCAGTGGTTAATGCGGTGAATAATTCCCTTGCCTTGGCCTTGTCACCAGATTGTTTGGCAAGTACTGCAATTAACTCGCGGGCACTGTGTCGCCATGGATTGTTATCTGCTGCCAAGGCTGCAAGTTTAATCGTCAACGATGCCGTATCGCCACCACTGTTCATGCGCTGGATCGTCCCAAGTAAAACCGCCAAGTCACGATAAATGGTATCCAGTGAATTATCTTGGGCCAGCTTGTCGTATGCTGCGGCAGCACCATGTGCGTCTCCCCCGTCAGCCATCAGGGCGGCTGCCTGGAATCCGGCAAGCATTTGAAAACCTTGAGAGGCATCTGCCTGGAATGCTGTCAGGGCATCAAGGGCTGCTGCCCCATTGCCATCGCCTGCCAGACGCATGGTTGCCGAAAGGCGCTCACCCTGCTCGCCACGGCTGGTCAGATCATAGTTCTGCCAGGCCTTGAAACCTGCGACGCAAGCAATAATAAGGATGGCGACGCCAATGAGAATTTTGCCGTAACGCTTCCACAGTTTGGCAAACTGGTCTTGGCGCAGCTCTTCATCAATTTCGCGCAATATGCCTTCTTGGATTGGCTCAGCCACTTTTATCTCCAGAATTCAAGTTATGACCTATGGACGGGTTTAAAATATCCGCCCGGAACAAGGAAGGCAAACACGCTTTAAGCGTTTTCACCTATCCATTTTATGGAACATCCCATTGAGGGGGTTTGATTTGCAGGCCCTTGACCAGATTTGGCGACGTCGCTCATTGCTTCTAACAGCTCGCGTCGGGCATCTGTCGGACCTGGTTCTTTTCGCGAAGAATCAAGACGTCCGCGATATTGCAGTCCCATATCCTTGTCAAAGCCAAAGAAATCAGGTGTGCAAACTGCATCATAGGCTCGCGCTGTTTGCTGGGTCGGGTCAATGACGTAGGGGAAGGTGAAGCCGTTTGTCTCGCTAACAAGCTTCATGTTGTCAAAGGAGTCTTCCGGGTAGTCGCTGGGATCATTTGACATGATGGCGATGACACCAATGCCAATTGCCTGAAGATCCTGCACGTCGCGCACCAGACGATCAAGAATAGCCTTCACATAGGGACAATGATTGCAAATGAACATGACCACTGTGCCATTTGTACCGCGCACACTTTCCAGGCTGTAAGTCTTGCCATCTACCCCTTCAAGTGAGAAGTCCGGGGCTTTCCAGCCAAAGTCGCAAATCGGAGTTTCCGTGGAAACCATAAACCCTGTCTCCTGATAAAATCACTTATTTGAGGCCCTTGATTAGACTTAAAAGTACTTTCAATCAAGCAAAGCCCGCAAGCTCTCGTTCCCGGCTTGGGGTATTGTCCGGGAGTATTTGTTAAGTTATTGATTCATAATGAAAAAATAGCGGGCAACCAATTAACGACGTTTTAACCATGTCTGGCGCAATATGAAGAATATTGTGGCAGGGAGCTATCCTGCCCGAGGAGTTGTTTGAGGCATGCGTTCACTATTTATCCTGTTCCTTACGGTATCTCTTGGTGCCTGTACCTTATTTCCGCCTATTGCAGCCGTCGAAGGGGTGTCGGCTGTGGGTACGGGCAAGACTTTCAGTGACCATATTGTTTCCTACGCCAGTGGTAAGAATTGTTCGACAAACCGAAGTAGTACCGGACGCTCTTACTGTGAAGAAAATGAAGCGAACCCGACCCCCAAGGTCTGGTGCTATAGAACAATAGGCAAGGTAGTTTGCTACGACAAGCCAGATCCTTTTCAGGGAAATCAACGCAAGATGGGTGACAACGATCATAACCTGGATTCATCCCGATAAATTTGACTAATTGGCACCAGGCCTTTCCCTCCTTGTCCAAACACCTTTAAACTGTTCCGATAATGTTTCGTTTTATCCTATTTTTTATACTGTTGATCGCGATCGGTGGTGCCGGAAGCTGGTTTTGGACCAGCAATACTAACGATGCTTCTGAAGCCCATGTCTCCAATGATATTGACACTATGTTGTCGCAAGCCAAGGTTGGCGATGTGAAGGCTGAATATGGCCTTGGCGAGGCCTTTCGCTTAGGCAAAGGCGTTGAAAAGAGTATCCCACAGGCTTTTAAGTGGTATGGCCGGGCTGCTGAAAATGGACATGTTCAAGCCCAATATGAATTGGGGCTGATTTACGAAACTGGTGTGGGCATAAAAAAGAATATAGCCCGTGCCGCCGAATGGTATCGTCTTGCCGCAAGTTTTGGACACTTGCCTGATGCCCAGTTCGCCTTGGGGCAGTTATATTTTCATGGCCGTGGTGTTTCCCAGGATTATGTTGAAGCATTTAACTTGTTTGAAAAGGCTGCCAGGCAGGGCCACCCGGTTGCCCAGCATTTGTTGGGGGGCATGTATGAAGAGGGCTGGGTGGTTAAGCGCAATTTTATAGAAGCGTATAAATGGTACACCTTGGCTATACCTGGACGTGAGCGAGCAATGGCTGTAAATCGGGCTTACGACCCGCTAAGAAGTCGTGGCTATCTGATTGAAAAAATGAACAAGTTCCAGATTGGCCGCGGCGAAGAACTTGCCAAAGCGTGGCGAAAGTCACCGTGAGCGTTTTTTGTAAGATTGTCAGTTTGCAGTAATAAAACGGGTTTAGCTTGATATTGAGAATAAATCTCCACACAATAAGTAGAATAAGACTTATGCCATTTATAAAAACGATATAATCGTCAAGGGAGGCCCCATGAAAACGTCCAAAAAATTACTATCAACACTATTTGTCGCTGGCCTGGTGTCAGCTTGTGCATCGTATGATCTGAATATGGTCGAAGGTCAGGCGACCTCAGGCGATGCCTTTAAAGATGCACTTCACAAGGAATACCTGATGCTTGCCCGTGCAGAAGATAAGGAAGATGACTGGGAAGACGCCGCTTTCTTTGCGGACCGGGCAACCCAGGCTGCCGGTGGCGCTGAATTTGGCCCACAGGAAGTAAAGGATCGCATGATCCCCCATGACAACATGAAGGAAATGAGCTTTGCACGTTCCAGCCTTATGGATGCGCTGGCGAAAGAACGTATGGGATCCCACGCGCCGCAATTGGCTCGTGCTCAGGCCATGTTTGATTGCTGGTTACAAGAGCAGGAAGAAAACACCCAGCAGGATGATATCGCCAAGTGTCGTAGCGGTTTCGAAGAAGCCATGGCGGCAACAATGATGAAACCCATGCCAGCCCCTGCCCCTAAAGCAAAAGCAATGCCTGCAATGAAACCTGCGACGCAAACCTTTGTTGTTTATTTCGATCACGATAGTTCAGCTTTGGATAACCTGGCTCAGGAAATTATTGCCAATGCCTTGAAGGAAGCTATGAGCAGCAAGCCCAAATTGGTTCAGGTTGGCGGACATGCCGATACAACCGGTGATGTGGTCTACAATAACGCGCTTTCTCAACGTCGCGCGGTGGCCGTTGCAAAAGTCTTGAAGGACGGTGGACTGACCAAGAAAAAGCTGGTCAAAACGGCGATGTTTGGCGAAGACTTTACCGCTGTAAACACTGGTAATGACGTAAAAAACCGCGGCAATCGCCGGGTTGAAATCATGCTGAAATACTAAACGTTTCAGTGACTTAATGATGAGGCGGCGGCCCGGATGCCGGGTCGCCGTTTTGTTTTTTTTATTATCTATTTCAATGGCAGGCGCATCTTGACGATGCCCTTGAAGTCCCTGGGGTCGACGGCTTCACCCTTGCGCGTGATTTCGATGCGTCCCGACTTGGCCAAATGTACAGCCTGTTGCTTGACCGCATTCATATAACGCCGCCATAAATTAGGGCCGTCTTTTGGCTTGCCGCGTTGCTTGGCGATCGTACGCGCCACATCCTGAAATGTTGGCGCCTTGCCCGTGCCTAGGGCATCAAGAATGGCAATGACGACAGGATCGTCGACTTTGACCTCTTCGGTCTCTTCAATTTCTTCTGGTTGATCATTCATGGGGGATGTCTAGCGGAGAAGCTTGCTTGATGCAATGGCGTCGAAGATGAATTGTCCCGCAATTTAGATGATCTCGAAGTAACGATCCATCTCCCAATCGGAAATGTGTTTGCGGAACTCCCGTTCTTCCCATTCGCGCGAGGCGGCGTAGTGATCGACGAACGTATTGCCGAAGAGTTCTCGTGCAGGTTTCGATGTCTTAAGTCGCCGCGCGGCCTCACAAAGGGTCGCAGGTATGCGTAGCTTTTGCGGGAAGGTTTTCTCGTAGGCATTACCTTCAACAGGTTTTTCAGGCTCGATTTTATGCTCGATGCCCCACAGTCCAGCACCGACGGAGGCTGCCAAGGCCAGATAGGGGTTTGAGTCAGCCGCCGCGATGCGGTATTCGACCCGCTGGGACTTGGCATCTCCCGGAATGACACGCAGTGCACAAGTGCGGTTGTCGATGCCCCAGCTGGCTTCTGTCGGGGCCCAGAAACCGGGGATAAGGCGGGTGAAGGAATTAACTGTCGGGGCAATCATCGCCAATAGTTCCGGCATCAGTTTTTGCTGACCTCCGATAAAGTAGCGCATGTTGTCGCTCATGTTGTTGGGCTGCTTGGTATCGTAAAAGACTGATTTGCCTTTTTTATCCTGCAAGGACATATGGATATGACCGCTTTGGCCGGGCCAGTCAGGCGACCACTTGGCCATGAAGGTCGCCATCAGGTCGACTTTCTGGCACAAAATCTTGGTCATGGTCTTGAACAGCGCCGCTTTGTCGGCTGAGGCTATTCCTTCTGAGACACTAATCGCGGCTTCCATGCAGCCCGGCCCGGTTTCTTCATGCAGGCCTTCAATTGCAAAATCCATAATCTGGGCGGTGTCGAGAATATCCGTGTACAAGTCCGAATGCACGCTATTGCGAAGAACTGAATAGCCAAAAAACCCAGGCGCCAGAGGTTTCAGGTTGCGGTAATTTTTCTCACGAATGGAATGGGGTGTTTCCTCAAAAACAAAAAATTCATATTCCAGGCCTGAGAAAACCCTGTAGCCCATCTTGTCGGCTTTCTTCAAAATTTTGCGAAGGATGCCCCGGGGGCAGATTTTTTCCGCTTTGTCCGTGAATTCTCCCAGGAACATAAGCATGCCGTCCTCCCAGGGGATTTCACGGCAACTTTCAGGAATAACCCGCACAGGGGCGTCCGGATAACCAGTGTGCCAGCCTGTATAGGTCACATTATCGTAAAGTTGATCTTTTGAATCCCAGCCCAAAATCACATCACAGAAACCAAAGCCGCCCTCCAGTGCCGAGAAAAACTTGGCCTTGGACATATATTTTCCGCGCATGATGCCATCTATGTCGAAGACGCCGACCTTGACGAAATCAAGTTTGCGCTCATTGACGACCTTGCGTGCATCCGCAGCGGTTTTGACTTTGCGTGGGTCCATTTTGCGCGCCCCTTGTTTTCAAAAACATGTGGTACGGCAATTATCAGGATAATTGTCTTGTGGTGCCAGTAGATAATATCTAAGCCGTTGCCAAGCTGCGTTGGTTCAGGGCCGCCTCAAGTCTTTGCCAATCGGGCTCATTTCCGGGTAAGCCAAAGCGAAGCCACTTGGGATCATATTGAAATTGGCGAACGACGATGCCACTTTGGGCTAGGGTTTTATAGATTGCCTGCGCATGATCTGTCGTAACGAGGCGAAATAAAGTGGTGCCGCCAACAACGTCCATCTCATTCGCGCCAAGAAGCTTATCCAGGCGATCGCTTGAAAGCTGTAGCTGCTGACGGGTGGCGGTCGTCCAGTCATCATCTGAAAGGGCTGCTTCACCTATGAAAATGGCCGGGGTAGAGACGGCCCAAGGCCCCAGGAAGGAGGTTAGGCGCTCGGCCATCACCCGGTCCGTCAGGGCAAATCCCAGGCGTAAACCGGCAAGGCCATAGAACTTACCAAAGGAACGTAAAATGATCAGGCCCGGTGAGCCGACAGCGTGAGCAACGCTTAGGTCAGGAACTACATCACAGAAGGCCTCATCAACAATCAGCCAGCCCCCTTTTTCAGCCAGCCTTTGGGCAAGGTTCTTCAAGTCATCGGGGTCATGCTGGCGTCCGTCTGGGTTGTTGGGATTGACGATGATGATGACATCAGCATTTTTTTCGGCCTTTACCAGATCGCTTGTTTCCTCAACCGTGTGTCCAGCTGTTCGCCAGCAATGGGCATGTTCGTTGTATGTGGGCGAGATAACATAGACCCGGCCTGCTGGACGCATTCGTGGCAACCACTGGATTAACGCCTGGGTACCCGGTGCAGCGGTGATCAGCTCAGGGTCGCTGACGCCGTACCGTGCGGCTGCGGCCTGATTCAGGTTGCTCAGGCTTGTGGTGCTTGGCAGTGATCCCCAGTTTTCCGGATCAAGTCCTTTTGGCGTGTAGAGTTGCGGGTTGATCCCCGTTGAAAGGTCAAGCCAACCCTGCTTGGGTTGCCCATAAAGATGCTCAAGCGTCTGAGGGTCGCCGCCGTGCTCACGTTTTTTCAAGGTCATCCCCGGTGTCCGTATTTTGCGGCGTGTCGATCTGGATGACCTCGCCATTCAAAATACATGAAGCTTCGGCCAACTGGACGAAATGCTCGGTAACGTCTTCCACTGGTTTAACACTTTCTGGATCTTCGCCGGGATAAGCAATGGGGCGCATGGTGGTCCGTGTTGGTCCCGGGTTCAGAATATTTGCATTGATGCTGGTCTTTTTATTTTCCGACGCATAGGTCTTGACCATGGTCTCAAGCCCTGCCTTTGAGACGGCGTAAGCGCCCCAAAAAGGCCAGGTTCCTTGTGTCACTGTGGATGACACAAATATTGCCCGTCCGGCATCAGAGGCCTTAAGCAACGGATCGAAGCTTCTGAGCAATCGGTAGTTTGCACTCAGGTTTATCGTCATCACCTGGTCCCAGTCTTTGGGTTTAACCTGGGCCATGGGAGTCAGGGGTGTCAGTATCCCGGCATTTCCGACCAGCACATCCAGGCGCTTGAAGCGCTCAAAGACGGCGGCCCCCATATGATCAATGGCATCGAAGTCGCTCAGGTCCAGAGGAACCAAAGTGGCGTTCTCACCGGTTAGCTCAAGGATTTCGTCATCTAGTTCCTCTAATGCCCCTTGAGTGCGCGCGCAAAGGATAAGATGTGCGCCCTCGCGGGCAAAACGCAAGGCCATGGCCCTGCCGATCCCGCGTGAAGCCCCCGTGATCAGGGCGATACGACCTTGTAATCGTCCTTCGGTCATTATTAGCCCCTGGTTTTCAATAAGGATAATTGTTTCGGTGCGGGTCCAGACTCAAGATCGGTGAGGCGGATCGGATACTCCCCACTGAAGCAGGCATCGCAATATTGCGGATTGTCAGGATTTCGCTTTTCAGCCCCGACGGCGCGGTACAGGCCATCAAAGGAAATGAAATTCAAACTATCAACACCGACGATCTTACGCATGGCTTCCAGATCATGCATGGAAGCCATCAGTTCATCGCGTTCCGGCGTGTCAATGCCATAGAAGCACGAATGGGTGATGGGCGGCGAGGATATGCACATGTGTACTTGCGTGGCCCCTGCGGCGCGGACCATATCGACGATCTTGACCGAGGTGGTGCCGCGCACAATGGAGTCATCAATCAGGACTACGCGCTTACCCTTTAAATGTTCGCCATTGGCATTGTGTTTCAACTTGACGCCCAGATTGCGAATTTGCTGGGTCGGTTCAATAAAGGTACGCCCGACATAGTGATTGCGAATGATGCCAAGTTCGAACGGAATGCCCGATTGTTCGGCGTAACCCAGGGCAGCGGGGACACCAGAATCAGGGACCGGGACGATGACATCAGCCTCAATGTTGCTCTCTTTAGCCAGTTCCGCACCAATGTTTTTGCGAATTTGATAGACGTTGCGCCCTTCCAGGTTGCTGTCGGGGCGGGCAAAATAAATATATTCAAAGATGCAGAATTTCGTCGGCGTTGGTAAGAACGGTTTGAAAGAGTGCATGCCCTTTTTGTCGATGACAATTAATTCACCCGGTTCAACATCGCGCACGAATTTGGCGCCAATAATATCCAGCGCACAGGTCTCAGAAGCCAAAACCATGGACGCGCCAATTTTACCCAGCACCAACGGGCGCACACCGCGGGGGTCTCGCACACCGATGATCTTTTCCTGGGTCATGGCAACAAGGGAATATGCTCCTTCAACCTGACGCAGGGCATCAATGACCCGTTCCACGACATTTGCGGCCCTGGACATGGCGATCAGGTGAATAAAGGTTTCCGTGTCGCTGGTTGACTGGAAAATGCAGCCCCGCTCAACAAGTCCTTTGCGAAGGCCGTAGGCATTGGTCAGGTTGCCGTTATGAGCAATGGAGAGGCCCCCGAATTTAAAGTCAGCGAACAGGGGCTGCACATTTCTAAGGGCTTTATCGCCAGACGTAGAATACCTGACATGACCAATGGCCATTTCGCCGGGCAGGGTTTTTATAACGTCTTGGGAATTGAAGTTGTCACCCACATGGCCCAAGGCCCGGTGAGAATTAAACTGATGGCCGTCATAGGACACCACACCTGCGGCTTCTTGCCCCCTGTGTTGCAGGGCGTGCAGGCCAAGTGCCGTGTGGGCGGCGGCGTCCGGATGGCGGTATATGCCGAAAACACCACATTCATCGTGGAAGTGATCGTCGTCACCATCAAAGGTTACTGTCTTGGTAGAGTTCGACATAGGATATTTAAATACCGGTTACTGTTGAGAATTGCTGTCGATCAGACGTTCCATTTCGCCACGGATCTTTTTCCCGTAGCCTTCGAGCGTCTCCGTTTCACCACTTTTTGGCTCGGGTGAGATCAACCCTTCGATAATTTTTTGGCTTTCAATCAGCTTGTTGGTTTGCGTGGCGGCTGTGTCTGCTGTCGCCGCAGCTTCTTCCGGGATCAGGGTGCGTAGCCACTGGGCACCGGATTCGATCAAGGGCATGGTGCGGGCATTTCTAAGCCATGCCGGTTGGTCAACGATGGGCATCATCCATTCGATGGCAATGTAGACAAGGCATACCAAAACACCGCCACGGGCCAGGCCGAACAAAAATCCGAGCGAACGATCCAGGGCATTCAGGGCGCTGTTCTGGACGCGCTTGGATATGGCACGGGTCAGCATAGACAGGATGGCCAGGGAGACCACGAAAACAGCAACACCGGCGGCCAGATCGGCGGCCAGTTCAATAGAAATCAGATCGCGGGCATAGGGCTGTGCAAAGGGAAAGGCGTAAATGGTAATTAAACCGCCGCCGATCCAGCCTGCGACGGACAGGACTTCATGGACGAAACCCCGCGCATAGGCCAGGAATGCCGATACAAGCACAACAATGATTACGGCGATGTCGGTGATGTTGACGGGCAGGTTATCCATTCGCCCGTTCTTTCACGGTGGTAACCCCGGACGGTGCGTGAAACAGGGCCAATAGGTCGGCCAGATGGTCAATTTCGCGAATTTCCATACCGCTCTCAGTCTGCATGCCCTTACCTTTGCCCCGGTTTTTCGGCACGATAGCACGGGTGAAACCCAATTTGGCGGCTTCTTTAAGGCGTCCATCCGTATGGGACACCGGTCGAACCTCGCCAGAAAGGCCAATTTCACCAAAAACCACCGTTTCGGGCGGCACCGCAATGCCGCTTAAAGAAGACGCCAACGCGGCCGCAACGGCCAAGTCGGCGGCAGGTTCAGACACCCGAAGGCCACCTGCGACGTTTAGGTATACATCGTTGGCCCCAATGGCAAGGCCGCATCTTGATTCAAGCACCGCCAGAACCATGGCCAGCCGCGCTGAATCCCAGCCGACTACGGCCCGGCGCGGGGTGCCCAGGGGCGACGGGGCGATCAGGGTTTGTAATTCAACGAGCATGGGACGGGTGCCCTCAACACCGGCAAACACCGCCGCGCCGTTGATATCGCCACCATGATCTGACAAAAACAGGGCCGACGGGTTGGCCACTTCCATCAGGCCCTTGTCGGTCATTTCAAACACGCCGATCTCGTCGGTTGGCCCGAAGCGGTTTTTGACGGCGCGCAAAATACGGAACTGGTGGCTGCGCTCGCCTTCGAAATAAAGCACCGTATCGACCATGTGCTCCATGACCCGGGGGCCGGCGATCTGGCCGTCTTTGGTAACATGACCAACCAGAATAACGCTAAAGCCGCGGCGCTTGGCCAGACGGATTAGTTCCTGGGCCGATGCGCGCACTTGCGACACCGTCCCCGGTGCGGATTCCAGGCTATCGACAAACATGGTCTGGATTGAATCGATGATGACAACTTCCGGGGCGTCGCCACTGTTCAAGGAAGTCACGATGTCGCGCACGGACGTGGCCGCGGCCAATTGCACATTGGCTTTGGCAAGGCCCAGACGCTCGGCGCGCATACGCAGTTGTTCGATGGCTTCTTCGCCCGAGATATAGGCGACGGGGCATTTGGCCGCCAGGGCGGCGACGGCTTGTAATAGCACCGTCGATTTACCAATGCCCGGATCGCCACCAACCAAAAGGGCGGAGCCCGGAACCAGGCCACCGCCGCAAACCCGATCAAATTCATTAATGCCAGTCACCCGCCGGGGCGGCGGTTTGCTTTCGCCCTTCAGGGGGACAAACTCAACCTTGCGCCCGCGTTTCGAGCCTAAGCCCTTGGGCGCTTGTTCCGATCCGGCTTCCTCAACAAGGGTATTCCACGCACCACAATTATCGCAGCGCCCGCTCCACTTGGCAGTGACGCCACCACAATCCTGACAGACATATTGGGTCGAATTTTTAGCCACCGGAAGTCCTTCGGAAAAGACCGTTTGTAAGACCTAACTGATGTACGGGATTCCTTTAGGAATGACAAGGCGGCAGGGGCGATTCAGTCCCCTGTTTTCGCCCCCGGCACGCCATTTCTGAAATCTGGAAAATATTAAGGACGATAAACTACAGATTCCGGCCGATCGCATCCTTCCAATAGGCCCAAGAATAGCACAACAATTATTGAGTGAGGGAAGGCGCTTTACCCTTGTTCAGACTCCTGTCTTTCCGATGGTGGTGGAATGGTGCTACGATTTTGCCCGAATCTGATTGTTCTAAAGAGGAAACTTCATGACATCTCGTATCGCGCAGGCATATGACGTTCTCGTGCTCAACAGTCCCAAACTGGTTCTGGCCGTGTTGTTGTCAATTTTGGTTTTCTTCGCCTATCACACCAAAGACTTCAAGCTTGACGCGTCGGCCGACACCTTGTTGCTGGAAGAAGATGTGGACCTGAATGTGTTCAGGGACATCAATGAGCGATACCCCAGTAGTGACCTGCTTATTGTCACCTACACCCCTGATGAGGACCTTTTCTCGGACCAGGCTTTAGAGCCTATGAAGCAACTACGTGAAGAGCTTAAAAAAGTCGCCAGTGTCAAGGCTGTGTTCTCGATTCTGGATGCCCCGCTGTTCGACAGTTCTGATGCGGATATTCAGGAAATGCTTAAGGATATGCCAAGCCTGGAGAAGCCCGATGTGGATAGGGCCAGGGCCCGGGAAGAGCTGGTCAATAGCCCGATTTACCGCAATCTCATCGTTAGCGGCGACGGTAACACCACGGCTCTGCTGTTGGAAATGGCCCCGAATATTCAGTACGACCGCCTGCTCAAATCCCGCAGCGCGCTGCGCTCGAAAAGCCGTGCCAGAGGCCTTTCCGAGGAAGAGGCCCGTGGTCTGGAACGTATCACTAGGGAATACGACCAGGTACGTGATGCCATGAACGAGCAACGCCACCTGGATGTGGCTGAAATCAGAGACATCATCGCGCCGTACCGTCAGTACGGGAAGTTATATCTGGGCGGTTTACCCATGATTACTGACGATATGGTGACTTTCGTGCGCAGTGACCTGACCATGTTCGGGGCCGGAGTTCTCGCCTTTCTGATCATCATTCTTACTGTGATCTTCCGCAAATTGCGCTGGATCGTGCTGCCCCTGCTTAGCTGCTTTTACGCGGGGCTAATCATGATCGGTGTGCTTGGATTGTTCGGTTGGATGGTCACGGTTATCTCCTCTAATTTTCTTGCCCTGATGTTGATCATTACGATCTCCATGAACATTCATTTAATCGTGCGCTACTTGCAATTGCAGCGAGATAATCCGAATGATGATCAACTGGCGTTGGTCAGAACAACGATCCATAAAATGGTCAAACCCTGTCTGTATACAGCCCTTACGACGATCATTGGTTTTGGCTCACTGGTGGTCAGCGATATCAAACCGGTGATTGATTTTGGATTGATGATGAGTGCCGGTTTGACGGTGACGTTTGCCACGTCATTTTTGCTGTTTCCCACCATGCTGCTGGTCATGGGAAAAAGTAATCCCACCACCACAATTGAAGAAGTTCGTTTTATGTTGCCGGAATATCTGGCCCGTCTGACTGAATTTCAGGGCAACAAGATTTTGCTGTTGGCGGTGGTTTTGAGCGCCTTCAGCATCGCCGGCATCTCCATGCTGCGGGTGGAGAACAGCTTCATAAATTACTTCAGCGAGGACACGGAAATTTATCAGGGTCTCAAGCTCATCGATGAAGAACTTGGCGGCACCACACCGGTGGAAATATTGATAAAACTGGAAAGTGATGTTGAAGAACTGACGGAAGAAGACCTGGCAGAAATGACCGAGGATGAAATTCGCGAAGAACGCGAATTCATGGAGGCCCTGCGCACCCAGCCGGAGTTATGGTTCAACCCGACAAAGGTTCAAATTATCAAAAAAGCCCACGATTTCCTGGATGGATTGCCGGAAATTGGCAAGGTGCTGTCGCTTGCCTCATCGGTCCGGGTTGTCGAAGAAATTGCTGGAAAAGAGCTTGAAGGACTGGACTTGGCAATTTTGTATAACAAGGTTCCGGACACCGTAAAAGACAGTCTTATCAATTCCTATATCTCCATCGAAAATAACGAGGCGAGAATTGTCGCGCGGGTGTTGGATACCCAACCGGACCTGCGCCGCAAGGATTTACTTGATAAAATACGCCATGGTCTAGGTAAACAGAACGAGTTCGAGGAACTCTCTGACTACAAGTTCTTGATCAACGATGTAACCGTCAGTGGGCTGCTGGTTCTATATAACAATATGCTGCAAAGCTTATTCTCATCCCAAATCAAGTCCATCGGGGTGGTGATGCTGGGGATCGGCATTATGTTCCTGGTCTTGTTCCGTTCCGTCACCTTGTCAATTATTGGCATTCTGCCGAACCTGTTGGGGGCCTTGGTGGTCTTGGGCATTATGGGATGGGCAAAAATCCCCATGGACATGATGACCATTACCATCGCCGCCATCACCATTGGTATCGCCGTCGATAATGGCATTCACTATATTTATCGCTTCAGGGAAGAATATGCGCTCTCGGGAAGCTACGAGAAGACCCTTTACATATGCCATTCAAATATCGGCAAGGCGGTGTTCTATACGACCATGACCATCATCTTTGGTTTCTCCATCCTGATGCTGTCCAACTTCATCCCGACCATCTATTTTGGCGTGTTGACCGGGGCGGCCATGTTCATCGCCCTGATGGCGGCCCTGACCGTCCTGCCAAAGCTGATTTTATGGTGGAAGCCGTTTGGCTGACTTTATGCGCTTTCTGTATAGATACGGTGATAACGCGACCCCAGTGATGTCAGTATCTCGTAGCCAATCGTTCCTGCGGCCTTAGCCACATCATCAACCGGGTTGTTGGGGCCAATCAGGTCGATCAGGGCACCGGGTTGGGCCAGTTCATCCGGCACATCACTTACATCGAAGGTTATTAAATCCATGGAGACCCGCCCGACCAGCGGCACTGGCATATCCCCTATAAAACCAACACCCTTGCTGCTGAGTGATCTTAAGTAACCATCTGCATAACCAACGCCAACTGTCGCGATCCGGCCTTTGTTCTCGACCCGGTGGGTGGCGCCATAGCCGACGCTCTGGGGTGCCTCAACGTCGCGAACTTGCAGGATTTTCCCTTGTAATCTAATGACCTGAGTCATTGGGTTTGGCTCGTCCGGGGTCGGATTAACGCCGTAAAGGGCGGCGCCCGGGCGGGCCAGATCAAAATGATATTTATCGCCCAGGAATATGCCCGACGAGTTTGCCAGGGACGCCTTGCAACCTGGGAAAAGGCTCAGGGCGCGCCGGAAGTTTTCCAGTTGCTCAGAGTTCATGGTCGTTTGCGTATCTTCCGCACAGGCCAGATGGCTGATGACGTGGGAAATATTCAGGCCCTTGATCCGTTCAGGTTCTTTTTGCAGGTTTTTCACTTCACTGGGCGGTAATCCCAACCGGGCCATGCCCGTGTCTATATGGATATCGGCCAGGGCTTGCGGGTGTTTGTCTTTCCACAGGGCCATATCACCTAAGGAGTTCAGCACCGGGATCAAGTCATGTTCGATCAGAGTTTCTCCCGCATCCATGGGGCCACCCAGAATATGAATATTGGCGGCAAGGGAGGCCTCATTCAGGGCCTTTCGAACCTGGATACCCTCATCAATCATGGCGACGAAGAATTCTTTGCAGCCTGCCTTGCATAACTGGATGATGGCTTTTTCTGCGCCCAGTCCGTAGGCATCGGCCTTGATGGCGGCGGCGCAGTCGGCACCGTTCAAACGGCTTTTCAGGCGTCGCCAGTTACGAGCCAGTTCGGCCAGATTAATGGTCAGAATACCGGCGCTGGAGTCAGGGCTGCTCATGGGGCTTATTAGTAGTCGGGTTGGTGAATGCGTTCAAGATCGCTAAAGCGGGTAAACTCACCGGTGAATTGTAACTCGACAGTGCCGACGGGGCCGTGACGCTGCTTGGCGACGATGACCTCGGCAATATTGCGGACTTTTTCAAGGCGCTCTTCATTACGTTGTTGGCGCAGGAAGAATTTGTCATCGCTTTCATTCTCGTGCTGGGAAGCGCCTTTGCGCTCCAGATAGTATTCTTCACGGAAAATAAACATAACAACGTCGGCGTCTTGCTCAATAGACCCAGATTCACGCAAATCCGACAGCATAGGCCGTTTATCCTCCCGCTGCTCCACCGCCCGCGATAGCTGGGATAGGGCGACCACCGGCAGATCAAGTTCCTTGGCTAGTGTCTTCAGACCACGGGTGATTTCCGAGACCTCTTGAACGCGCCCGTCGTTGCGTGATGAACCTGAGCCTGAGATAAGCTGTAAATAGTCAACAACAATCAGCCCCAGATTATGCTGGCGCTTTAAGCGCCGGGCGCGGGTCCTGAGCGCACTGACGGTTAGCGCCGGGGTATCGTCGATGAAAATCGGGATGTCATGCAGGGCCTGAGAGCCGGCCACAAGCCGGTCGAACTCCGGGGTTGTGATCTTACCTTTGCGGATGCTGTCAGATGAAATTTGCGTTTGCTCGGAAATAATACGTGTGGCTAGTTGTTCAGCCGACATTTCCAGAGAGAAGAAGCCGACGACGGCCCCTTGTTCGCCATTCGTCTGATGATGGGTATAGGCGGCATTGAAGGCGATATTGGTGGCCAGCGCTGTTTTACCCATAGAAGGTCGACCAGCAAGGATTAGTAGATCCGACGGATGCAAGCCACCCAGCATAGTGTCCACATCAACCAGCCCTGAAGTTACCCCGGCCAGAGCGCCATCACGCTTGTGGGCGCCTTCGGCCATTTCCAGGGCTGTAATGACAGATGTTTTGAAGGGCTGGAAGCCGCCCTCGTAATTTCCAGTGGTTGCCAGATCATAAAGGGTTTGTTCGGCTGATTCGATTTGCCGGGTCGCTTCGTCTTCTACATCACCGCCATAGGCGCGATTGACCACGTCTTCGCCAAGACCGATCAAGGAGCGCTTCAGATGTAGATCATAGATAATGCGTCCATATTCACCCGCATTGATGATCGAGACCATGCTTTCAGCCAGTTCCACTAGATACGCTGTGCCGCCGATGTCGATCAGGCCTTCGTCCTGTTCGAAAAGACGCTTCAGGGATACCGGGTTGGCGATCTGCCCTTTTTCGATCAATCGTGCACAGGCATCGTAAATTTTACCATGCTGGGCAATGACGAAGTGTTCTGGGAACAGGAATTCTGAAACCTTTTCATAGGCCCGGTTGTTGGCGAAGATAGCGCCAAGCAGAGATTTTTCAGCCTCAACATTATGGGGCAGGCTGCGGAAGGTCGAGCCTGATTGCTCACCATTTTCATTTATGGGGTCGTTTAGGGGCGGGGGCATGGCTGGAGTGGACATGCAATGAAACTACAAAGATCATGTCCATACGTCTTGGACAATCGTGTTGTGGATTGTGTGGATATCGGGGACACTTTTGACAGATGCTCAACAAAACCCATTATATAAAAAAACGGCGCCCCGATTATCCGGGACGCCGTTAATTATTGATGGAAGATAAAGAAGATTAGTCGTCAGTTTTTTCTTCTTCCTCGACGCCAGCTTCTTCAGCAGGAGCTTCTTCAGCTTCGGCTGTGATCTCTTCAGCTTCGGCCTCGGCGGCTTCGGCGTCTTCAGCTTTTTCGAAGAGTTCCTCGGCCTTGATTTTGGCCTGGGCGGCTTCTTCTTCTTCCATGGACATAACAGCGCGGCCGGTTTCAGCCTGAATTTTGGCTTCTTCTTCGGAGCGCGCGATGTTGGCCGTAATGTTTACAGAAACTTCCGGGTGCAAGGTGACTTGAACTTCGTACAAGCCCAGAGCCTTGATCGGTTGCGCCAGTTCGACCTGTTGGCGGGTGATGGTGAAGCCACCATCAATGACCTGATCAGCAATGTCGCGGGCGTTGACCGAGCCATAAAGCTGTCCTGATTCGCCAGCCTGACGGACCAGGATAACAGCCAGCCCATCGAGCTTTTCGCCGACCTTTTCCGCTTCAGTCCGTTTTTCAAGATTAACGGCTTCAAGCTGGGCGCGTTGGGTCTCAAAATGTTTGCTGTTTTCTGCTGTGGCACGAAGCGCTTTGGCTTGTGGTAACAGAAAATTGCGGGCGTAACCCGGTTTGACTGAGACCACATCGCCCATTTGGCCAAGTTTCTCAATGCGTTCTAAAAGAATGACTTCCATCTTTAGTCTCCTAGCCCATATGGGGGCGCTTGATTGACGTCTTTAAGGGACGTCAGGTTTCATCTTTGTCGTCAACGTTCCGGTTTTCACCGGGATTTTCCAAGTATCGGCGCAAACCGAACCATTGTTCTGCTATTCCCGCCGCGATGACCGCTACTGCGATCCAGCCGGAAAGTATTAAAACCATATAAAACGCCGTTAGTAACATTCCCGGGAAGCTTACGTGGCGGGCCAAATTGTGGACCACCGCGAGACCGAGAAAGAAAAACGGCGCGGCCAGGATCAAAGCAAGATTCTGACCAAGAAACTCCAACTCTCCCTGGCCCAGCAGCGCCACACCGGCGGCAGCTACGAAAAACCAGGACATCCAGTCCGGCAGCACCAGATCGGCCAGTTTTGCCTTTGGCCGCTGGGTGCGCTGAACACGCGTCAATATCGCCATCGCAATAGAAGCGTTAACCGCCGCCATCACTACCCACGATGTTCCCATATATCCCGGGAATAAAGGGGCCAATAACTGGACCAAGCCGCCTCGTGCGGCCTCGTCCATCGTTGGCATCATGTAGATGAAGACCTGATCCAGATAGGACCGTATGAGACCTTGTAGGCCCCCAACTTCACCCTGTGACCAAGCCATGGCCACTATTAACAAACCTGCACCACACACTGACAAGATACAAAGGATGGACCCTGCCGGATACCATTCCTCATTTTCGGTGCCAGGCACCGTATATCTTATCAGCGCCTGTCTGACGATAATCCACGCCGGAAAAGCATGAATTAAGGTAAACAAGCCGCCGGAAGACGTCCCTCCGGCAATAGCGGCAATGACGATGCCGCTAACACCTGCAACTGTCACCGCTTTGATGCCATGGACCAAACCGACCAATAGCAACGGCAGAGGCGCCAGATAAACCGCCAGCAATGCACCGGGCATTCCTGACAAAAAAGCCAACGAAGCAAAGCCGCTTATAGCTCCGGCGCCAACAGCTATCGGCATGTCCTTGGACATTCGGATCTCCCGGCGTTAGCTAATTCGCGCCGACTTATTTAACGACGTAGGGCATTAAAGCGAGGAAACGCGAACGCTTGATCGCCTTGGCCAGTTCTCGTTGCTTCTTGGCGGAAACCGCCGTAATCCGGCTTGGCACGATCTTGCCACGCTCAGAGGTATAACGTTGCAGCAAACGCGTGTCTTTATAGTCAATCTGTTGCGCCTTGGAGCTGGAGAACGGGCAGCTCTTGCGGCGTCGGAAGAATGGACGACGTCCACCGCCGCCACCGCCTGCTTCATCACTTGAAGGGGTCATGCTCATGCCTCTGCTCCTTCTGCATTATCTTCGCCAGCATCACTGGCAGTTTCCGTAGCCGCGGCTGCTTCTTCTTGCGCAGCCGCTTCTTTAGGAGCTGAGGTTTCGCTTGAGCTATCATTGTCATAGCGGCGCGGGCGATCTTCGCGTGCGCGCGAGGCCATCATTACCGACGGGCCTTCTTCAATGGCATCAATCTTGATAGTCAAATAACGCAGGACATCTTCATTGATGCGCATCTGGCGTTCCATTTCGTGAATGGCAGCAGCAGGTGCGTCAATGTGAAACATCACATAATGACCCTTGCGGTTTTTCTTGATTCTGTAGGCGAGGGTGCGAAGGCCCCAGTTTTCTGTGTTGACGACCTTGCCGTCATTGTCGCTGATGACCTTGGTGAAGGTTTCTGTCAGTCCTTCGACCTGGGTCGCAGAAATATCCTGACGTGCGATAAACACGTTTTCGTAATAAGCCAATTTGTATCTCCCTCTGGCTTTTCTCATCCCTTATCGGCCTTATACCAACAAGAGCATAGCCCGACCACATGGCCCGGCAAGGAGTTGAAGGCGCGCAATATACACGAAAAGCTTTGCTGTGCAAGGGGAGAAGGGGCTTATTTAATGGCTCGTTCTATGGAGAATAAGAATCCTCATGACAATTGCCCGGTGTGACACTATACAGGGGGCCGTCGTATCTGGTTGTTCACTGACTTTTGACAGGTTGGCTATAGCATCATGCCCAAGAATTTCGGCTCCACACTTATTAAACTGGCCATCGGCTCCTTGCTTTTGGGGATGTTGCTATCGGCCTTTTCCATCAGCCCGCGAGAATTGTTGAATGATCTGGGTGGAACGGCCCAGGCCATTTTTGAGGCCATTGCCTCCATGATTGAATGGTCTGTTGAATACATCCTTCTTGGTGCGGTCGTTATCGTGCCCATCTGGCTTATTATGTTCGCTTGGGGCAAGTTTCGCGGCAAATAAGTGCCGCGCTCATATTTTTCATTTATTACATTGATACTGACGGGACTGACATTCCATGACGTTTGCTTTCATTTTTCCCGGCCAGGGTTCCCAGGCCGTTGGTATGGGCCAGGAACTGGCCGCAGCTTTTCCGGTTGCTGGCGACGCGTTCCAGGAAATTGACGACGCTTTGGGCGAGAACCTCTCAAAATTAATGTTCGAGGGACCTGAAGATGTCCTGACTCTGACTGAAAATGCACAACCGGCGCTGATGGCCGTCTCTTTGGCGGTTATGCGCGTGTTGGAAAGCGAAGGCGGTCTTGATCTGGGCAGTAAGGCGAAATACGTCGCCGGGCATTCTTTGGGGGAATATTCGGCACTGGCTGCTGCCGGAACATTTTCATTGGCTGATACGTCCAGGCTGTTAAAGACCCGAGGCCGCGCTATGCAGGAAGCCGTTCCCGTTGGCGAAGGGGCCATGGCGGCCCTGCTGGGACTGGACATGGATGTGGCCAGCAAAGTCGCTGATGAGGCCGGGCAGGGCGAAATTTGCACGACAGCCAACGATAATGCCAACGGACAGGTGGTTATCAGCGGGGCCAAGGCTGCCGTTGAAAGGGCAATTGAAATTGCCAAGGATAACGGTGCCAAGCGGTGCGTTCTTTTACCTGTCAGCGCCCCGTTCCATTGCGCCTTGATGGCCCCGGCGGCGGATATCATGGCGGAAGCTCTTTCCGGTATCCGTATGAATGCCCCGGTCGTGCCACTTGTCGCCAATGTGACCGCCAGTGACGTTAGCGATGCCGCTAAAATTCGACGCCTGCTGGTCGAACAGGTCACAGGTATGGTGCGCTGGCGCGAAAGTGTTTTGTATATGAGAGACAATGGCGTTGATCAGTTGGTCGAAATAGGTGCCGGAAAAGTCCTGAGTGGTCTGGCCCGGCGAATCGACCGGGATATGACGGCCCAAAGCATCGGCACGCCGGAAGATGTCGAGACTTTTCTAAAATCACTTTGACGTTATTATAAGGCTTACGAATCGTCAGCCTTTAGGAGGAATCGAATGTTCGACTTGTCGGGAAAACGCGCGCTTATCACCGGGGCATCCGGTGGCATTGGCGGCGCTATTGCCAGGGCGCTGCACGCCCAAGGGGCTGAGGTTGCCTTGTCGGGGACCCGCGTGGAGGCGCTGGAAGCCCTGAAGTCAGAACTGGGTTCACGGGCTCATGCGACACCGGGCGATTTAGGCTCGCCCGAAGGACCGGCTGGGCTTTTTAAGGATGCCAGTGATGCCATGGGCGGTGTTGATATTCTGATCAACAATGCGGGTCTGACCCGAGACAACCTCACCATGCGAATGAAGGATGAAGATTTCCAACAAGTGATGGATGTCAACTTGAGCGCGGCTTTCAGGCTAACCAAGGCGTGCCTTCGTGGCATGATGAAAAGTCGCTGGGGGCGGATTGTTTCCATTACATCCATCGTTGGTGTGACTGGGAATCCGGGGCAGGCTAACTATGCAGCCTCGAAAGCCGGGTTGATCGGTATGTCTAAATCTCTGGCTCAGGAAGTGGCGTCGCGCGCTATAACCGTTAATTGCGTGGCCCCGGGATTCATCGTTACCCCGATGACTGACGAGCTGAGCGACGAGCAAAAAGACAAGCTTACCGAGGCCATCCCCAGTGGCCGTTTGGGCGAGGTTGAGGACATCGCTGCGGGCGTCGTTTACCTAAGCAGTGAGGAAGCTGCCTACGTTACCGGACAGACCCTTCACATCAATGGCGGCATGGCAATGATCTGATCGATTGGGGCTCTTTTTTTTGGCCTCTGGTAACCTGAAAAAAAGTATGTTAGGAAACGAAAGCTTTTGCGGTTTTACCCTTACTTATAGCCCTTCGCGGACTTTTTTTCAGTGCTCGCGAAATCGCTGCGATGAGGGTCTGCTTCTTAAGGATTTGGATTAAACAAATAACTTCAAGGAATGAGTTGAAATGAGTGATGTCGCTGACCGTGTAAAGAAGATCGTTCTCGAACACCTGGGCGTAGATGATGCCAAGGTTGTTGAGAATGCCAGTTTTATTGATGATTTGGGCGCTGACAGCCTGGACACTGTCGAGTTGGTAATGGCCTTTGAAGAAGAGTTCGGTTGTGAAATTCCAGATGATGCTGCCGAGAAAATTCTGACGATCAAAGACGCCGTCGTTTTCATTGACGCGAATACCTGATTGGTTTTGATCGCCTTCGGGCGGTCGATAGAATCGCACCTCGATCATGAGACGTGTAGTAATCACAGGTATGGGTATGGTCTCGCCGCTGGCTTGCGGCCTTGAACATTCGTGGAAGCGCCTGATCAATGCCCAGTCGGGAATCGCCGCCATATCATCTTTTGATGTGTCCGACCTTCCAGCCAAAATCGCCGGACAAATCGAAGAAGGTGAGGGCGAAGGCCAGTTTAATCCTGACGATTTCCTAACCGCCAAAGAACGCCGTCGAGTCGATGATTTTATCATCTATGGTCTGGCAGCCGCCCAGGAAGCCGTCGAGGATGCAGGCTGGAAGCCCGAAGGCGAAGAAGATCAATTCCGCACAGGTGTCCTGATTGGCTCCGGTATTGGTGGCCTTCCTGAAATTTCAAAAGGCTCGCTCACCGTTGATTGCGAATCCGGGGGGGGTGTTCGTCGTCTTAGCCCGTTCTTTATTCCGGCCAGTTTGATCAATCTGATCTCCGGGCACGTTTCCATCAAGTATGGTTTCAAGGGCCCCAACCACGCGGTTGTCACGGCCTGCTCAACTGGTGCTCACGCCATTGGTGACGCGGCGCGCCTGATTATGTGGGAAGACGCCGATGTTATGGTCGCCGGTGGTGCTGAAGCCGCTTGTTGCCGTGTCGGCATGGCCGGGTTCTCACAATCCAAGGCCCTGTCAACCCAGTTTAACGATACACCTGAAAAGGGGTCACGGCCCTGGGACAAAGACAGGGACGGTTTCGTCATGGGCGAAGGTGCCGGTGTCGTTGTCCTTGAAGAGCTGGAACACGCGAAGGCTCGCGGCGCTAAAATTTATGCTGAAGTGGTCGGTTATGGTCTGACAGGTGATGCCCATCATATTACCGCGCCGACTCCCGACGGCAATGGCGCTTTCCGCTGCATGACGGCTGCCATGAAGCGCTCCGGCCTGAACCCGGAAGATATTGATTACGTCAATGCCCATGGCACTTCGACCATGGCTGATGTCATTGAGCTGGCTGCGGTCAAGCGCGCCTTTGGGAATGCGGTTGATAATATCTCCATGTCGTCAACGAAATCGGCCATCGGCCATTTGTTGGGGGCGGCGGGGGCTGTCGAATCCATCTTCTCGATCATGGCTATCCGGGACGGCGTCGTACCGCCGACTCTTAATCTGGATAATCCGGACGAAGGCTGTGATATTGACCTTGTGCCCCATCAGGCCAAGGAGCGCAAAGTTCGCGCGGCACTGACTAACTCGTTTGGTTTTGGCGGCACGAATGCTTCATTGGTGTTCAAGGCTTACGAATAGAGTAAGCTGGGCCATATGCGGCGCTTTATTTTCTTTATTTTCTTACTTTCCTTACTGGCAGGCCTTGCTGGCGGTGGTGTTCTTGTTTGGGGTTTTGCCCAATACATTAAGCCGGGCACTACCATTGCTGAAAACACGGCATATATTCCCGAAGGCTCCGGCGTTGATGACATTGCAAACATTTTGGCCAGAGAAGGGATCATCGGTGATCCGGTGATTTTTCGCCTCGGCGTGCGTTTGAGCCGTGTTGACAAGGGCCTGAAAGCAGGCGAGTTCGCCTTTCCCCACGGCGTCAGTGCCAAGGGTGCGGCCGAGGTTCTGATCAGTGGCAAAACCGTGGTCCGCCGTTTGACGATCGCCGAGGGATTGACGGCCTTTCAGGTTTTCGACCAATTGGTCGCGACCAATGGCCTGGAAGAAACTTTCGATGTGCCGCTTGAAGGCTCTGTCTTGCCTGAAACTTATCACTTTTCATACGGTGATACGCGGGCTGAAATTGTTCAGCGCATGGTTAGCGCCATGGACAATAATTTGAACCGCCTGTGGCAGGAACGCGCGTCGGGACTACCCTTCCAGGGACCGGGCGATGCGTTGATCCTGGCCTCCATTGTTGAAAAGGAAACCGGGATAAAGGCGGAAAGGGCGCGCGTCGCGGGTGTTTTTATCAATCGTCTGAACAAGGGCATGCGGTTGCAATCTGACCCCACTGTGGTCTATGGCCTTAGCGAAGGCGAGGGACCTTTGGGACGTCCGCTCAGTCGCGCCGACCTGAAGAAAAAAACCCCTTACAATACGTACACCATTAATGGATTGCCTCCGGGGCCCATATGTAACCCAGGACTGGCGGCAATTCGGGCGGTTTTGAACCCCCAGCACACCGATGAGCTTTATTTTGTTGCGGACGGCAAAGGCGGTCACGTTTTTTCAAAAACCCTGAAAGAGCACAACCGCAACGCCGCCAAGTGGCGCAAAATAAGAGATGGTAATTAAGTTGTGTAGACGTCTCTCATTATTTTTTTGGTAATTCTCGACTAAGTAACTTGTTTGCCCAAGTAGGCGGCAGCAAGTTCAGGCACCACATGAAGCTGACAAAGGGCCATGGGAAGGCGATCAGGATTTTATTTTTTTCAAGCCCCTTGCGTATTTTTCGGGATGCCTTGGGGGCGCTGATGATCATAGGCATTGGGAAGTCGTTTTTATCCGTAAGACGGCTTTTGACAAAACCGGGGCAGATTACAGAGACCCCAATCCTGTCCTTGGCAAGGACGCCGCGCAAGGCCTCGCCGTAAGCTTTGACCATAACCTTGGTCGCCGAATAGGCTGGCGCGCTGGGAAGTCCGCGACAACCGGCCATGGAGCTGACAAGGGCCAACTGGCCGCGTTTTCTTTGTCGCATGTCCTCAATCACAGGGAAGATCGTATTCAGTACTCCGGCCATGTTGACGGCGAATATGTCGCGGGTCAGGTTTTCGTCTAAATCACTGGCGCGCGCACCACTGTCACCGGAAATACCGGCATTGGCGATGATCAAATCCAGGGGATGATCTGCATCCGTCGCCTTGATCCATTTAGCCATGGCGTCACGGTCTGTCACATCTACAGTGTCAGCACTTACCTCTGCGCCCTTGTCGCGGCATGCGGCGGCGACAGCATTAAGGCGCTGCCGGTTGCGCCCGCTAAGGGCCAGAAAGATACCAGGGTGGGCATATTCGCGGGCCAAGGCCTCGCCAATACCACTGGAGGCGCCGGTGATCAGGATGGAACGGGGATTTTTCATGATCCCCTTATAATGGCAACTGGCGATCCAGAGCAATTCTGGGCTATAAGTTTGTTCACGATTATTTACCAAGGAGAACCTGTTGTCAGTCCATTCCATGACCGGATACGCCCGAACGGAGGGCTATAATGAGCATTGCTCGTGGACGTGGGAGGTGCGCGGCGTCAATGGCAAGGGGCTGGATGTGCGTAGTCGTGTGCCCGGCGGTTTTGAAGCCCTGGATGTCATCGCCCGCGACCGGGTTAAAAAATGCCTCAGGCGTGGTAACATTACACTTTCCCTGAACATAGAATGGGTCCGAAAGGGCGAGGCCTTCGCCATTAATGAAGCCGCCTTGAAAAACTATGTGGACTTGCTGCCCCAATTATCCCGGCAAGTTCCCGATGCAAGCCCGGTCACTATGGATGGGCTGTTGTCCTTGAAGGGGGTTATTGAACCCAGTGATCAATCCATATCCGATGACGCCCAAAAAGACCTGGAGATATCCCTGCTTAAGGACCTTGATGACACCCTGGTCGCCCTGCAAGCCATGCGGGCTGAAGAAGGGATGCGCCTTAGCGATGTTTTAAACCAGCAGGTCCATACCATAGCCTCGTTGTGCAAAGCAGCGGCCAAGGTGGCGGCTATCCGCCCCGATGTCATTCGCAAACGCCTGAAACAACAGGTTGAAGCCTTATTGGAAGATGTCTCAACCTTGTCCACAGAGCGTTTGGAGCAAGAAGCCGCCTTGTTGATGACCAAGGCGGATATCAGTGAGGAGTTGGACCGCCTGAGCGCCCACGTGGCGGCTGCCCAGGATTTGTTGAAACAGGACAGCGCCATTGGCCGCAAGCTGGATTTCCTGTGTCAGGAATTCAACCGCGAAGCCAATACCCTGTGTTCCAAGTCCGGCGATGTGGAATTAACCCGCATTGGCCTTGATATGAAGGCCATGATCGAGCAATTTCGTGAACAAGTTCAGAATATCGAGTAGAGACCATGAACACAGATGAAGTTCTCAAACGTCGCGGCTTGATGGTCGTTCTTTCCTCTCCTTCCGGGGCCGGGAAATCAACAATCTCGCGCGCGTTGATTGAGCGTGACAGTAATCTGACCATGTCCGTATCCGCCACTACCCGCGCGCCGCGTCCTGGCGAGGTCGAGGGGCAGGATTATTATTTTGTTCAGAAACAAGACTTCGATGACATGGTTAGCGGTGGCAAGATGCTGGAATACGCTCAGGTCTTCGATAATTTTTATGGTAGCCCGAAGGATCCGGTCGAGGCGGCACTATCGCAAGGCCGTGATGTGATGTTTGATGTGGACTGGCAGGGAACCCAGCAATTGAGCGAAAATGCGGCCAAAGATCTGGTGCGTATTTTTATTCTGCCGCCCAGCATGGAAGAGCTTGAACGCCGTCTCTATAGTCGCGCCCAGGACAGTGAAGAGGTGGTCAAAAAACGTATGGCCAAAGCAGCCTCGGAAATGAGCCACTATCCTGAATATGACTATATCGTGGTCAATGTGGATGTGGACGAAAGCGTTGCCAAAGTGGAAGCCATCCTTGCTGCTGAACGTCAAAAAACCGAACGCCAGATCAGCCTGCATGACTTTATCACGGATATCAGCCAGTGAGTGAAGCTGCGGAGATGCTTGGTCAATGGCGTCTCGCCAATAGGCCTGTTTCCTTGCCTGAGGACCTAGCCCCGCTTGATGAAGATCAGGCTTATGGCGTGCAGAAATCCATGCATAAATGGCTTGAAGATCATGACCATGGGCCCCTTGGTGGTTACAAAATTGGCTGTACGACCAAGACCATGCAGGACATTGTTGGCGTCCCCAACCCCACCTTCGGTGGCGTTATGGCCCCCAGGGTCTATCAGGATGAGGCGACGTTCAACTTCAGTGATTTCCAGCAGGTTGGCATTGAATGTGAGGTCGCATTCAGGCTTTCCGCCGACATACCCGCATCCGGCGCGCCCTATGATCGTGCCATTATTAGCGCTGCCATCGGCGCTTGTATGGCGGCTATTGAAGTCGTCGACAATCGCTACGGGGATTTTCTTTCCGTGCCGGCCCCTGTCATGATCGCCGATGATTTTTTCCAGTCGGCCTGTGTTCTTGGAACGGAAGTCAAGGATTGGCAAGGGCTTGATCTGGCCGCTGCGGAGGGACGCACTTTTGTTAATGGCAAGCTTGCAGGTAGTGGCTTCGGTTCGGATGTTCTTGGCCATCCCTTGGACGCGGTGGTCTGGATTGCCAATCGAATGGCATCATTGGGGCGTGGATTAAAGGCAGGGCAGTTTATCCTGACGGGGTCACTGGTCGCGGTGCAATGGCCCGAGCAAGCCCCTGTTGAAGCCGTTATCTCTATTGATGGGCTGGGTGACGTCGGCGTTAAATATGTTTAATGGCGCGCGCGATTGCGCAGAACTGATCGACGCTCAGGGTTTCAGCCCGGGCTGTTGGGTCTATTCCCAAACTTTCCAAATCCACGTTCAGGGATTTTAAACTGGCCCGCAACATCTTGCGGCGCTGGCCAAAGGCGGCGGCGGTAACTTTTTCAAAGGTCTGCCAGTCAGCAGCGGCGACAGGTTCTTCGCGCGGTGTCAGGGTAACAACCGTGCTTTCCACCTTGGGTGGTGGTGTGAAGGCAGTGCGGGCAATGTTGAAGTCGTGATTGGTGTGACACAGCCATTGGGTCAGCACGGACAAGCGCCCATAGGTCTTGTTGCCGGGAACGGCGACCAGGCGTTCGGCGACTTCTTTTTGAAACATCAAGGTCAGGCTTTCAAACTGATTGATGTTTTTAAGCCATCCGATAAGTAAAGGTGTGGCCACGTTATAAGGCAGGTTGGCTACGATTTTTTTAGGGCCATCGCCAAGACCCGCCAGGTCCAACTCCAAGGCATCGGCGTCAATGACTTTTAGCCTGCCGGCATAATGGCTTGCCAGGTCTTCTATGGCCTCGACACAGCGTGGGTCCCGTTCAACGGCGATTACCTGTTTGGCCCCACCATCCAGCAGGGCCCGGGTCAGGCCACCAGGGCCAGGACCGACCTCAATCACGGTGCAGGCGCTTAAGTCCCCGGCCGCGCGGGCTATTCGGGCGGTCAGGTTCAGATCAAGCAGGAAATGCTGGCCGAACTTCTTGCGTGCATCCAGGCCAAAGCGGCCAATCACATCGCGCAGCGGGGGTAGTTCAGGGGTCATTGGGTGTCTTGCTGCTTGGCCATGTCTGCAGCCATTCTTAAGGCCGCAAGCAGGCTTCGCTCTGATGCCACGCCGGCTCCTGCGATATTAAAGGCGGTGCCGTGATCAGGTGATGTGCGTATAAACGGCAGACCCAGAGTTACATTGACCGCCCCATCAAAATCAATGGTCTTGATGGGGATAAGGGCTTGATCGTGGTACATGCAGATGGCCACATCATAAGCCTTGCGTGTGGCCTCGTGGAACATGGTATCAGGTGGCCAGGGGCCGCTGGCATCTATGCCAAGTTCACACAGCTTGGCGATAGCCGGGGCGATGGTTGTGATTTCTTCCTGCCCCATATTGCCACCTTCCCCGGCATGGGGGTTCAGCCCGGCAATGGCGAGACGAGGCTTGGCTATAGCAAAATGTTTTGTCAGGGCCTGCGCCGTAATACGCGCTGTGGTGATAATGTCATCTTTATTTAGGTTGGATAGGGCTTGGGCTATGCTGACATGAATGGTCACTGGGACCACTCTTAGTTCAGGCGAGGCCAGCATCATCACCGGCGGCGTATCTATAGCAGCCAGATCAGCTAAAAATTCCGTATGGCCGGGGTGTTTAAAGCCTGCCTCATACAAGGTTTCTTTATGGATCGGATTAGTGACCACGGCTGAGGCTTGGCCGGCGCGAACTAGTTCAACGGCAACCTTGATGGAGTCCATAACGGCCTTGGCATTATCCGGGGTGGGTTTGCCGGCGACGACCGAGGTGTTCAAGGGCCGGTGCAAGACAGGTAAAGCGCGTTCGAATACTCCTGGGGATTCTGAAGGAATGTTGATTTCGCGGATAGGAACGTCAAGTTCAAGGCTTTGGGCAAGACCTCGTAGACGTTCTGCATCATCAATGACAAAAAATGCGGGCGTGCTTTTGGCCTTCCAGGCCTTCAGAGTAACCTCACCGCCAACGCCTGCGGGTTCACCCATGGTAAGGGCCAAGGCCAGGCCACCCCCGCTATCCGGCGGGGCGGCGCTGCTCATATGCGGATATCCAGAAAGGCGGCATGACGCAGATCGCGAAGGTACCCCTTGGCCGAAATATCAAGTCGTTCGTTGAGCAGGTTTAGTTTGATTTTGGGGCGAAGCTCATCCATTGCGGATGTGCCAGTACGTTTGCAAACCATCAGGAAAATAATACCACCTTGCGCGAGGGTCGGTTCACTTGCGGTGCCTACAGGTAGGTTTCTCACGGAAGCCTGTATGCCAGCAGGCAAGGATGACGTATCAACCTCCCCAAGGCTGCCCGATAAGGCTGATCCGCTTTCTGCTTCAAGTTTTTCCATTGCTAAACAGTCAGTCGCTCTGGCCGTCATGGCTTTTGCTTGCGCCATCTTCTGAGTTGGGTCAGCTGTTACAAGCGGTAGAAAGACCTGACGCAGATCTATTTTTTCTTGAGATAGCGGTAGGCCTACTCCCGTACGTTGATCACGTTTCAGGATGATGTGATATCCGCCAACTGTACGAATTGGCTTTGAGACATGGCCTTCTTTTAATGTGGAAAGTGCAGCATCAAGCTCTTTTGCCAGTTGCCCCTGGCGAACCCAGCCCAAGTCTCCGCCGACTGCGGCCGTAGCACTCTGCGAGTAATTTCTCGCCAATACGCTAAAATTGCCGCCACCAGTTATTTGTTCGATCAGGCGATTGGCATTGCTAAGAGTTTCATTAGCCTGATTCGGGTTGCTGATAGGAAGAAATATTTCAGAAGTCAGATATTCAGGCTTTCCCTTACTTGCCCTTATGTCATTAATTACTTCATCAACTTCTTCTTCGCTGATCGAGACTTGAGAGCGAAACATTCTGTTTACTGTGTTGCTCCACGCGATCGAGGCCTCAATCTGGTCGAGCAATACCAGTCGGTCGATGCCATTTGATGTGAGGAATTCTGTAAGTCCTCCTTGTGGCATTTTGTTTCGCCTTTCCATGTCGGAATAGGCTCGTTCCAGCTCATCTTGTGAGACCTGAATTTCAAGTCTCTTGGCATCCTGTAATTTCAGTTTCTCATTAATCAGGGTATTAAGAATTTGCCGAGAAAGGCGTGTGCGCAACTCAGCCGAGTCTTTTTGATTTGATGTAACGATAAGCAGATCGAGACGCGCATTCAGGTCATAAAGGGAGATAACATCGTCATTTACAACGGCGGCGATACCAAGGCTCTGGCTAGAAGCGGAGGAAGGATATAAGGCAACACTCAACATCAACGTAAAGATGGAGAGAACACAGGTTAGAGGCTGGAATCTGGTTTTTGACATGTGCACAAGCAGTCTAGTTCGTCTAGTTGGAGTTGTTAACCTATAAGCCCGGGGAAACTTCCCCCAGAGTCTTGAACAGAAAACGGAAAATCATCGAATTTTCAGGCTGTAAATCCTGGTTCTGGAAAAAAGTTCTATTGATGGTGGTCGAGAAAAGGAAACATTCATCTTCATAGGTCAGGTTTAATTTCATGGAACGGAAATCACCTTCAGCAAGGTCCCTGGTCGCGCTTAGGCTCGATCTCCAGGTGTCAGTTATCTGCGATGAAAGTGATCCACTTATTTCTTCACGTCCGGCGAATTCGCTGTCTTCCTGGCGGTCGAAATAAGCATAACGCGTGTTCAGGCGTAGTGCGGGTGTTCCAACGCTGACATCCAGCTCGTTGCGCCGGGCTTCCAGGTTGTCTTTGTTTAAACGTGTTCGGTAGAACACATTAAGCATTGGCCCAGGGGAAGCCTGTACTCTACCAACGATATCTGAAAAATTATCTTCAAGGCCGGACCCGACAGCGAACTTATCATCTGTCTTGTAACGATAGCTTTGTCCAAGCAGAAGGCTGGTGGAACCTCCACCCTTGCCAAATGCCCCCCACTTAAATCCGTAGTTTATTCGGGGACCACCTTCGACACGGTCAAGACCTGAAAAGCGATTGTCACTGAAAAGATTAGTGTCGTCGAATTCAAGGTTCTGGGAATCTTCATTGGGGATGTCGGAAGAATTGCCGCCGTAGGGGCTGATAACAACTGCGGCAATGGGTTCGAACATTTGATAGACGTTACCATCACCGCGAACAAACGGATATCGCCAGTCAAGAGCCACTTGTGGCATTAGTCGGTAGGCGAAATCAGACGTGGATTCCTGGCCGGAAACTTCAAGGCTGCTGGTGTTGTAGAAATCACCAATCATTTTAGCTGATAAAGTGTAAACATCACCCTTTGGTGCGACATAAGGAAGGTTCCAACCACTTCGCACAGAAAGCCTGCGAGTATCGGCTCCTTCCTGGCGGGTCAAAGCCAGGAAGTTAAGGTCAAGCGTTGTATTGCCACCGTATGCATCGGGTTCGCTAACATGGTTGAAGTCAACAAGGGGAAGAATAACCGGGATCGTGTTTTCTTCCTGACCTGTTAAAGTGGTCTGGAAACCTGTTGCTTCTGCGTGGATGTAGTTTCGTTCCCGAAATCCCTCGATATAAGCATTGCTTGCCAAGGCATTTGTGATTTCTGGCAGGGTGTTATCACTATTAAAACCAAAGCGCGACATGTAGGTCGCATCTGACTGTCGGTTGACATCAAAGCCCCAGCGCCAGGTCTCGTCATAATCAAAGCGACCTTTTGCCGAAATGTGTCCTCGAATTCCAGCTATTCCTTTTTCCGCGGCGTAAGTACGTTCATCGGCAGGGGTATTCTGCTTGATGCTTGCGCGAGCTTCGAAATCACCTTCCTGGAATTTATGACGGTATTCCCCACCCAGAATAACGCTTTCATCAGCCGTGAACGACGGTGACAGTGTGGCATCAGAATTGGCGGAAATATTAAAATAATAAGGGGTTGTGACAAAAGTCCCGGTCGACGTTGATGAACCGAAGGAAGGGGTGATAAAGCCGCTTTTCTTTTTCACGGACGGGTCAGGATGGGAGAAATAGGGCGTGTACAAAACCGGAATTCCAGCCACTTCAAGCCAGGCGTCTGAGTATTCGATGGTTTGGCGTTGTTTATCATGGATAATCTTGACCGCTTTGACCTGCCACAACGGTGCGCTCGATGGATCGTCCTCACATAGTTTGCAGGGCGAGTAGACGGCATGTCGCATGTTCAGAAGGTTGGCGTCCGTGCGTCGAGCGCCACTTGCTGCCATCAGGGAGCCATCTTTTAAAATGGCACGCAGATCGGCAATAACACCGTCCCTGAGATCACCCGAAAGTTCCATAAACTCGGCAAACAGGACTTCGCCTGTCGGCTCAAGCAGGGTGATGTTTCCTGATGCGGTAACAAATTTCTGTTTTCTGTTGTAGACGATGACATCTGCCTGGAGGATACGATCCTGATTTACAACCTGAACATTGCCGCGGGCTGTCGTGATGTCCAGCTCGCGATCATGCACCATTTCGTCGGCGCTGAAGCGAACTTCATCTGATTTTTCGTTTTCGCTGGCAGGGGGTTCACCAACTGTTGTGGCACCAAAGGCTTGCTCAGGCACGGGCACCAGCACGATCAGCAACAATAAAATTGTTTTAACAGGTTTCAACATAGCGCTCAGAGTATTCATTTCAGCCTAACCATCCTCAAGATGGAGTAACATGGCAAGTCCCAGCAATGTCGCCACTCCCGATGGAGTCCAGGCAGCCAGTGTTACAGGGATGGAGTCTGAAAGGCCAAGGGCAAAAACGACATCTGAGAAAAAATAAAGAACAAATCCGGTCAGAACGCCACCAGAAATTACAAAAATAGTTCCTCCACGTCTTGAGTGGCGAAGTGTAAAGGTCGCCGCTATCAGCACCATTGCACACATCAATAACGGAGCTGCAAGTAGGGAATGCCAGTGCAACCGATGGCGGATAGCTGAAAAGCCAGCGCCTTCAAGAGCCTGAATAAAAGCAGGCAAGTCCCAGAAAGACATGGTTTCAGGGGGGGCAAAATTATCCTGGATTGATCCTAGCGTCAGGTCTGTTTCCAGCCAGAACTCATTTTCATGCTGTGAAGGGACGTCAGGTTGATGGACCCAAACATCGCTCATATGCCAGAAACCATCTTCCAAAATTGCATTTTTGGCATCCATGCGACGGCTAAACTTGTCCGTTCCCTTGTAGATGAAAACATTTACTTTGCTTAATTCCACCTCGTTTCCTTGTTGTAGAACGTTTTTGGCGTGGACGACAGATTGATCCGTGCCGTTTGATTGGCGCAGCCACAACCCGGACTCGGAAATTGCCAGGAAGCTCTCCTGTCCTTTAAAGGAGGCCGCCTCAATCCTTTCGAAGCGAAGCAGCATGGTCGATGCAAGCGGATTGAAGATGGTGATCTTGGTAGCCCCTAATAAAAAAGCCAGGACCAGAACTGGTAGCATGAACTGCCAGGCTGAAACCCCGGCTGCCCGTGATACGACAAGTTCATGATTGCGCGTTAGTCGCCAAAAAGCCGACATGCATCCAAAAAGCACCGCAAAGGGGAAAAGTTGCTGCCCCATATGAGGAAGCTTCAGGACGGCCATTTCCATAACCAGAGAAAACCCGATTTGGGGTTTTGATGCGGCCCGTCTAAGCAGCTCAATGGTATCAACCAGTAAAATCAGCATTAACAGGACTGCAAAAATGAGTAAAAAGCTCAAGATAAACTGTTTACCGATATAAATAGACATGGTTGGGGAAAGGCGCACGGGGTCAGTCCCCCTGTGCATTCGTACGCTGCTCACCACGCATTCCAGGCGTGTGCAGCATATAGAGATAACCACCCAAGATGGGTAAGAACCCAAGTATATACAGGGCTGGAACCAAAGACAGATTCTTGGCAGCTGCATTTTCAAGGGTCATCATTGCCGCTAATAAACCTGCCGAAATGACGGCAGCCAGCACGATGTGTCTGGATTGTGTCCGTCTTGAGAAGCTGCCTGATATGAGGATAGAAAGGGCGACAACAGCGTAGCCAAGGGCTGCAATTGGTGAAATTAACCTTTTGTGTCCTTCAACAGTGAATTTACCGACATCTTTTGGATCTATGTTTGGGTCTTTATCAAGATTGAACAATTCATAAACCGTTCGTTCGCGGGCTTCGCGGAAACGACTGTCAATTCTTTCGGGGCTCTGTTCCATTTCAAAAATATAACGGTCAAAATACAGGATCGAAAATTGATGCGTTTCCGGGTCTACTTCCTGACGATTGCCGTTGTACATGACAACCCGAGAGCCTCCTTTACCCTCCAGCATGGCACCACGCTCCGCAAGCAGGGTATAGGGCTTCTTCTGATTCCGCCCGTCATGGACCAAAATGCCGTGCAATTGGCCGTCGGATGAACGCTCGCGAATGTAGACGGTGATGTCTTTCGAAGCCTGATTGAAGGCCCCCTCCTGCAAAAGGACATGGGTGTAGCTGTAGCGAATATCCCACTGCAAGTCCTTGAACATTCGTTGCGAGTGGGGCAGCAGATAGATATTAATCAGATAGCCGAAGGCAACCACGATTAGCGCTAAAATCAAACCGGGCTTGGCCAGCGCATTCTGGCTCAGGCCGGCTGCACGCATGATGACAAGTTCACGATCGGTGATTAATTTCGAATAAATAAAGATTGTGACAATGAAAAGGGCGATTGGCATAACGATCGTCAGAAAATTAGGCAGCAATAGCATGGTCAAATAGACAAAAACCCCTGATGTCAGACCGCGATTGACGATCATTTCAACGAACCTCAAGGACTGTGTCAGCCAGATGACACAGGTCAATCCCGCTGTAACGAGGATCATGCCCACAAGCAATTGCCTGAAGACGTATTTGGTAAAGCCGTTCATTGCTGAAATATCACCCTAATTTCGACTGTAAAATGTCGGAAAAGCACCAAAGAATCAAGGTTTAACCTAACTTTGGCTTCTTTCTGTTCAAGGGGTGGAAAAATTACTGGTGGTGATCGAAGAGGCCCATCATCCAGCCACCGTCGACAAATTGCCGGCAGGCTTCCTTAAACCCCTTGGGTATGCGAACCATACCGTTGTCAATCTTGCAGCCCTCACTACCACCACTATGGTTCAGGGGGACGAGAACGGCCGCAGCCAGTTTACCCGCTTCTTCTGGGGCGGTGTGCCCGCTCATCAAATAACCTTCCCCGGGTTCATTATATTGGACGGATCAAGGGCCTTCTTTAAGGTTCGCATCAGGTCCATTTCCACATCTGATTTATAGCGGGCCAGATCACCGCGTTTCAATTGTCCAATACCATGTTCGGCGCTGAAGCTTCCGCCCATGTCCACGACCAGATCATGGATGAGTTGGTTAATACGGTCCCAGTTTTGAAGATAGGCCTCCCTATCAGCCCCCGGCGGCTGGCTTAAATTAAAATGAATATTACCATCCCCGACATGGCCGAAGGCACAAATACGCACGCCGGGTAATTCAGCCTCGACCAGGGCGCTCGCTATTGTGAGGAACTCTCCAACACTGGAGACGGGTACGGAAACATCATGCTTGATCGATCCACCCTCGTGTTTTTGGGCTTCCGGGATGGCGTCACGAATGGCCCATAATTGATCCGCTTGTGCCCTGCTAGTGGCGATCAGGGCATCCGCGATCAAGCCATCTTCAAGCGCTTGCCCCAACACTGTTTCCAGGGTATCGCGCACATCCCTGTGGCCACTCAATTCAATAAGGACGTATTGGTTATGGGGCTTGTCAAACGGATCGTTGGCGGCGGGCACATGCTTTTCGCTGATTTCTATGGCAAAGCGGTTCATGACTTCAAAGGCGCTAAGGGCCTCACCGGCACCGTCGCGCAAGCGCTGAAGGACATTCAGCATGGCATCGGCATCGCCACCACAGCATAGGGCGACTTCCCGGGCTTGCGGACGTGGATACAATTTCAGCACGGCGGCAGTAATGATGCCCAAGGTGCCTTCTGAACCCATAAACAGGTGTTTCATGTCATAGCCTGTGTTGTCCTTGCGCAGGCCACGCAGACCATCCCAAATGCGGCCATCGGCCAGCACGACTTCAAGGCCTAAAACCAGATCGCGGGCATTGCCGTAGCGCAGGACCTGTACGCCACCGGCGTTGGTCGATAGATTTCCGCCAATGCGGCACGATCCTTCGGCCCCCAGGCTTAGGGGGAAAAGCGCTCCGGCGTCTTCGGCGGCTTGTTGGATGTGGGCCAGGATAACCCCGGCTTCGACGGTCATGGTCTGGTTTAAAGGGTCTATGTTGCGGATGGCATTCAATCTTTGGGTTGAAAGAACAATGCCGTTTCCTTCCGGGAAATCAGGCACACCACCCCCGACCAATCCCGTGTTGCCGCCTTGGGGGACGACACCGAGACCCGCCTTGTTACAAAGTTTCAGAACCTGTGCGACGTCATCTGTTGAGGCCGGGCTGACAACCGCCGCCGCCGTCCCTTGATAAAGCCCGCGTTCCTCTTGCAAGTAGGGCTGCATTTCAGCCTCGGACTCGATCCAGCCTTTAGGACCGACCACATCGCGAATGCGTACGAGGGTATCGGTTTGTTTTGTCATGGTGGGGTCGCTGCGCGTTTTAGGCGGTCGTTGATGGCGACACCAAGTCCCGTATGGGGGATTTCCATAACCGCAATACCACTGAATCCCGGTTGGTCGAGCATTCTTAGCATGGCGAACAGGTTGGCCGCGGCCTCTGTAAGATCACCCAGGCGGCTAAGGTTGGCATGACGGGCGCTTACTGTTGATCCAAAAGCGAGAAGAGCTTCGCCGGGACCAGCTTTTTTTGCATTCAAGCGCAGCGGGATCGACGGCGCGTAATGGCGCTCCAACATGCCCGGGGATTTTGGCGCATCTTCGCTGCCGTCAGAAAGGGCGATGGGTCCGATCACAGCTTCCAGCTCTTCGCGGGCAATACCGCCGGGGCGCAACAGGGCCGGGGTTGGGCCGCTTAAATCAATAACAGTTGATTCAATGCCGACTTTGCATGGCCCGCCGTCCAGAATGATTTCCACTTTGTCGCCAAGGCTTTGCAGCACGTGTTCGGCGGCACTTGGGCTGATCTCGCCTGAACGATTGGCGCTGGGGGCGGCGATAGGGGTGCCCGCGGCTTCAATCAGGGCGCGGGCGAGGGGATGATTGGGAAGGCGCACGGCCAGTGTCTCTAAACCTGCGCTGGCCAGAAGAGAGACGGGGCAATCAGCTTGTCGCGGCAGAACCATGGTCAACGCGCCGGGCCAGAAAGCTCGGGCCAGTTGCTTGGCTTCCTCATTAAGCTCGACCGTGGTGGCAAGGGAGGTTTGGTCGGCGAAATGGATAATCAAGGGGTTGAAGAGGGGCCGTTCTTTTGCGTCAAAAATACTGGCGACGGCCGCATCACTTGTCGCGTCAGCACCCAGGCCATAGACGGTCTCTGTCGGAAAAGCGACGAGGCCACCAGCCCGAATAACCTCAGCCGCCGCAGCTATATGATCGGCGCTGGCGCTTTGCAGAATGTTATTGGGGAGTTGTTCGTACAAGCATGCTGCCTTTAAAGAATATTGTATCTAGGGTTCCAGTCCGCGAACGATGAAATCCGGGTTTTCCAGACCTGCTTTGGCATAGGTCATGGGGCTGCCGTCCAGTTTAAGCACACTACCCCCTGCAGCGTTGACAATGGCATGACCGGCGGCGATGTCCCATTCCATGGTGCGGCCCAGGCGCGGGTAGATATCGGCACTGCCATCGGCGACCAGGCAAAATTTTAGAGAGCTTCCGGCACTGGTCGAACTTTTGACCTTCAATTCAGCGATATACTCTTCTAGTTCCGGCGAGCGATGGTTGAGGCTGGCCACAACGACAAGGCCCGCATCGTCAGGTTTGCGGCAGGAGATGCTTTTCGCCTCCTCGCCTGAATACTCTGCAAAAGCGCCGATTGGCCCGCCCCAGTAGGTGTCGCCCAAAGCCGGGGCGTGGATCACACCCAGAACCGGTCTGCCCCCATCAATCAGGGCGATATTGACCGTAAACTGGTCGTTTTTTGAAACGAAGCTCTTGGTGCCGTCCAGGGCATCGACGAGCCAAAATGGGCTGCTGCCGATCTCGGGCGCTGTTCCGGCGGCAAAAGCTTCTTCGCCAATTACCGGATAGCTGGCGGTAATTCCTTCACGGATGCCGCTTGTAATCAGGTCTTCGGCGATCTTGTCCGCTTCAGTAACTGGCGATGAGTCAGCCTTGGTTTCGACGGCGAAATCGGTTTTATAGATTTTCATGATTTCCTTGCCAGCACTTTTGGCAAGGTCGCCGACCTGTTCCATCAGGTTGATGGTAATATTCAGTGTCACGATTTAGCTCCTCTGGGGATCATTTTTTCAATTATGGGCGATCATTTCACAAGAGTCTTAAGAAATTAACCCAGGTTGTTAGCCAAGACCATTAGCGGTTTTGCAAATGATGGAAAAACGATCGGCCATTTTTGTTTTTCCTTACTTATAAATATTTGCGTCAGGCCCAAAGAGCGACAGCGTCTTTTCCATAGGCGGATACTTCGGCGGTGATAAATCGTGAGGCTTTAAAATCAGGCGACCATTGGTCGGGCGTCATTGTCGCCTTGGCTTTCAGGTGGGCGAGAAAATCTTCCGGCTTGGGCAACTGGCTCCATACGGATGGTAAAAACAGGGCGCGCTTGCCTTTATCCTCAATAATCAAGCCATCAATCTCCGGCCGCAACTGTGATAGCAGGTCCTTTTCATCCTTCACATCCATGGGGGTAGAAGGGCTTAACACGGAAATGGAAAGCTCTAACCCATCCAGTTCATCCGCGCTCAGGGGCGAGAAACGGTGATCTCGAAAGGCCGAGGCAAAGGCGTTTTCTGTGACATCTTTGGCCAATGCGCGCTGGCCCAGGACAGAGCCAATGCAGCCGCGCAGTTGGCCGTTTAGTTTCAGAGTGACAAAACTGGCCCCCGGCGTAGCAAGAGCTTTTGGGGTCGTGGCCAGATCGATCGCCAAAGGTCGGGCCGTGGCCAATCCGTGTTGGATGCTCTGGGCTGCCAGTCTAAGCAGGGTTTTTCCGTGCTCATTCAAAAGGGCGTGGGTTTTGGCTTCAAAATCATCCTGTTCAAAAAATGCCCAGGCCCCATAACCGACAACCCTGTCTTTGCTGCCCGCCGTATCGCCGGAATTGCACAAGCCCAGAGTCTCAACACGTAAATCGCGTCGCTTGGCCAAGGCCAGCAAACCCTTTACCGGGAAACGCCCGCAGGCCTGATTGTCGTTGATGTCATCGGGTGACAGGGTTTCGATGGCGCGCGCGGTCTTCCCGTCAAGATCGCGGGCCGTGTCGTAATCATGGAAATGGCTCAGGTCCGATGAGATAACGATCAGTGTTTCCGGTCCACCCCACAGGATATCGAGAATTTCAGAAACCTGGCTTGGCGGGCAGTTGCCAACGACCAGGGGGAGCACCTTGAACGGGCCAAGCACCGCTTGCAGGAAGGGCAGTTGCACTTCCAGGGAATGTTCTTCCGCGTGACTTTCATCGAATAACTGAACCTGGGGCAGCTCGACAATCTCCAACGCTCCCTTGCCATCAATGGGGACTTCTCCCAGCGGTGTCGCGAAAGCATCGGCGCTGCTTAAGGCGACACCCTTAAGCGCAACCCGGTGACATGGCCCCAGCAGGATCACTCGGTTGATGGTTTGCGCCGCAGGTTTCAGGCGCCCGTAAGCTAGTGCGGCGTTGGCCCCTGAATAAATATAACCCGCATGGGGGGCGATGATCGCCTTGGGCACGGGAGCCCCGGCAGGAATTTGGGCCTGAGCTTCACCAAGAAAGCGCGTCACCATGGCGCTAAGCTCTTCAGATTTATCCGGATAAAAGGCCCCGGATACGGCGGCTGGTCTGATTGAATTCATCTAAAATAAGTAATCCCGCAAGGACGCGAAGTAAAGGGTTCGCATTGACGCCGCCTCTCTTCGGGCTTACCTCATAAGGCATGGATACGCCTGCACCAGATGACGTCTTCCCGTCCGCCTTTCCCGGGCGCTACTGGCACGCGCTCGATGATGGCCGTATTCAGTGCGATCTTTGTCCGCGCTATTGCAAACTTCATGACGGCCAGCGCGGCCTTTGTTTTGTGCGCGCCTGTGCCGGGGGTGAGATCGTTCTGACCACCTACGGGCGTTCCAGCGGCTTTTGTATTGACCCTATTGAGAAGAAACCCCTGAATCATTTTTTACCCGGCACCCCGGTGCTGTCCTTCGGCACGGCGGGTTGTAATTTGACGTGTAAGTTTTGCCAGAACTGGGACATTTCCAAATCTCGCGAGTTCGATAAGCTTCAAGATTTGGCTTCGCCCGAGATGATTGCCAGGGGCGCTTTGAAGACGGGCTGCAAGTCCGTCGCTTTTACTTACAATGATCCGACTATTTTTCTTGAGTACGCTGTTGATGTGGCCCAGGCCTGTCATGAGGTGGGGCTTAAAACCGTGGCGGTAACGGCGGGCTATATTTGTGATGAACCGCGTGTTGAATTTTTCAAACACATGGACGCGGCTAATGTGGACCTTAAGGCCTTCACGGAAGATTTCTACAAGCGTCTGTGTTCAACAGAGCTGGCCCCGGTGCTGGAGACCTTGAAATACCTAAAACATGAAACAGACGTGTGGTTTGAAATCACCAATTTGTTGATCCCCGGCGAAAATGATTCCCAGGCCGAGCTTGAGGAGATGACCCAGTGGGTGGTCGAAAACCTGGGCACAGACGTACCCATGCACTTTTCCGCCTTTCATCCCGACTGGAAAATGCTGGATATCCCGGCGACACCTTTCCAAACCTTGAGCATGGCCCGCAAGATCGCCCTGAAAAATGGTGTGCGTTATGCCTATACGGGTAATGTGCATGACTTTGAGGGGGAGAGTACCTACTGCCATAATTGCGGCGAGATGCTGATTGGCCGGGATTGGTATACCCTTTCCACATGGACACTTTCCCAGGGTGGCCACTGCCAAAATTGCGGCACCGCCACAGCGGGGGTTTTTGATGAGACACCCGGAGACTGGGGCGCCAAGCGCCAGCGGGTAACCCTCAAAAGATGACAGCCTTTAAAGATGCTGTTAAACCAAGCCCCTGATTATCTGGTGGCGATTCTTAAATGTCTAAAAAACATATTTATCTGGCCCTAAAATTTTTGGTGTCCGGTGGTCTGATCTGGTTTTTGATTGATGGTATCGATCTGGGGGCGGCGAGTGCACGCATACTGGATGCGGACTTGCAAATCCTGTCTATGGTTCTTGGCTTGACCGTGTTTCAAATAGGAATTTGTGTGGTGCGCTGGCGTGCCGTGCTAGGGGCCATTAATGGTTTTTTGTCCTTTGGTAACGGCTTGCGGCTTTATCTGATCGGATTTTTCTTTAATCAGGCTTTGCCGTCTTCCGTTGGTGGCGATGCAGTGCGTATTTACCGGGCTTACAAAGAAGGTTTGTCCCTGCACTGTTCCATTAACAGTGTCATGCTGGAACGGGTGGCGACGGTTCTGGGCTTGATCCTGCTTGTGGTTTTTGCGGCGCCTTTCTTTATTGATCGCGTTGGTCCAGAAGATGCGGCCTGGATTATGCCAGCGCTCAGTGCCCTTGGTGTGGCCGGGCTGGCCGGGCTTATTGTTCTGATGTTTCTGGATCGGCTACCTTCAAAATATTCCCATTGGCGTTTCGTACATGGCTTGGCGCTTATAGCCGCGGATACGCGCCGGGTTTTTCTGTCCCCGGTAAATGCATTCAAGGCCCTTGGCTTGTCTCTGACCGGGCATGTTAATGTTGCGTTGGTGGCGTATTTGTTGGGGCTTTCCATCGGGCTGGAAATTACCTGGCTCGACTGCATGGTGTTGATGCCGCCAGTGCTGCTCGTGATGACTTTGCCGATTTCAATTGCCGGTTGGGGGGTGCGTGAGCAGGCCATGGTAAGCGCCTTTGCTCTTATTGGCATTTCAGGTGAAGGGGCGCTTGCTCTGTCCATCATGTTCGGCTTGGTGGCGCTGCTTATGGGCCTGCCCGGTGGCATTGTCTGGTTAATGAGCTCAGATAAAAAAATCGAAGAGCTCGACGAATTTTCGGATCAGTAACAACTAACACTTTATTTTGCCGCCGGCCTCGTTACATTTATAAGGTTGTTCAATTTGAAGGAAAAAAAACGGTGAGTAATCTGCAACTAACGGTCCATGAGTTTTTGACAATCATGGGTACCCTTGATGAGCATATGGAAGAAACCGGATTCAAAGGCGAGTCCTTGATTTATGATGCGTGGTATCAGCAATGGCGTGATGTGGAAGCCAAGGTTGAGAAACTGTCCATGATGGACCGCGCCGATATGCTGTTTGACGGTAAGGTGACTATAAACGATATCCCCCAGGAGCATCTGGTCGAGGCCAAGGCATGCATCAATGAGCAGATTACCATGCATAAGAAAATGATTGCAGAAAACGATGTGGATGCGGACCCCGATGATCTGGAAATTTGGGAAAATCTCCTAGCCTCCACCAAGGATTTATAAAAAATATTAAAGGACGCTGTTTCCATGAAAATTACCTTTGCTAATCCCGGATTGCCTGAAAAGGGCGTGCTTGTTGTCGGTGTCCTTGACGGGCGTAAACTTGGCGACAGCGCCAAGGCTCTCGATAAAAAAATGGGCGGCGGTCTGCGTCGTGCTATTAAGGCCAGTCGTTTTAAGGGCTCAAAGGGACATAGCCTGCCGCTACTGGCGCCGGGGGGAACCAAGCTTGATCGGGTCCTGCTAGTTGGCCTGGGTAAACCGGCAGCCATTGATGCAAGCGCCATGCAGGCTTTGGGGGGACAGCTTTACGGCGCGCTTTCTACCAAAGGTCACGGGACAGTTCAGGTCCTTATTGATGCTGTTGAAAAATGTAAAATGCGCCCTGATGAAATGGCAGCAGAGGTTGCTTTTGGTGCCCGCTTGCGGTCTTACCGTTTTGACAAATACCGGACCAAGGAAAAGGCCGATGCCAAACCAAGCCTGAAAACCCTGAAAATTCTCTGCAAGGGGTCGGCCAAGGCGCGCAGCGCCTTTGGTCCAAAGAACAAGGTTGCCGACGGTGTTTTCTTCACCCGTGATCTGGTCTCTGAACCAGCGAATGTACTTTACCCGGAAACTCTGGCCAAGCAGGCCCAGTCTTTGACCAAGCTTGGCGTTAAGGTCGAAGTTCTGGGCGAGGCGCAAATGCGTAAGCTTGGCATGGGCGCTCTTTTGGGTGTTGGTCAGGGTAGTGTGCGTGAATCGAAAATGGTCGTCATGCAGTGGAATGGCAAAAAGGGTAAGGGCAAGAAAGATGCCCCTGTCGCTTTTGTTGGCAAGGGTGTGACTTTTGATACGGGTGGAATCTCCATCAAGCCTTCTGGCGGCATGGAAGATATGAAATGGGATATGGGTGGCTCTGGCGTGGTTATTGGCCTTATGAAGGCCCTGGCAGGACGCAAGGCTAACGCCAATGTGGTTGGAGTTGTCGGTCTGGTTGAAAACATGCCTTCAGGCAATGCCCAGCGCCCCGGTGATATTGTCACCTCCATGTCCGGGCAGACCATTGAAGTGCTGAATACAGATGCTGAGGGCCGTCTGGTGCTGGCTGATGCGCTTTGGTACACCAAGGAGCGATTTAAGCCGAAATTCATGGTTGATCTGGCAACTCTTACCGGGGCCATCATCATTTGCCTTGGTAACGAAAAGGCGGGGCTTTTCTCCAACGATGACAAACTTTCAAAGCAACTGTCCGAGGCCGGTGAGGCCGTTGGCGAGAATGTCTGGCGTATGCCCATGGGCGACAACTACGATAGGATGATCAATTGTGACGCCGCCGATATGAAGAATATTTCCGGCGGTCGTGGTGCCGGTTCAATCACCGCGGCGCAATTCCTCAGACGCTTTGTCGACAAGACACCTTGGGCGCATTTGGACATCGCCGGTGTCACCTGGACGGGCAAGACCTCACCAGTCGTGCCCAAGGGCGGCACGGCTTTCGGTGTTCGCTTGCTTGATCGCCTTGTCGCTGATAATTATGAAAAATAAGACTGACACTGACTTATGACCGAGGTGTCTTTCTATCACTTGCAAAAGTCTCGCCTTGAAGATGCCTTGCCCATGTTGCTTGAAAAAACCCTGGGAGCGGGTAAGCGTGCTTTGGTCAAGGTCGGCTCCGATGCCCGCGCCGAACAGCTAAATGCTGACCTGTGGGGCTTTCAGCAAGGCGCGTGGCTGCCTCACGGCACGAGCAAGGATGCACGGGGCGAAGATCAGCCAATCTGGCTGACAGCTATTGACGAGAACCCCAACGGGGCGACGTTCTTATTCCTTGGTGATGGTGCTAGCAGTGATGGTATTGGGTCCTTTGAGCGTTGCTTCGAGCTGTTTGACGGCAATGATGCGGCCCAGTTAGCTGCTGCACGCAAGCGCTGGAAATCTTATAAAAATGCTGGTCATTCATTGAAGTATCTGCAACAGACTGAACGCGGCGGCTGGCAGGAAAAGGCGACGGGATGATTTGTCATTTTGTCCAGGTCTTATGTTTTAACAAGGCAAGGCAGGCCTCATTGACGCGAATGCCCCAATAGGTAATAACCCCGTATGCTATCAATTGACGTCATCCTGGAAATTTTCCGTGCTATCACCGTGTTGATATTGGTGGGAATTCTGTGGCGTTTTGGCAGGAATAATAATTTTACTCAGATCAGCGGCTGGCGGTTTATTCAAATTGGGTCCCTGCTTATCCTGTTTGGATCGATTCTCGATGTAACCGATAACTTTGACTCCCTAAACCAGTACGTTGTCGTAGGAAGTACACCAAGCGAATCTTTTCTTGAAAATGTCGTTGGGTACCTTGCCGGGTTTATCTTCTTGGCCATTGGCCTGATTTGGTGGGGACCGTCCGTTAAACAACTGATGGATGAAATTGCGGAACGCAAAAAAATTGAAGAAGAACTGAGACATGCCAATAAGGAATTAGAGCAAAAAGTCGGAAAGCGTTTCAAAGCATTTGCCGAGATATCATCGGACTGGTTCTGGGAGATGGATTCTGACTTTCGGTTTACATATTTTTCGGTGCGCCATAAGGAAATTACGGATTTCAATCCTGAACTCTACATTGGCAAAACCCGGCACGAGATTCGTTCTGGCCTTCCCGAAGATGAAGATTGGCAACAACACATGGGGGATATCGAGGCTCACTTGAAATTTCGTGATTTTGAATATGATCTGAAGATAGCGGGTGGAAATATCTTGGCGGTTTCCATAAGTGGTAACCCGATCTTTGATAGTGCGGGTGTATTCAAGGGATATTACGGTACCGGGCGCGATATCAGTAATCGCAAACTGGCCGAACAAAAATTGTTGGCACAGGCGACCATTGATCAAGTAACGGGCCTTCCCAATCGCGCCTTGCTCTTTGACCGCCTTGCCCAGGCGACACAGCATGCTCGGCGGGAAAACCGAAATATCGGACTTATTTTTGTCGATCTGGATCGATTCAAACAGATTAATGATACACGAGGCCACGCTGCGGGGGATCAGTTGTTGGCACAGGCCGGCGAAAGACTGACTAAATTGATACGCTATGAGGATACAGTAGCGCGTTTGGGCGGTGATGAGTTTATTATTCTGCTTAACGATGTGGACCTGCCGTACGGGCCAGAAACCGTCGCCAAGAAAATAATAGATTTATTCACAGCGCCTTTTGACCTGGATGGTCGCGAGACCTTTGTTACGGCCAGTTTGGGGATATCAATTTTCCCCGATGATGGTGCCGAGGCTGAAATTCTTTTGCAAAATGCCGATGCGGCCATGTACAAATCCAAAGAACAGGGTAGAAATACTTTCCATTTTTTCACACCGGGTTTGAACGATCAGGCAGAGCGCCATAGTCGTATTGCCGAGCGACTTCGCCATGCGCTGGACCGGGGTGATTTTGAACTGTATTTCCAACCGGTCGTGGACATTCTTAAAGATAGCGTTGCCTCTATTGAGGCCTTGATACGCTGGGATGATGCGGTACTGAAAGCCGTTGATCCTGAACTACTTATATCTGTGGCAGAAGAGGCTGGGTTTATTCTGCCCATTGACGAGTGGGTCCTGAACGAGGCCTGTAACCATGTTGCCTCCTGGCGAATAGAGGTGGCCCCGTCATTGCAATTGAATGTCAACATATCCAGTTCTCATTTCCGAAATGCAGGTCTTGTTAAGGCTGTGAAGGTCGCCCTTGAGAAAAGCCATTTACCGGCACAGGCATTGACCATTGAAATTACGGAGAATGTTCTCATTGGGGAAACGCCTGAAATTCTTGATAGGCTTAACGAGTTGACGGAAATGGGGGTGAAGCTGACCCTTGATGACTTTGGCACCGGTTATTCATCACTGGGTTATTTGAAACGCTTCCAGGTCAACGGGCTTAAAATTGACCGTTCCTTTATTCGCGACATTCCGGGATCCTTGGACGATCTGGCCTTGATTGAGGCAATTATCGCCATGGGCAATTCTTTGGGGCTTTCAGTTATTGCTGAAGGGGTTGAAAAGCCAGAGCAACTGGAAATGTTGCGTAAACGCGGCTGTTATTTGATTCAGGGGTTTCATTTCAGCGAACCCCTGTCAGTTGATGAAATGACCAGTTATTTGAGCGCTGAAATAAGAAGTTAATCGGTTTGAGTGTTTTCTATTTCCGCCTGGGCCTTTAGCCATGCATCTTCCGCCTTGACCAGATCTGCTTTAACATCGCCTACTTTAATTTGTAGTTCTTTCAGGACTTGTGTTGGCCCTTCGTAGACCTCCGGGTCGGCGAGGCGGGCATCAAGATCTGTTTTTTTCTGTTCAAGTTTCTCAACACGCTTTTCGGCCTCCCGGGCTGCTTTGCGTAAGTTGGCGGTTTCAGCCCTGGCTTTGGCTCGCTCCTGGCGTACTTGTTTGCGGCTCTTGGGAGGGGCTCCTGTGGATGACGTTCCGGATTTGGCGTTTGAGCGTTGCTCGTCCAGCAGCATAGCGCGGTATTCATCCAGGTCACCGTCCCAGGTCTTGCAACTGCCATTATTGACAAGCCACAGGCGGTCACAGACCAACTCTATCAAATGTGGATCGTGGCTGACCAGAATCACTGCCCCTTCAAAATCATTCAGGGCATGGACCAGGGACTCACGGGAATCAACATCCAGATGATTGGTTGGTTCATCGAGAAGCAGGATATGGGGTTTGTCCAGGCTCATCACAGCGAACAGTAACCGGGCTTTCTCGCCACCGGATAAATCAGCGACCAGGGTATCTGCCTTGTCGCTGCCAAAGCCAAAATGCCCAAGATGTCCCCGGACTTTGGATTCAGGCTGGTCAGAAAGTCTCCTTGCCATAATTTCATAGGCGGTGGAGGAAACGCTTAGCTCATCGGTTTGATGCTGGGCGAAATATCCAATACGAAGCTTTGAGGATTTGCGAAGCTTCCCTGCCATGGGTTTCAAGCGCTCTGAAAGCAATTTAACCAGGGTCGACTTGCCGTTACCATTGGCGCCAATCAGGCCAATGCGGTCATCCATATCAATGCGTAGGTCAAGTCCGGCAAGAACAGGATTGCCTTCTTCGTAACCAACTTCGGTTTCCTCCAGGGAAATCACGGGTGGTGGCAAGGCTTCCGGCTTGGGGAAGTCGAAAGCGATGGTGCGTTCTTCCATCATGGAGGTGATGGGCTGCATGCGGGCAAGCATCTTAAGGCGGCTTTGGGCCTGTTTGGCCTTGTTGGCCTGGGCCCGAAAACGATCGACAAAGGATTGGATATGACGTTGCGCGGCAATCTGCTTGGTTCGCATCTTGGCTTCGTTGGCCAGACGTTCGGCCCGGGTTTTTTCAAAACGGTCATAGCCGCCAGCATAACGGGTCAGCTTGGTCGCCTGTAGGTGAATGATTTGATCGACAGAGGCATTCAGCAAGGTGCGGTCATGGCTGATGACCAGCATGGTGCCGCGCCAATTGGCCAGATAGTTCTCAAGCCACAGGGTTGCTTCAAGGTCAAGATGGTTGGTCGGTTCATCCAGCAAAAGGAGGTCCGGATTGGAAAACAAGACCGCGGCCAGGGCCACACGCATTCGCCAACCGCCGGAAAAGTCCGAGCACGCCCTGGCTTGCGCTTCCTCATTAAACCCCAGGCCCGATAGAATTGCCGCTGCCCGGGCAGGGGCACTGTGGGCGTCGATATCAGCCAGGCGGGTATGGATGTCAGCGATGCGTCCAGGATCGGTGGCGGTTTCAGCTTCATCCAGTAGTTGGGCGCGCTCCGTATCGGCAGCCAGAACCGCATCAACAAGGGTTGTGGCTCCGCCGGGGGCTTCCTGGGCGACAGTGCCAATACGCGCCCGCTTGCGGATATTTACCGATCCACCGTCAGCATGGACTTCATCCAGGATGATCTTGAACAATGTGGTTTTGCCTGTTCCGTTGCGGCCAACCAGCCCGGCTTTATGGCCGGCGGGCAGGGCAACGGAGGCCTGATCAAACAGGACGCGACCGCCAATGCGGTAGGTAAGGTCATTGATATGCAGCATGGGCGCCCTGATAGCACGGCACGACCCTAAGGGAAACCAGCTTTAAAAAATGAATAAATGAAAATGTGCAGGCTATTGCTATCCTTGTGGGATCGGTCTATAAACCGCGGCCTTATTTGAATGTTTTAACAACTCTTATGGAGGGACTTGGGGAAATGGCTATAGAACGCACCCTGTCCATCATTAAACCGGACGCTACTGAACGCAACCTCACCGGCAAAATTAACGCCATGTTTGAAGAATCGGGTCTACGTATCATTGCCCAACGCCGTATTCGCTTGTCGCGCGAGCAGGCTGAAGCTTTTTACGAGGTTCACAAAGAACGCTCGTTCTTTGGCGAACTGGTGGATTATATGATTTCTGCCCCTGTTGTGGCTCAGGTACTGGAAGGCGAAAATGCGGTTCTCGCCCACCGCGCCGTCATGGGCGCCACCAACCCGGCTCAGGCGGACGAGGGCACCGTGCGAAAGGAATTCGCACTCAATGTCCAGGAAAACTCTGTACATGGCTCTGACAGCGTTGAAAACGCCGCCAAGGAGATCAGCTTTTTCTTCTCGGACGCCGATATCGTCGGTTAAGTTTGCCGCCGCAAAAATTTAAGAAAGCCTCGCAGGTGAAAGCCGGCGAGGTTTTTTTTTATGCCTCAGGATTAATCAGCGCACCAACAGGCGCTATTGCGCCATCAATGAGCACCCGCTCGTCCTTGATGGTGGTGCGGCCCTCGGCGATTAGTTTGACGGCCAGGGGGTAGATTTTGTGTTCTTCCACAAGAATACGCGCGGCCAGGGCGCTTGCATTATCATTATCCAGCACCGGCACAGTCGCCTGAACAAGGATTGGCCCTGTGTCCATGTCCCGACGTACGTAGTGGACCGTACAGCCGGAAAAGCGCACCCCGGCATCAATGGCCCGCTGTTGCACGTCCAATCCCTTGAACGAGGGCAGCAGGGATGGGTGGATGTTGATCATGCGGTCTCGCCAATGGTCAACAAATTCATCACTTAAGATACGCATGTATCCGGCAAGGCAGATCATATCCACATCGAAGCGATTGATTGCTTCAGTCATGGAAGCGTCACAACTGTCGCGGCTATTGAAATCTTTTGGTCTGACCACAGTGGTCGGAATGCCTGCGGCTTTGGCCCGTTCCAGGCCCTGCACACCGTTAATGTTGGAAACAACCAGGGCAATTTGGGCCGGGTAGTCGTCTTGCGCACAAGCGTCGATCAGGGATTGCAAATTTGATCCCCGTCCGGATATGAGAACACAAAGCTTTAGCTTGGCCATTGGTCTTCAATATTTGCAATTTCGACGCTGCTGTCTTCACGTTTAACGACCCTGCCAATAGGGGTGACATGCTCGCGGTATTTCATCAGTGTCCGGCACAGGGTGTCGGCGCGCGATTCGTCCACTATGACCGCCATGCCAATGCCACAGTTGAAGGTGCGGGCCATTTCGCTTTGGGCGATGCCGCCAGCTTCGGCCAGCCATTTGAAGACGTCTGGTAACTGCCATGCTGCGGCGTCCAGGTCAGCGCCCAGACCGTCTGGCAACACCCGGGGAATATTTTCCAGTAAGCCGCCACCAGTAATGTGGGCCATGCCATGAACGCCGCCCGCCGCGATGGCGGCCAGGGTGCCTTTCACATAGATGTGGGTTGGTTCCAGAAGGGCTTCTGCCAGTGTTGTGCCCGCCTGGAAGGGGGCGTCATCGGCGTAGTTCAGTCCGGCTTTTTCGACAACACGCCTGACAAGGGAAAATCCGTTGGAATGCAGGCCGCTTGCGGCCAGACCAAGAATAATATCGCCCTCGCCAATTTTATCACCGCTGAGAATTCCCTCACGCTCTACCGCGCCAACGCAAAAACCAGCCAGATCATAGTCGTCCTTGGCATACATGCCCGGCATTTCGGCGGTTTCGCCACCAATCAAGGCACACCCGGCGCGTTTGCAGCCTTCGGCAATGCCTGAAACGATGTCCGTTCCTGCTGCCACATCAAGCTTGGCCGTGGCGAAATAATCCAGGAAAAACAGAGGCTCCGCCCCTTGTACGATAAGGTCATTAACGCACATGGCAACCAGATCAATGCCAACCGTGTCATGTTTGTCCGCTTCGATGGCGACTTTAAGCTTGGTGCCGACCCCGTCGGTCCCGGCGACAAGAACAGGATCGTTGAATCCTGCGCCCTTCAAGTCAAACATGGCACCGAATCCACCAAGACCCGAGGCCACGCCAGCACGGCTCGTTGACTTGGCCAGGGGCTTGATCGCTTCGACCAAAGCCTCGCCTGCATCAATGTCTACGCCTGCATCCTTATAACTTAGGCCGTTAATGGCTTCCTCCATGCTGCATCTATGCTAAGTTCCGCATCTGAAATACGAAGGCAGAAGATACTTTATCTGGGGCTGTTTGCAATGATCGATCCATGGTTCGACCGGATCAGTTTTTTTCGAAGCCATATTATGGCTTCGAAAATACCTGTGAATCCGCTCGACATATTAAAAAACGGGCAGTTTTTCCAGATTGTTTCGAACACAGTAGGTGTTTCGAAGCAATCTGGAACTGGCCTTAACAGGACAATTCGTACTTTTGTTCTGTTCGTGACTTTAAGCACTGCTCTGTTTTCCGCAATTGCAGGGAATAGTTGGGCGGCGCAGGCTGATGTTTTTGCGGTTCGGGGCATCAAGGTTGACGTTACTGCGGCTTCGACCGCCGCAGCCAGGGACAAGGCGCTGGTTATGGGAGAGCGGGCCGCCTTTCGCCAACTTCTTGAACGCCTGACGTTGAGATCGGATCACTCCCGTCTGCCTGTGTTCGGCGCCAATGACATTGCCGCCTTTGTTACTGACTTTGAGGTGGCCGAGGAAAAAGCCTCCGCTGTGCGTTATTTGGCGACCCTGAATTACAGCTTCAAGGCCGATGATGTGCGCCGTTTGTTGATCGATAGGCAAATTGCCTTTGCGGAAACCACCTCAAAGCCGGTTTTGGTGTTGCCCGTCTATCAGGCAGCCGGTTCTTTGTTGTTGTGGGATGATCCCAATCCCTGGCGCAAGGCATGGACCGAGCGGCCTGAGAAATTTTCATTGGTGCCGGCGATTTTGCCCAAGGGGGATTTGCCGGATATCGCCATGATCGGGCCAGAACAGGCAGTTGCCGGTGATGATCAACGCCTTTCGGCCATTGCCGGGCGTTATGACGCCGGTGACACGGTGGTTGCCCTGGCCATAAAGAGAATGGACCGTGGACGCCCTGATCTTGAGGTCTATGTCACGCGCTATGGCAGCGCTTTGCAGGAACAGACTGTGGTCAAAAGCTTTGCCTCGGGCGATACGGAAAACCTCGTCGACCTTCTTGCCAGGGCTTCATTGGAATTGACCTCTCAGATTGAAGACAACTGGAAGCGCGACAATCTTTTGCAATTTGGCCGTCAGGCGGTCGTTGCCATTAAAATCAGAATCAACGGCCTCAAGGACTGGCTCGATGTTCGCAACCGTCTCGCCGGGGTTGCCGTTGTTCGGCGTAGTGACATGGTGATTTTGTCACTGGAAGAGGTTCGCGTTAACCTGCATTACATTGGTGAACCGGAACAGCTTGCCCTGGCACTGGAACAAGCTGATCTGAAAATTACCCGCGAGGGCGATGGCTGGGTATTGGAGCTGGAAAAATAATACAGCCATTCAACAGCCAAAATCTTGATTTAAATATTCCCAATATGATCACCTTGGGCCGGTTGCTGGCAGTGCCGGTGACCATGTGGTTAATCCTGCATAATTTCATTCTTGCCGCTTTCTGGCTGTTCGTTGCAGCCGGAGTCAGTGACGCCATCGATGGTTATCTGGCCAAGCGTTGGGATCAGGTGACTGAATTTGGTAAATACCTGGACCCCCTGGCTGATAAGGCATTACTGGTCAGTATTTATATTACCTTGGGGGTACAGGGTTACCTTGAAAGCTGGCTGGTTATCATGGTCGTTTTTCGTGATGTGATGATTGTTGGGGCGGTTATTTTGTATCAGACAATGATCCGTGGGCTTAAAATGGACCCCTTGTTTATCAGTAAAGTAAACACCCTGGCGCAGATCGTTCTGGCCGCCCTGGTTTTGGGCTCAAGAGGGTTTGAGGTGGAGACGGGCCTGTTCTTTGAGATGATGATAGCTATAGTTGCGGTAACGACACTTATATCCGGCCTGTCTTATGTGGTTGTCATTATGGGACAAAAGGAAAAGACACCGTGATTCTTGAGAGGAGGCATACGCAATGGCTAAACAAATCACCCAACCCATGAGCCGTGACCGCATGGCTGCTTTCTGGCTTGGCGGGTTCGTCCTGTTCGCTTTCTTGTTGTATTTGCTGAGTGGCGTGTTGTCTCCCTTTGTCGCCGGTTTGGCGGTTGCCTATTTCTTCGACCCTGTTGCCGATCGTCTGGAAGATGCAGGCCTGTCCAGGGGGCTTTCTGCCGGTGTGGTCATCCTCGCCTTTTTGGGGCTTGTCGCCGCCATACTGGTCTTGTTGTTTCCGTTGCTTCAGGGGCAGGTTGTTGGCCTGATTTCGCGTATTCCCGACCTTATTGAAGTCTTGCGCGAACGGGCCCAACCTATTTTGGCGCTTTTGCACGAGAATCTTTCCAGTGGTGATATGGATAACCTGCAAGGGGCCGCCAATTCCTATGCGGGGAATGTTCTGGGCTGGCTTGGCGGTTTTCTGCAAGATGTGTGGAGCGGTGGACTGGCGTTCTTCAATCTGTTGTCCTTGCTTATCATCACGCCGTTGGTCGCCTTTTATCTGCTGCGCGATTGGGACAAGATTGTCGCGCGCTTTGATGAACTTCTGCCGCGCCGTTCTGCGGACACCTTTCGCGAACAGTTATCGGCCATTGATGATACCATTGCCGCCTTTGTTCGTGGACAGGCCAGTGTTTGTCTGGTGCTGGGCATTTTCTACGCCACCGGGTTGACCCTGGCCGGGCTTGATTTTGGCCTGCTAGTGGGCCTGGGCACGGGCTTGTTGGCCTTTATTCCATATGTGGGGGCTGCAATTGGCCTTGTCGTCGGTACAGGGATCGCCCTGTCGCAGTTTTCTGACTGGCTACCCGTTGTTGTTGTCATTGCTATCTTTCTGACCGGGCAAACAGCGGAAAGTTATTTCCTGACGCCAAGAATGGTTGGCGGTAGGGTTGGCTTGCACCCAATCTGGATTATCTTTTCCTTGCTTGCTGGCGGCGCTCTGTTTGGCTTTACGGGTGTTTTACTGGCCGTGCCGGTGACCGCTGTAATTGGGGTTTTGGTGCGTTTTGCCACAGGACGCTATCTTGAAAGCTCCTTATACAGTGATGGAAAGCCCGACAAAGGCTAAATAGACCAAGATGTCTTCTCCCCAACTTGTCCTTGATTTTGAACACCGCCCAGCCCTTGAGTCTGAGGATTTCCTGGTGACGCCCTGCAACCAGGAAGCCGTCGCCTGGATTGACGAGTGGCCGCATTGGTCTTCCCCTGCCTTTGTTATTCACGGCCCTTCCGGATGTGGCAAATCTCATCTGGCGCAGGTCTTTCTGGCCCGCACGTCTGGGGTTAGGATTTCCCCTTTACAGTTATTGGAAAAAGATTCTCCTGCTTTGCTTGGCGGGGCAGCAGCGTGTTTGCTGGACGATATGGACGTCGCCTTTGCTCCGGGCAATAAAGGCGCCCTTGAGGAAGCTCTGCTGCACCTTTACAACACGCTTAAAGAACAAGGCTCAACAATGATGATCACGGCGAAATCGCCGCCGTCGCGCTGGGGTGTGTCCCTTGCCGATTTATCTTCAAGGCTGAAGACGGCGACGCTGGCTGAAATCAGCGCGCCCGATGATGTCTTGCTGGCGGCTGTTCTGGTTAAACAGTTTTCCGATCGCCAGCTAAGGATCGATCGTGACGTTGTCGCCTTTGTGCAAACCAGAATTGAACGTTCATTCCGTGCTTTGGGGCAACTTGTCGCCGCCGCGGACAAATTGGCACTAGCTGAGAAAAGACGAATTACAATTCCCCTGATGCGCCGGGTACTTGAAGAATTAGATGAACCCAATGAGTGAGGCCTGCTAAAGCGACTCCCGCGGAGCGACGGGGCTTCTCGAGCAAACTCCCGAGTGGGTTAGTAATTTAATATCAATTCCAGAGCTTACCCTTGTTTATTGTCTGTTTGTGCCAATGATTGTCATCTCAATAACGTTTGAATATTCTACCTCTCATGATAGGAACTAATCTCTCCGACAATTTAAAACGCTCTCGCACAACAGAAAACATAACTCTGGATGAACTGGCCCGACGATACGGAGTTGAGGAGCATATGTACGTACAATCTGGAACTTTATGTGTGCATGTTCGTGCGGGATTACCGATCCGGCAAGGAGCGGGAGGTGGTCTAGCGCTTATTCCCGCTAATTGTACATCGGCAGCACCCGGAACACACTTCGATCTGATTTCGGGCGGCATTGAAGATGCATGGGACTATGACGCTATGGATACAATGAGCCTCTTTTGCCTGCCGCACCGCGACCAGACGAAATCCTGATAATGCGCGTATTTCGCCTATTAGATAGAAACACAGTGGGACTCTTTTGCGGCATGATAGGCGTTGTGTCTTTTAGTTTGACCTTACCCATGACGCGAATTGCAGTTAGTAGTCTGGACCCGTTCACCGTCGCAGTATGGAGGGGTATTTTTGCATCTGTCATGGCTTTGCTCATTCTCATCATACTCAGACCACCCCTACCAAAACTATGTGACCTGAAAGCCTTAAGCCTGTGTTCTTTCGGTATTGTATTTGGCTTCCCGGTATTCACTACCCTAGCCATGCAATCGATCAGCGCCTCGCATGGTGCCATCGTCGTCGGTCTATTACCGCTAGCGACAGCAATGGTTGGGGTCGCAATTGGTAAAGAAAGACCGTCGTGGGGGTTCTGGCTCGCAGGACTTATCGGTACTGCCCTGACAATAACGTTTATCCTAAAAAAAACAGAAGGTGAGTTTGCCATAGGCCATATTTACCTCATCTTGGCGGTCATAACTGCGGCAATCGGTTATGCTTACGGCGGACAGATCTCTATAAAATTGGGTGGCTGGCAAACAACTTGCTGGGCACTCGTTATGGGTTTTCCGATTACCTTGGTTGTTGCACTTTTTGTTCCCATGTCCTTGGCTGGCGCGACACTCCCTTCATTTGCCGCCCTGTTATATATTTCTTTAATTTCGCAATTGGCTGGGTTTTTCTTCTGGTATCGAGGAATGGCAATGTCTGGTATTGTCCGAGTTTCACAATTGCAACTCACTCAGTTATTCCTAACTCTGATGTTCTCGGCCTTACTATTGAGTGAACACTTAGGCCGCGATGTGTTGGCATTTGGATTTGCTGTGATTATGGTAGTCTGGATTGGAACCCGGTTAAGAATTCAATAAAAACATACCTTTTGACGTGATGGCTGTTCAACATCGCCATTGTATTGTCGGACAGATAGGAAATGGGAATCTATGACGGGCAAATAAATGTTGATTGATGGTTATATTTGTATCATCCGGCAGTCAGAGGCCGCATAAAAACTTTGGCAAAATCATTAGGCCTGAAAGGTAATTTTAGCTAGTTAGTTAGCCGGTTTCATCAGGCTCAGGCGTTTGTTTTTGATGACGAACCCCAACTCGCCATTGCACAGTTCCAGGGCATCATTGCCGAATAACTCCCGTCGCCAGCCGTGCATGGCGCGCACATCTGCTTCTTCACCAAAAGCCGCAATCAATTCGATATCACTAGCCGAAGCCAGTAATTTTTGGGCAACGTCGCCATCGTCGCACTTCATTTTCAGAAGCACCCTGAGTAGGTCAATGACCGGCCCCAGGCCTCGTGGCATGTCAGGTTTGTGTTGTGGCCTGGGGCAATCTGCATCAGGAATTTCAAGGCCTTTTTTAATGGCTTCAAGCAATCGGGAGCCAGAAGATCCTTCGGCCATTTTACGTCCCAGGCCGCGCGTGCGCTCTAAATCATTTACTGTTTGTGGGGCGTGATGGGCAATTTCCTGCAGGGCCTCATCACGTAAAACACGATTGCGTGGTTGGTCGCGCTTTCTGGCTTCAAGCTCGCGCCAGGCAGCGACTTCTCGCAAGATTGCCAGATAACGCGGTTTGGCGCCTCTTGATTTGATCCGTCGGTATGTCTCATGGGGGTCAGGATCATAGGTTTCCGGCGCATTCAAAATTGCCATTTCCTCGTCGAGCCAATCTTCCCGGCCATTGGCCTTAAGCTTGTCCCGTAGTTTAAGGTAGGCATCGCGCAAATGGGTGACATCGGATAAGGCATAGGTGATTTGGCGGTCGCTTAAAGGGCGTAAAGACCAATCCGTAAAGCGTGATGACTTGTCGATCTGGGCCTTGGTCAATTTGGCGATTAAAGTCTGGTAACCAACAGAATCCCCAAAACCGCAAACCATGGCCGCAACCTGTGTATCGAACAGCGGTGCCGGCACATGCCCCATGAGATGATAAAAAATTTCCAGGTCCTGTCTTGCTGCGTGAAAAACCTTGAGGATGGAAGGATCGTCAAGAAGATCAAATAGCGGTGTCAGGTCAATGCCTGGGGCAAGCGCGTCAATGGCTTTCGCATCATCAGGTCCAGCGACTTGAATCAGGCAAAGCACCGGCCAATATGTAGACTCACGCATGAATTCCGTATCGACCGTAATGAATGGTGTTCCGGAAAGGGTTTTGCAAAAAGCAGCAAGTGACGCAGTGTCAGTAATCATAGGCATGCCCTGACGTATATAGGGAAAATGAGAGAAGGAAAACCCCGTTATCATTGAAACAAAGTGTGAATCTTAAAAAAAGGTTAATAATACTGGCGAAATCCATCGATCACGGTCATAATCTTTTTCTTGGGCAGAGAACTTATAATTATCGGCTGAAAAGCTAGTGAAAATGAATTTCAAGAATAAGACAATGGGGCGCGGGTTTTCCGTAATTGCTTGTACGATGCTCCTTTCTGGTTGTGCTTTGCCTGTGCCATTACAGATAGCATCCTGGGCACTGGACGGAATTTCATTCGTGGCGACAGAAAAATCACTGGCCGATCACGGTATCTCCATGGTTGCTCAAAAAGACTGTGCCTTGTGGCGTGGCATCAAGGGTGACGAGATTTGCAGTGTCGATGACGATAGTGGAACCATTGCAGTTGCCGCCACCGATACCGTCGGGATTGGTGATGACGTTGCCGCATTGGACGAGGTGAGCGAAGAAGATGCCGCTGCCATTGCTGAATTTGAGACGGCTGCTGGAACGCCTGAGATTGCCCCTGCTATTATCGCAAAAGTGAAACCGGAATCAAAAGATGGCCAGCGCTTGTTAATCGCAGGTGTACGCATTTGGAGCGATGCTTTGGATGCGGACATGTATTATGTCATCGGTAGTTTTTCCAGCCGTGACAATGCCCGCCGTTTGATTAGAAAGCATAGTGATCTGGGGCCGGCTGTCATGGCGTCGCGTCTTGATGGGGTCGAAATTTATCGTGTCGCTGTCGGGCCGTTTAATGGCGACCAGAAAAGAAAAATGCATCTCAGGTTAAAAAAATCAGGTATCAGAAATGCCTGGGCGATGCGTATTGATCATCAAAAATGGGCGCTTGCAAGCCCACGGGAACTTCTTGATTCAGGCAAGTCCATTGCTCAGGTTCCTGCCGCTCCAAAGCCCATAATCAAAGCAACACCTGCGCCAAAACAGGTTGTCCAGGATGAAGTTGCTGAAACTCCTGCCACAGAGAACCATGTCCATAAAGACAGGCGCCATCTTGTGATCGGCAGTTTCTCAGAAGTTGATAATGCCCTGAATTTTGCCAGAACCAAGAGTGCCCTGTCGCCGCGTATCATGTCGGTCGAGACATCCAAGGGCTGGCGTCACAGAGTAATTGTCGGGCCTTACGCGAAAGCCGAAGGTATTCAGATTCGCCGCCAGCTGGCCAGTTCCGGTATACAAAAAATATGGGCCCTTAACCTGAACAAGGACGACATCATCCGCGACATTATGTTGGCTAAAACACCTGATCTGCCGGAACTGCCAGATGAAAGCGCTGATGGGCAGATTGCTGAAATTCCGGATACCGCTTCTTCAAGCGACGAGGTGAGTTGGGGCAGCAATCTGGTCAAAAATATTTTTGATATGTTCCGTTCGTCGGATACGGCGAACGTTGTCGGGGTTGTACCGTCGCTCGAAAGCTAATCGGCGTTCCCATTCTTTAATAAAATCTTTTGGCTGGTCAGGCTTTGCGGGTTCTCCTGTCAGGGCCCCGATAGTCTTGTTGTAATCGGGGTGCAGGTCCGCCTGGAACGATAACATTTCGTGTTCTTCCCACTCGATGATGCCAGCCACATACAGGTCCATGCTCAGTTGCACCATCTTTCGAGGGCTCATCTGGCGCAGATCCACAGCCGGAACAGCCGGTTTGCGGCTGGCGGTTCTGTCCATATCCGTAGAGCGGTCCACGCGATTGCCCATGGCAACCGGTAGTTTTTTCTTTACCAGAACCAGTGAACGTTCTGACGCCAGCGGCTCAAGCGGATAGGGGCTGGCTGCCACTTTCATAGTGCGGGCCCTCTGATCTTATAGGAAAAGGGTTGCCCCGCCCGTAATCCTAACGGGCGGGGCGAGGTCTTCACGGTAGGGGAGATCCTCGAGGGAGGGGGGGGATGGTAAGGTATCTCCCGGTTTACCGTGCCCACGTTCATTGCTGCGCTCGTTGTTTGCCCAGGGCGTTACCGCTCAGCTTAGTGCGCAAGTGCTTGGTTTTGTACATGGCTTCATCGGCCCGGCTGATCAGGTCCAGGCCATTATCCTTGGCACCGTATTTCTGCAAACCAAGACTGGCAGAGATTGCGAGCTTGCGGCCATGCCAGTTCACTATGGAATTGTTCAGTTTGTTTTCAACACATTCAGCACGGCTTAAACCGTTTTCCCAGGACGTTCGTGTTAATAACAGGGCGAATTCATCACCGCCTAACCGGCCGACGTAATCCGTATCGCGAATGCCATCAAGCAAGGTGTTGGCAACCTGACACAAAACCTTGTCACCGGCAGCATGGCCACAACTGTCGTTTATGGCCTTGAAGCCGTCCAGGTCGATATACACAAGAACACCTTGTTCCTCGTAACGGTTGGCGTTTGACAGAACTCGTTGCAGGTGGATGTTAAAGCCACGGCGATTGAAAAGACCGGTTAACTCATCAGTCACTGCCAATCTTTCAAGCTCGGCAATGCGACCATGCAATCGGCTGACTAAGGCTTCGGTTTCCCTAGCGGCATCCAAGGCATGGTTGGCGATGACCTGGTTTTCAAGTTGGTTATTGGGTAGCCGCAGACAGCGGACCAATTGATTTATCTTGCTGACCAGGTTTTCCAGATTTGATTGTTCCGGCGCTTCAAAACCCTGTGTGAGCGTTGCTATGTTCAAGACACACCCCTCCAAATGATTTTTTTTGTGGCGAAATAGTTAACAAATACTTCGCCGCTTGCCTTCTTTACCAGCAAGGGTCGTGCCAAATGGGGTTTCGTTTTAAATCAATATGTTAGTAGAATCTTCACCAGGCAATTTTTGCCGGGTATGGACTTTTATAGGGTTCAACAGGGCAAAAGAGTCCGAGTAGCTCGTTAATAAAGCCAGGCTGCGCCGCGCACGCCACTTGAGTCCCCATGGACGTTTGCCAGCAGGCGGGTATCGACCCGGTCAGAGAATACCCACTGATCCCAAAGACTGGGTACGCGGTCGTAAAGCCGGGTGATGTTTGATAGCCCACCCCCCAGGACGATAACGTCCGGGTCCAGGGTATTGATGACACAGGCAAGGGCCCGGGCGAGACGATGCTCATAGCGACTTAGTGCTGCTTCTGCGGCAGGATTGACCAGATTGACAAGGTCCTTGGCTTCGCAGGTTTGACCGCTGTCGCGTTCATAATCGGCGGCCAGACCGGGCCCGGACAGGAAGGTTTCTATGCATCCCTTAAGGCCGCAATAGCATTCAGGTCCGGGGCTTTCCACATCCATGGGCCAGGGCAGGGGATTGTGGCCCCATTCCCCTGCGATGCCATTAATACCGCCGATGGCCTTGCCGTCCACGGCGATGCCTCCGCCAACACCCGTGCCGAGGATAACCCCGAAAACCAAGGGTGCGCCAGCCCCGGCGCCGTCGGTCGCTTCTGATACGGCAAAGCAGTTAGCGTCATTGGCCAGGCGAACCGGGCGCTTAAGCGCCTTGGCCAGATCCTTGTCCAGAGCCTCACCAATGAGGCACGTCGAATTTGCATTTTTGATTAATGAGGTTGCAGGTGAGACGGTGCCAGGAATGCCAATACCGACAGGGGTGTCATTGTCATTGAGGTTGGCCAGGCGCTCCAAATCAGCAACGAGAGAGGCTATGGCCTGGACAGTGCCTCTGTAGTCTCCGGCCGGGGTGGCGACCCTTTGGCGGGCTTTCTCATGACCTTGATCATCAAGGAGAATACCTTCGATTTTTGTGCCGCCAAGGTCGATGCCAATACGCATGGGCTGATTATATCACGATCAGTCAGGCTGGATCGGATAAAGACTCCAGAATTGTGTCATCGGTGAAAGTTGCCGGAAGGAATTTTCCCTTGATGAAGCGAGCACAGGGAAATTGTTCATTACTTGTCCTGGTCACAGGTGCCGTGGAGTCTTCATCGCAAGTTGGGTCGTTGTCACCAATACCACGCACATGCAGAATGGATTTAGTCATGTGCTGTGCAGCGGCCATGGCCTGTGCGTCTTCACAGTCCTGGGCCATGATTGTAACTGTATGGACTTCTTCCGGTGTTTCCGGGTTGACATAGAAGACAGTAAATGGCCGGGCTTCATTTGCCTGTTGGCCGGTTAGTTCTTTGACCTTGTCCTTGGAAGGCATAATTCCAAAATCCTTGTGCCTGCCGGGGCCTTGTTGTTTTTTAGTCTCAGGTTTCGAAAAAGCACGCCCCCTACGCATCTTTTTGAAAGTAACCCCTGAAACGAATTCTTTGTTCTTTTCCCTATGCGACTCGTTGGAATCGCTAGACTCTTTTTTTATCTCAAACTAACTCTCGAATATTGTATATGCTGTATAGTGTCAACAGCCATAACACATCATATAGTGCTGTTTTTGTTGTGAATTGGCCATGAACAGACTCACAATAGAATCAAAAACGGGCTCTCCAAGAACTTGTTTCTTTGCAAGAAAAATTCTGAAAACCCGAAAAAAGAGATTCTTTTCAATACGTTGAATCTGTATGGCCCCGATTAGGTAGATATCTCTCTTGAATCCATATTTTTCAAAGAGATGGCTTGCTGACAGAGCCAGTGGGCGTAAATTTTTTTTTGTAATTTCTTGATATTTGGCGATTTCGGGCTTGGATAAGGGTCGTGAAATCGCAATTTTTTGCATGGATTCGCAGCAGATTCGCACTTTTGTTAACCATAAAACTTACAATATCTTGTGGGCGTTAACCTTTTAGACACAAAAAACCGCTTAATTTCAACGAGTCGCTTATTTATGGTTAATTCGAGGGCGGATCATGTCAGTTGTTGGGCAGCAAGAAACAGAAAAGTTACATTCAGGTGAAAGTCTGACTGGTTTTTCAGGCGGTATTCTTCCCGTTTTTCGTGGTCTTGATGACGTCCCTGTTCCGCAAAAGGAAATTGCAGCAATTCTTGGTGTTACGGCACCGACATTTTCCAAATGGCGGTCGGGGCGCATCAATGTGCCGGATTGTGATCTGGTTCTGTTGACCCTGCTGCTGGCCCACTGGATTGATGAGATGGAAGTTGCCCGGGTGCGCCGGGGCCTCCGCCATGAGGCAAAACTGAAAACAATTCACCGCTGCCTGTTACAACAGGAAACCATAAATCTGGCATTGCCGCCCCAGAAAGTCCGCGATGGGTCTCACCGATTTCGTGAATGGTGGTTTCGCGAAGGTGAACAGTCTTCAATAACGCCCAGGATGGCGTCTTAATAATAAAAAGAGAGATCTATTAGAATGAGCCATCTTGACGGTATTACCCACGACGGGCTGAAAACGGCACTGGGCATAAAGGAAAACTATCGGGCTCACGAGCCTATTTGCCTGCCCGGCGAGGAAGCAAGGATACTGCTGCCTGAGAACCTGATGAATCATCATGTTGATTTGCAGACCATGGAAGACCCGCTGGCCCTGTCCATGATGGCAACCCGTGATCCGGAATCGCCTATGGCGCTTGCGGCGGCTACTCGCTTGAGCCCTTTGGGGCAAAAATCACCCCTGATTAAAGGTGTTTTTCAGGTGGTTGGAGAAACCACCAAGCACCCCCTGATCGCCAAATGCATTTCACTGATAACCGATAGCGCGTTTAGTCCGGAAGCCATAAGCAAGGTTCGCGATCACGCCAGCAATTATATTATAAGCAGTCGCAGGGAATACACTTTGGCCCTGCGTCAGAACTTACAGGCGTTGTTGGATGGTTCAATCGCGCCCCGGTATTTTGTAAGTGAGTTCTTCGAGCTAACCGAAGCGGGCAACATGCGTAGTGACATTCGTAAAAAACTGGTGCTTAGCTTGTTGCTATCGGAAAACATTCGCCCATCTATCAAGTTTTTGTTTCTGGAAAACTTTGATCAACTGCCACAGGCAGTTAAAAAGGCCATTGTCAGTGAAGTGATGAAGGCAGAGCCCAGCCATCACATGGAAATATTCAAAGAAGAATTGCGCTGGATGACCTCGAAAGCGGCAAAAAACACTGAAGGTGTCGCGCCAAAGACGGCTGAACCTCAGGAAGCTGTCAAAGCGAAGCCGGTTTTGGATAAAAGAGGTAAGGCCAAGCCGCGGCCCTGGCGCCCTGGCGAGCGCGCAGTCAGCCCAATAACATCAGAAGTGTCCTGGCACTAGATTCGATTAGGCGTGTGGATCTGATTGCTCTTTGAGAAACGGGGCTAAGCTTAAACAGCTATAGATGCTTTTTGATCATCAAAGGACAAGGTTGCCCCGGTCCCACAATAGAGCCCATACAGGGTCTCGATAACGGCGCTGGCTTCTTCACCGGCTAATGAATAATGAATGGTCTGTGCCTCACGACGGGTCGAGACAAGGTCATCACGACGTAGGCGGGCAAGGTGTTGAGACAGGGCCGACTGGCTAAGCCCGACGATCTTTTCAAGTTCACCGACGCATTTTTCACCGGGAACCAATTGGCAAAGAATCATCAAGCGGTGTTGATTGCTCATGGCCTTCAGCAACGTGCTGGCACGTCTTGCGTTGTCCTGGATCCGCTCCAGATCAATCACCGCTTTATCTGTCTCGCTCATATTTCCCCTCCATAGGGCGCTAGTCGTCTTTAGTTTCCCACATAGTGGGAATTATTTTGTCAGTTTGCTAATTTATATATACATAATATAAGACCAATCAGCCAGAATTAATTCAACAATAAATGCTGCGATGCAGCGTTTGTTTTTTGGTTTTTACATTGTTGATTAAAAATCGTGAGGCAGTCGCATACGTAAATAAATATTTTATATCAAATACTTAAATAATAAATTGACTGTGCCCGTTTATAGAAAAGATGCCCGGGTGGCGAGAGATGCCATGCTTATAGAGAGTCGTTGTGGATGATAAAAATAAATAAATGCTGCACTGCATATAAAAATATCCAACATAAAAGCAATTCAAACATCCAAAAGGGGTAGTGATTCTGTCGTCGGCATGCTGTAGATTTGCGGCTAACAAAAATGAATAATTTGGCAACAGGGGCGGGGGATGACAGATACAATTACGTTGGATGTTAAGGGGCTGGGCTGCCCTGTTCCTATTCTCAGGGCCAATCGTGCGGTTAAGGAAATGATTCCAGGTGACGTGCTTGTGGTGTTGGCCACAGATTCAGACGCCCCACAGGATTTCGAAATTTTTTGCGACACGACAGGACATAATTTTCTCGGTTGCAAAAAAGACAACGAAACTTTTGTTATCCGGCTTGAGGTTATTTAGACCTGCTTATTCCGCACTAACCACGTCACCTTTGTGTTGATGATTTTTTTCGGCGACGCCGGAAACAAGTGACATGAGTGGTGGTATGATTGCCAGTGTCAGCAGGGCCGAAAGCGTCAGTCCGCCAACCACCACAGATCCCAAACCACTGTACAATTCTGAACCCGCCCCGGGGAAGACGACCAACGGCAACATGCCAAACACACTAGTCAGGGTCGACATGAAGATCGGCCTGATCCGGTTGCGGGTGGCGGCAATCAGGGAGTCTTCATAGTTCAAGCCCTCTTGGCGATGGTGATAAAGGGTCTGGTGGACCAGCAAAATGGCGTTGTTGACGACGATACCCACAAGAATAACAAAGCCCAACAGGGTTAGCATATCCAACGGGTGGGGTGCGAATAAGTTGAGGATCGCAAGCCCGCCAACACCACCAGCGGTGGCCAGGGGCACCGAAAAAATAATGATCAATGGGTAGATGAAGCTTTCAAACAGCACCGCCATAACCAGATAGACAATCAGCACGGCGATAATCAGGTTGACCACCATATGGTCCCAGGCTTCAGTCAGTTTGTCGGCGGTGCCTGACAGTCGGATATTAACCCCCGGCGGCAAGCCGCCAGCACGAAGGACGTCAATAACCTTCTCTTGCAGCATCTCCATGGCCGCTTCAAGGGGGATGTCCGGGGCCGGGCGAACTTCAAGGGTGACTGTGCGTTCGCGTTCCTTGTGGAGGATTTCTGTCGGGCCTGAGGTCACCCGTACATCGGCAAGGGAGTTGACCGGGATAATATCGCCGGAACGTGTCACGATGGGCAGGTTGCCAATGCCTTGCGTTGCCGTAATGCGGTTTTGCGGGCCTTTCAGGGCCAAATCAATACGCTTGCCCTCGACGGTAATCTCGGCGACGCGAAAATCATCATTAAAGGCATCAACGGTCTGGCTGAATTCACGGGCGCTAACGCCGTTATCGGCCAGGCGCATGGGGTCTGGATAAATACGAACTTCAGGTGCGCCCAGTTCAAGTCCCGGTTTCGGGCGCAACTGGTTGCCGTCCTTGCGTGGGAGAAGCTGCGAGATAATGCCGGTCCCCTTTAAGGCAACATCGAGAACTTTTTCAAGATCCGGTCCGGAAATATCCACATTGATGGATCGCCCACCACCAATGGCGCGACCAAACAGGGATGGCTGGGTGATAAAGCCAAAAGTGCCCGGTTCCTTGAAGACGGGCTTTCTGAGTACCGGGATCAATTCGGCGACCCGGGAAGGGTCAATACTGCTGGCCCCGACAAAGGTTGTCGAGGATCGTGCAACGAAGAAGAAATTTTTGATCTTGGGTGGTTTTCCGGGCTCAGACTCAGGGCCGGTTTCCTTGACCCATAAGGGACGCACCGCGGCCTCAACTTCCTTGGCGATGCTGGTTGCTGTGCCCAGATTATAACCCGGCGGCGGCAATAAAACGCCAAATATCAGATTGCGATTGCCTTCCGGCAGGTATTCCAGTTTTGGCAGGAAGACGGCGGAAAAGGCGATGGTTGAAACACACAGGCCAAGGACGATCGAAATAGCCAGCTTCTTGCTGTGGACCACCGCGTGGGTAAAGGCCTCAGCCTTGTTGATGAAGTTATCGGCAAAATTGTCAATGAAAGGCAGCTTCCGGACGGCATTTTCCGATGGGTCTTTTCTAAGCAAGCGGTTGGAAAGGGCCGGTATAAGGGTAATGGCGACAACCAGTGACAAGGTGACGGCGACGGAAATGGCAACCGCGATATCGCGGAAAAGCTGGCCGATTTCAAGCTCCATAATCAGGATTGGCATAAACACCAGAACTGTTGTCAGCGCCGACACAAGCACTGCCCCCCAGACCTGCTGGGCCCCCAAATAAGCCGCGACGGCAACGGGTTTACCTTCTTGTCGTAATCTGTAGATATTTTCCAATACGACAATGGCGGCGTCGACAACCATGCCTACGGCAAAGGCAATACCGGCCAGTGAAATGACGTTGATGGAGCGACCCATAGCGGCCATGGCGACAAAGGAGCCAACCACGGAAACTGGAATCGCCAGCGACACAATTAATGTTGCAGAGCCAGAGCGCAAGAAAAGAAACAATATGAGCGCTGCCAAAGTGCCACCGATATAGATGTTCTGTTGAACAAGATCGATGGCCGAATTGATGTAGACGGTCTCGTCATAAACCTGCTCGAGAACAAGGTCCTCGCCGGGCAGGAAGATGGTGTTTAGTTCTTTCACTGCGGTGCGGATGCCATCCATAGTGTCAATTACATTGGCCCCGGTTTCGCGTACCGTATTCATGGCAATGGCCGGCCTGCCCAAGTGACGGATCGTGGCCGTTGCTTTTTTGTAGCCAAACCCGACGGTGGCGATATCGCCGATCGTCACACGCGCGACACCCCCGGACTGGTCATTTCCGATGCTTCGAACGACCACCGCACTGACTTGTTCTGCGGTAGTAAGGTCGCCTTCCGTACGGACAACATAGCGGCGTTTACCTTCTTCAATATCACCGGCTGACACAGACGAATTGGCCGATGACAAGGCGCTGACAACCTGAGGTACCGTTAAGCCGTAGTGGGCCATCTTGGCCGGATTGACGATAACTTCCATCTGGCGCTTGGTCTCGCCGTATACATTAACAAGGGCAACACCGGGAACCCGTTCCAGGCGGTCCTGGATAACGTCTTCAACATAGTCGCCGTAGGTATGTATTTCGCGCTCGTTATCACCGGTACGCGTTAGGGTGAACCAGGCGATGGGGCTGTCTTCGCTGCCAGCGGTATCAAGGGTTGGCTGGCTCGCTTCTTCAGGATAATCACCGACCCGGTCCAGCCTGTTGGCGACCAGAAGCAGGGCCTTGTCCATATCCTGGGTGATAGAGAATTCCAAGGAGATCGAGCCACGTCCATCACGTGAACGGCTCGACATGTCATCAAGGCCTTCAAGGCCACGCAGAACCTCTTCCTGACGGTTGACGATTTCACGCTCTATTTCAGCAGGGGCCGCACCGACCCAGTTGGTCCGCACAGAAATTACCGGTTTTCTGACATCCGGAGTTAGCTGGATAGGGATCGTGTTCAAGGCGACCAGCCCGAACATGATAGTCATCAACACCGCCGCCATGACGGCGATGGGACGCTCGATGGCGAGTTTGATAAGGTTCATATCAGGATGTTACTTTCTGCCCGGGGCGCAGGCGCTCATTGCCGCGCACGACGACTGTGTCGCCTGCCTTCAAACCATCAAGGACAACGAAACGTTGTCCAATGGCTTCACCCAGCTTTACCGGGCGAATGTTGGCTGCGCCATCTTCAACAATAAAGACGATGTTCTGACCCTTGCGATTGATCACCGCATCTTTATGGACCGTGACGACATTGCGGGCTTCGCCTGCAGGTATGGCCAGGACGACGCTTTGGTTGGTCGCCAGATTGGGTTCCTGGACACTGAAATTGATGGTGAAGCGCACCGTACGTGTCCGGGTCAGCGGGTCTTCATCAGGTACCACAGCGCGCACACTTGCCGGTAAGGGGGATTGATCCTGACCATTAGCTGCTTCCAGCCGGAACGAAATATTCGTTCCCGGTGTCAGCCCGCTGATTCTTTTGGCCGGGACGCTGGCTTCTATTTCAAGATGTTGGTCGTCAATAAGATCAACAACGTCACTGCCCACATTAACGTAGGCACCAACATCAATGTAGCGCTTGGAGATAACACCGGGGAAGGGGGCCCTGATTTTGGCGTTATACAAATTGATTTCCGCTAACTTTTGATTGGCCTGGCCGCGGATCCAGGATGCCTTGGCTTCAGCCATGGCGCTTCTGGCGCTGGCCACTTCAAGGTTTTTGTCTTCAAGTCGAGCCTGGGAGAAGGCTGCGGACTTCTTCAGGCGCTTCAGGCGTTTTAGCTCCTGTGATCTAAGATCAAATGTTGCCTTTGCTTTTTCCAGGGCGGCCTTGGCCTGGTTTGCTTCGGCCTTGGCCAATTGATAACGCCAGTCCAGGCTGTCATCAACCAGAAGGGCAATCACATCACCTTTGTCAACACGGTCACCGACTTTGACCTTCATCTCGCCAATGGGGCCAGAGATACGAGCCGCAATGACGCCCGCCTTGGCGGCAATCAGGCGACCGATCACCGGCACTGTCTGCTTCAGGGGTTCAGCCTTTACCTGATCAACAACAACCGGGGTTGCCTGCTGGGCCACAGCGGATGACGTTATCAATAGCACGCTCAGTACACAGACAGAAAACAGCCGGGTGATTTTCAAGTCAGTCACGTTGGGACCTTTCGGCGGAAAAACAAAAAAGACATATGTCGTTACAGGGTTTTATCCTAATTCATGGTTGTTTCAACCTTTTCTGTATCAAGGCTTTGTGAGTGCTTGACAACAGCACTGGCAAGCTCTGCGACATTCCTACACAATACAGTATGAGCACTCATCTTTATACACACGACGTCTGCCTGGAACACGCCCCCGGTCCGCAGCATCCCGAACGGCCTGATCGACTGCGCAGTGTTATGAAAGCCCTTGATGGTGAGGCTTTCACGAAGCTCGTCAGATTGGATGCCCCGAAGGCAACTTTGCCTCAGATCGAGCGGGTTCACACGGCGCAATATATTTCGGAAATTTTTGCCTCCGTCCCGGAAAGCGGGTTGTCTCATATTGATCCTGATACGGCTATGTCCCCTGCAAGTGGTGACGCCGCTTTGCGCGCCGCCGGGGGAGCATGTGCAGCCGTTGATGCGGTTCTGAGTGGCGAGGCGACAAATGCCTTTTGTGCCACGCGTCCCCCCGGTCACCATGCGGAGCCTTCTCGTGGAATGGGTTTTTGCCTGTTTAATAACGTTGCTATTGGCGCCATGCAGGCGCGGGATGTTCACGGCATTAAACGGGTCTGTGTGGTAGATTTTGATGTCCATCACGGCAATGGCACCCAGGCGGCGTTCGAGTCCCATCAAGATTTTTTTTATGCCTCGTCTCACCAATCTCCGGCTTATCCGGGCAGTGGTGATGAGGACGACTGCGGGCCCAAGGGCAACATTGTTAATGTGCCGCTGCCGCCGGGGACGGGCTCGGCACTGTTTCGTCGTGTCTATGAGGATCGGATCCTTCCGGCCCTCAGGGAATGGAAGCCTGAATTGCTGATGATTTCCGCCGGTTTTGATGCCCATGCCCGCGATCCCCTGGCGCAGCTTGAACTGGTTGACGACGATTATAGCTGGGTCACAAGGCAGTTGCTGGAGGTTGCTGAAGACTGTTGCGAGAACAAGGTTGTTGCCCTTCTTGAAGGGGGCTATGACCTTGAAGCCTTAAGCGCTGGTGTCGCTTTAATGGTCAGTGAATTATTGGCGGTTGCCGATTGAGCTGTCCATGCTTAGATTGAGCCGGATTATAGTGAACAAAGACGGCAAACAGAAACATGGCTAAAAACAGTATTCCTTCCGATATCGCCAAGTTGAGCTTCGAGGATGCCCTTGAGCAGCTTGAAGACATTGTGCGCGAACTGGAAGAAGGCTCTGGCGAACTGGATGCATCCATCAAGGCCTACGAGCGTGGGGCGCATCTAAAACGTCACTGCGAAAGCAAATTGAAGGAAGCCCAGAATCGGGTCGAAAAGGTTGTCCTTGGCGCCGATGGCGCGGCCGGACTGGCCCCTGCTGATCTGGATTGATTAAGGTGGCAGATTTCCAAACAGTCCTCGCCGACGCGGCAGGGGAAGTCACTCTTACCCTGGAGCGCATGCTGCAAATGCATGACGACCCGGAAGCAGAGCTGATAGAGGCCATGCGCTACGCCACGCTTGACGGCGGCAAGCGGATACGTCCTTTTTTGACTCTGGCCACAGCGGATTTATTCAACGTTAAACGTGCCCGTGCCTTGCGGGTCGCGGCTGCTATCGAGATGGTGCATTGCTATTCGCTGGTTCATGACGATTTACCGGCCATGGATGACGATGAACTGCGCCGGGGCCAGCCAACTTGTCACATTAAATTTGGCGAGGCGACGGCAATCCTTACCGGGGATGCGCTGTTGACCAAGGCCTTTGAAGTACTGGCCGATGATGATACCCATTCAGACCCCCACGTTCGTTCCGATCTTGTCATGGTCTTGGCTAAAGCGGCAGGGCCGGAAGGCATGGTCGGCGGACAGATGCTCGACCTGATTGCCGAAAGCGAAGATTTGAACATGCCTGAGATCACCCGTCTGCAACGCATGAAGACTGGTATGTTGATTGCGGTATCGTGCGAAGCCGGGGCGATCCTTGGTAAAGCATCTGACGGTGCAAAGAACGCCCTGCGTGCCTACGCCCACGATCTGGGACTGGCTTTCCAGATTGCCGATGATTTACTTGATGTTGAAGGCGACGAGATAACCGTTGGCAAGAAGACCGGCAAGGATGAAGAGGCTGGCAAGGCGACTTTTGTCTCTCTTTTGGGGGTGGAGCGGGCCCGCGATCAGGCTGAAGCATTGGTCGCCCAGGCATGCGAACACCTTGATCTTTTTGGCGAAAAGGCGGACTCTCTAAAGAACATGGCGCAATTCGTCATTAAACGTAGCGCCTGATGGATGTAACGTGAGCGATACCCACAATACCCCGCTGCTGGATACGGTTTCAAAGCCCGCTGATATCAGGGACTTTTCCGCAGAACAGCTAACCCAACTGGCCGAAGAACTGCGCCGGGAAACCGTGCGCGTGGTCTCCATTACCGGTGGCCATCTGGGGGCTAGTCTGGGCGTTGTCGAACTGGCAGTTGCCCTGCATCATGTCTTTGATACCCCGGATGATCGTTTGATCTGGGATGTGGGCCATCAGTGCTATCCCCATAAGATTCTCACCGGACGCCGTGAAAAGATGCTGTCGCTCAGGCAGGGTGGGGGCCTTTCCGGTTTTACCAAGCGTAGCGAAAGTGAATATGACCCGTTTGGAGCGGGTCATTCTTCGACCTCGATTTCTGCCGCGCTGGGCATGTCCGTGGCCCGTGATTTCAAGGGCGAGAATAATAACGTTATTGCCGTTATCGGCGATGGTTCCATGAGTGCTGGCATGGCTTACGAAGCCATGAACAATGCGGGCTCCATGGATTCCCGCCTGATTGTCATTCTGAATGACAATGATATGTCCATTGCACCGCCTGTCGGTGCCATGAGCGCCTATCTGTCCCGGCTGATTTCATCCAAGTCCTATCGTTCAATTCGCCATTTTGCCAAGGAAATGTCCAAAAAATTCCCACGCCCCATTGAAGAGGCGGCTCGCCGGGCTGAAGAATACGCCCGTGGCATGGTGACAGGTGGCACCCTGTTCGAGGAACTGGGATTCTTTTATGTTGGCCCAATTGATGGTCATAATCTTGATCATTTGCTTCCGGTCTTGAACAACCTCCGCGATGAAAAGGCAACCGGGCCAGTGCTGTTGCATGTGGTTACCCAAAAAGGCCATGGCTATGGCCCGGCAGAACTATCCGCAGACAAGTATCACGGTGTTTCCAAGTTTGATCTGGTGACGGGCGAAATGGAAAAAAGCACGGCAAACACGCCGTCTTATACAAAGGTTTTTGCCAAAGCCCTGATTGCCGAGGCGGCGGCGGATGAGAAAATCACCGCGATCACGGCGGCCATGCCTTCAGGAACCGGGCTTGATGATTTTGGGGAGAGTTTCCCCGAGCGCACGTTTGATGTGGGAATTGCCGAACAGCATGCGGTGACCTTTGCCGCCGGTATGGCCAGCGAAGGCTTTAAGCCGTTCGTGGCCATTTATTCCACTTTCCTGCAACGGGGCTACGACCAGCTCGTGCACGATGTTGTTTTGCAGAATTTGCCGGTTCGTTTCGCCATTGATAGGGCCGGACTGGTTGGGGCGGATGGGGCTACCCATGCCGGGGCCTACGATCTGGCTTACCTGTGTTGCCTTCCGAATATTGTCGTTATGGCTCCGTCCGATGAGGCCGAACTCATGCATATGACGGCAACCGCTGCGGCTATTGCTGATGGACCCTCCGCCGTGCGTTATCCGCGTGGAAACGGCATCGGGGTCGAGATGCCTGAAAAAGGTGAGGTCCTTGAAATTGGCAAGGGACGTATTATTCGCGAAGGATCGTCCATTGCAATTCTAAGTTTGGGTGGGCGCATGCAGGAATCCCTGAAAGCGGCGGACGAACTGGCTGCCATGGGCTATTCCACAACTGTCGCCGATGCCCGCTTTGCCAAGCCGCTGGATCAAGACCTGATCCGCAAACTGGCGACTTCCCACGATGTCCTGATTACTATCGAAGAAGGAGCATCCGGTGGTTTTGGGGCCCATGTCATGTCGTTTATGTCCCATGAAGGTCTGCTCGATGGGAACCTTAAAATGCGGGTGATGACCTTGCCCGACAGGTTGATGCATCACGATGCCCCAGATAAACAATATGATGAAGCCGGCCTGAGTGCCCCCGCTATTATTGATGTGGCGTTGAAGGCGCTGGGTCGTGAAAGCAATGCGGCGCGCGCCTAACAGCTAATCAGGATTCCCCATGAGCAAAGCGACAAAGTGCAGGCTTGATCAATTGCTTGTTGATCGCGGACTGGTCGAAAGTTGCAGCAAGGCGCAAGGGTTGATTATGGCCGGCAAGGTCTATAGTGAGACCCGTCGTCTGGATAAATCAGGCCAACAAGTCAGCCAGGGAATCCCCATAGAAATCAAAGGGCAGGATCATCCATGGGTCTCCCGTGGGGGGCTTAAATTGGTTCAAGGCATTGAATTCTTTGACATTCATCCACAAGACCTCACCTGCCTTGATGTTGGTGCCTCAACCGGCGGCTTCACGGATGTGCTTCTTTCTGGTGGTGCTAAAAAAGTCTATGCAGTTGATGTTGGGCACGGTCAGTTAGCCTGGAAACTGCGCCAGGATGACAAGGTTGTCGTGATGGAACGCACCAACGCGCGCCACCTGAGAGCTGATGATATTCCTGAGCCCATAGACCTGATTGTCTGTGATGCCAGCTTTATCGGTTTGCAAACCTTGCTTCCAGCGGCGTTGGCATTGGCTGCACCGGGTGCATTTCTTATCGCTTTGATCAAACCGCAATTTGAAGTGGACAAGGGCATGGTCGATAAAGGCGGGGTGGTTCGTGATCCTGAATTGCACGGCGAGGTATGTGAAAAAATTAAGGGCTGGCTCGAAAGCCAGCCCGGATGGTCTGTTTTGGGGATAACCGAAAGCCCAATCAAAGGTCCCGAGGGAAATCGAGAATTCTTGATTGGTGGTCTATTCAGTGGTGTTAAACCTTGAGGGAGGTCAAGGTTTAAGCAACTGAAATCCCGGAAACAGAGCCTTTATCTTTTCTTGGGGTAATGGTGCGGGCAATTTCATCACCGGAACGCTTTTTCGCCTGTTCCAGATCATAAGCCATCTGCAAATTCAGCCAGAACTCCTCGCTGGTTGAGAAATAGCGGGCCAGGCGAAAAGCCGTATCCGCATCAATGTGACGATCCGCATCGACGATTGCCGCGATATGACTGACCGGCAGACCAACATCACTTGCCAGTTCTTCCTGGGTCAGGCCCAAGGGCTTGATGAAGTCACTCAAAAGAATATCACCTGGCGGTATGTCAGACGGTTTAATGCAATCTTTGGCAAGGACCGGTTTTTGCTCAGGCATGGCCGGTGGCTCGTCGAATATTTCAGTTTCAAGATCCGCTTCACGCCAGGCTTTCAGGCCACCGATCATATTGATGGGCGGGGTGTGCCCTGCTTTGATCAGCATCTTGGCGGCAGCAGCAGAACGCTTGCCAATGGCGCAGTGCATGACCAGCTTTTTGATATGAATACGCGGGAAGGTATCCGGATCAAGCACGGAAAGCGGCACCAGCATGGCACCGGGGATATGTTCCTGTTCAAACTCAGACGTCTCACGAACATCGACAAGCAGGGCTTCACCTGTGGTCAGCCACTTGGCGACGGTTTCAACATCGGCTTCTTCCAGCACAATTTCTTGCGGTTCAGTATTCATAGCTGTCTCGTCCTTGAGGGTATTAAGCACACTTATTGAATGTTAGACGTAAATATAAATACACAATTATAAATGTCAATTAAAAGATTAAATACAAATTAAATATGTTATTTGTAGTGTTTTATATAACTAATTGATAAATAGGGTGAAATTTCGTCAGGACGGGCAACACGGACAATATTAGAAAAATATTATAAACCGCATTGTGCACGAAAACGCAAGAGATGATCAACAAGCACTAAGGCCAGCATGGCCTCACCAACGGGCACGGCGCGGATGCCAACACAAGGGTCATGACGACCCTTGGTGACAATCTCGACATTTTCGCCCTTTTCATTCACGCTCATGCGGGGGATGGATATGCTGCTCGTCGGTTTGACGGCGAAGCGGGTAATGATTTCCTGGCCCGAGGATATCCCACCCAAAACACCACCGGCATTATTGGACAAAAATATTGTCTGGCCATCATCATCGACGCGCATTTCATCGGCGTTATCTGGTCCACTAAGGGCGGCGGCGGCAAACCCGGCACCGACCTCCACACCCTTGACGGCCGGGATGCTCATCATGGCCCCTGCAATATCCGCATCCAGACGGTCGAACACAGGCTCGCCCAATCCGGCGGGAATGCCACTGGCCGTCACTTCGATAACACCACCAGTGGATGATCCTTGTTTGCGAATGCCATCCAGATAGGATTCCCATTGGATGGCTGCCTCCCCGTCCGGGCAAAAGAAGGGATTGTTGTGAATTTCATCCCAGTCCCAACGCTCACCGTCAATCAGATTTGGCCCCATTTGCACCATGGCACCGCGAATAAGGACAGGGTTTCCAAGAACCTCATTTAAGACCTTGCGGGCGACGGCCCCGGCGGCGACGCGCATGGCCGTTTCACGGGCACTTGAGCGCCCGCCACCACGATAATCACGAATGCCGTATTTCTGAAAATAGGTGAAGTCCGCATGGCCAGGGCGGAACTGGTCCTTGATGTTGCCATAATCCTTGGAGCGCTGGTCTTCATTGGTAATCATCAAAGCCAGTGGTGTGCCAGTCGTCTGGCCGTCGAATACACCAGATAGAATCTGGACTGTATCTGATTCCTGGCGCTGGGTTGTGTATTTGGATTGGCCCGGGCGGCGCTTGTCCACATAGGGTTGGATATCGGTTTCGCTAAGGGGGATGCGTGGCGGCACCCCATCAATAATACAGCCGATGGCAGTACCGTGGCTTTCGCCAAAGCTGGTAACCGTGAAAAGCTGACCGAAGGTGTTTCCGGACATGGGTGTTCCTTAGACGGTTGAAATGTCGGGGGCGTCAACCGCCTTCATGCCGACAGTACTGTAACCACAGTCAACATGATGGGTCTCGCCGGTAACACCGCTGGAAAGATCACTTAACAAATAGACCCCGGCGCCACCAACATCATCCAGGCTGACATTGCGCCTGAGCGGGGAATTGAATTCATTCCATTTAAGGATATAGCGGAAATCACCAATGCCCGATGCGGCAAGGGTCTTCATGGGGCCAGCGGAAAGGGCATTGACGCGAATGCCCTGGCCACCAAGATCTTCAGCCAGATAGCGCACGCTGGCCTCAAGGGCGGCCTTGGCGACACCCATGACGTTGTAATGGGGGATGACTTTTTCCGCCCCGTAATAGGTCAAGGTGATCAGCGAACCACCTTCGTTCATCATTGGTACTGCACGCTGACAAACTGCTGTAAAGGAATAGCACGAAATATCCATTGTCCGGGTGAAGTTGTCCCGGCTGGTATCAATGTATTTTCCTTTAAGTTCTTCTTTGTCCGAATAGGCAATAGCGTGAACGATAAAATCAATCTTGCCCCACTTTTCCTTCAGGGTATCGAAGGTTTTGTCCAGGCTGTCCATGTCCGTAACGTCACATTCAAGGATGATGTCCGATCCCAGCTGTTCGGCCAGAGGTGTAATTCGTTTCAACAGGGCCTCGCCTTGATAGGTAAAGGCAAGCTCGGCACCTTGTGCACTCGCAGCGCTGGCAATACCCCAGGCAATGGAGCGGTCGTTGGCGACGCCCATAATCAGGCCTTTTTTGCCGTGCATCAGTGGTTTGGGAGACGTCATTTGTAGGCCCTCATTGGTTTTGCTATTGAAGAATCACATGCTACACGAAATACAGGTCCCTAATAAAGTGGGACGAGGGGTGTTTAAAGCCTTTAATATTCAAAATCACTAAAAGCGGTAAGCAGCAAAGAGCCATGAGTATCGAAAAACTGAAGTTATTAGGCCCTTATATGGCCCATATTGGGCGGCATTATTACGAAGTTCGTTGCCGCACGATCGCCGCCTCATTGAGCTATACGTCTTTATTGGCCATGGTGCCTATGGTTGCGATTATCTTCGCAGTATTGGCGGCAGTACCAGCCCTGGAAGAGTTTCGCACTGAAATTCAGGGTTTCGTGTTTGACAATTTGATGCCGGAATCCGGGGACATCTTCAGGGAATACTTTGACGGCTTTGTTGCCAACGCCGGAAAAATGACAGGTTTTGGCATTGTCGGATTGGCAGTAACAGCAATGATGTTGATCAATACCATTTTCATGGCAATGGACCTTATATTTCATGTGGAAAAACCCCGCCCCATATATCTCAGGCTTGGTGTTTATCTGGGGGTTTTGATTGTCGGTCCCATGGTTTTGGCGGCCAGTTTCTCCCTGGCCACATATATTATGACCATGACCAAGGCTTTAGGTATCGATGCCTTTACCGGGTTATTGGGGCGTTTGACCCGCTTTGTTCCGGCGCTTATTCTTATTCTCGGTTTTTCGACCTTTTACAAAGTGGTGCCCAGTCGCCGGGTTGAATGGCGTGACGCTCTGTTGGGGGGATTGATTGCAGGATTGCTTTTTGCCGGGCTTAGGTGGTTGTTTGGTATTTATCTGATTTATTTCCCGACATATCAGGCGATCTATGGGGCGCTTTCAGCGGTGCCGGTTTTTCTGGTCTGGATGTTTGCTTCATGGACGGTGATATTGGCAGGGGCTGTTATTGCTGCTTCTGGCCCAAGTTGGCGCCGCAGGGATAGCTAGTGCTCTAGTCAGTTTTGGTCTTTTTAGAGCGACCATCTGATTTTGGTTTCAAGCCAACTCCGCGCACATCATAGTCATTTTTATCGGCCATTTTTGTCGCGAAATCGATCAGTTCTTTGTCGTGGGTCTTGGGCAAAACCACTTTCAGGGTAACAAACTGATTGCCTTTTGTTTTCTTCTTTTTGTTTTCGATACCTTTGCCTTTAAGGCGCAAAATATTGCCAGTGTTTGAGCCGGCCTTGATATTTAATTTAACCGGGCCATGAATTGTCGGCACTTCGATGCTGGCGCCAAGGACGACTTCAGGCAGGGAAACAGGCAGTTCCACATGCACATCATCGCCGTCGCGGCGGAATAACTCATCGGGTTTGACGAGAATTTCCACATGGGCGTCGCCGTTTTTGCCGCCACCGATGCCATCCATGCCCTGGCCTTTCAGGCGCAGCACCTGGGCATTTTTGGTGCCAGCCGGGATGGAAACGGCAAGGCGTTTGCCATTGGTCATGCTGACCGTCTTGTTGGCACCAAGGGCGGCATCAATGAAATCCACTTTAAGTGAATAGGAGACGTCCGAGCCATCAATCCTCAGGCTGTTATTTCGCCGTGTGCCCTGGCGTTTGAAGAAGTCTTCAAAAGGATTGTGCGCGCGTCCCCGTTGGTTGTAGCCCCCCGGGTGTTGGCTCCGTCTATGATTGACGGTGTTGCCCATGGCGTCAATTTCACCCCGGTCGTAACGGCCGCGTTTGTCCTCGTCGGAAATAATATCATAGGCCGTCGATAAATCCTTGAAGCGGTCTTCGGCTTTGGGGTTGTCGGGGGAGCTATCGGGATGAAGCTCGCGCGCCAGTTTGCGATAGGCTTTTTTTATGGCCTGTGCACTGGCATTGCGCGCGACGCCAAGGGTGTCATAAGGGTCTCTCATTCGACGATTTTCCAAGTGCCGTCTTCTTGGCGGCAAGCACGGCCAGTGGCTTCTTCTTCTTGTCCATCAATTATCACTGTCGATTCAAAATCGCGGCATACCACGCCATTTTGGGGGATGGGTTCAGTGGTTGGGGTATAGGTTCCCGAATTCCCGGAATCCGGATTACTCCAGGTCTTGGTTTGCCCGGCATCAGCCGTTTCCAGGGTCTCCTGGGCGGTTTCATTTGCCGATTTTTGATCCATTTCATGCAGGTTGCGGCCAATGGTTCTGCCCAGCCAGGAGCCAAATATAGCGCCTAGTCCTGCCCCAAGTACTTTGCCGTCGCCAGAACCTATTTTAGCGCCAAGGACGCCACCGATCACCACCCCGGCGGCAGTTCCCATCTGCTCACTTTGTTTTGATCCTTCCCCGGCACAGGCGGAAATCAGGAACAGGGATAATATTAACAGGGGAATTTTTTTCATGATCATGACGCGGGGCCTTGACGCTCAGGTTGGTTAGCACGAAAATTAATAATCAGAATCATAATAATATTCCAATGATACTCCAAGGAAGCCATGACTGTCACCACGCAGCACGATCCTATCGAATTATTTAAGGACTGGCTGGGCGAAGCTGATCGCACAGAACCCAACGACGCCAATGCCATGAACCTGGCGACGGTGAACGCAGATGGTGTGCCATCGTCACGCATGGTGCTGTTGAAAGACGTCGATCAGCACGGCTTCACCTTTTACACCAATTTGGGCAGCCACAAGGCCCAGGACATTGCGGCTAATCCCGGGGCGGCACTGTGTTTCCACTGGAAGTCCCTGAAGCGTCAAGTCCGTATAGAAGGCACGGTTAAAGCTGTTGATGAGGCAGAGGCCGACACGTATTTCGCATCGCGAGACCGGGCCAGTCGCATTGGGGCATGGGCCTCAAAACAGTCCCAGGTCCTTGCCGGGCGTTTTGATCTGGAAAAACGGGTCGCCGAATTTACGGCTAAGTTTCATGTTGGTGACGTTCCCCGGCCGGAATTCTGGTCCGGTTATCGGGTTTTTCCCACGCTCATTGAATTTTGGACCGACAAGCCATTTCGACTGCATGAAAGACTGGTTTATCATCGTGCTGATGACGGGTGGACGACAGAAACCCTGTATCCTTAAGTGGTAATGTTAGCAAGAACATGAGTAAGTCCAGCACGTCACCTGATACGGATCCAGCCACTGCAAGGCTGATGAGGCTTGCCACTTATGGGGCGGTTTCAGTCGCCAGTTTTCTGGTTCTTTTCAAGTTCGGTGCCTGGATTGCCACTGAATCCCTGAGCTTGTTTTCTACTCTGGTTGATTCATTGCTTGATGTGGGCGCCTCGTTGATCAACTTGCTGGCCGTACGCCATGCTTTGCTGCCAGCCGATAAAGAACATCGCTTTGGACATGGTAAAGCCGAACCCCTGGCCGGACTGGCTCAGGCTGCCTTTATCAGCGGGTCCGCATTATTTATTTTGTTTGAAGCGGGGGATCGATTTTTGCACCCGCGCGAAGTCGTTAATACGGACATAGGCCTGGGTGTCATGGTTGTTTCCATCGTCCTGACACTGGCGTTAATCGGCTTTCAGCGATATGTGGTTATTAAAACCGGGTCCGTAGCGATTAAAGCCGACTCCATGCACTACAAAATGGACGTTTTGGTTAATCTGGGTGTGATTGCCTCGCTGGTGCTGGTGTCACATTTTGGCTGGTTGCTGGCTGATCCATTATTCGCAGTTGCAATTGCGCTCTACATTTTCCACGGTGCCTGGGAGGTCGGTTCCAGTTCCCTGAACCTGCTGATGGATCAGGAACTGCCGGAAAGTGAACGTAACCGAATTCGGGAAATAGCCCTGGGCCATCCCGATGTGCGGGGTGTTCATGATATGCGGACCCGTTCATCGGGGATGGATTTGTTTATTCAGTTCCACCTGGACATGGATGGCCACATCACCCTCAATGAGGCCCACGAAATTGCTGAAGCTGTTATGTATAAAATCGAAGAGGCCTTCCCCCGAGCTGAAGTGCTTATTCATGAAGACCCTGTGGGTGTTGAGGAACGGCGCAAAGAGTTTTCTTAAGTCTTGATTTCGCTCATTTCCCCCGTTGAATTATCACGGTAAAATAGCCGTGTTATGAAGCAGAATAATCAATCTATTGTTATTGATTTTCTCAGCCAGCCTGACAGTTATGCGGGCGGGGCGAGCTTCGTGAAGAAAATTGAAACTCACATTTCCGTAGTGTTTCTGGTTGGCGACAAAGTTTTCAAGTTAAAGCGCGCAATCAAATATTCTTATCTTGATTTTTCAACGCTGGAGCTGCGCCGCCGCTATTGTGAGGCAGAGGTTGCTATAAACCGCCGCACCGCACCTGACCTGTACAAAGGGGTTGTCGCCGTTAAGGGCGATGAGGCCGAGGGCTTTCATATTGGCGGCGAGGGGGACGTGGTCGAATGGTTGGTTGAGATGGTGCGCTTCGAAGAGGACATCTTGTTCGATCACATGGGTCAGGCAGGAAAGCTTTCGGCGAGCATGATCGGTGATCTGGCTGAGAGCATCGCCAAATTTCACATGCGCGCCGAGCCCATGGCACATGTTGATGTTCTGCAGGGGCTTGAGGAAACAATCAGGAGCAACGCGGATAGCTTTTCGCGATTTAGTGCCGGTATTCTCGATCCTGCTGACATTGATGCCCTATGTCATGAACAAAGGACTGCCTTGCTCGGCGAGATTGGTAAAAAGATGGTGGCCCGATGCAAAGAAGGGCGCGTGCGTCATTGTCACGGTGATCTTCATTTGCGAAATATTTGTCTGATTGATGGGCAGCCGACTCTTTTTGATGCCATTGAATTCAACGAGACCTTCGCCCATATAGACGTTTTCTATGACTTATCCTTTTTGATCATGGATCTGGATCACCGTGAGTTGGGTCATCTCGCCAATGTGGTGATGAACCGTTATGTGGATGTTACCGGCGATATCGGCGGGCTTCAGTGTCTACCCTTGTTTTTGTCTTTGCGTGCGACCATCCGCGCCCATGTGGCAGCAACGGCGGCATTCCAGCATTCTGATGCTGATCAATCGAAACGCCTGGCGAATGAAGCCAGGACGTATTTGGTCTCGGCCGCTCAATACCTGAGTCCGGTGAACCCTCGTTTGATTGCGATTGGAGGTTTATCGGGTAGTGGTAAATCATTAACGGCGCGAGAAATCGCCGCTTATGTTGGTGCTGCGCCGGGGGCGCGTCTTATCCGCAGCGATATTATTCGCAAACAACTGGCCGGAGCTGATCCCTTGAGCCGTCTTCCTGCAGAAGGCTATACGCCGGAAATGACCGGCAAGACCTATGAAGCTCTTTATGAGCAGGCGCGAACGTGTCTGGTTCAGGGACAATCGGTAATCGTCGATGCGGTTTTTGCAAGGCCGGAAGAACGCTGCACCATCGCCGCTATAGCCCATGAAATGGATGTTCCTTTTGCCGGGCTTTGGCTGGATGCCCCCGAAGATGTCAGGCAAGCGCGGGTGTCTGGGCGTAAGTTTGATGCCTCCGATGCCAATGCCGCAGTCGTTACCATGCAGCAGTCCTATGATCTTGGTATTATGAACTGGAAGACGATCGACAGTTCCGACTCAAAAGACGTCACAGCTATAAAAAGTAGGGAAGCGCTTGGGCTTTCTATTGGCACAGATGTGTTGAAAGGCGCATAATAAGGCTCAAGACTGCATCACCTCATTGTTCGACAAGAAGGGAGATGACCATGTCTATCAAAACCATTCTGGTTCCTATCAATGGAACCGAAAGTTCCAGGTCTGCATTGGATACAGCCTTCATGGTTGGTCAGGATTTGGCCGCCCATGTGGATGTTTTGCACGTTGTCCCAGAACCAAAAGACGCTATCCCTTTATTGGGTGAAGGCATGTCAGCCGCGATCATAGAAGACATGATCCAGTTGGCTGAAGCAGAAGCCAGCGAAAGAACAGGGCGGGCCGAGGCTATGTTCGAAGAGGCCCGAAATAGTCATGGACTGGCCATATCGCAAAAGGCTTCCCCTGGAAAAGCCGGGTCAACGGCACTGGTTCGCTGTGTTGGCCGCGAAGATGAGTTGACGGCTGCAAAAGGCCGGCTTGCGGATTTGATTGTCGCTTCCAGGCCAACTGAAGAGTCCGAAGCGACGGTGGCCATGACGATCAATGCGGCACTTTTTGAAACCGGTCGGCCAGTCCTTGTTGCGCCGCCAAGAACATCACAGAAAATTGGCAAAAAGATCGCCGTTTTGTGGAATGGTAGTGCCGAAGCTTCACGGGCTGTCGCCGCCGCCATGCCGCTTATTACCCGCTGTGACAAGGTTATCATCATGACTGCGGAGAATGACAAGACGTCGTCCGCAGTTGCCCCGGAACTAGCAACCTATTTCGCCTGGCATGGGGTTCGTGCTGAAACCCGTACTCTTCCTGGGCGCTCACAGGTTGGCGAAGTCTTACTGGAAGACTGCACGGTGGTTGGTGTCGACATGCTGGTTATGGGTGCCTATACCCACTCCAGAATGCGTCAGTTGATTTTAGGCGGCGTCACCAAGCATGTGCTTGCCAATGCCCAGCTACCGACGTTGATGGCCCACTAACCTGCCAAAGCTACAAAGATTATTTAAGGAATCAGTGCCCACTTTAAACCCTTAATGTGGGCATCCCTGACTGTAAGGTTCTTGTAATTTTTAAATAGTAATACACGCCTAGGTTTTTTAAAAATTTTTCCCTTGAGTGAGATCTAAAAAAAGAAGTTCGCGTGGCGGACTTACGCGTGTGAAAATAATTCGTTGGATAAATAAAGAAATGGTCGACACTACCCCAAATGATTCTGGAGATCGTCGTTCAGAAGGCTCCTCAAGACCAGACCGATATTCCAAAAATGAAAACACAGGGCATGACCGGAGAGCCGAAGGAGAATCTCGGCCAGACCGTTACCCAAACCCTGCGGGTGTTCCTCAAAAATTTACAGTTTCCCGGTTGCTATCAATGAAGCTTAATATGGCAACAGCTTTGATCGGAGCTGTCATAATTGCCGGAGTTGGCCTCGGAAGTTTCTTGCTTACGGATAAACTGGTCACAAATAAGAACGCAAATGCACCTCTTGCGGACACATTAAACCTGGACATCAAAGTGGAATGCCTTGAGTCCAAAGCGGTGTTTAAAATTACGAACAAAGGAAAACGCTGGTTAAATAAGGCTGATATGCGTTTCTACGGTGTCTCCGATCAACGACTGTTGTCAAAACGTCAATTGTTGCTCGCGACTGGTCAGAATGTGACGTTCAAGGTTAATACAGCAAACGTTGGGCCGGATGGTGTCGGACTTTGGGTCAAGCCATCCTGGTATGAGCGTGACTTTAAGTACGATGCGGCGATGAATTGTCCATAGAGGTCCGTTTGACTGTCTGCTCACGTCCAGTCTATAGCCGCTAACTGCCTTCAAAAGGTCTGCTAATAGCCATAAGCCGACATGATGATAGTGGACCTAAAGCCAGAATTCTGGCCAGCTTCGATGAGTGCGGAAGTTGTTCGTTACCCATGCAACACACACTAAAATGGCTGCCCCTAATCCAACAGGGTAAATGATATAAAGAAAGCCAAGTTCATGGATTTCAGGCGAGGCAACAACAGCAATCAAGGCTGTGGCACCGCCAGGAGGATGAAGACTTCGGCTCATTTGCATTGCGACAATGGCAAGGGAAACAGCCAGGGCGGCGGATAACCAATTTGCTTCACCCACAATCTGAAAGATTGTCACCCCAACCGCTGCCGAAACCAAGTGACCGAAGATCACATTAAATGGCTGTGATAATGGACTGTACGGTGCGCCATAGATAAGAGTGGCGGTCGCACCGAAGGCACCTATTAGTAGGGTTAAGTCAGAATCATTCAGAACAAATTGCTCCAACACAGCTATAGATCCAATACCTATAAATGCGCCAATTAAACCACGTATTATAAGGGATGCTGGTGGTCGTTCAGGTCGACGGTGCGGTTTCGGTATATCGTCACTCATAGTCGTTTCATTTTCGTATTTTAGGGTAAATACACTGATATGTCCCCGTTGGGCCAAAAGCAAACTTATTCATTAACTGAATAAGTCATAACTTTTGCACTTGATAGGAAATTTGGATGCAGCCTGAATCGGTTGGCTCGTTCGAGTCGGTTCCAATCCATCCTGATATGTTCTAGCTTTAAGCCATGAGTGATAAGCAATCAGAAGAACGCAAGACCGTCATCATTACCGGGGCCAGCCGCGGTATTGGCCATGCCACGGCGACCCTGTTTCTTGAACGGGGCTGGCGAATTATAACGTGTTCGCGTGACGATACACCGGCTGAATGCAAACGTGACCCAAACTGGACCCACCATATCCCGACGGATCTGGCTGATTCTGACAGTATTGCCAATTTTGTTGAAAAGGCCCTTGAGGCACTGGACGGTAAGCCATTGCATGGGCTGGTCAACAATGCGGGTGTCTCACCAAAAGCCCCGTTCAAGGAACGCCTTGGCTGTCTCAATGGTGATCTTGACGCCTGGCGAGAAGTCTTCGAGCTGAATTTCTTCGCCGGATTGAAGTTGGCCCGTGGTTTTGCCTCACCCTTGCACAAGGGAAAGGGGGCCATTGTTAATATTACCTCTATTGCCGGTCATAAAATTCATCCCTTTGCCGGTTCCGCCTATTCCATTTCCAAAGCCGCCCTTTCGGCGCTGACCCGTGAACTTTCAAACGAGTTTGCCGCCCTTGATGTCCGCGTTAATGCGGTGGCGCCCGGCGAGATCGAAACCTCAATGATTCAGCCAGAATACGAGGCCTTGATCCCACGTATACCGCTCGATCGTATGGGAACGACTCGCGAAGTGGCGTCAGCCATTTATTACCTGTGTTCGGACGATTCGACCTATGTCACAGGCACGGAAGTATGGGTCACAGGCGGGCAGCACCTGTTTTAGGGGCTGATTTAAGTTATCCACAACATTTTGTAAGCTTCATACGTTTACCATCTATATCTGGTTGGTGTATTATGCCCCTTGCCAGCACGTCATTGAAGCGTGTGGGGGCTGATACAGGGATTAGGCGATGGTTAAAAAGGTCACCAGTGGCGGTAACGCCGAAGCGAATAAGACAAGCGCTGCCGCGACTTCCAAACCAGATGAAGAGCTGGAAAAAGGGATTGATGCGGTCAGGTCGCCTAAAAAGCGTGCCGCCAAGGCACAAGACCCGGATGTTATGGGCGATGCCTGGACGACTCCATTTTATATTCGCTACCGTCTTGCAACAGTCCTTGGGGTCGCTTTGAGCGCCGCCTGGCTTTGGTTCAGCCTTAACTTCATTAATGATCAAATCCCGTTTTCTGATCTAGGCGCTTTATTGCCCCATGAGATTGGCGGAATGGCTGCTGGGACCCTGACACCGTTGGCGCTGTTGTGGATGGTTATTGCTTTCTTTGAGAAGAACCGACAGTTCGCTCACGAGGCCAGACAACTGGGCTGGCAAATGCGCCAACTGGCCTATCCGTCGGGCGCGTCGCAAAAACGTATGCATGAAATTACCGACTCCCTGCGTCGTCAGGCCCGTGATTTGAGCAAAGCTTCTGATGAGGCGGCGACGAGGGCGGAAAAGGCCTCTCGACAAGTTCAGCGCCGCACCTTGCAATTGTCCAAGGTTTCCGAGGATGCGGACCTGCGCGCCCAGGCAATTGCCGACTCCCTGCGCCGCCAGTCCGAAGACTTGCAATCAGTGACCTCAAAAGCCGCTCTTCGTGCAGAAAAAGCCGGTGAACTTCTGTACAAAAATTCCCACGATATGGTGAGCACGTCGGAACGCGCATCGACCCGGGCTGAAGATACCAGCGAGTTGTTGCGCAGGCGTAATGATGAACTGATGAAGACGTCCAGTGATGTTGCCGAAATGGCAAGCGCTGCGGCCAATAACTTCCGCGAACGGGTCCAGGAACTTCGCGCCATGTCCGATGATACCTTGAGCACGGCTGGTGCAGTCGGTGAGAACCTTGATGATCGTTTGAGCGAGCTTCTGACGTCTTCTGACGAGGCTGCCAACAAGGTACAGGCAAGTGCAGAAATTCTGCACAGTCACTCTCAGGATTTAAGTCAACGTTCAGATCGTATCACCGCACAAACAAACCTGATTGGTGATGAATTGAAGCGCCAGACCGATGATCTGTCCGATACGGGCCGTCTGGTTGCCGCACAATCATCTGAAATTGAGGCTAAAATCAGCCAGCAAACCCGTTTGCTAAATGACACATCGGACAAGGTTTCTTCAGAAGTTCGTGCCATTGGCGAGGCCCTGGCCGAACAGGCTCGCGAGTTGGTCAATACATCGGATCTGGTCACCGTCAATGTTAAGAGCAGTGGAGAGAATTTTCGCAAGCAGGCCGAAGAGCTAAACGATATTGCGGATCGAACAACGACAAAGACCTCAACCATCGGTGAATTCCTGCGTCAGACGTCTCATGACTTGTCGCGGGTATCGGAAGAAGTGCTGGGCCAGGTTGAACGGGTTGGAGACGGATTGCAAAGCCGCACCCTGGAGCTATCAGAAGCATCCGAAGATGCTGTCACGAATGTTAATGAGGTCGCCCAGGTCGTGCACGAGAAGGTCAATGAGCTGTCAAAGATGTCGAACCATTCGGTCTTGCGTATTAACAGTGCCGGGGAAAGTGTGCGTCATAACACGGAGACACTGGCTGACTCTTCTGAAAAGGCCAGTGGCCACCTGAATGGCCTTAATCAAATCCTCAAGCAAAGCGCTCAAAACGTCGGTACGTCGGCAGAAAAAAGTACGGCGTCCATTGCCATGACCACCCGCGCCTTGCTTGAAGGTATGGGTGAAATCAATTCAGTAACAGCCAATGCCGACGAGACAGCGGGCTCTTTGGCGCGCAGGGTAGAAGAGATCAAGGGAACATCTGAAGAGGCTTCCAAACGCCTGACGGAACTGGGGACCAACATAGCTGTAGAAACCCAAAGAATATTGAAGGATTCCGCCCTTACGGCCAGTCAGATGAATGAAACCGCCAATGTCGCCAAAGCATCCATGCAAGAAACCGCCGATCTGGCGCGCTCAAATTTGACGGATACAGCGGATGCAGCGCAGGCATCTGTCATAGAAACGGCTGAATTTACAGATTCCAAACTGATAGAAACCTCCAATGTGGCGAAAACGTCTATGAGCAAGACCGCTGACCTTGCGGCGCGCCATTTGAATGAAACGTCAACCCTTGCCACTGATAAGATGTCCGACGTCTCTCATGTGGCAGAGCAACAGGTTGGCGCGGCATCGAGCCGACTTGATGATGAAGGTGACAAGCTGGGTCGGGTTTCCGTGCGTGCCATGACCCTTCTTGATCAGGCTGGCACATCCCTGCAAGACCACACGGGTAATTTGGAAAAATCGTCAGACAAGGCGACGATCAAACTCAGGGGTGTGGGTGAAGAAATTCGCCGTGGCCTGATTAATATGACGACGGCCTCAAATGAAGCGGCGACCCGTATGCTTGCTGCGGGTGAGACACTGCAAAAGCAATCGGACGGACTGGATAGTGCATCGGGCTCAGCTCTGGATGATATTTCCAAGGTGGGTTCAGCTTTGCAGGATCGCTCCCGGGACATCGCCCTGGCATCTGAAAAAGCGGCGAAGCTGATTACCCTCGTTTCCGGCGCCATGAATCGGCAGGTCGATGACCTGACCAAGGCCAGTGATCAGGCATCGGAACGGATCAGAATTTCCGGCCAGGAATTCAGCGAGCGGTCGCAAAAATTGGGAGAAGTTGGCGAAGAAACAGCCATACGTCTTGCTGATGCAGGAATCACACTTCGCAGCCAAATTGAAGACTTGGATTCCATCAAGGGCAAGGCCGTTGATATGCTTGAGCAGGTGACAAATTCCCTGAAAACCGGTCAAACGGATGTGGGACAGGCTTCCCAGGTGGCATCTGAAAACTTGAAGCGTGTTGGTGCTGTTCTGCAAGAACAAGTCAATGATGCGACTGATGCCACCGAACGGGCCTCAAGCAGACTGGAAGGTATCGCCTCGTCCTTGAAATTGCATAGCGGTGATCTGGATACATCGCTTGTCAGTGCCGGGGAACGACTGGGCGAGGTTGGTCAGTTGCTGCGAATGCGCACGGAAGATCTTAACAAAGCTTATGACGAGGCAAGTGGCCACCTTCAGTCTTTCGGTGATCAAATTCATCAGCAGGCTTCCGGCCTGTCCGGTGCGTCGGGCAATGCAATGGCCAATATGAACAAGGTCAGTACGGGATTGCACGAACGCGCTCACGAGGTGACAACCAGTGTTGATCGTGCAGCTAAATTGATGAACCTGGTCACCAATGCTTTAAGTCACCATACGGAAAATCTGAGTGATAGCACCGAGAAGATAAAAATAGATTTCGACAGCGTCGGCCAAATATTCGATGAAAAGGTTGAGAAGATCGACCAAACGGGTTCCAGGGTAACGCGTGAGATTGCTGAACTGGGCAACACCATGGATCAAACGGGCCAACGCATTACAAATGCCGCCAAGCGCACTGCACAAGATATTGACGAGGCCTCAAAGGTGCTTAGTGAACGGGCACAGGAACTGGGCAGTACCTCTGACGATGCGACTACAAGATTATCACGTGTCGGGTTGTCCATGGCCCAACGTACCGATGAAATGTCACGGGTCACTGAAGCCGGTGTCGCCAAGTTGCAAAAGATCGGCGAGTTAATGCGCCGTCATTCTACAGAGGCCGCCGGGCGTACGAAGCAGATGTCGTCGACAATGGATGGTGCTTATGACTCGCTGCGTAAGCAATTAGATGAGCTTTCAGGAGCCTATGAGAAGGCCGATGCGGGGATGTCATCACTTGCAGGTTCAATGGGCCAGCGGGCAGATGAAATAGGCAAGGTAACTGGCAGGGCCTTGGGCCAGATTAACCATTGGGACAAGCTGGTTCGTGAAAGCGCCGAGATACTGGGAAAAACGGCAAATCAAGTGAGCAAGCAAGCGCAATCAGCGACCGATGCCCTAAACCAGCAGACCGAAGAAATGAAGCTGGCCGTTGGCGATGCCTCCGAACTTCTGGTTGCCTTGAAGTCCCACGCCAAGGAAGCAGGCCTCGACGACTTCCTGCGCCGTGCAACCTTTATCTCTGAGCGCTTGCAGTCCCTGGCTGTTGATATGAGCCGTCTTATGGAAACCTCCATCAGCGATGAAGACTGGAAACGCTTCAATAAGGGCGAGAAGGGTATCTTTGTTCGCAAGATGCTTGGCTTCCGCGAAAAGGCACGTCTGGCCTCTATCAAGCAGCGTTATCAGAATGATCAGGAATTCCGCAATTACGTGTCACGATATCTGGACGAGTTTAAAAGCTTCCTGGCCGAAGCACGCAAGCGCGATAATCAAGGCGTGCTGTCTACCATCTTCCTGTCGTCAGATATGGGTAAGCTCTACATGGTGTTGACCCAGGCTCTGGGGCGCGACTTGCTGGTCGATTAAATAATCTGTTTATTTGGAAGTGTCGGCTTTTCGCGAGGCAGCGAGGCTTTCTTTGGTCTTTTGCACGCCCTCCCGCAATTTTGTGGCGGCCTGGACCTCTGTACGGGCAGCCAAACGTGGACTTACCCACATTTCCTTTTGTTCACCAGCACCGCTTTTCGGGATTTTAAGCACTTTTACGGCTTCGAAGTCGGGCATTTTATCCAGATCTTCTGCTTTCATGAGCGCCGAACCAAAGGCTCCGCCGTCAAGTTTGCTATGTGGGGACCACTTACCGTCCTTTAAGGTCATGATTCCAAGGAAAAAATCGTCATTGCTGTCTTGCTGGTCTGCCATAGTTTTCTTATTCGTCTGAAAATTGCCCATTTATGATGTTGGACGCATATTATTCCAACTGCTCGAAGACGCCAATCCCTTGAAGTCAAATAATTCAAAATTATTCAGAAACAATATCCAAAATAATATTTGTAAGAGCCTCTTCAAAGCCGAGTGCCCTGCAGTACCAGATGATTCGCCCTTGTGCATTAAAGGGTCCAGCAACTGGGGCTGTGGTGTAATCCCCGGCGCTTAAGCCAAGCATGCTCGGAATATCTTCTTGGGCATGCAGTCCACCGCCAATCAGGTATGGCAGGACAATCAAATTTTTAGCCGTTGTCATTTGCGGCCAGTCAGAAACCAGCGGCGCTTCCTCAATAAAGGCAGCGTGCGTGGCAATCCCGTTCATTAGTTTCTCTACACAGGCAGCCAGGGCATTTGTCTGATCCGCATTTTGCGGGTTTTTTGTGTTGCCATGGGCGGCAATCAAGATCGACACCTGGCTATGCTCCAAGGCGTGTTCTTTTATTATGGAAGAAGCCCGCTTTGCCATGATGCCAGGGATATCCCTATGAACACCAATGGGGTCGCAAAGACGCACCCTGATCTCGCTATCAACTTGGCTAAGGGCTTGGGGAATAAGCTCATCGGTGATGTAGCCATGGCTGCTTAACATGGGGACAACAATCAATTCCTTTGTGTGGAGTTGCGACAACACTTCCCCCAGCAGTGGTGTTTGTTTCAGAAAACCACAGTGAACGTCACTGAATGTGTCCCGCGCACGTAAATTTTCAGCCAGACGCAGAACCGGGTTATCGCCACCGGGCCGTGACGATCCGTGTGCAGCCAACAGAAGTGTTCTGTGGCTCACAATTACGCCTGTGCTTTAAGATCGGAGTTCAGGGCCGGGATGTGCCAGCTTAGTTCTTCAGCCAATTCAACAACGCGACCAATGATCAACAAGCTTGGTGCTTTAAGCTCCGCTTCTTTAATGCACGAAGGAAGGTTTTCCAGGGTTGTCAAAATGGTGCGCTGCTGGTCCGTTGTGCCGCGCTCGATGGCCCCGGCGGGCGTGTCCGCAGGCAATCCGGCCTTAATTAATTCGTCCCTGATTTTGGCGACGTTGATCAACCCCATGTAGATGACCAGTGTGGTATCCGGGTCGGCCAGGCTTTGCCAGTTCAAATCCAGATGCTTGCCTTCACGACAATGGCCGGTGACGAAGCGGACACCCGTTGCCATGCCCCGGTGGGTCAGGGGGATGCCCGCGTATGACCCACATCCGGCGGAAGCCGTGATGCCGGGGACTATCTCGAAAGGGACATTGTTTTTGGCCAGCACCAGGGCTTCTTCACTGCCGCGGCCAAAGATAAATGGATCACCACCCTTCAGGCGCACAACGACTCTACCGCTTTGGGCCTGGGAAACCAGAAGCTCGTTGATTGTGTCCTGGGGCATGTGGTGATCACGGGCCGCTTTTCCGGCAAATATCTGAGTTGTCCCCGATGGCACCAGTTCGAGAATTTTTTCTGACACCAGCCTGTCATAGACGATGACATCGGCCTCTTGTAAAAGCCGGGCCGCCTTGACGGTCAGGAGTTCCGGGTCGCCCGGTCCGGCGCCGACAATATAAACAGTGGGATGAGCGTTCATTCAAACAGTTCCTCGTGACGGCAGTTCTTGTCTTTGTGTTTGTTTACAAGATTTAACAAAATTTGCGAAGCGTGCGGCCCAAGGGTTGGCCTCAACATCGCGAAGGTGGGCATATCCTGTCAGCAGGTTTTTGTAAACCAGGCCATCGTGATTGGCGTCAATACCATGGCCGCGCAACACTTCGTAAGCGAAATCAAAGTCACCTTCAAGGTTTTCAAGGGACGAATAATGAAATTCATGGGCCGATATCTCACCTGCATCCGTAAGCAGCCATGGTCCCTTGCCGGTTTCGCGAAGCCGGACATAGCCCCGACCTTGTGGTTTATCGTGCATGACGATATCACCGGGTATGACCCCGGCCATTTTGTGAGTCTTGCCGTGCCATGTCAGGCTACGGGCCAAATACATCAGGCCACCACATTCGGCGTAGGCGGGCAAACCGTCTTCGATAGCCTGCCTGACGGACTTCATCATCGACTTATTTCCTTCTAGTTCAGCCATATAGGTTTCCGGGAAACCACCGCCGATAAACAAGCCATCTATTTGGGGAATCTCACTATCCTTGATCATGTCGATGTTGATCAGGGATGCCCCTGCCTCCTCAAGGGCTTCAAGGTCACCGGGGTAGTAAAAGCCAAAGGCAGAATCTTTGGCGATGCCGATGGTAATTTCAGCGGTGATTTGTTTAGGGGAAACTTTGGTAGTCGCCGGCGGGATGGCTTTGTCAGCAATTTTCCTGACGGCGTCCAGATCGACCTGATCCGCAATTAGTTCGGCGATGGTGTCGATTTTTGCCAGGGCTTCCGGTGTTTCGTTGCTGGGGGTCAATCCCAGATGCCTTTCGGGGATTTCAAGGCGTTCGTCTTTATGAACGGCGCCCAGCACCGGGACGTCCGTATAGTGTTTTATGATGGCGCGTAGCTTTTTCTCGTGGCGCGGGCCACCGACCTTGTTGAGGATAATCCCCGCGATGTTAAGGGACGGGTCAAAGGCCTGATAGCCCAGTATCAGCGGTGCAATGCCACGGGTCATGCCGCGGGCATCAATAACCAGCACAATCGGTGCCTGCACAAGCGTAGCCAGGGCGGCGTTGGAATTACTACCGTCCAGATCAAGGCCGTCAAAAAGCCCCTTGTTGCCTTCAATAAGTGAAAAGTCAGCCCCATGGGAATAGCGCGCGAAAGAGCCCAGAATTTCTTTCTGACTCATGGTGTAGAAATCAAGGTTGCGACAGGGCCGTTCAGTGGCGCGGCCAAGCCACATGGGGTCGATGTAGTCAGGCCCTTTCTTGAAGGTCTGTACTTGCAAGCCCGTATTTGCCAATGCCGCGGCGAGACCGACTGAAATTGTGGTTTTGCCGGAAGACTTATGGGCCGCTGAAATCAGAATATGCGCCATGGCCTCAGGTCTCAATCCTCGAGATATCGCGCGAGTCCCACATTTTTTGGGCTTGGGTAATGGCATCATCAGGACTCGTCGCGCGGCCAATCAGGCGCAGCACGATGGCCACGGTGCCTGTAATGGCGGCGGTGGCGTAGGTGCCGTCTTCCTGGCCGCTCCATACGGTTTTTAAACGCTTCAGGTCCATGGCCTCGTCAACCTTGACGCTATCTTCCGCCAGTAGGGCAGGCCATTCTTCTTCGCTTAAGATGCCATCGTGCAGGCTTTGCACCACGACAGGTTTTTGTGGACGTCGTTCAACTTCACCACCTTCACCTTTGAAAACGGCCATATGCTTTTGACCTAGTAAATTGGCCGTGTCACGGTGAACGTCACGGTAATTGGGGTGGAAGACGGTCTGAATTTCGTGGGCAGCGCTAAACGGGTTGACCATGCGCCCGAAGGTGTTGACCGGCGAGCGCAGACCTAAAATACTTTTAAGATCAATTATTTCCTGTAGCTTTGGCGATAGTTGGGCGAGCGGCAGAAAAGCGAAATTACTGTCGCGAATATGATCAGCGGCTTCACTTAATGAGCCCGCAATGGGAATGCCAAGTGACGCCAACGCCGCGCGCGAATAAATGCGCCCCGCCGTGTGACCTTCTGTACCTTGCATAAAAATACGAACGTCATTTGCTGCCAGTATTTGGGCGGCCAGCAGGAACCATGGCAATTGGCGTTTTTTACCTGAATAGGACGACCAGTCCAGATCAACGTCCGGCATATCATCGGGGCGCACCAGCGTATCACGCACCGCGCGCACGAAGCCTGCGCCTTCTTCGGGAACCTCGGTACGCATACGCAAGATGCACAGGAAGGCACCCAGTTGCAGGCGGTCGACCTGGCCTTTCATGATCATGGTTGCGGCCTCGTACATTTCCTCAGCCGTCAGGGGGCGGGACAGGTTCGGGCCTTTGCCGATAATGCGGACAAATTGGGCGAAAGGATGCTCTTCAGTCATTAAAAGCCATTCAGGGTTACACAGTTGAGCCACTCATCAAGGGTTCATATAGCGCAATTATTCAAAAAAGACGACAGTACCCTATATAGATTCTGATTCTGGCACTTCATAGTGAGGGTCTACATCCCCGTCAGCCAATGTGACAGGAAGGAAGGGCAGGGCGCGCAGGGCAACAGCGACAATCAAAAACGCCGTTGCAAAACCACCAAGGCCAAGCATCACTTCTGGCAGGCTAGGGGTGTAAGAAGCGACAACCCCGTCATAGAAATTGCTGGAAACGTCATAGCCCGGGAAGATCGATAGCGGAAACGCTTGTCCGCCGATGACAATCACATAAAGCTGGGCGAGACCACCAATGATTACCATGGCTGCGGCCAGCGCGATCATGGTGCGCTTCTTGCCTGTTGCCGGATGATAAAGCAGAGCCAATGGGGCCAGGCCGCCAATGGCGATTTGTCCAATCCAGAAAATGGCGGTGTAAATGCCGCCATCGCGCAGGATAAAGGCCTCAATACCATGATGTTCCGGGGCGTACAGGTTGGTCAGGTGTTGCACGATGACGAAATACAAAACCGCAGTGACGAACACACCAAGCAGGTTCTTTAATGTTCGTAATGTGGCATCGCCCAGGGGGCGCTCGGTGGCCTTGTAGCTAAACATCAGGACCAGCAGGAATATGGCCAGGCCAAACGAGAATGACATGACAATAAACATAGGTGCCATAATAGCGGCGTCATAAGCCTGACGGGCGACCAGGAAGCCGAAGATTGATCCTGTACCCGTGGTCAGCGCCAGTCGCCAGATGAAGGCAATCAGCCCGACGATCTTGATGTAGCGGTTCATGCGGCGTTCCATCATCATCCACATGTAGATGCCGACGATTACGAAAAAGCCGTTATAAAGAAAGATATTCCAGGCGAAGATGGATTTGAAGTTGTACTTGGTCATGGCCACGATCAGGCGATCAGGTCGTCCCAGATCAAGCACCAGAACCATCAGTCCACCAGCCAGCAATGCCAGTGCTAACAAAGTTGAAAGGCGGGCCAGGGGCTTGTATATGACGCGCCCGAAGACGGATGAGATGGAGGCAACATTAAGAGCGCCGGACGCCGCAACAATCAGGAACAAGGCAAAGACGTGTGGCGTGCCCCAGACGATCTGATTATTCATGCCCGTGACCCAGTGGCCGTTGTGTTCCATATACCAGGTTGCGCCCAGTGCGGCGGCGGCAAAAGCCCCAAGCCATCCAAGCATTGCCCAGTAATTAGCGGATTTTCCGTCGATTTGGGTAAAGAGGATTGGCGTCATGTTTTTCATCCCCTCTTTAAAAACCACGGTAATGGACGCCGGGCTCAAGCCCCAGGTCAGCGCGCAAGCGGGTTGTTACATGTTTCGATAATTCTTTGGCAATATCACTGCTGGGATCATTCAGATCACCGAATATCATGGCCTCCTTGCCAGCCTTTTTGGTGCAGGCTTCAACGCAAGCCGGGGTGCCGCCCACATCAATGCGGTGGACACATAAGGTGCAAGACTCCACGGTGCCTTTGCCACGGGGCATATGCGGCTTTTGGCCTGTGACGTCTTCATGAACAAACGAGCGTGCTTTATAAGGGCAGGCCATCATGCAATAGCGACAACCAATGCAAGTATGACGATCTACCAGGACGATGCCATCGGCCCGTTGCATGGATGCGCCCGTCGGGCACACATCGACACAGGGTGGATTTTCGCAGTGCTGGCACATAACTGGCAGCGAGTGTGTTGCGCCGGTTTTGTTGTCCTTTAAATGGACCTTGCGAATCCATTGGGGGTCAGTGGTCGGGCGTTCGTGCCCCTGCCAGCCATTTTCCGTTTTGCAGGCAATAACGCACTCGTCGCAACCGGTGTCGCATTTGTTTGAATCGATCAACAAGCCCCAACGGACCTTGTCAGAAGCGGCTTCACCGGCTTTTCGGGCAGTAGCAGGGGCAATCAAGGTGACACCGGAAGCAATGGCCACACCGGCAACGGCGGCACCACTGGCCAGCAGGCGGCGCTTGGCGGCATCAATGGTCATTGCGAGTCTCCCGCTTCATTCAGGTGGGAAGCAATCATCTTGTTCAGGTCCACGTCCGATGTCTTATCCAGAGGTGTGGTTGGATTATGACAGGCAAAACAGTCAATTTTAACGGCGGCGTAGGAATGGCATTCAGCGCAGAAGGGCTTAAGGGTACGAACCTTGCCAGCCATTATTTCAGGATCGGCAGTGGCGTGACAGTCGATGCATTGTTGCAGGCTGTATTTTTTGCCACGGACACCATCACGTACTGTCTCATCACGTTGATGGTTCAAAAAAGTCATATGTTCGCGGCGCATGACGTCAGCTGGTTCCACACACTGTGTGCCCTTGTATGCCTTTGCCGGGGAGGGCAGGGGGACAGTGCTTTGCTCGGCCAGAGCACTGGAAACGGCAAAAACCGTCCCGGCCATAAACAAAATTCCCAAAATGACTTTAAGGCGGTTCATTTTGACCCTTACTCACCAAGCCCCATCTGGATATAGCCCGTCGGGCAGACATCCATGCAGATGTGACAGCCGATGCATTTTGCATAGTCCGTGTCCACATATCGCCCGATGGCGACTTTGTCTTTCTTGACCCTGAAGACGGCATCCTGCGGACAGTAAATAACGCAGTTGTCACATTCGAAGCACATGCCGCAACTCATGCAGCGCTCACCCTCGGCCTGGGCCTGTTCTTCGGTAATTGTATTCAGGCGCTCATCAAAGTTACCCAAAACTTCACTTGCCTGGACCTTGATTTCAGCACGGTGATTGCGTTCTTCATAGCCGAAGTGGCCAAGGAACAATTCATCATGGGGAATGATCTGTTTGTCGGCGCGATCTTCGTAGTTATGAACAGCGAAGTTGTCTTCTGCGGTGCCGCGTGTCGGTTCGTGAGTCGTTGCATCCGGATCAAGATGACGCTGATGTAACTCTTCCAGTAGATTGAAGTGATGCACATCAACCTTGGGGCGACGCTGGGCCTGTTCCTCGCCAACCAGAAATTTGTGGATGCCTTCAACGGCGATGGAGGCATGACCGATGGCTGTGGTCAGAAGGTGTGGGCGAATGATGTCGCCACCGGCAAAGTGATTATCTTTGCTCGATACCTTGTAGTTTTTATCCGTATCGATGAAGCCCCTGCCGTTATCCAGATCATTCAGGCCATCAAGATTACCACTTTGGCCAATGGCGGAGACAATCAGGTCGCATTCCAGTTCGAATTCCGTGCCTTCCTGGGCGACCGGGGCCCCACCGTCCATGTCGCATTTGGACATTTTCAAAGCACGCGCCCGGCCGTCGTCGTCAAGCATGACTTCAAGGGGCATGACACCGTCCATGATATCCACACCTTCTGAAACCGCATCTTCGCGCTCTCGTGCAGAGGCCATCATTTGGTCAAATTTGAATAGGGATGTCAGGGTCACGTCGGCACCTTCGCGAATGGCGGTCGCGGCCACATCGTGGGCGGTGTGACCCATGACGATGTTTTCAGCCCGGTCATTTACGCTGGCGCTGGCGATATTGCCCAGGCGACGAGCGACAGAGGCAACGTCAATGGACGTGTCACCACCACCAATGACAATAACCCGGCCGGTAACATGTTGCAGACGGCCCTGGTTGTAGGCGTCAAGGAAAGCGACGCCGGTGATGCAATTGGACGCATCTGCACCGGGCACGGGTAAGGCACGACCGGACTGGGCCCCAATGCCCCAGAAAACGGCATCGAAGTCAGCATCGATCTTTTCCATGGTGATGTCGGTGCCGATGCGGGTCGCGGTCTTGACCTTAACACCCATGTCGATAATGCGATCTATTTCACTATCCAGCATCTCGCGCGGTGTGCGGTAACCGGGGATGCCGTAGCGCATCATGCCGCCAAGTTCTTCGTGTTCGTCAAATACGGTGACCCCGTGACCCAGTTTGCGTAGGTGGTATGCCGCAGAAAGGCCAGCCGGTCCACCACCAATAACGGCAACTTTTTTGCCGGTGTCGGCGGCTGCTGTCGGGTAGGTCACTTTGTTTTCAATTGCCCAGTCGCCCACATAGTGTTCGACAGCATTGATGCCGACAAAGTCATCGACCTCGTTACGGTTGCAACCGCTTTGGCACGGTGCCGGGCAGACCCGACCCATGACGCTGGGGAACGGGTTGGATTCTGTCATACGTTCAAAGGCATATTGCTGCCAAGGGGTCTCAGGGTCGGCAGGTTTATCTTGGCCGCGGGCAATGGCAAGCCAGCCACGAACATCGTGACCGGACGGGCAAGAGCCCTGGCATGGTGGTGTTCTGTGGACATAGGTCGGGCACTTGTGGGTATGGCCCGCATTAAATATCTTGTCCGTAAAATCGTCATAGACTTTGTCGCCATCATCATAGCGTCGATAGGAAAGTTTTTTGGAATCGTTAGCGTTCATTCTTCCGTGCCCTATTCCTTGGTTCCCAACTGGATCGCGTCGCCGACCAGTTGATGAACGCTGATAATCATATCCATGGGGAAATCGTAAAACGGCATTACCTTTGAAAACTGACTTTTGCAAATGGCGCAGATCGCCGCCATGTGGGTGACGCCGTGGTTATCAACGACGTCCTTTAACGCTTCCATTCTGGGCAGGGCGCCTTTGACGCGCAATTCCAGCAGGTCGTCGGTCAAAAGGCCGCCGCCGCCGCCACAACAAAATGTTTTTTCGTTAATGGTCGCGGGGTCCATATCGACGAATTTGTTAACGCTGGCCTTGATCACGTCGCGTGGGATGATGAATTGGCCACCTTCAATATCGCCCATGCGCGTTGCACGGGCCACGTTGCACGAATCATGGAATGTCAAAATCTTGTCGTCATTTGCCGACGCATCAAGATTGATGCCACCGCGTTTGATCAGATCATTAGTGAATTCAAGAATGTGTTGTGGCTTGGGATATTTAGGATCAAGGAAATCCCAGGGGCCAGCCAGAGAATTAAGGAAACTGTAGGCAACGCGCCAGGCGTGGCCGCACTCGCCAAAGATCACCCGCTTGACACCCAGATCAAGCGCCGCCTGTCTGATGCGTTGGGCAACCTTGTGCATTTGCTCATAATTACCAATGAACATGGCGAAATTGGCGGCTTCCGATGCGTAGGAACTGACCGTCCATTTAACGCCAGCCTGATGGAAGACTTTGGCGTAGCCAATCAGGCCGTCAACGTGTGGTTCGGCGAAGAAGTCGGCGGATGGGGTAACCAATAAAACGTCGGCCCCTTTTTCATCAACCGGGAAGCGAACCACAACACCGGTTTCTTCCTCGACGTCTTCTTCGAGGCCTTCCATGGTGTTAATCAGGGCATTTTCAGGAAGGCCTAAATTGTTACCAATCGTGTGGACCTTACCGAGAATTTCATTGTTGTATTTTGTGCCCAGGCCGATGTGATCCATGATGTCACGCGCTGCCATGGATATTTCCGCGGTATCAATACCATTAGGGCAGAAGACGGCGCAGCGGCGACACTGGGAACACTGGTGGAAATACTTGTACCAGTCGTCCAGCATCTCCTTATCTAGTTCTTTTGCGCCGACCAGACCGGGGGCAATTTTGCCAGCCAGGGTAAAGTGACGACGATAGACGGAGCGCAGTAAATCCTGACGTGCCACGGGCATGTTCTTGGGGTCACCAGTGCCGATGAAATAGTGGCATTTATCCGTGCACGCGCCGCATTTAACGCAGCTGTCCAGATAGACCCGAAGGGCGCGGTTCTTTTCCAGAAGGTCGCCCAGCTTTTCGATGGCCTTTCCCTCCCAGTTATCGACCAGTTCACCGGGGAAGCCCAGGGCTTCCTGATGTTCCGGGGCCGCCACATAGGGCCGGGAATGGGCCATCGCGCCCTCGACAAGAGCAGGATTCTCCAAATTGGGCCGGAATGCCGGGGTGTCGAATTCTGGTTTCTTGGCCATTTAAGGATTACCTCGCTCGTCGTCCAGCTTTGCCGCCCATGGGGCCAGATGGCGTTTTTCACGGGCGTTATCGGCCTGGTTGAGGCTCGGGCTGAAGAAAACCCCGGGCACATGCAGCAGTTTGGAAAACGGAAAAATAATCATCAACGTTGCGACGAGCCCCAAATGTAAAAGCAAGAAAGGGTCCGTGGGCAGGGGCTGGACGTCAAAGCGTAAAAGTCCCAGGAAGAACGCCTTAACGGCAATAATGTCGGTGCGCGCAAGGTACTTCATGGTCAGGCCGCTAAGGCCAATCATGACCAGCATGGCCAGCATCAGATGGTCGGACAGGCTTGAGATGTAACGAACCCTGGCAACCAGGAAACGTCGCGCCCAAAGCCCTAATAGTCCTGCGATCATGGCAAAGCCTGCATAAATCCCGAAAGGCTGCACCAGGACAACCCAGAACCATACAGGTTCGGTGAAGTAGCGCAGATGGCGCATCACAACCAGCAGCAGCCCGGCGTGAAATAACACGGCAAAAATCCAGATCCACTTATTGGATTTGAACAGGCTTTCAAAGTAGATCACTTCGCGGGCCAAGCGGAAAACCACGCCCTTTTGCGTGAGGGGCGCGGGCATGACGGGAATCTTCAACGGTGCCGGGGTTGTCCAGAATTGCCTGATTTTATAGGCAAGCCCGATAACCATAACGGCTCCGGCGAAATAGAAAGCCAGTGCATAAACTAGTGTCACCGTTGACATTACTGTGGACCGTTAGACGCAGCCGGTCGGTTTTGGTAAGCCAGCGATCTTACAAGCCTGCTTGGCCGGGCCATATGGGAATAGCTCGTACAGGTACTTGTTAGAACCTTTATCAGCCCCTAGTTTTTTCTTAACGGCTTTGACAAGGACGCGAACGGCGGGGGCGATTTGGTATTCGTTGTAGTATTCGCGCAGGAAGTTAATGACTTCCCAGTGCTCATCGGTCATGTCGATTTCTTCGTCCTTCGCGATCAGGCCAGCCAGTTCCTCGTTCCAGGAAGCAAGGTCGACCAGGTATCCTTCTTCATCAGATTCGAAGGATTGTCCGTTAATTTCATAAGCCATTGTGCGTCTCCTTTAAAAAATAGTGTGCCGGGCTGTTACAGCCAGGATTGTACAGTTCCGTGTTCGACAACCAGGTCCACGAACCCACCATAATCAACAACGGTGATGCCGTCGGCGATGTCGCCTTCAGCTAACCCGCGCGCTTGCAGGTCGGGACCAAGGACGAAAATCGGATGATCGTCTTGTGCGGCGGCAACTTTGTCGGAAATGGAAGTTCCCTTGGTTGCGGCTAAAACGCCGTCCTCTAAAAGCAAAATCGGCGACCCCTTGACGCTCAACCTCAGACAACTGTCCAGGGCATTACGTTCGAAGGGAGATTTATTGACGGTGTGTATCATTTATCCAGTTCCCTTCGATTATCCACTAATGACAATTTCTTGCTCGGCCATGATGGTCGCAAGTTCGGTGCTTGGGATAACTTCCACATCAATAACAAAGTCATCGGCGTTTAGTCCGCGAGCTTCCATGGATTCTTTCTCGACGATAATACGCCATACCATGTCCAAATCCTCGTCCTCATCGGCATCTTCTTTCTCCATGGCGATGATACCGTAGGTCTTTGAGAAATTCTTCATCTTGATGGCGTCCGTGTCTTGGCCTTTTTTGATCTGATAGACACCATCATCAATAAAGACGATGCAGGCGTGCTGTTCAAAAGCGGCAGAGATAAGCACAGCTTCCAGAACTTCTAATGCGTAGATGGTTCCATACGGTGCCTTGCGGTTGACGTACATGAATTTTTTGGTGATGCCGGCTGTGTCGAATTCTATTTCTTCACTCATTATTTTAATCCCCGAACACGACAAGACGTTCGGCAGCGATACCAACTTCTGTCAATTGGCCCAGGCCGGAAATACGAAAACCGTCAGCAAGGTTTTCTTCAACGATGCCGCGGCGCAAGGCCGCCGCAATGCAGACCACGAGATCAACATTATGTTCCTTCGCCAGTTCACCCCACAGCTTGACCAGATTGCGGTCATCGGCCTGTGGTGCGCTTAGCTTGTTGGCATTGTTTACGCCGTCATAATAAAAAAACACGCGCATCACCTGATGGCCCTTGTCGATGGCCGCTTTGACGAAATGGTAGGCGGAATCTGAAGCCTGATGTGTGAACGGTCCTTCGTTAACGAGAATGCCGAATTTCATGGGGCCCCCACCCTTTAGAAGTGAACGTGGGAAGATTGGTTAAGGGCGTTACGGCCCCCGCGCCAATCTTCGATATGGTGTTTGGTGAACGGCAAGCTGGTAAGCTCGAAGAAGCGAGGCCAGCCAATACGATCAATCCATTCGGACATACGTTCCCACGGGCGACCATCTTCTTTATAAGCGGCCAGGATTTTCTGGACGACTTCGGCAACTTCCGGCCAACGCGGCGCATTGTTGGGAAGGCCCGAGACGACCAGTTTGTGGAAGGTTGGTTTTGTCCGGGTCGAGGAATGCTTGCCGCCAACCCAGATGGCCAGTTTCGAGTGTTCCGGATCGTTGATCTGCATGGGCGGGCACGGCGGATAGCAGGCGCCACAGCAAATGCATTTCTTCTCATCGACTTCCAAAGACGGCTTGCCATCGACCAGGGCAGGACGAATAGCGGCAACCGGGCAACGGGCAACAACAGCCGGGCGTTCGCACACGTTGGCAACTAGGTCATGGTTGATGATCGGCGGTTTGGTGTGCTGGATATTGATGGCGATATCGCCCTGTCCACCACAATTGATCTGGCAGCAAGATGTTGTGATCTTAACCCGGTTGGGCATCTCTTCATGTTTGAAGTCGTGGTAAATTTCATCCATCAAGGACTTAACAACGCCAGAAGCGTCAGTGCCGGGAATGTCACAATGCAGCCAGCCCTGGGTGTGTGAAATCATCGAGATAGAATTGCCGGTGCCGCCAACGGGATAGCCTTCGCTCTCTAGCTTTTCAATCAGCGGTTCGACACGGGCTTCGTCGGTGACCATGTATTCGATGTTTGAACGGGCCGTGAAACGAACATGACCATCAGCCATTTCATCAGCGATGTCGCACAGGTTGCGTATCGTGTGCAAGTCCATCTGGCGCTGGGTGCCAGCTTTGACAGTCCAGATTTCATCACCGCTTTTAGCGACATGGTGCAAGACGCCAGGACGCGGGCGATCATGCCAGCTCCATGCGCCGTAGTTTTCACGCATCATCGGGTGCATCAGCGGCATTGGATCGGGGACGCCGGATTCTATGGGCATCCGTGGTGCTTCTTTAGCCTCACTCATTTGAAAATCTCCAATCTTTCGTCGTCTTGGGGGCGGGCCTTATTCGGCGGCTGCAGAACCAGATTTACGGTTGTTCCATTTTGCAGCTTCTTCATCCCAGTCATCCATGCGCACGTATGAACTGGTGCGAGGATGGGCGACCATATTGGGGTCGACTTCCAGGCCAAGAGCCTCCAGGTAGTTGACCAGCCCGATACGGTCGATCATTTCGCCGGTGCGCTCATGCTCAAGTGCATTTTCAGCGAAGAATTCAACCATCTCTTCGGTCAGCTCAGTGAGTTTCTCAAAGTCCTCATCGGTTTCAAGCTTCATGAAAGGCACAACCATGGAGCCCATCAGGTCGCCGATCTTCAAGGTTCGTTTGCCACCAACCAGGATGGAAACGCCTTTATCATCACCGGGTGAAAGGGCTTTGGTCATGACATTGATACAATGCATGCAACGAACGCAGCTTTGGTTGTCAACATCCAGGGTGTCATCATCATTAAGCGACAAGGCGCGGGTCGGGCACATGTTGATGACCTGATCATTAACCATCTTGCGACCGTTCTCGCCTACAAATTCCTTAACCTTGTCCTGGTCCACTTTAATGTCGTCACGCCAGGTGCCAATGAATGCCACGTCGGAACGATGGGAAGCATTGACGCAATCATTTGCACAGCCGCTGAATTTAAATTTCATCTTATAAGGCAGGCTGGGGCGATGCATATCGTCCAGCAGATTGTTGATGACCGTACGCAAGGCACGTGCTTCATCGAAATTGGATTGCTCACAACGAGCCGCACCAACGCAGCTCATGGAAGTGCGAATGGCCGCACCGGCACCGCCAAGATCAAAACCTCTGTCATTCAATTCATCGAAACAAGGTTGAATGTTTGCTGTGGAGATACCCTGGAACATGATGTCGCCGGACTGGCCATGTAAAGCAATCAGGCCGGAACCATATTTTTCCCAGATATCACACAGATCACGCAGGGTCTTGGTGTCATAGTGCATACCTGCCGGGGGCATAACGCGCATAGTGTGAAATTCGGCTGATTCCGGGTACTCGCCTGCAACTTCCGAGAAGCGCGGGATAATGCCGCCACCGTAACCCCGGACGCCAACCGTGCCCCCTTTCCAGTAACCCTTGCGGGTTTCGTAGGAATGCTCAAGTTGACCAAGCAGGGATTTCATTATGGGGGCGTATCGCTTGTCTTCGTCCGTCGCCAGTCTTTTAAGGCCGGTAATGAAGCTGGGCCAGGGGCCACTTTCTAATTGGTCCAGTAGTGGCGTTGCGGGTGTTTGTTTAGCCATGAAAAAACTCCTCCACGAAAATCATTAAACTTCCCGACCCTTATATGTTTTTGTGCTGCGCCGACCGGTGGCGGTCCCACTTGTTACATGTATATTAATGTAATCTAATATGGAGTGCTGAATCTATAGCTTTCTTTGAAAAAATAAGCATTTGCTAATTTTTCATATTAATCTTGAATTTCTGCCGTTTTTTAGTTCTTTTGGGGCTTGATATGCGGTGTTTTAGAGGGGGATGGAAAAGCTGAAATTCCGGGATTTCTTGTAAAAGGGAAAGATTTTTTGTGAACAGCTTCACTGCCATGAGCGATTCTTTTAAACTGGAAAACAATGACGCCTATAGGCGATGGCGTGATCAGAAGTTGAATGGCTATCCGCAAGATGCTCAGTCTCTGTTGGTTGACCTATCGGATTTTCATAATCCCAGCGATGCTGAAATAGCAGCCTTGAAAAAACGCATCAGCAAAACCAACATGGCCTTGTATGCCTGTTCGCCAGGAAAGGCCGAGGATGTGGGCACGACCAAACACGCCCTGAGCTCCCTGGGGTTGCGTTTGGGCCTGAAAAACCTGGATGCTAATCTTTGTGCTGATGAAGACGATATCTCGCTGCTGTCCATCGCTGAAGGAGGCCGCAAAGGGCGTTATATCCCATATACAAACAGGCCTATAAATTGGCACACGGACGGCTATTACAATTCGCCGGATCATAAAATCAAGGGAATGGCCCTGCACTGTATTAGCCCGGCGGCAACGGGCGGGGAAAACACCCTGATGGACCCGGAAATTGCCTACATATTATTACGTGATGAAAACCCGGACTTCATCCGTGCCCTGATGCACCCCCATGCTATGGAGATTCCCCCTAATGATGAAGGGGACGGTGTTATTCGAGAAGCCCAGTCCGGCCCTGTTTTTTCTGTGTTTGGCGATGACGCGACCCTGCATATGCGATATACCGCACGCACACGCTCAATAAAGTGGCGTGATGACGAGATGACAACGGCAGCGGTGGCTTTTCTGGGTGATTATTTGAACAGGGACAGCCCTTATATTTTCAGGCATCGCATGGCGGCTGGGGAAGGGGTGTTTTGCAACAACGTCCTGCATAATCGGACAGGCTTTGAAGATGATAAAGCCCGACAACGCTCTTTCCTTAGGGCGCGTTACTTTGACCGCATCACTGTATAAGGAGAATGCGACCATGAGTGCTCAGGACTCCATTACTGATCTGGAAACCATCACCGCCCCCTGGAACAAGACAGTGACCTTGCAAAATGTCTCCTATGAAGGGGGTATGAATATGCTGCGTCTCAGGATCAAGGAAGGTAAGCGCTTTACGGATTTGGAACTTGATATCCGGACTCTGGAAGAATTGAATGCCTCGTTGTCGGATTGGCTGGCTGCCAATGGCGAGAATTCTTAACGTCATGAACTCAATTTCACCATCCGATCTCCACCGCCGCAACGTGATAATGGCCATATGGTTGTTTGTTGTTATTGCCATGGTTATTGCCATGGTCATTCTGGGCGGCGTTACCCGGCTTACTCATTCGGGCTTGTCCATGGTCGAATGGAAACCGGTAACCGGCTGGCTGCCGCCCTTGAGCGAAGCTGCGTGGATGGAAGTATTCGACAAGTATAAACTTTCGCCTGAGTTCCAAAAGGTTAACAAATATATGGAACTGGATGGCTTCAAAAATATTTTCTGGTTTGAATTTATGCACCGCTTGTGGGGACGGCTGATCGGAGTGGCCTTCTTTCTACCTTTTATGTTTTTCCTCGTTCGTGGTTGGGTGAACAGGGGGCTTGCCGCAAAACTGGCCTTGATGTTTGTGCTAGGTGGTTTGCAGGGGGTAATGGGGTGGTACATGGTAAAAAGTGGTCTGGTCGACCAACCAGATGTTAGTCAGTACCGACTGACTGCGCATTTCGCACTGGCCTTGATTATCATCGGCACTATTGAATGGGTTGCCTTAGGGTTGCTGTTTCCAAAGCGCATCGACGCTACAGGTAAAACACCTCTTGGGCTCTTTGCGATCATCATTGGGGTGTGGGCCTTTGTGACGGCTCTGTCGGGAGGATTTGTCGCCGGACTGGACGCAGGCTTTGCCTACAACACATTTCCACTGATGGATGGGGATTTTATGCCGCCTGACCTGTATCAGCTTTCGCCGTTCTATCTGAATATGTTCGAGGATATTACCAGCGTTCAGTTCAACCACCGCTTGCTGGCAGAATCTTTGTTCGTGCTGGTTGCCATCATGTGGTTGAAAGCGCGTCGTCTTGAGCTTCGCCCGCGCGGACGTCTGGCGCTCAACTATCTTGCTGCCTTTGTGTTGCTTCAAGTTGCCCTTGGCATAACAACTTTACTGTTGGTCATTCCGGTGGCCCTTGCCGCCGCCCATCAGGTCGGTGCCGTCATTGTCTTTATGACAGCACTTTGGATGGCCCGTGAGCTTACGCAGAGTTAAGGCCAGGCGCTTTTCAATGCGAACTTGCCCGGTTTATGAAAAATTGCATTCATAACAGCTTGATATTGTTGACAAGAGGGTGATACGCCATAATGTGTTTTAAAGTATAAAAACAAAATCGGTGTCCCCGGGGTGTTTTGTGGCATTTCTATGGGTATACTGTCGTAAAGATTTACGGAATAAATAGGGGAAATTCATGAGTGAAGGCAAATTCCGGCTGGTAACGCGTAGTGACTTTGACGGTCTGGTCTGTGCGGTCTTGTTCAAGGAAATGGACATGATCGATGAAATTAAATTCGTCCACCCAAAAGACATGCAGGATGGCACTATTCTGGTTTCTGATAATGACATCACAACCAACCTTCCCTATGTGAAGGGTGTGCATTTGGCTTTCGATCACCATGAAAGCGAGACCATTCGCCTTGATGAGAAGGTGGATAACCACATTATTGATCCTGAAGCCCCATCGGCGGCGCGCGTTGTCTACGATTATTATGGTAAGGACAAGCTGCCCAACGTCACTGAAGATATGATGGATGCGGTCGATAAAAGTGACTCGGCGCAGTTTTCCATTGATGAAATTCTCGAGCCGACGGGCTGGGTCTTATTGAACTACATCATGGATGCCCGCACCGGGCTAGGCCGTTATCGTGATTTCAGTGTTTCTAATTACCAGTTGATGATGGAATTGATTGACTATTGCCGTGACCATACGGTGGATGAAATCCTTGACCTGCCGGATGTCAAGGAACGGGTTGATATGTACATGGAGCACCTGGAACCAGCAAAGGAACAGATTAAGCGCTGCACCAAGATCGACTCCAATCTGGCGATTCTTGATCTCAGGTATGAAGATATGATCTATGCCACCAATCGCTTCATCCTTTATGCGCTGTTTCCAGATATCAATATTTCCATTCATGCCATCTGGGGTCTTAATCGTCTGAATACAGTTTATGCGTGCGGTAAATCAATTGTTAACAGAACATCGAATACAAATATTGGTGAGTTGATGTTGAAGTACGGCGGTGGTGGTCATGAAAACGCTGGCACCTGTCAGGTTGACAATGACGAGGCGGATCAAATCCTTGAGGAGTTGAGTGCTAAAATCACCTCAGACGGCTGACCTTCAAGCGGTTCCTTTAGGTTTTAAGAAGACGATACTGTATGTATAAGTGGAGACCTCCTATCCGATTTCTGTTTGTTATAATCGGTTTGGCCGTTGGTGCCTCGTTGGCCCCTTCTTTAAGCAGTTGTAGCGCTGTTAGCGACATCACGGATAATTACATCAGTGATGCCCAGTTGGCCGCCAGTTCGCTATCGCAACTGGATCGCTTCGAAGCTGTCTATAACAAGTACGTTATTGTCGGCCCCAAGAATGATGAAACCCATGGCCAGAACATGGACCAATTTCGCGACGCCCTGTTGCGGGTTCGCTATGATTATGTGCGCGACGTCCCTGAATCGAAACTGGTCGACACGGCCATTGAAGGCATGGAAAAAGCCGATCCGAAGCTGGAGCCGGGCAGTGTCGAGCCAGCCTTCCTGATTGAGGCAGCCTTGGACAAGATGATGACGTCCCTGGACCCCCATTCCAGCTATCTAAACCCGGCCGAGTTGAAGGAAATGAAAGTTTCTAACCGGGGTGAATTTGGCGGCTTGGGTATTACCGTCACCATGGACGGTGATTTTGTCAAAGTCATCTCGCCCCTTGAAGGTACCCCGGCCTTTCGCGCCGGGCTTAAACCCGGTGATTTGATCTCCCATCTGGACGGCGAGGCAATCAAAGGCAAAAACATCCACAAGGCGGTCTCGTTGATGCGCGGTAAGCCCGGTACGGTTATTCGCCTGACTGTCAATCGGGCCGAAACAGAGCCATTCGATGTTAGAATCCGCCGGGCCATCATTAAGGTAAAATCCGTACGTTGGCATTTGGAGGGCGATGTTGGCTATATCCGGGTCGTCAGTTTTACGGAAAAAGTGGCCTCCGGTATTGATGATGCCATGGAAGAAATCACAGACGATTTGGGCGATAAACTTGCAGGGATTGTGCTTGACCTTCGTAGTAACCCGGGCGGTTTGTTGCATCAGTCCCTTACTCTGTCTGATGCCTTCCTGGAAGAAGGGATCATTGTTTCCGTTGAGGGCCGCCGGCCTGGGTCTCAGCGAATTTTTGAGGCAGAGCGTGGCGATTTGGCGGAAGGACTGCCTGTTGTTGTGTTGATCAATCCTGGTTCCGCCTCCGCATCAGAAATCGTTGCCGCAGCGTTGCAGGACCATCACCGCGCCACCATCATGGGGCAGCGCTCCTTTGGTAAAGGCTCGGTCCAGACGATCACCCCGCTGCCTCAAGAAGGGGCACTTCGCCTGACCACCCAGCTGTATTTTTCACCAGCCGGACGTGCCATTCAGGCTCGTGGGATTATCCCGGATATCGAAATCATTCCCATGTCTAAAGAGGTTGATAAAGCGGTAAATGTCACCCCAAAGGCGGGAAAGGAAAGCGCCGAGATGCCCAAGGCCGGTGCTGAAAAGACAACCGCCAAGCGGCGCCGCGAGGCAGATTTACCCGGTGCCCTGTCCGCCGTTGGTGATGATGGAGAACACCCCCATCCAACCCTGCCCGAGGAAAACTGCACCCCCGCCGGCGAACGCGAGGACAGGACCCTGGGCTGTGCATTGGCGTTGATCCACGCCGAATCCCAGGCGAGCTTTCTGGCTTCTGTTGGCCAGTCTCCCGCCATGTAAGGAGCCCATTTGTGGTTGTCTCTCAATTTGACCCTATGGACAATGTTGCCGGAGATATCCTTGACCCCGGAACCATGAAAGAAGTCGCGCCTGATGGGGTTGATCTATTGCGGGTGGTAAGCTCATGATACGTTTTTTTGTTCTCATGTTTGCTTTTGGCATTTTTAGTGCCTCCGTGGCCGCAGAAGAGCTTACGGGCAGGGCCCGGGCCATTGATGGCCAGGCCATAAAAGTTGCGGGTGTGAGCGTGCGTTTGTTCGGTGTTGATGCCCCGGATCTGGCTCAAAAATGCACCACAAAAAAGGGCAAATCCCAGAACTGTGGAGACCTTGCCCGTCAGATGCTTGATAGCCTGACCAAAAACGTCAAAGTGAAGTGCACCAGCGTTAAAAAGGATGCGGACGGCACACCCGTCGTTAGCTGTTATGCAGGTCCTTTTGATATCAACGAACAGATGGTTGCATCCGGCTGGGCCAATGCCATGCGTGGGGAGTCTGATAAGTATGTTCGGGCCGAAAACTTTGCTCGTGCGCGCTCCGAAGGCATGTGGCGCAATGTCGTCGAATAAGGAACAATTTTAATGACCGGGGCCCCTTATCAGGAATAACGCGAAGAGCTTGCCACCTGATGGGAAGCTTGGCACAAGTAATTGAGTGCCCCCGCAGGGCGCAAGGCTTACTTAATAGCCACTCTTAGGAGTACCGCCATAGGTATCATCTGGCATTTTTATGGGTTCGGGGCCGAACAAGGGGATGCGCCCGACCAGGGCTTCCAGCATGATCAGCTCCACATCCGTGTGATTGACCATTTTGGCGGGCGCGAAGTATTTGCCGCCGTGAGCGCCGGGATCGGCGTGCAGAGTGCGTGGGGCCTCGTGGTGGCGGGTGCTTAAGCTCTCGCGCACGTTCGGGTTCAGTTTTGATTTAAGCACTGCCCTGCCATAACACAGGCATAGATAGTTGCGCGTTGGCCAGGCTTCCACATAAACCCCGGTGCCACGGATGCCAATGGTCGCAAACGGCACGTCGATGGTTAATTTATCAGCCCCGAAGACGCTTAAAATTCGACCGGAGGCAACCTGCAAAACCTTCTGCGTGGCGTTGTCCTCGGGGAAGACGATCTCGCTGTCACTGCGGATCAAAAAGGCATTAAAGCCACTGATCAAAGTAGCCTCGCCACCTTCCCCCGTGGTCACCTTATCGCCCGGCCCAACCACAGCATCAAGCCCGGCAACCTGCCCATTAATGCGAACATCCCCCTTAATTGAGCGCATCCCCGGCTTGACCATGGCGGCAAGGGGCGCGGGCAGCAGGGCGGTGAGACCAAGTGCGGACATTTTCAGGGAGTAACGTAATAGAGTGCGGCGATTTATCATGGGGGAGAGGATAGCGCAGAAAGGGGGCGATCTCTAGTGTCAATCTGGCACTTTCCCATCGCCCTCACGGTAAATACTTTTCTAACAATAAACAAAATTGTAGTGTAATTAAATTTATATTCACATAAAAAAATAGGAATATACGTTGAAACAATAAATTTTGTGGTTTATACACTCGACCATGACCCCTGATAATTTGACTCATTTGCGGCGTTTAGAAGCCGAGAGCATTCATATTTTACGTGAAGTTGTTGCCGAGTTTGATAAACCGGTGATGCTTTATTCCGTCGGCAAGGATTCGGCGGTGATGCTGCATCTGGCCCGCAAGGCTTTCTATCCTGCGCCACCACCGTTCCCCCTGTTGCATGTGGATACGACCTGGAAATTTCGTGAAATGATTGCGTTTCGCGACCGCATTGCTCTGGAATACGGCTTCGAGCTTCTGGTCCATCAAAACGAAGAAGGCAAGCAACAGAACATTAATCCCTTCACCCACGGATCGAGCCTCTATACGGATGTGATGAAGACGGAAGCCCTGAAACAGGCTCTCGACAAGTATGGCTTTGATGCGGCTTTCGGCGGTGCCCGCCGGGACGAGGAGAAATCCCGGGCCAAGGAGCGCATATTCTCTTTTCGCAGCGCGCACCATCGCTGGGACCCAAAGAACCAGCGCCCGGAACTGTGGAACATTTTCAACGCCCGCCTCAAGCAGGGAGAAAGCATTCGCGCGTTTCCTATATCCAACTGGACCGAGCTGGATGTGTGGCAATACATCACCCTTGAAGATATCCCCATCGTGCCCCTGTATTTCGCCGCCAAGCGCCCGGTGGTGGAACGTGATGGCATGCTGATCATGGTCGATGATGATCGCTTACCCTTAAAGGAAAACGAAACACCGGAGCTTCGATCCGTACGCTTTCGCACCCTTGGTTGCTACCCGTTGACCGGGGCCGTGGAATCCGAGGCAACAACCTTGCCCGGGATTATTCAGGAAATGTTGCTGACCCGGTCTTCGGAACGACAGGGCCGCCTGATCGATAGCGACCAGACCGGGTCTATGGAGAAGAAAAAGCAAGAGGGCTATTTCTGATGCTCGACCAGACGGATTTGATTTCAAGCGATGTGCTTTCCTACCTTAAGGAACAAGAAGAAAAAGGGCTTCTCAGCTTCATCACCTGTGGCTCGGTTGATGATGGCAAAAGCACGTTGATTGGACGCCTGTTATGGGATTCCAAGCAGATATTCGAGGATCAGATAGAAGCCCTGGAAAGTGATTCAAAACGAGTTGGCACGCAAGGCTCGGATGTGGATTTCGCATTGCTGCTGGATGGCCTGCAGGCGGAACAGGAACAGGGCATAACCATTGATGTGGCCTATCGGTTTTTTGCCACCGACAAACGCAAGTTCATTGTCGCCGATACCCCCGGCCACGAACAATACACCCGCAACATGGCGACAGGGGCATCCAATGCCGATGTTGCTGTTATCCTGATTGATGCCCGTAAGGGAATTTTGACCCAGACCCGCCGTCACAGCTACATCGTCTCGCTGGTCGGTATCAAAAAAGTTGTCCTCGCAGTCAACAAGATGGATTTGGTTGATTACGACCAGGACACGTTTGAGGCGATCTGTCGGGATTATAAAACCTTCGCAGCTGATTTGGGTTTTGATGATATCTCGGCAATCCCTCTTTCTGCGCTTAAGGGGGACAACATCATTGCCCCGGGCCCTCACAGCCCCTGGTATTCTGGGCCAACCCTGATGGAGTATCTGGAAACGGTTGAGGTTGCCAGCGATCTGGTGGATAGCGCTTTCAGAATGCCCGTGCAATGGGTCAACCGGCCCAATCTTGATTTTCGTGGTTTTGCCGGCACCATTGCGTCGGGCTCCATCAAGCCTGGCGATGACATTGTCGTGCCGTCATCGGGGCGCATATCCAAGGTCTCACGGATTGTCACCTTTGATGGTGATCTGGATATTGCCGGCCCCGGTCAAGCCGTGACCCTGACCCTTGAAGACGAAATAGATATTTCGCGCGGTGATGTTTTGTCTGAAGCGACCAGGCGTCCTGATTATGCGGATCAGTTTGAAGCCAAATTGATATGGATGCATGATGAGCCTTTGTTGCCTGCGCGCAATTACCTGCTTAAGTGTGGCGCTTCCATAGTCTCCGCACAAGTCAGCGACCTAAAGTGCAAAATCAACGTCAACACCCTTGAGCAAGTGGCCGGCAAGACGCTTGAACTAAATGAAGTCGGGGTATGTAATTTTTCCCTCGACCGGCCTTTGGCCTTCGATCCCTATCAGGAAAATCCCGGGACCGGTAATTTCATCCTGATTGATCGTTTTACCAATGCCACCGTCGGGGCAGGGATGATCGACTTTGCCCTGCGCCGGTCCACCAATATTCATTGGCAGGCCCATGATGTGGACAAACAGTCCCGCTCGCAGCTGAAGGGACAAAAGCCTTGTGTGTTATGGTTTACGGGCTTGCCTGGCTCGGGTAAGTCAACCATCGCTAACTTGCTGGAAAAGAAGCTTCACTCGCTGGGGCGTCACACTTGTATTTTAGACGGCGACAACGTGCGCCACGGGCTCAACCGGGATCTGGGCTTCACGGATGCGGACAGGGTAGAAAATATCAGGCGTGTTGGTGAAGTGGCAAAGCTCATGGTTGATACGGGAACGATCACCATGGTGTCCTTCATTTCGCCCTTTATCTCAGAACGAAGAATGGCGCGTGACATGGTCGCCGACGATGAATTCATTGAAATTTTCGTCGATACCACTTTGGAAGAATGCGAGCGACGGGATGTGAAAGGCTTGTATGCAAAAGCCCGGGCCGGAGAAATCAAACATTTCACGGGCATCGATTCCGCCTATGAAACCCCGGAAAGGGCGGATATTCATATTAATGGCAACGAGACTTCCGCCGAGGAGGCCGCGACACGCATAGTCGCTTTCCTAAGCGAGGAGGGCATCCTTGAACTTTAATGGATGCTTTAAGCGGCGGCGGGAATGCAGCGGGCTTGCATATGGGCGCCGGGGTTAACGCTTAACGAATCGTAGCGAAGTTCGCCTGTGACATAGGCCGTCGCCAATACTTCAATTTTGTGGGCTTCTACAACGCCGTTGACAGCACCGCTGATAACGACGGTGTCTGCGCCTAGGGTTCCGTTAACGGAGCCGCTTTTGGAAACTGTGATTGTGCGTCCGGCTATGTCGCCAGCGACGGCGCCAGTGATTTTCATATCCTTACGGGCTTGTGCGGTTGCCATTGCTCTCATCCTTTATCTCATATGTTCGAGGCGAATCACTTAACCAAGAGTACGAATGTCGTGGTAAAGGAATGGTAAATATGGATTTATGACGTGACCTGACCTAAGTGGAACGGATTTTATTGATGGCCGACATAGCCGAAAAAATTACTAAAGAAGATGGAACAATCGAGTGGCGCCTTGAGGGTGAGCTGCACCGTGAAGATGGTCCGGCGGTTGAAAAGCCCAATGGCACTCGGGTCTGGTTTATCCATGGCAAGCAGCATCGCGACGGCGGCCCTGCAGTAGAACACAAGGACGGAACGAAAGAGTGGTGGCAAGATGGTCAACTGCTGCACACACCCCAAAAGACCGAAAAGGAAGACGGCTTAATCGAGTGGCATCTTGATGGCAAACTGCACCGCGAAGACGGCCCGGCGGCTGAAACGCCCGATGGCACCCGGGTCTGGTTTATCCTTGGCAAACGCCACCGCGAAGATGGCCCCGCCGTGGAACATGGGGACGGGACTAAAGAGTGGTGGCAAAACGGCCAACTGCACCGCGAGGACGGGCCTGCCATCATGGAATCAGACGGCACCCTGGAATGGCACCTGGGCGGAGTCGCACACCGTGAAGACGGTCCGGCGGTGATTCGCCCGGACGGCGTCCAGCAGTGGTGGGTTAATGGCTTGCGCCACCGCGAAGATGGCCCCGCCGTCATTGAAGAGTCCGAAATGCAACAATGGTGGGTACAAGGCTTCCTGCACCGGGTCGACGGTCCGGCCATTGAATATGAAGATGGCTCAGTGGAGTGGTACCTGGGGGGGAAGCCCGTAGATGAAGGCGTGGTCACAGACGACGAGAAACGCGCCGAATTCCTGAAAAATATGGCTGAATCGGCGTAGGCATACGCCTCTTAATTTATTGTTTTTTTTAGGGTGTTTTGGGGGTCTTGTAAGGGATTTCTTTGTGCCATTCGATCCATTCCGTTTGGTAACCAACAAAACCCTCGTCATTCTCAGGTTGCTGCTTCGTGGTGTAGTACTTGGTCTTGCCATCAGGGACCGGATCTTTAGCGTTTACGTTACCCATAATTTAAACCCACCTGTTGTATTGTTACAAATCGGGACTGGCCTTTGCAAAAAGGCAAAAAACACACCCCCCGAGCGTAAGGTTTTTCATATTTCAAAAATGGAATATATACGAAGCTGTTGGCGGAGGGAAGTAGCTTTTTTTTATCCACCATGTCGCCCTATTCCAAGATTTGGGCTGTTCCAAAGTGTGTACGCATAGGAAACATGAGGAGCTGCAAGTCAGTTCATGGATAAATTCCAAAATGCCGAATATTTTCTACAAGATTGAAAAATATGATGTTTTAAGACAAACAATTCCAGTTTTGTCCGTTTGATAATTCTATTTATTAAAAAGTGGTCATTGTGATTGTCAAATGAACTTTCCCTTATATAATACTCCTCTAATAAAAAAGATATGATTACAGAAGTTTGAATAATTGAAGACGACGACAGGGGAGAATTTGATGTTCGCCAGTAATCCAATCGCTGATCTTGCGACGATCATCCCGCTCGATATTATCCAGGGCTATGTCATTTTGATGGCTCTCCTGGTCATCGGCGGCACAATTTTAGATATGATCCACAAGAAAAGCGCCAAGTACTTTTTCGCCAAAGCCAAAGCCGCTGAAGCCATGCGTACTCGTGAGCTGGACGCCGGCGACAAAATCGGCATCGCCGTCAGCACGGTCGTTGTTGATGTGGCGACTTCTGGTGAATTTTGTAATCCGCTGCGCAGGATTTCACACCTGTTTACCATGTACGGCTTCATCATATTCTTGTTGACGACGATCGCTTTGGTATTTGCTTATCCAACCAACGCAGCCCCGGGCATTTTCTCTCAGTTGTGGCACCTGGGTGCCGCCATGGTGATGTTTGGTGGTTACTGGTTCTGGTTCTTCATCCGCGTTGATGTTTCCGCCGAAGGGGTTCCCTGGAACCGCATCGTTAAGGCTGACTTGTTCATTCTATCGCTGCTGGGTACCACGACCTTCGCTCTGCTGTGGTCCATTTTGCATTCCAAGGGTGTGGCTCCTTTGAGCACCGTATCCCTGGTTCTGTTTATCGCTTCCGCCACTGTTCTGTTTGGCAGTGTGTATTGGTCGAAGCTTGCACACATGTTCTTCAAGCCTGCCGCTGCTTTCAACAAGCGCGTTACAAGAGCCGATGGTTCTCGTGAAAATTTGCCTGAAATTGGTGATTTGGCGGACCCTGAGTTGCAGAAACGCTTTCCTGATATTCCAGAATATCTGGGCACTAATCCGGGCTACATGGGGCTTGGCATCAAGCGCGAGAAGCCTCGCCATTATTGATTAGATTTGACAAATTCTTTCTAACGGGGAAGGGACTTAAAAATGCCTACTTTTGTCTATATGACACGATGCGACGGTTGCGGACACTGCGTTGATATTTGCCCGTCTGACATCATGCACATCGATAAGACTTACCGCCGTGCCTACAACATTGAACCGAACATGTGCTGGGAATGTTATTCCTGTGTGAAGGCCTGCCCGCAAAACGCGATTGATGTGCGTGGCTATGCAGACTTTGCCCCGCTCGGCCACAGTGTCCGGGTTGACCGGGACGAGGAAAAGGGTGTCATTGCGTGGCGCATTAAGTTCCGCAATGGTGAAAAAGACATAAGTCTACTGGCACCGATCACCACCAAGCCCTGGGGCTCAGGGACACCACAATTGAAAGATGTTCCCGCACCCACCCAGGAACACCGCGATAGTCAGCATCTGTATAGCGAACCCAAGTACATCCGCATGGATGACGGCGAGGTGCATACCTTGAAATCCAATGGCCTTAAAATGAAGCTAGGGGTGTCTTACTAATGGCATATAAAACTGTTATCGAAGACAACATCGATATCCTCGTCGCTGGTGCAGGTCTTGGCGGTACGGGTGCTGCTTTCGAAGCCCGTTATTGGGGCCAGGACAAAAAGATTGTCATTGCCGAAAAGGCCAACATCGACCGTTCTGGTGCTGTGGCTCAGGGCCTGTACGCGATCAACTGCTACATGGGGACCCGCTTTGGCGAGAATAACCCGGAAGACCACGTGCGTTATGCCCGCATCGACTTGATGGGCATGGTACGTGAAGACCTGCTGTTTGATATGGCGCGTCACGTTGACTCCACGGTCCACAATTTCGAAGAATGGGGCCTGCCCATAATGCGCGACAACGAAAAGGGCACCTATTTACGCGAAGGCCGTTGGCAGATTATGATTCACGGTGAATCATACAAGCCTATTGTGGCTGAAGCCGCGAAGAAGTCGGCCGACAAGGTTTTCAACCGTGTTTGCATCACCCACCTACTGATGGATGAAGCCAAGGAAAACCGCGTCGCGGGGGCTGTTGGTTTTAATGTCCGCACTGGCAACTTTCATGTCTTTAAATCAAAAGCCGTGGTTTGCGGTGCTGGTGGCGCTTCCAATATCTTCAAGCCGCGTTCCGTTGGCGAAGGGGCTGGTCGTGTCTGGTACGCGCCGTGGTCCTCTGGTTCGGCTTACGCGCTTATGATCAATGCCGGGGCGAAGATGACCCAGATGGAAAACCGTATCGTTCTGGCTCGCTTCAAAGACGGTTACGGCCCTGTTGGCGCCTACTTCCTGCACTTGAAGACCTACACCCAGAATGCTTATGGCGAGGAATACGAATCCAAATGGTTCCCCGAACTGCAAAAGATGGTCGGCAAGGAATACCTGGATCCGGAAGCGTCACATCTTACTCACCGTCCGATCCCGACCTGCCTGCGTAATCATGCTTTGATCAACGAAGTGAACTCTGGCCGCGGTCCCATCCACATGGTGACCATGCACTCTTTCCAGGACCCTCATCTGGAAGATATCGGTTGGAACAACTTCTTGGGCATGACTGTCGGTCAGGCTGTTCTGTGGGCTGCGACGGATGTTGATCCGAAGAAGGAAAACCCTGAATTGACCACGTCGGAACCCTATGTCATGGGTTCTCATGCCACCGGTTGTGGCGCTTGGTGCTCCGGTCCGGAAGATGTCTCCCCGCCTGAATATTTCTGGGGTTACAACCGCATGATGTCCGTCGAAGGCCTGTTTGGTGCTGGTGACGCAGTCGGCGGCACGCCGCACGCGTTCTCTTCGGGCTCCTTCACTGAAGGCCGTATTGCCGCGAAAGCTGCTTGTAAGTATATCGACGATGGCAAGGCTGAAGGTATCAGCGTTTCCAACGGGACTTTGGAAAGACTGAAAGAAGAAATTTTCAAGCCTCTGGAACATTATAAAGTCCACCGCAATGAGATTGTTGCCGGGACGGTTAATCCAAACTACCACAACCCGCGGCAAGGCCTGGACCGTCTGCAAAAACTCATGGATGAGTACGGCGGCGGCGTCACAGTTAACTACATGACCAATGACAAACTGTTGAGCATCGGTCTCAAGAAGCTCAAGATCATGGAAGAAGATCTTGAAAAGATTGCGGCTGAGGATCTTCATGAATTGCTGCGTGCCTGGGAGCTCAAGCATCGCCATCGGACGTCCGAGTGTGTTCTACAGCACACTTTGTTCCGCAAGGAAACCCGTTGGCCGGGCTACTACTACCGTGGTGACGCCATGAAGCTGGACGATGAAAATTGGCACGTTCTTACCGTGTCGCGCCGTGACCCGGATACCGGCAGCTACACAATGGAGAAGGCACCCTTGTACCATCTGGTCGACGAAAAAGAGGCTGTTGCAGCCGAGTAATGTCAAGATACCTGGCAGGGGTTCAATTTGGACTTCTGCCGGGGTTTTAAAAGGTCAGCATTTTCATGTTGATCTTTTTTTTGCCCAGCGATATTCCCTTTCTAGTTTGTTTGAGGACACTTATGAATATTTTAGAACTCACAGATGATGAAATTCTGGCCGTTGGCGAGCCCATGTGGACAGAACTCGTCAGGGCTTCCAACGCGGGTGAATACGGAAAATTCATCCGCAATTTTGACAACTCTCTGATTCAGGGCTTGAACGAAGTTGAAGTCGGTAAGCAATTCGCGAAAAGCGACCTGACCCGGAGCCTTTCCGAAGTTTATGATTATCTCGGCCTCATTCGCCGTGGTCAGCATGTGACGGTTCTTTATCGTGTTCGCAGCACGAAAAAAGAGGGTGAATGGCTCGGTCGTCTGGTCCTCGGGTGCAATGAAAAAGACGAGATCAAGATTTTTGGCGCCTCTATCTTCTAATATCCAGGTTTAAATGTGATATGAGCGAAACCATTCAGGACAACAAGTTCGTCGAGCTTAGTTACAAGGTTATCGACCAAAAGTCCGGTGCCTCCCTTGTTGCGGTTGAGTATCCTATTGGTTACGTCCACGGCACAGATTGTGCCCTGGATGAAAGCGTCACCATGGAATTGGAAGGTAAAAAAGTGGGCGATACCGTTGAGGTGCCCATCGATGGCAATACGCTCTACGGCCCAAGGGATGAAACCCTGGTCTTTACGGATCGTATTGAAAATGTCCCTGAAGAGTACCGGGAAGTCGGCACCACTATCACAATGGGGAATTCAAAGGGCGAACCGCGCAATTTTATTGTTACTCGTATGGACGACGAGACGCTTACGGTTGATGGCAACAACCCCCTTAGCGACCGTCTAGTGATCTTCAAGCTGGAAGTTCTAAATGTCCGTGAAGCCACCGATGAAGAAGTCGAGGCCGGCGGCGCGATTGTCCCTGATCTTGAAGTTGACGGAACTATCAAGGTTCCGATCTGATCGAAATCCCATGCTGATAGCACAAATTTCCGATACTCATATTTGCCAACCTGATTCAGACGAACCTCACGCTCATGAGCGTATTTCTTCGCTAGAGGCCTTTGTCGCCCATGTTGGAAATATGGATGAAACACCGGATTTGATCTTGCACACCGGTGATGTTGCTCAAAACGGCAAACTGGAAGAATACGCCATCGTTAAGTCCATTATGGACAAGTTAGACATACCGGTATTTTTCGCTTTGGGTAATCGCGATCTAGGCGCAAACATGATGGAAGGGCTTGGGGGTGGTGGCGTTAAATTGGTCGACGGTTTTCTCATATACAGTATAGATGCCTTCCCCGTGCGGTTCATCGCCATGGATACCCAGAAAAGAGAAAGCAGAATTGGAACCACTTGCTCCGTAAGGTTAGGCATTTTGGAAAAATTACTTGAGGAGAAGCCTGATACGCCCACCGCCATCTTTATGCACCATCCAGCGTTTGAGGTCCCGACCTCACAGTATCCATTCCAATTTGACGATCCCTTGTTGGCCGAGGCGTTCCTGCGTCTGGTTGCCCGCCACGAGCAGGTCGTGCACCTGTTCTGCGGTCATATGCATCGTCAGTACAGCTTGCAGTTGAAAACGTGTCAGGCGTCGCTGGTTCCGTCATTATCGCCCGACAACCGTTTAGGCGAATTTGAGGCAGGTTGGAGCGCAAGGCCCTTGTTCCAGTTGCATCGCTGGTCTCCGTGTACACAGCACTTTGAAACTCACCTGACTCCGGTAGCAGCCAGAACGTATTCCAACACTTCTTTTCGGCAAGGATAGCATTATATTTAGAAAACTGATGATGGGAGAAAATGGTGCCAAATATTGACGTTAAAGATGCTGATGGAAAGCTAATCCATACTTATCAAATCTTCGCAGATGGTTTAGGCACTCTAATTACAAATGAACACCTGTTTGAAATGGCAAAGCGTAATGCCATTGACGACGAACTAGTGAGTAAAGAACAGGTTGATGACCTAACCTTTTGTGTGGGTGATTAGGCTTGTAGAAATTAAAGCGTGGAACAATGTATATTTGCGGCCTAAGGTAAGAAACTTGGTATAGAAGGGGCGGCATCTTCAAGTAACATGAAGTAGAAAAATATTTCTCTTATTAAGTTTTAAATTTATGAATAATTCCGATCCTGTCCGCATTCTTTATATTGAAGACGACCCTTTACTGTGTGATCTCTTTGCCACGGTTATGGAGGGTGAGGATTATACGGTTGAGACTGTCCAGACAGGCCAGGGCGGGCTGGACCTGCACCGGGCAAACCCCTTTGATATCATTGCTATTGATTATGCTCTGCCCGATTTAATGGGCCTCGATGTTGCAAGGCAAATGCTTGCCGATAACCCTAGTTTGCCCATTACTTTTGTTACGGGTAGCGGTAATGAGGAAGTCGCTGCCAAGGCCATAGAACTGGGCATCCTGAATTACATTATCAAGGATGGTGAAGCGGCATATCTGAAATTGCTTCCCTCTGTTATTGATAGCTTGAACCAGACAAGGCTGAAAAATATTAACAAGCGCCTGTCGGAAGAAAAAAACCAAAAAACCGCAGAATATCTTGAAGCAGTGATCAACAATACGGGGGAAGGAATTGTTACCATCGATGATACGGGGGTGATTGAGACCTATAATCCGGCAGCTGAAAAAATGTTTGGCTACGGTGCCGACGAAGTCACCGGCAAGAATGTGTCCATGTTGATGGCCCCTGAGGAGCGTGCCGAGCATGAAAAAATAACAAAAAATTCCACCATTCATGCTGCCCGCATAATAAATACAGCACGGGAACTTTGGGGCTTGCACAAGGATGGCACTCTATTTCCACTAGAACTAAATGTGACCCCTATGAAGGCGGCTGGGGAGAGGAAATATGTCGGTATTCTACATGATATTTCCATGCGCAAAGAGATGGAAGATCAGCTTAAGCAAAGTGAAACACGGCTACAAAAAAGCCAGGCCTTTGCCAAGATAGGCAACTGGGACTGGGATGTTCAGACAGGAGAGCTGTACTGGTCAGATATTATTGCGCCTTTGCTTGGTTATGAAACGGGTTCCATAGAGATTACTTATGAAAATTTCATGGCAGCTATCCATCCAGATGACCGTGATGAGGTGAACGAAGCCATTCATAAGTGCGTAGATGAACATCAGGAATTTGACGTCGAACACAGGGTCGTCTGGCCTGATGGCACACTCAGATGGCTTCAAGAAAGTGGTGATGTGATACGTGATGGGGATGGCCAACCATTGAATATGTTGGGTGTGGTCCAGGATATTACTGACAGGAAGCAGGCAGAAGATGCGACACGGCGGGCAAAGGAAGCCGCTGACAATGCCAATAAGGCTAAGTCAGAATTCCTTTCTTCCATGAGTCACGAACTAAGAACGCCCATGAATGCTATTCTGGGCTTTGGACAAATGCTGGATTTCAACCCCAAGGAGCCGTTGAGCCCGTCTCAAAAAGACTGCGTCGCGCAGATAATGAAGGGTGGCCAGCATCTTCTTGAGTTGATTAATGAAATTCTTGATTTGGCAAAGATAGAAGCCGGGAAGGTTGATCTTTCCCTCGAAAACATTCCACCTATGGACATCTGTGTTGACAGTCTGTCATTGCTGCAAACCATGGCCGACGAACGTGGCATTACAATTTCAAGTCCGGGGGGCGATGTCGCCCTACCCATGGTACAAGCTGATTTCACCCGTTACAGGCAAGTGATGATTAATCTTGTTTCCAACGCGATCAAATACAACCGTGATAACGGTGAGATAACTATCCAATTTCATGAATTCGAAGATGGGTATTTGAGAACGAGCGTCACTGATACCGGTAACGGCATTGCCATGGGTAGACAGAAAGAACTGTTTCAACCTTTCAGTCGCCTAGGTGCGGAAAGTACCGATATCGAAGGTTCAGGCATTGGCCTTATTGTTTGCAAGCAATTGATAGAGCTTATGAACGGACACATTGGTTTTGAAAGCACCCCAGGCAAGGGGTCAACTTTCTGGTTTGACTTGCCTTTGGCGAGTCCGGATTGTGAAGACATTAAACAAAGAGAAGACTCACTAACAAAAAAAGATACGTTGTCCCCCGTTCTGGGGAAAATGCTTTACGTTGAGGATAATCCAGCCAACTTGAAGCTCATGGAGTTAATTATTGAACGGGTCGAAGGCCTGTCCATGATTTCTGCCCATAATGCGGAACTTGGCATAGAACTGGCCCGGACCCACAAGCCGGACATCATTGTTCTAGACATCAATTTACCGGGAATGGATGGTTTTGATGCCTTAAAACAAATCAACTCCATGCCCGAAACCCATGATACTCCCGTCTTGGCCTTAAGTGCAGCGGCAACTAACAAGGATATTGAAAAAGGTATAGAGGCCGGATTTTTGCGTTATTTGACCAAGCCTATTCAGGTTGACGAGGTCGTCAGTGCCATAAAAATGGCCATGGATAACTAGCCCTAAAAACGTAGTTCTTCTTTTTTTTCAAGGGTGTGACGTCCATCACAGCGCTTTGGGCGCAAAATAGATAAAATTTTATCTAAATTAGCAGATAGTTCGATTCCCTTCTATTTAAGGAAGGGGGATTAGGACTGTCTCCCTTAGGAGTATGAGCATGGCTTCCGATAACGACACCACCGGGCAAAACGACCTCAATCAGACGGATGTCACTCCGCCGCTGGATGGCTCGCAGAGCGAAATAGCGCAGGCGGCATCTGATGCAGAAGCCCAGCCCATCGGTACTGTCGATACGACCAGCGGCTCGGTTGTCGCGACCAGAATTGATGGTAGCAAGGTTGAGTTGGAACCCGGCTCTCCGGTTTATCAGGGCGATGTTATTGAAACCGGCGGCGGTGGTTCAGTTGGTGTCACCCTTGCTGATGAAACCACTTTCTCCATGGCCGAAGATGGCAACATGGTTCTGGATGAGATGGTCTACGATCCAGCCACCCAGGAAGGTTCCGTTTCCATCTCCGCAGTAGAAGGTGTCTTTACCTTTGTTAGTGGCCAGATTGCCAAGACTGACCCGGACGCCATGACCCTGACCACGCCTGTGGCAACGATTGGTATTCGTGGTACCCAGGTCGGCCTGGATGTTGGTAGCGCTGATGATGCTGGCAGCACCGATAAGCTTGTCGATAATGGGGATGGGACCTGGACCTACACGGCCCCGTCTGACTTTGACGGCACCATGGATCTCTCCTTTGGCATGAATAACGGTGAATCTGAAGGCAGTATCCAGATTTCCGTGGATTCGCCCGCGGTTTCTTCCCAGGCGGGGCAAAAAATCATCATCGATGAAGCCAAGCTGATGAGCGAAATCGATGCGAACATGTTGAATGACATGGTCACGTCTTCAGGCAGCAGTGGTGAAGTTCCAAACATTACGGCGCTGAGTGCTAGTAACGGTAATGAAAATGCCGCTGCGGAAGTTAAAGTTGTGCTCATGGAAGAAGCCGATGGCTTTGTTGGTGAAGTTGTTGTCTCCAACGCCGCCGGTGTTCAGATCATGAATACGGCTTTCCAATCCACTGAAATCGCCGGTGAGGCGGCTGCGCCTACGGCTCCCACTGTCATGGAAAAATCTGACTTATTGGAAGAGTTCGGTTCTGCCCTTAGTAGCCTGCCTGCCGGTAATAATGCCAATAAGTATGGTTTGGATTCTGAGACTGTTGGGGAAAAGGCCGGTGAGGAAAAGGCCACTGAAGAAGCCGTTGTTGAAGAAGAGGCAACTGATGAGGAAGAATTAGCCGATGAGGAAGGTGACCGCGAGGAAGAATTAGCGGCTGATGAAGAGGGTGAAGACGACGAAGAAGAAGAACTTGCTGACGAAGAAGCCACTGAAGAAGAATTAGCCGAATTTGAAACGGCTGCCGGTGACGAAGAATTTAGCGACGAGGAAGAATTTGCCACTGTAGAAACTGCAGAAGACGACGCCGAGGAAGAGGAGTTAGCCGAAGAAGAAGCTGGAGAAGAAGATCTGGCCGTTGAAGAGCTTGCCGTTGGTGAAATCGGCGATGAAGAGCTCGCAGAATTTGAAACCGCTGCGGGCGAAGAAGAAGTAACGCCAGAAATCGCCAATGTCGACGAAGAGGAGTTGGCCGAAGAAGGTGTGTTTGAAGAAGAACTTGCTACCGAAGAAGCCGCCGGTTCGGCTGAGACCGCCGGTTCGGATTTATATCCTGACGAAGAGCTGTCACAGGAAGATTTGGCGGCCCTTGAAGATGCTGAAGATATTGCCAACTTTGAAACCGCTGCGGGCGAAGAAGAGCCAGATGTTACTGAAACCATTAGGGTTACCGGTGGAGAAGATGGCGCTTTAGGCTTTAATGCTGTCGATACGACCGACGGCACAGGTACGGTTGACCTTGATGGGGGTGACGGCACCGACCCTGATACGACGACGAACAATGATAATGAGACAGAGACCCGTGATGATGGCCCGGATGCGGCTGTTGTTGGCGGCGTGAGAACGGATGAGCTGACCGAGACGGATGTGACCCAGCAGGCCGCTGGCCAGTTGACGGTGACGGACGCGGATGGTGCGGCT